>Ga0268299_1000561_pt1 | contig 107697 bp, 100 predicted proteins | sample NOBtaG_FD_193484 | JGI IMG/M metagenome (GOLD analysis project Ga0268299, IMG submission 193484) | Activated sludge microbial communities from bioreactor in Nijmegen, Gelderland, Netherland - NOB reactor | ecosystem: Engineered > Bioreactor > Aerobic > Activated sludge | place: Netherlands...
ACCTGGCGTCGGCAGTGGGCGTTGAGCGTGTGGCGGGCGGCCTGACGCTCAGCGGCGCGACCATCAATATCGGCAACGCCAGCATCCTGGCACCGCAGGGCGACCAGACCATCGGCGGTACCGGCACGATCGTGTTTGCCGATGCCGACGTAAACAACCGCTTCAACATCGAAGCGGGCACGACCACGCTTGGCTCCGGTATCACGGTGCGTGGCGGCAATGGCATCATCGGCAACCAAAGTTTCGTCGGCGGCGGGGCGACGCTGGTCAACCAGGGCGTGATCGCAGCTGACGTGTCCGGCCGCACGATCACCGTTCAGACCACCGCCGGCACGACGAACCAAAACCTGATGCGCGCCGACAACGGCGGCACGCTGCTGCTCCAGGGCAGCGGCGTCGACAATAGTGCTGGAACGCTGCTCGCTACAAACGGCAGCACCGTGCGCGTGAACGGCATCACCGTCACCGGCGGCGCGCTCAATAGCAGCGGGACCGGCCGCATCACCGCCACCAACAGTGGCAACAACTTCTTCAACGGCACCACGCTGAACGGGCTGCTCGATCTCGTCGGCGGCGGCATCGCGCGCATCTCGAGCGGCGGCATGACGGTCAACGGCCGCGTCGACATCGGCGGCGCGGGCGTTCTCGCCCCACAGGGCACGCAGACGATCGACGGCACGGGCGAGATCGTGTTCACCGACGCCAACACCGCGAATCGGCTAAACATCGAAGCCGGCGCGCTGACGATCGGCGCGGGCGTCACGGTGCGCGGGATCACCGGCGGCATCGGCGCGCAGAACTTCGTCGGCGGCGGGGCCACGCTCACCAACCTCGGCACGATCAACTCGGATGGCGGCGGCACGATCACGGTCAATCCGAACGGCGCGCTCACCAACAACGGCCTGTTCCGCGTGCAGAACGGCACGCTGGCGGTACAACGCAACGTGACGGGTACCGGCACGCTGCAAGTCGACGGCACCGGCACGATGACCCTCGTCAATGGCGGCAACACGCAGGGTCGGTTGGTAATGGGCAGCGCGGGCGCCGCGATCAACATCGGCACCGGCAATCTGACGATACACAACGACTACACCAACGCCGGCGCGGGCGCCGGCAATAGCTTCAACCGCCGCGCGGGCGTGTCCGGTATGGGACTGATCGTCGCCGGTGGCGACGTGGCGCAGGCGATCACCGGCGCGAACGTGACCAACGGGGCCACTACCAACGCCACGCTGACGATCAACAACGTGCGTGTCGGCTCGACTACCTACAACTATCAGGTAGGCAATACCGGCACCACCGGCCCGACGCTGCGCGGCGCGATCCAGACCAGCGTCAACGGCGGCAACATCACCGATGGCCGGCTGAGCGGCGCCGGCGTCACCGAAAGCAACTACAACGCAGGCGGACCGGGCGGCAATTCTGGCGACCTCGGCGTCATCTTCACGGCGGCCAGTGCCGGCGCTCTGGCGCCGCTCAGCGGTCAGGTGCTGAACCTGCGCAGCAACTTCGAAAACATCGCCGACCAGAAACTGAATATCGTGCTAGGCGCGGGTGCGGCGGCCTATCGCGTTGCGCAAGGTGCGGCCACGCCGACATCAACCAATTTTGGCAACGTACACGTCGGCGACCTCGCGGTCCAGAACCTGACGATCTCGAACACCGCAGTCAATGACGGTTTCTCGGAGAGCCTCAACATGGCGCTGGGCCCCCTGACTGGGAATGCCTACGTCACCAGCGGTAGTGGCGGCGTTACTCAGTTGGCGGCGGGCAGTTCAACGGTTCCCGTAACCTTGGGCATTGACACCAGCACTGCCGGTGCGAAGGCAGGTAGCCTGACGCTGAATTACGAGTCGGATGGCACGGGCACCAGCGGCCTTGCCGCCATTGCCGTCGGCAGCCAGACCGTCAACGTCAGCGGTAACGTCTATCGTCTCGCTGTCGCCAACACCCTTGGCGCCGTCAGCTTTGGCAGCGTGCATGTCGGCGATACCGTGCAGCAGGCACTGAACATCACCAACACGGCGGCTGCTGACGGCTTCTCGGAAATGCTCAATGCGAGCTTCGGCGCGAGTTCGGATGCCCGCATCACTACCAGCGGCAGCATCAGCCTGTTGGCAGCGGGCGCGAGCAGCAGCAGCATGATCGTCGGGCTCGATACGAGTGCTGCGGGCAGCGTGAGCGGTACCCAGGTGGTCAACTTTGCCTCCGACGGCACCGGCACCAGCGGTCTGGGCCTTACCGCGCTGGCCTCGCAGACCATCGGTGTCAGCGGCGAAATCACCACCAGTGGCAGCGTATTCCGTCTGGCCAGCGCCAGCCCGGCGACGCCCAATCCGGTGAATTTCGGCAACCTGCGTATCGGCACAGTGGCCGACCAGACGCTCAGCATCACCAACACAGCCGCCAATGACGGCTTCTCGGAGAAGCTGAACGCCAGCATCAGCAGCAGCGGCTCTCCGGTTACCGCCAGTGGCAGCTTCAACCTGCTTGGGCCAACGGCGACTGACAGCACCAGCCTGCACGTGGGACTTGACACGAGCACCGCCGGTGCCAAGGTGGGCACGGCGACCATCGCGCTGGTGTCCGACGGCACCGGCACCAGCGGGCTGGGGCTGACCAATCTGCCGTCGCAGACCGTCAACGTGGCCGGCAACGTCTATCGCCTGGCAAGTCCGACGCTCGACACCACCGCCGTCACCCTGGCGGCGCGCCGTGGTGATGCCAGCCCGAGCGCCGGTGTGGGCGTGACGAACACGTCCCCGGACACGTTTACCGAGGGCCTCAAAGCCGACATCGGCACGGCGTCGGCGGGCTTCAGCGCCAGCGGCGCCATCGCCAACCTGGCGGCAGGCAACAGCGATGCGGCGAGTTTGAGCGTCGGGCTGGACACCAGTGCCGCGGGCTCGACAGCCGGCACCGCCACGGTGGCTTTCACCTCCACCGGTGCCGGCACCACGGGTGCGGCGGACCTGTCGGTAGGCAGCGGCGTGGTCAATCTGGTCGGGCGCGTCTACGAGGCGGCAGTGGCGCAGCTCAACACCACCTTGGTCGACTTTGGCATCGTCCACGTCGGCGACAGCGTGGCCAGCCGAAACGTCGAGGTGGCCAATGCGGCACCGGTGGCGGCCCTGAACGACACCCTCAAGGGCAGCATCGGCGCGGCGGCGGCCGGCTTCAGCGCAAGCGGCAGCTTTGGCGGCCTGACGGCTGGCAACAGCGACACCACCAGCCTGTTGGTGGCGCTGGACACCAGCACGGCCGGCTTCTACAGCGGCAGCGCGGGGGTGGCGTTTGCGTCCAGCAACCCGGATATGGCCGACCTCGACCTGGGCGCCCAGAGCGTCGCGCTGGCCGCTCAGGTCAACAACTTTGCCGACGCTGCCCTGCGCAAGGCGGGCGGCATGGGCAGCCTCAGCGCGGTGGGAGATGTCTACACCTTCGACTTTGGCAATCTGGTCCAGGGCTCCGGCGTGCGCAGCGCGGCGCTGGAAGTGTTCAACGACGTGATGGGCCCGAGCGACCTGCTCGATGGCCAGTTCAGCGCGGTGGATACCGACGACTTTGCCTTCTTGGCGAGCTTTTTCGACGTCTTCACGGATCTCGGTGCCGGCGCGGCTCAAGGCGGCTTTGGCATCAGCTTCGATCCGATCACGCTGGGGCTGGTCAGCGACACCGTGATGCTGGCGTCAGCGGGCCACAATGGCAGCGGTTTCAGGGGCGCATTGGGGCCGATCACGTTGCGGTTTACTGCCAACGTCATCAGCGGCGGTGGAACCGGCACCGTGCCGGCGCCGGGCACGTTGCTGCTCGTCGCGACGATGCTGCTTGCCCTGGCTGCTGTGCGCCGCCACGGCGCCCGCGCACACTGAGAACCTCCAAGGCGCCGGTCGGGAACCCCCGGCCGGCGCTTTCTGTCGTTTAATGCACCCGGCGTTGTTGTCCATCGTCTGCTTGAGGGGAGCTGCATGAGTCGTGATCGATCCCTTACCGTGCTGGCCGCCGTGGCGCTGTTGCTGGTGATTGCCAACATCGTGCTGTACAGCGGCAACCGCACGCGCCAGGCGGCCTACGCCGATCGGGCGCAATACATTCAGCAGGGCCTGCAACTGGAGCCGCTATACCAGGCCTTGGTGCGTGGCATCGTCGAACGGGCGGCAAGCACCAATGACGGTGAACTGCGTGCCCTGCTGACGGCGCAGGGCATCAGCTACACCCTGGCGCCGGCACAGGTCGACAAAGCCCCTGCGCCGCCGAACGGAAACCAAGAGAAAACGCCATGAATGACCACAACCGTGCGCCGTATCGGTTGCCGCTTGGGCTGTTGAGCGGCGCCTTTGTGCTGTGGTTTGGTTTCCAGACCGTGCAACTGATTGCCGAACGGCGCAGCTTGGCGACCCTGGCCGCCAGCCAGGAGCCGATTTACGTCAATGCCCAAAAGATGCGCGAGCAACTCGATTCGCTCGCGGCCGGCGTGGCGCGTCTGGCGGCGCGCGATAACGCCAACGCGGTGGCTTTGGTCAAAGCGCTCAACGAGCGCGGCATCAGCATCAATCCGGACGCCGCCAAGCCGTCATCAGACCCGCCGAAGTAACGGTTGCCGGGAGCAGGGAGCGCGCGGTCGACGTGCCCCTTGAGGCAGGTGGCTTCCATAGGTTGTCGGCTCCGTCCTGCTCAGTGAAGCGCCCTGCGCCGCCGCAGCCGCCAGGCCACGCGCCCGGCGGATATTGACCTGCGAGGGCCGGCCGGAAGGTGCTGTCGACGCTACTGCTGTGGGTGCGGGTCGGCCAGGCGTTTGTCGCGCGGCGCGGTGGGCCGCTGGTGTCGTGGCTGCAACAGGTGGGGCGCGAAATCCCGGCCGGCAGTCGCGCCGTGCGCTGGTTTGCCGGGTGATCCGTGCCCAATCGCGACCTCTCGCGAAAGGCTATGTACTGGCGCGATGGCGAATGCAAGCGTGCCAAAAAGAAATGCTAGGCTCGGCTCCGCCTTGAGACCGGGTTGCCCGGAAGGGTTGTGAGTGAGTGTCCCTAATTGAGGAATCCCTGTGCCCCATTTTTTTCGATTTCTGGCGATTTCCGCATTGTCTGCCTGCGCGTTGACCGCGCATGCCGACGACCTTCAGTGCGCTTCCGGCACCTTGGTTGAAGTCAGTGGCCAGGTCACCACGCTCAACATTTCCGCGACCCGGCAAGCGGGCCAGATATGCATGGTGCTGACCGATCTTGCAAGCGGTATGGAGCGGTTCAATAGCTGTGGCGCGGTGGTCGGAAAGATCGTGTCATCCGACCCTTCGATGGGGACCAGTGTGCTCACCCATACCGCCTTGTTCGACCAGAAAAACTCGTTTCGTACCGAGAACGACGTCGCCCAGATCACAGCCCCCATTGATTTCGACCCGGTTACGGGTGCGCCATGCGCGTTTAGCGTGACGGAGCGCATCACGCAGATTGCCTGGGCGAAAGGGGTCGTTCAAAAGGGCCCCGTGGACATCGTCGCCGAGGGCCAGATCAGCGCCTGCCCCGGCAAGAATCTCAACAGCTTCATTCTTAGCGGGCAAGCCTGCATTCATCCCTGAACGAGCGCCTGACCGCGCAATTCGATCAGGGATCGGTTCAGCTGCACGTTGATTGGCTGAGGCACGGGGAGTGCGAAACGCCCCTCGTGCCTCAGCGAAACGCCCCCCGCCGCCACAGCCGCCAGGCCACGCCCCAGATGCCCAGCAGCGGGTGGCGGCGCAGGAAGGGTGTCGGCTCTAGGCGCACGCCGGAGTGGCGCTCGACCTTCCACAGCAGGTAGTCGACGCCGCCGGCGAAGGTGAATGCCGCCTTGAGCAGGCGCGCCACGTTCAGCGTCTTGCCGAGCAGGCGGCGCGCCACCCAGCCCAGGCGCCCGAGCCGGCGCCGGGCGGGCGCAAGCTCTACCCGGTAGTGCCCGGCCTGCGGCCTGACGCCGGTCAGGCAGGCTGCGGCCGGCGGTGTGAGCCGTTCGCGCCAGGGCGCAAGATCGCGCACCAGTCCTTCGACCGCCCCCGGCCGCTCCGGGCGCAGCTCTGCCCCGTAACAGGCGGCCAGCGCGGTCTGCCACCAGCCGGGTTCGTCGACTTCGTCCGGCAGCAGCGGCAGCGCGCGGCCGAGCAGGGTCAGGACCGCCTGTTCGATGGCCTGAGTCACTTGCCGGCGGGCCGCGGTGTCACGTGCATACAGCAGGCCGCTGGCCTGGCCGAAGCGGCCCCAGAAATAGCTTTGCCGGGCGGTCATGTGGCGATGGAAGCTGCGCAGCTCCAGCAGCGCGTACTTGCAGCGCACGGTGCGGTCGCCCAGCGGCAGTTCCAGGTAATAGACGTTCGGCGGCAGCAGCCGGCAGGCCAGCGCCGACAGGCGGCTGGCGAACGCCGCGCGGCAGTCGTCGACCAGGACGTACAGGTCCAGCAGTCCCTCGCGGTCGTCGGCACGGCGAAAGTTCGAACCGTAGAACAGCACCGCCGCCACGGTGTCCCCGTGGCGCGCGCGCAGCGCGTGAGCCAGTGCCAGTGCGCCGGGCGGAGCAGGCGCGTCGATCAGGCTGTCGATGGTGTCGCGCAGAGCGTCGCGGTCAGCGTCACTCATGGCCGCAGGAACTCGAATTCGGGACCGACGCTGATGCTGATCGGGCTGCCGGCGGGCGGAAAGTAATCCTCGCCATCGAGCGCGTAGCCGCCGGTCGGCGTCAGCTGCAGCGTGCTGGCCGCCCGGCTTTCATAGCCGGCGGCGGCATTCGCCCAGGCCGGCGGGCGCCCGCGCAGCAGGCCCGGCAGTGCCCATGCCAGGCGCCGCGCCGGCCGGCCGATCAGGGTGGTTCTGATCGGGCCGGTGCCGGCGCCCCACCACGGCCTGAGGTTCAGGGCGAGCCGCTCGTGCGTGCTGGCCAGCAGCAGCAGCGCCTCGCGGTGGGCGGCCGGTTCGACGTCCAGCCGGTAGTCGACCGGCAAGGCGTCGACCGGTGCGCGGCCGGCCAGCAGGCGCAGCAGTCGCCCGCTGATCCATGCCGCCGTGCCCAGCGCGCCGCGCATGCCCGGCAGGGCGCTGGATTCGCGAAACGCCCGGCAGTCCCGCACCGCCCGGGGCAGGCCGCCGGCGGTGAAGAAGAATCCGCAGCGGGTCGTGCCGTCGGCCTCGCGCACGCACAGCCCGCGCCGGCGCGTGACGGCGAGTCCGTCCGCCAGCAGACGGCGCAGCACCCGCGCCGGGCGGCCGTGGCTGCCAAGGTCGTAGGCGCTCATGTTGGTGGTGCCGCCGGCCAGCACCAGCAGCGTCGGTCGGGATGCGAACGGCGAGCGCAGGGACAGGGTCGTCAGCGCCGCCTGCACGGTGCCGTCGCCGCCGTTGAGCACCACGCAGGTGACGCCGGCGGCCGCCAGTTCGCCCAGTGCGGCTTCGATCTGCTGCGGCGTTTGGGCCAGCCGGTGGCGGATGGCCGGCTGGGCGGCGAGGACTGCCTCGATCGGCGCCAGGCCGCCGCGGGCGTTGTGCCGGCTGGCCGGATTGCTGATGACGCCGACGCTGGCCGGTTCAGCCACCGGGCGCGCCGAGCCGGCGCCAGTCCTGCATCAGCGCGCGATTGCCGGCGCTGCGGCGGGCGCCGCGCCACAGCGCCGACACGGCGGCGAAGAAGTTCGGGTAGTCGGTCATGCGATACGCGGCGTCGGCCGGCAACTTGGCCATCAGCCGCCGATGCGCCTCGCCCATGGCGTGATAGGGCATGGCCGGGAACAGGTGGTGCAGGGCGTGGTAGCGCAGGCCGATCGGGAACAGCAGCGCCGTCAGCCAGGTCTGGCCGGTGATGTTGATCGAGTCCTCGAGCTGGCCCTGGAGGCTCATGCGCGCGCCGGTGTTGACGTACCTGTGGGCGGCGAGGTTGCGAATCCAGTTGAGGCCGATGGCGAAGCTCATCAGCAGATAGACCTTGCCCAGCAGCGCCCAGGGCAGCGTGCCGGTCACGAACAGGCCGGCCAGAAACGCCAGCCAGGCGAAGCATGCCCACTCCTGCAGCGCCCATTGCCACAGCGGCTCGTCGGCCGGAACCTCGCGCTGGTAATGGGGGTTGCTGCCGTAGGACGAGGCGCGGCGCATCACCCAGCGCCGCAGGCCCGGGTGCAGGTAGGACAGCGGCGTCACCACCAGAAAACGCAGCACCGCCAGCAGCGGCAGGATCGGCACCTGCAGCAGGTACTTGATGGTCTCGCCGGCCGGCGCGCTGCCCAGCGGCAGGTATTCGCCGTCGCGGGGCGTTCCGAAGCGATTGACGTTGTGATGGTCGAGGTGATTGCGGTACATCAGCGACGGCATCAGCAGCGGGATGCCGTACGTGAGATTCCAGAACAGCCGAAAGCCCGGCATGGCGCCGTTCATGTGCACGATCTCGTGCATGAAGGTGCCGGCCCGAAACAGCAGCACGCCGGCGCCGACGAAGGCCAGCGCCTGTGCGAAGGTCGGTCCGCTGCCGGTCAGATAGGCCAGCGCCAGCGCGTAGCCCAGGCCGGCGCTGAGGATGAAGTCGAGCCAGTACAGCGCCGGGCGATAGGCGAACAAATCGCTGCACAGGCGACGCATGGCGTCGAGCGCGAAACGGTCGGGGGCGGTGTTGGGCGAGGGTGCATTCATCCCAGGGTATCCATCGGTGTGGGAGCGACCGCAGGAGCGGCTTTGGCCGCGAATTGTCGGCCGTTTCGGGCCGCCTCGACAAAGGCATTCGCGCCGCAAGGCGTCTCTGCGTGGCGCGCCAGCAAACAGTGAAAGTCCATCGGCGGGCCGCGCCAGTGCGGCCCAAGGCCGGAATCGGCGGGCAGTTTAGCCCGCATTTCTGATCTTGCCCGCCGTCGTCGGCGAGCGCAGGGACCGGGCCTGGCCTGAAGGCAAAGGGCGACACTTTGCACGCGGTGCCCGCATCAGTAAGGCCAATCTTCATGCGCCAGGGGCGCTCGGTTCAATACCTCTCGGTACAGGCGCCATTGCGGCATCAGCCTACCCATCAACTCGCGAAAGCGCTCGTTGTGGTGCCGTTCGAGCAGGTGAACCAGTTCGTGCACGAGGATGTACTCCAGGCACAACGCCGGTTTCTTGGCCAACTCCAGATTCAGCCAGATGCGCCCAGCCTGGGCATTGCAGCTACCCCAACGTGTTTTCATCTGCTTGATGCGCACTTCCGCAACGGCCACGCCCACCTTGGGCGCCCACTTGGCGATCAGCGGTGACAGTTGCTCGTTCAGCCGCGCCCGATACCACCGCTGAAGCACAGCTTCGCGTTTCGCCGTATCGGTTCCCGCGCGCACACGCAACGCCATCGTCGTGTTGTTTGCCAGCCACACGGAGGGCGGGCCGTCGTGGTCGGCCACGTCCAACCGGTAGCGCCGCCCCTGAAAGTAATGACTTTCGCCGGTGACGAACTCCCGCTGCGACTGGCGATCCTGTTGCCCGAACTCGGCCTGCTGGCGGCGAATCCACCCCATGCGCGAAACGACCGCCAACCGCACGGCCTCTTCATCCAGGCGCAGCGGCGCGGCCACCCGTACCCGCCCGCAAGGCGGGTAAACGCCGACATGGAGGTTCTTGATGTCCTTGCGAACCACGTCGACGGCGATCCCGCTCACTTCGATCTGTTGGCGGTCAGTAGTCACGCTGGGCCTTCACGATCTGGAACATCGCGTCCACGAGCGCATCGTCACCGCCCAGTTCTGCCTTGATGGCGTTGCGGACTTCGCGCTCCTTGAAGCGGTTGCCGCGCCAATCCGCCTTCTTCACGCGGCGAATGGCGTCGTCCACGGCCAGTGCGGCGGTCTCGGCCGCGTCGGCAGCGGAGTCGGCCATGGTTTCTTGTTGCCGCACCCGTTCTTCGAGCCCTTGCACACCTTTCAGGTTGTCGTACAGCGCGCGCCGAGCGGGGCTGTTGATGGGGACCGGATACGCCTGACTCTGCGGCTGGCTGACCTGCTTCGTCAGCTCGACGATCTTGGCCAGGTAGGCCTTGTACTCCACGGCCGCCTGCCGGCGCTGCGCGATCAACGCATCCAGCAGCTCGGACATCTTCTCGTAGTACTTCGGGTTGACCGCCATCTCGTCGATGATCAGCCGGCGGACGTTGTTCTCGATGGTCTCCGCCATCGCCTCGCGGTCTTCGCGCAGGCCTTTGGGCAGCGACTCAACAGCCGTTTCGCCGCGCTCGACGATCAGCTGCACCAGCGTCAGGTCATCGAAGGCCGATAGCTTCTCGCTCTCCTCGGCGCGGATGTAGGTATCGAGCAGATGGCGCATGGCCGGCTCGTACAGCTTCATATCGATGTAGTCGCCGCTGGCGAGCTTGACCTCCTCGCGGACCTTCTCGTAGTGGCTCACCTCGGCCTTGATCGCCTGGGTCTCGGCCTCGCTGTAGCCGGCCTCGCGCATCTCGTTGGCCAGGTTGGCATAAGCGCGCAGGAACACCGCCGCCAGCTTGTACAGCGCCACCCGCCTGGGCTCGTTGGCCTTGATCTGGTCGGCGTTGCCGCTCTCCAGGGAGCAGAAGAAGTGCAGATAGGCCGCCGTATCGCGCGGTGGCGCCACCGGCTCGCACAGCGCCTTGATCGCCTCGCGCGCCTCTTCCAGCCGCTCCCGACCCTGGCTTAGGCGGTCCTTCAGCAGGCCTGCCACGTCGGCCGCATCAAAACCCGCGAAGGCCTCGCCGGTGTAATCCTTGATGGCGCCTTCCAGCGAACGGAACAGATCCTTGTAGTCGATGATGTAGCCGTATTCCTTGTCCTCGCCATCCAGCCGGTTGACTCGGCAGATGGCCTGGAACAAGCCGTGATCCTGCATCTGCTTGTCGATATACAGGTAAGTCGCCGGCGGCGCGTCGAAACCCGTCAGCAGCTTGTCCACCACGATCAGCAGCTTCATCTGCCTCGGCTGGTCGATGAAGCGCTTTTTCACTTCCTGCTCGAAGCGCTCCACTTTGACCATGGCCGTGTCTTCGGGCTCGTCGAAGTGCGCCGCCAGCATCTTGCGGTAGATGTCGTACTGGCGCAGCTTTTCGGTCAGACCCTCGCCGGTCTCCTCGCCCTTGATGTCAGCCGGCGACGGCTGGTAGGAGGTGACGATCGCGCACTTGCCCGCCAGATCAGTCTGCTGGAACAGCTCAAAAAAACGGCAGGCCGAGTAGATGCTGCCGGACACCAGCATGGCGTTGCCGTGGCCGCTCTGCAGCCGGTCGCGTGTGGCCATGTCCATCAGGATATCGGCGACGATCTGCTCCAGCCGGTCCCTCGCGGACAGCACCTTCTGCATCGTGCCCCAGCGCTGTTTGATCTGAGCCTTCGCCACATCGGTCAGGCCCTGGGTCTTGAGCGCGAACCACTGGTCGATCTTGGCCTGCGACGTGATGTTCTGGTCGATGTCGCGGGCCTCGTAGCGCAAGTCCAGCACCACGCCGTCGCGCACCGCCTCGTCGTACTTGTAGGTGTGGATGTAGGGCCCGAAAGTCTCAATGCTGCGGCGCTTGTCGCTCTTGAGCAGCGGCGTGCCGGTAAAGCCGATGGTCATCGCTCCCGGCAGCAGCGCCTTCATCGCGTCGTGCAGCTTGCCGGATTGGGTGCGGTGGCATTCGTCCACAAAGACGAAGACCTCGCCCTTGGCGTGGAAGCCCCTGGGCAGGCTCTTTTTGATCTCCGCCACAAAGGCCTCGATGTCCTTGTCGCCGATCTCGTCACCGGCGCCGAACTTGTGGATCAGCGAGCCGATCAGCCATTCCTCGCTGGCGTTGAGCACCTGCACCAGGTCGGCTCCGCTTTTGGTGCGGTAGATGGCCTCGCTCACGCCCTTGAATACCGTCTCGATCTGCTGGTCCAGCTCGGTGCGGTCGGTGATGATCAACACCCGGCTGTTGGCCACGTTTTCGCGAATCCACTTCGCCAGCCAGACCATGGTCAGCGATTTGCCGCTGCCCTGGGTGTGCCAGATGATGCCGCCCTCGCGGCGGGCGACCGCCTGCTGCGCCGCCCGCACGCCGAAGTACTGGTTGTGACGGCAGGTCTTCTTGATGCCGGCGTCGAAGACGATGAAGTCGTGCACGACCTCCAATAGCCGCGCTTTGCCGCACAGCTGGCCCAGCTCGCGCAGCAGCGCGTTTTCGCCGGCCGCCGCCATGATGTCGGATGGCGCGTCGTGCTCCCTCCAGCGCAGCCAGTATTTTTCCGGCGTCTCGATCAGGCCGTAGCGCAGTCCCTCGGTGTCGTTGCCCGCCATCACCAGCTGCACCGTGGCGTAGAACGGCCGGATAAACGTCTTTTTCTGGCTGTCGAGATTCTGGCGGATGCCCTCGGCCACCGACACCGTGGAGCGTTTCAGCTCCAGCACGCCCAGCGCGATGCCGTTGACGTACAGCACCAGGTCCGGCCGCTTGGTGTTCTCTCCGGAAACGGTCACTTCTTCGGCAATGGCGAAGTCGTTGCTGGCCGGGTTGGCCCAGTCGATCAGCCACACGGTAATGTTCTGCTCGCCCACCTCGGGCCGTACCTTCACGCCATAGCGCAGCAGGCCGTAGACCTCGCGATTGGCGTCATAGAGCGTCTTGCTGCCGCCGAGCGCGGCGGCCTTGCCCAACTCGTGGAGCACCTTGCCGATGATCTTGTCGCTGTGGCCCTGGCGCTTGAGCCAGTCGGTGAGCTGCGCTTCCTCGACGTTTCCGTTGTCGGGTCGGTCCTGCCAGTGGCCGAGGTAGGCGTAACCGAGCGCGTCCCGGAAAAACGCCACCACCCGCTGCTGGGTGAGGATTTCGCGCTGGCCGACGTTACTCATTGGCGCCTCTGACGACTTCCCAGCGACCACCCTTGCGTGGCCCCACGTACCGCAGGCGCCCTTCCTTCACCAGCTTGGCGCTGGCTCGTTCCACGGCGCTCAGGGACTTGCCGATGGTTTCAGCCACTTCCGCCAGGGTCATGTCCGGCCGGGCTGCGAGCAAATGGAGGATATTTACCGGCGTTTTTACCGGCGCTTTTACCGGCGTTTTTACCGTCGCCATTCGCTCACCTGTCCCGGAAATACTATCGAGGTAGCTCGCCGAGAAGGGGAACTCGACCCACACGTCGCCGGGCTCCACCCGAATCCGTGGTTCCGGCGTGCCCGCCTCGCGACAGGCATCCAGTACGCGCTGTATCCCGCGTCCCCAGGCTTCGATCTCCCCGGCCCGGAAGAAGGCGTTTGCGACATCCGGGTTGTAGGGCTGCGAGGGATGCGGCCCCAACAGCTTCGCTTGTGACCAGTTTTCGGGTAACTCGCCTGGGTTCCAGATCCACAGGCGATCGGCATAAACACGGATCTGGATGGGCGCGGCCACCGCATAGTCGCGATGAACGATAGCGTTGAGCACCGCTTCGCGCAGTGCGCCTTCCGGCACCGGGTACGTCTCGACGCGCTGAATCCCCTCGTAGCTGATAGCCGCCTTCAGATACTTGGTCAGCAGCAGGTCCATCGTCATTGCGACCTGCGCGAACAAGTCGCCGTGAACCTCATCGTGATAACGCAGATCGGACTCGCTCGCGAAGTAGCCGATCTTGACCGCCGCGCCGGTGAAGTAGCGCTCCGGGTCCGGATGGAACAGGAGGATGGCGGCCCGCTTCAGATAGTGGCCCTCCGTCAGGCGCAGCTTCTCAATCAGGCCGGGGTCTTGCTCGTGCAACACCGCCTCGCCGAGCCGCTTGCTGCGCGCCGCGTGCTGGCGAAACCGGACCAGCGCCGCCGCATCCAGATCATCCATCGTCACACCAGGCACCGGTACGCTGTCCCAGGTGCGACCATGCTTGCGCAGCAGGAAGCGATCCAGCGCCGCCCCCTTGAGCTTCTGGTTGGTGCTGCCGCTGCGATAGAAGTAATCACCCTGGTAGCTGATCGGGTTCGGGTACGCCTCGACACCTATCTGCACAGTGTCCTTGCCATCGACGGCGTGCAGATTCACGTCGACTATGATGCCCAGCAGATCGCGCACCTTGTTGGGTAGCTCTTCCAGCAGGCGGCCGGCGTTGGGTATGCCCACCACCTCGCCGTCGTCATTGCGGCCAATCTCCAGCACACCGCCTTCGGCATTGGCGAAACCGCACACCCATTTCAGGTACTCGTCGCGCCAGGACGCCTTCCATTCGGTGTTCTGGTTTTCGTTCATGCCGTTGACCCGGGAGAGCCGAGCTGGGGCTCGGCGTTCCCAAGGGCGTTTCCAGACTGCTTCATATCAGCCGAATCCTGCCGGTGAGGAGCTGCTGCAGCATGCCCTGCTTGAGGGCGCGGGTCTTGTCGCGGCGGCGCTCCAGCGCGGCGATCTCGGCGTCCATGTCGGAGAGCACGGTGGCGATGGCGGTTTGTTCAGATAGTTCCGGCATCGCGACCTCGACCACTCTTAGCGATTCGCTGTTGAGCGTGTAGCCCTTAACCGCCTGTTTGCCATACAAAGAGAAGTCGGTCCTGCTCAGGGCATAGTAGAGATAGTCAGCGTTCGCTTTGAGATCGGTGAAGCTACATATGGCCTCGTTCGTGAAGAGGTCACATCCAGCAAAGCAGAGCCGTCCGATTGATAGCTTGAAGCTCATAAGCAACGCACCTTTCGGGATGGGCGTCATTGCTGTCGCGGCGAGATCGGTGATCTGCTCTTTCGACTCTCCAACGACCTTGTCGTGCAAATCTGCTATCGATAACCACACATGGCCGCGACCCCAAAATGCCGTGTTGCTTCGGCTGGGAGTTCTCCCCATCGCGATGGTCGAGATGTCTCCCAGCCGCTTCGCCTCCCACGCCCCGCTGAAGCCCGGCAGGCGGGTCTTGCCGCTGAGGAGTTGCTGCATGGCGGCCTGCTTGATGGCCCGCTTCTTGGCGATCAGCGCCTCCAGCGCCCCGAGCAAGCCATCCACGTCCGACAACACGTCGGCGATGGCGCGTTGTTCGGGAGGAGGTGGGCAGGCGGCTATATGCTGATGAACGTCATTCCGGTTCAACGTGGGAACGCCTGAGCCGGATAAGAACCGCGCGAAATCGATGTGGATGTAAAGGTAGTAGACGAACTTTGGGTCGTTCCCGCGAAACGACGTGACCCAAAGAGCCGTGTTGTGAGGCCAGTAGTCCCTCTCGATGAAATGAACTTTGCCGATTGTTCCTGAGCGCCCTGTGACGACGCCTGGCCCCTTCGCCATCGCGTGTTCATGGTGCTGTAGGACACCATTTGAGTAAACGACAGGATGCGGGCCGGCTCGGAGCTGTGAGGTGGTTAGATCAAAACCTCTTTGGAGCGGCGCAATGTCACGAATCGGTTTCGCTTCCCACTCCTCCGGAATCACCCCCACCTCGGTCCGCTTGTACCCCGGCGGCACCTCCTGCACTGCGGCCTTGGCCAGATAGCGGCCGCTCGCGTCCTTGACCTGCATGGCTTCGGTGCTCATGCCCAGGCCAGGCCCATCTGCTTCAGGTGTTCCTCGACCTTGACGCCGAACATCTCCACATCGCGTTCCAGTTCCGGCAGCGGCCGGGCGTAGCGCTCTTCCAGCTCCTTTACCCGCCCGGCGAGTTGCTGGGTGAGTCGCTGCACCTCGCCCGCGATGGCGGCCTGGAGGCTGGCGAACCATTTGTCCTCGACCACCAGCGTCTTGATCTCGGTCTCGCTGAGTTTGGCGTAGCGGGCCAGCACCTTTTCATCCAGCGCGGCCTGGGCGTCCTTGACCGCCTTGCCGGCGTCGGACTCGGCGTCGATGAGTTGCAGGCAGCGGGTGAGGGCGTCGTGTTCTTCCTGGTCTTCCTGGACTCCCGCCTGCGCGGGAATGACGGCCTTCAGTTCGTTGAGCCGCGATTTGATGCTGGCCTTGGTGACCTTGCCCTTGTCGTTGGTGGCGTCTTCCAGGAGGCCTTCTTCGCCCACATGTTGCTCGACGAACTCCTCCAGCTCGCGGGCGGCGGTTTCCTGCGCGGCCTGCAGCGCATTGATGGCGGCCTGCTGCTCTTTGAAGTAACGCGCCACGATCAGCGCCGGGGGCAGCAGGTCCATCTTGTACCTCTTGCGGCCGATGGAAAGGTCCGGCGTCTCCTTGATCTTCCGGTCCTTGTCCTCGACAACGCCACGCGGCCGGGCGGCCTCCAGCCAGCCGTCGGCGGCAATCAGGTAGACGTCGTCCTGCAGGGTCTCGGCCCAGTAGTCCATCAGCCGCTGGTAGAGGTCGTAGCGGCTGAGCAAGGGCAGGTCGGCAAAGCGCGTGAGCAGGTCTTCCGACAGGCTGTGGATGACGGTCTTGGGCAGGTCGTCAATCTTCAGGCTGAGCAATTGCCGCTGGTGGGCTTGGCGCCAGCCGTCGAATACGGCGCCAACGCGGGCGGCAAAGGTCTTGAACTCGCCGTGTTCGAGGATGGCGGGTTTGATCTGGTGGGTGTCGATGCGGGCCTCGCTGTAGCCGGCGCGGCCGTTGTCGGTGAACAGCGCCTTGCGCAGCGCGGGGAAGACGGCCCAGTAGTCTCCCAGCGCGTCGATGTCGCGATTGGGAATGCCGCCGTTCAAGTGCGCATGCAGGTCGTGCAGGTCTTCCGGTTCGCTGGCATCGATGTAGCGCGGCAGGTTGAGGTTGTAGTCGTTGGCTACGCTTCCGATCTCGCTCACCGGCACCATCCGCGAATAGCGCGGCAGCTCGATCTGCCGATTGAACACGTCCACGATCTTGTGGATGTCCTGCGCGCGCAGGCGGTTCTTGTTGCCGTCCTTCAGAAAGCTCTTGCTGGCATCGATCATGAAAATGCCGCTGCGAACGTGCGCCTGCGCCTTGTCGATGACGATGATGCAGGCCGGAATGCCGGTGCCGTAGAACAGATTGGCGGGCAGACCGATGATGCCCTTGATCAGGCCGCGCTGGATGAGATTGCGCCGAATGTCGGCCTCCCTGTTGCCGCGAAACAGTACCCCGTGGGGCAGGATGATGGCGCCCTTGCCGGTGCTCTTGAGCGAGGCGATCAGGTGCAGCAGGAAGGCGTAGTCGCCGTTCTTGGCCGGCGGGATGCCGTAGGCGAAACGGCCGAATGCGTCGTTGGCCGGGTCGAGGCCGCTGGCCCAGGCCTTGGACGAGAACGGCGGATTGGCGACGGCGAAGTCGAAGGTCTTGAGGCTGTCGTCCCAGGTTTTGAAGTGCGGGCTGGCCAGGGTGTTGCCGCGCCACAGCTCGGCGGTGGGGTGGCCGTGCAGGATCATGTTCATGCGTGCCAGCGCCCAGGTGGCGACGTCCATCTCCTGGCCGTAGATGCTGATGCCGCGCGGGGCTTCGTCGGCGGCTTTGAGCAGCAGCGAGCCGGAGCCGCAGGTGGGGTCGTAGATGGTCTGGTCGGGCCGGGTGTCTGCGCCGATGCCGACCACCTGCGCCATGATCCGCGAGACCTCGGCCGGGGTGTAGAACTGCCCCTTGCTTTTGCCCGACTCGGTGGCGAAGTGGCGCATCAGGTATTCGTAGGCGTCGCCCAGCAGGTCGTCGCCCTCGGCGCGGTTGGCGCGAAAGTCGAGGCCGTCGAAGATTGCGACCAGCTTCGACAGCCGGTCCTGCATCTCCTTGCCGCTGCCGAGCTTGCTCTCGTCGTTGAAGTCGGCCTGGTCGATGACGCCCTTGAGGTCGTTGGCCTCGGCCAACCGGCCGATGATCTTGTTGATCCGGTCGCCAATCTCCTTGTCGCCCCTGAGCTTGACCATGTCGGCGAAGCCGCCGCCGGGGAGAACCTCGATCAGCGCATCCGATTTGCCGGCGTATTTGTCCGACACGTACTTCATGAACAGCAGCGTCAGCACGTAGTCCTTGTACTGCGAGGCGTCCATGCCGCCGCGCAGCTCGTCGCAGCTTTGCCAGAGGGAGGAATAAAGCTGGGATTTTTTCAGGGCCATGAGCTTCCAATATTCAAAATGCGGCCCAAAGGCCGGTAACCGGGCGCCGGGGCGGCGTTTTTCGAACCATACGGGATACGGTGATCTTTCAGCCAGGCTCTGCATTCGCGGCTGGACCGGCCGTGCTCCTGCGCTTCGAGAGGCCTCTTCGTTGTTCCCCGACGCGAGCGCCATTTTGCTGCCCGCGCAGCGGAGTTGCCCGCAGTTCCCGTGCGCACGCCAGCCCCAGAGGGCGGCTTGGTCCCAGCCAATCTTGACCCCGAATCGGAGCCTCGATGCGTCGATCACTCCGAAACCCGCGGCCAGGCATTGCGGGTCGCTGTGGCCGATGCGAGGGTCGAGATCGAAGCTCTGGCACGGGGCGGGGTTCTACAGCCTGCGCAGTGCCTCGCGGTAGGCGTCCATGTCCGGCGCGCGGCCGTCGCGCTGCGCCTGCCACAGGATCTGAGCCAGGCAATCGATCAGGCGGTGCTCGGCAGCGTGGGCATCGCCCAGGCGCCGGGCCAGACGCCGGTGGGCCTGCGCCGCTTCCGGCGGCAGGCCGGTGGCGAACTGTTCGTGGATGGCGATGTGCAGGCCCATGTGCAGGAACGGGTTGGTGCGCCCGTCGCTGCCGTCGAACTCCTGCCGCAGCGCGTCCGGTATCAGCACGATGGCCTGATATTCCGGGTGCAGCGCCAGCACGTCGGCGATGCGCTGCTGCTGCGCGTCCAGCGGCAGGCCGTCCCGATGCCGCTGCCAGGCTTCGGCGTAGGCCCGGCGCAGGCTGTCGCGGTCCTGACCGAACATCAGGCGGCCTGCGCGGTGCCGGCCGCCGCCACCGCCGCGGCCTTGTCCGGCCACTCGCACAGGTCGGCGATCAGGCACTGCCCGCAGCGCGGCCGGCGCGCGGTGCAGGTGTAGCGCCCGTGCAGGATCAGCCAGTGGTGCGCGTCGTGGCGGAATTCGGGTGGCGTGACTTTCAGCAGGCGGTCCTCGACCTGGCGCACCGTCTTGCCCGGCGCCAGCCCGGTACGGTTGGCAACGCGAAAGATGTGCGTGTCGACGGCGATGGTCGGCTCGCCAAAGGCCGTATTCAGCACCACGTTGGCGGTCTTGCGGCCCACGCCGGGCAGCGCCTCCAGCGCCGCCCGATCGCGCGGCACCTGCCCGCCATGCTGCTCGACCAGGATCCGGCAGGTCTCGATGATGTTGCGCGCCTTGCTGTTGAAAAGGCCGATGCGCCGCACGTGCGCCGTGACGCCCTCCACGCCCAGGGCGAGCATGGCCTGCGGCGTGTCGGCGGCCGCAAACAGCGTCGCCGTGGCCAGGTTGACGCTCCTGTCGGTGGCCTGCGCGGACAGGATCACCGCGATCAGCAGCTCGAACGGCGAGCGGTAATGCAGCTCCGTGGTCGGCGCCGGCAGGGCGGCCTGCAGGCGCTCGTAGATCTGGCGGCGTTTGTGGGCGTTCATGCGCGGCGCGCGGCCAGCAGTTCGCGCGCCCGCGCCAGGGCTGCCTGCACGTCCGGCGACTGGCCGGCCGGCGCTGCGGGCGCAGTGGCGGTTTTGGCGGCCAGGCGCCGCCGCTGGCGGGCGTCGTAACGACGCCGGTTGATGGCGGCGCGGGTGGCCAGTGACGGGCCGCTTTCGGCCGGCTGCGGCAGCAGATGAATGCAGTCCACCGGGCACGGCGCCACGCACAGGCCGCAGCCGTTGCACTCCTGCGCGATCACCCCATGCAGGCGCTTGCCGGCGCCGACGATGGCATCCACCGGACAGGCCTGGATGCACTTGGTGCAGCCGATGCAGGCGGCCGGATCGATCCACGCCCGCTGCGGCGGCGGTGCCGGCCCGCAAGCCGGGTCCAGCGCCCGCGCCGGGCGGCCGAGCAGCGCCGCCAGGGCCGCGATGACGTGCTCGCCGCCCGGCGGGCAGCGGTTCAAATCGCACTCGCCGGCCGCCAGCGCCTGCGCATACGGCCGGCAGGCGTCGTAAGCGCAGCGCCCGCATTGGGTCTGCGGCAGCAGGGCGTCGATGGTGTCGGCAAGGCTTGGCATGGCAGGGCATTTTAGCGCCGCTGCTAGACTGGCCCGGCCGTTCCGCCGCCAGCCACCTTTCGCATGACCGACCGTTTTCGCCCCGCCGCCCGCATGGCGGACATCGCCCCGTTTCACGTCATGGAAGTGATGGGCCGCGCCCAGGCCGCCGCGGCGGCGGGGCGCGACATCGTGCACATGGAAGTCGGCGAGCCGGATTTCGCCACTGTAGAGCCCATCGTCGAGGCCGGCGTGCGCGCACTGCGCGACGGGCATACGCACTACACGCTGGCGCTCGGCCTGCCGGCGCTGCGCGAGGCGATCGCCGATTTCTACCGCACGCGCCACGCCGTCACGGTCGAGCCGCGGCGGGTGGTGGTCACGGTCGGCGCCTCGGGGGCGCTGCAACTGGCGCTGTGGGCGCTGATCGGCCCCGGCGACGAGGTGCTGCTGACCGATCCGGGCTATCCCTGCAACCGGCACTTCGTGCGCCTGGCCGGCGGCCTGCCGGTGGAGCTGCCGGTCGGCCCGGACACCGGCTGGCAGCCGACCGCGGTGCAGATCGAGGCCGCGCTCACGCCGCGCACGCGGGCGGTGCTGCTGGCCTCGCCGGCCAACCCGACCGGCGCCGTGATCGACGGCGACGAGCTCGCCCGCATCGCGTCGCTGCTGCGCGAGCGCGGCGTGGCGCTGATCGCCGACGAGATCTACCACGGCCTGGTCTACGGCGCCGACACCTGCACGGCGCTGGCCTGCGACGCGGACGCCATCGTCGTGAACAGCTTCTCGAAGTACTTCGGCATGACCGGCTGGCGCCTGGGCTGGGCGGTGGTGCCCGATGCGCTGCTGCGGCCGGTCGAGAAGCTGGCGCAGAACCTGTTCATCGCACCGCCGACGCCGGCCCAGCACGCGGCGCTGGCCGCCTTCGAGCCGGCCACGCTGGCGCTGCTCGACCAGCGCCGGGACCAGTTCATGGCCCGGCGCGACCTTCTGCTGCCGGCGCTGCGCGGCTTTGGCTTCGACATCCCGGCCACGCCGCAGGGCGCGTTCTACATCTACGCCGGCTGCGGGCGTTTTGCGGATGACAGTTCTGCTTTCTGCCTGCGCCTGCTGGACGAAGCCGGCGTGGCGGCCACGCCGGGCCTGGACTTTGGCCGGCACACGGCGCGCACGCACCTGCGCTTTGCCTACACCACCTCCCGCGAGCGCCTTGAACAGGCCATTGCCCGGTTGGGGCGCTTGCTCGGCTAGGTACTCCCAGGACGGCCCGCGGCATGGGCCGGCCAGCCAGCGCACATCCGGACCTGCGACATCGCGGCCCATCCGCGCAGGCGGCGTTGACCAACCCCGCGCTTTCTCAGGCGCGCCGGTCCGGGACGGGGGACACGTGCAGGCTGTCCACGGCGGCTGTGATGTCATCGACCACGGCACCACCTGCCGCCAGGCGCGTTTCGTCCCCCGGACGGTACTTGCCGGTGCGCACCAGGATGCCGCCAAGACCGGCGGCGAGCGCGCCGTTGACGTCGGCTTCGACATCGTCGCCGATCATCACCGCCTGGTCCGGGCTGCAGCCCAGGGCCCGCAGCGCCTGCGCGAACAGGGCCGGCGCCGGCTTACCCAGCAGTTCGGCGCTGACCCCGGCGGCGTATTCCAGCGCCGCCACGAACGGTCCGGCGTCCAGCGACAGCCCGTCCGCGTCCTTGAAATAACGGTTGCGACCCAGCGCCAGCAGCGGCGCGCCGGCCTGCAACAGGCGAAACGCCCGGCTCAGGCCGGCGTAGCTGAAGTGCTCGCCGGCATCGCCCACCACCACGGCGTTCGGTTCGTGCAGGTCCAGGCCGTCGAAGTCCGGGGCCAGGCCCGGATGGATCAGCAGCAGCGGGCGCAGGCCGCGTTCGAGCAGCAGTGCCCGGGCGGCGCTGGCCGGGGTCAGCAGCTCGTCCGTGGCTACCTCAAGACCCAGTCGCTCCAGCTCGCGCAGCAGCGCGGCGCGGCTCTGACGCGTGGTATTGGTGACGAAACGCAGCGCCAGGCCGCTGGCACGCAGCCGGGCCAGGGCATGCTGCGCGCCCGGCAGCAGGCGCGTGCCCTCGTAGAACACGCCGCCCAGGTCCAGCAGTACGGTACGCAGCTTCATCACGCAAGCCTCCGGCCAGCGGGGCTGGCGGCGCGGGTTCCGCCCGCTGCGGCCTCCTTCTTCCCGATTCGATTCTAGTGGTGGTGGCTGGCGGTGTGGGGCGCGGGCTGATCCGCATCGGCATGGCCGGCATGGGGCAGGGTGCCGAGCACGGTCCACAGGCCGAAGCCCACCAGCAGGGCGCCGCTCAGGCGCCGCCCGCGGCTGCCGCGCAGGTGGCGCACAAGGCCGGCCGCGGCGCCACCGGCCAGCAGCAGCGCCGGCAGTGTGCCAAGGCCGAAGCCGGCCATCACCAGGGCGCCGTGGTCCGGGCTGCCGCTGGCCAGCGCCAGGACGAGCATGCTGTACACCAGCCCGCACGGCAGCCAGCCCCACAGGGCGCCGACCGTCAGCGCCGCCAGCGGTCCGCGCGGCGGCAGCAGGCCGCCCAGGGCCGGCGCCAGGCGCGTCCACAGCCGCGCCCCCAGGGCCTCGATGCGCAGCAGGCCGCGCCAGCGCAGGGCGAGCGTCAGACCGACCGCGATCAGCAGCCCGCCGAAGGCGATGCGCAGGCCCTGACCGAGCCGCAGCAGGTCCAGACCCTGCCCGAGCAGGGCGCCGCCGCCGCCGGCCAGCGCGCCGGCCAGGCTGTAGCTCAGCACCCGGCCGCCGCTGAGCAGCAGGGCGGTCGATGCTGCCGGTCGGCGGCCGGCGCCGGCCAGCGCGGCGCCGATGCCGCCGCACATGGCCAGGCAGTGGCCGCTGCCGGCCAGGCCCGCCAGCAGCGCCGCGGCGAAACCGAGTTCAGGGCCGGGGCTGATCATCGCCGGGTCGATCATCGTCGTCGCGCAGGATGCGCCAGGCCGGGCTGTCCAGATCGTCGAACTGGCCGCTGCGCATGGCCCAGAAGAACACCGCCACGGCGATGCCCACCAGCAGCAGCGTGACCGGGACCAGGAAGAACAGGCTTTCCATCGGCTGAGCCTAGGCGAGCCGCGGCTCGGCCAGTGCGCGCGTGTTGGCGCGCGGCGGGCGCAGCAGGCGCAGGCTGTTGCCGACCACCAGCGCCGAGCTGGCGGACATGCCCAGCGCCGCCAGCCAGGGTGGCACCAGGCCGGCGGCTGCCAGCGGGATGGCGAGCAGGTTGTAGACCGCCGCCCAGGCCAGGTTCTGGCGCACCACGGTCAGCGTGCGCCGGGCAGTGTCGATGCCATCCAGCAGCGGCGCCAGGCGCTCGCCCAGCAGCAGCAGATCGGCCTGCGAGTGCGCCAGCGCGGCCCCGCTGGCCAGCGCCACCGATACGTCCGCGCCGGCCAGTATCGGCGCGTCGTTGACACCGTCGCCGACCATCAGCACGGCCTCGCCACGCTGCTGGCGGGCACGGACGGCGGCCAGTTTCTGCTGCGGCGTCTGGCGTGCCTGCCAGTCGCGCACGCCCAGGCGTTCGGCCACGGCCGCCACGGCGGGCGCGGCATCGCCGCTCAAGATGGCCGGCGCCAGCCCACGCCGGGCGAGCGCCGCCAGCGTGTCGGCCGCGTCGGCGCGCAGCGGATCGCGCAGCAGGAACAGCGCCACCAGCCGCTGCCCGTCGCCCAGGCCCACCCAGCTGCCGCCGCCGTGCTCGGGTTCCAGTGCCGCGACGGCGGCGGTCGCTGCCGGGCCGGCGGCGAACTCGGGCGTGCCCAGGTGCCAGATCCGGCCGTCCACCTGTCCGCGCACGCCGCCCGCCGCCACCGGCTCCACGTGCGTGGCCGCGCGTGCGGCCGCGTGGGGCAGGAAGGCGCGCGCGTAGGGATGGCTCGCCCCCAGCTCCAGCGCGGCGGCGACGGCCAGGTGCTGCTCGATCGGGCTGCCGTCGAGGCTGCGACTGGCGGCGATCTGCGGCCGGCCGGCGGTGAGTGTGCCGGTCTTGTCCAGCAGCACGCTGCGCACGCGCGTCAGGTTTTCCAGCGCCGCGCCGCGGGTGACCAGCAGCCCGCGCCGGGCCAGGCCGGCGGCGGCGGCGGCGAAGGCCGTGGGCGTGGCCAGCGCCAGCGCGCACGGGCAGGACACCACCAGCACCGCCAGCGTGTTCGCCAGCCAGCGGGCCGGTTCGACCTGCCACCAGTACAGGCCGGTCGCCGCAGCCGCCAGCAGCACCAGCCCGATGAAGCCGCTCGCCAAGCGGTCGGCCAGCAGCGCCAGCGGCGGCCGCTGGGCCTGTGCGCGCTCCAGCAGGCGGGCGATCTGCGACACCTGCGTGGCGGTGCCCACGCGCTGCAGCTGCACCGTCACCGGTGGGCCGAGGTTGACGCTGCCGCCGATCAGCGCCGCGCCCGCGGTGCGCCGACGCGGCTCGGCCTCGCCGGTCAGCAGCGCCTCGTCCACCTGCGTGCTGCCCTCCAGCAGCAGCCCGTCGGCCGGTATCACCTCGCCGCTGCCGACCAGCACGCGGTCGCCGGCCGCCAGTTCGCTCACTGCCACCCGCGTGGGGCCGGCGGCGTCCAGGCGCAGCACGCTGGCCGGCAGCATGGCCGCCAGTGCCTCGCCGACGCTGCGCACGCGGCCGCGGGCGTCGGCCTCGAACCAGCGGCTCACCGACAGAAAGAACACGAACATGACCACCGAGTCGAAGTACACCTCGGCGCCGCCCCGGAAGCTGATCCACACGCTGGCGCCGCCGGCCAGCACAAGCGCAATCGCCACCGGCAGGTCCATGCCCGGCCGGCGGTGGCGCAGGCCGCGCCAGGCCCCCACGAAGAACGGCGCGCCGGCGTACAGCAGCACCGGCAGCGCCACCAGCATGCTGACCAGGCGCAGGAAGTCGCGCAGCGGCGGCTCCAGCGTGTCGCCGGCCAGGTAAAAGGCGAATGCGAAGCTCGACACCTGCATCATGCCAAGACCGGCCACCACCAGGCGCTTGAGCGCGGTCTGGCGCTCGCGCGTGGTGGCGGCGCGGGCGTCGGCGGCCAGGGGATGCGGCCGGTAGCCGAGCGCGGCCAGCGTCCCCAGCAGTTCGGACAACTTGAGCTCGGCCGGATGCCAGGCGAGCTGGACGCGGCCGGTGGCCGGACTCACGCGCGCCTCGCAGACGCCCGGCAGGCGCGTGAGCTGGCTTTCGATCAGCCAGGCGCAGGCGGCGCAGCGCAGACCTTCGACCACCACGCCGGCCTCGGCGCGCGTGGCCGAGACCTGATGCACGAAGGCGGCCTGCGCCTGCGGGCGGTCAAACGCGGCCCAGTCCTCGGCCGCGGTCGGTGCCGGCGGGCGCAGCGCCGGGGCGGTGCGAAAGCGGTAGTAATCGGCGTGGCCGGTGGTCAGGATCAGCTGCGCCACGGCCTGGCAGCCGGGGCAGCACACCGGCCGCGGCGCGCCCTCGACGGCGACGGTCAAATCCAGGCCCGGCGGCACCGGCTCGCCGCAGTGAAAGCAGGGCAGGCTCACCGCGGGGCCAGTTGCAGCTCGCCGGCGCTCGCCGGCAGTTCGCCGCGCAGGCGCCAGCCCTGCTCGGGCGAGGCGACTTCCACCTGATGGCGGATCGCATCGAGCCGGCCCAGATTGCCGGCGTAGCGGTCATCGGCTTCAGGCGTGAGGCGGATTTGCCGGTCGCCCGCGGCGTCGGTCGGGTGAATGAGCTTCAGGTCGACGGCCTGCGCCGGCACGCCGCGGATGCTGAGCGCCACCGCGCCGCTGGGCGCATCGACGCGCAGCGTGGCCGTGACGCCCAGCGCGCGGGCGCGCCGGTCGCGCGACTGGTCGAGGTCGAAGGCGCGGCCGATGCGCGCGTAATCGTCCACAACCAGCGAATCGGCATTGCGCACGGCGATCAGCACCGTCAGCAGGCCACCGATGACGGCTGCCACGGGCGGCGCCGCCACCAGCCAGAACCAGCGGTTGCGGTACCAGGGTGCGGGCTCGGTCGCGCCGGCCGCTGCGCGCTCAGTCATCGTCCACCGGCCCCTGAAACCGCACCTCGTGCTCGGCCGCCACGCCGCTGGCACCGGTAACGGTCAGGGTGAACGTGCTCACCCGCTGGCGGATGGCGTCCTCGGGCACGCGGATGCGGGTCGGCACCACGGCCACGCCGCCGGGCGGCAGTTCGAATTCGGGCGGATCGGTCTCGATCACCACCCCCGGCAGGCCGGTGACGGCCGCCCGGTAGCGCTCGCTGGCGGCGGATTTGTTGACCACCTTGAGCGTGTAGACGTTCTCGATCTGCTCGTCGCCGGTCTCCCGGTACAGCCGGCCGCGGTCGGCGATCAGGTCCACGTTCAGCGGCGTGCGCAGCGCCACCGCGGTGCCGAGCGCCACCAGCAGGCTCGCCAGCAGCAGCCCGTAGATGACAATGCGCGGGCGCAGCACGTGCGTCCTGCCGCCCTCGATGGCCGCTTCGGTGGCATAGCGGATCAGGCCGCGCGGGTAGCCGACGCGGTCCATCACCGAGTCGCAGGCGTCGATGCAGGCGGCGCAGCCGATGCACTCGTACTGCAGGCCGTCGCGGATGTCGATGCCGGTCGGGCAGACCTGCACGCACAGCGTGCAGTCCACGCAGTCGCCGAGACCCCGGCTGCGCGGATCGACGCCGCGCGGGCGGCCGCCGCGCGGCTCGCCGCGGGCCTGGTCGTAGGTGATGATCAGCGTGTCCCGGTCGAACATGGCGCTCTGGAAGCGCGCGTAGGGACACATGTAGATGCACACGTTCTCGCGCAGGAAGCCGGCGTTGCCGTAGGTGGCGAAGCCGTAGAACAGGCCCCAGAACAGCTCCCAGCCGCCCAGGTTCCAGGTGAGCAGTTCCTGCCACAGCTCGGTGCGCGGGGTGAAATAGCTGACGAAGGTGAAGCCGGTGAACAGCGAAAAGCCGATCCACAGCGCCTGCTTGCCGGTCTTGCGCAGGACTTTTTCGGCCGTCCACGGACCCTTGTCCAGGCGCATGCGCCGGGCGCGGTCGCCCTCCACCCAGCGCTCCATCCACAGGAACACCTCGGTCCACACCGTCTGCGGGCAGGCGTAGCCGCACCACAGCCGGCCGGCCACGGCGGTGAAAAAGAACAATGCCAGCGCGGCGCAGATCAGCAGCAGGGTCAGGAAAAAGAAATCCTGCGGCAGGAACAGCAGGCCAAAGACGTGGAACTGGCGCGCCGGCAGGTCGAACAGCACCGCCTGGCGGCCGTCCCAGTTCAGCCACGGCAGGCCGTAGAAAAGTCCCAGCAACAGCAACACGGCGAGCTTTCGCAGGCGCTGGAAGCGGCCACCGATCTCGCGCGGGTAGGCCTTGGGCCGGGAGGCGTAGAACGCATCCGCGGCGGCGGGTTCAGGCATGCGGTGATCTGACCTTCTGTTTGGGCGGTTCGAGCAGCACCACGGTGGTGAAGCTCGACAGCGCCGTCACCGCCCAGAACATGAAAAAGCCGACCGTGTAGCCGACCTCGCGGCTGATCTGCCAGTCGGGGAAACTGGCCAGGCGCAGGCCCTCCGGATCGACGTTGGCAAAGAACACCGTGGTTGCCACCGCGGCGGTCAGGAACGACGGCCACAGCACGGCGCCCAGCCGGTGCAGCCAGCCGTGCGGGCGCAGATGCCCGGCGTCGACGACGAAGTCGGGGTCAGGGCTGTTCATGCGACAGGCCGTAGACGTAGGCGGCCAGCACGTGGATGCGCTCGGCGCCGAGCAGGTGCTGGTGGGCCGGCATCACACCCTGGCGGCCGTCGCGGATGCTGGTCTGGACGGCCTGCTCGCTGCTGCCGTACAGCCAATAGTCGTCGGTCAGGTCCGGCGCGCCGAGCATCGGATTGCCCTTGCCCTCGGGGCCATGACAGGCGATGCAGAAGGTCTGGTATTTCTCCTGGCCGGCCGCGACCTGCGCCGGCTCGCCCGCGTGACCGCCCAGGCTGCGCACGTAGCTCGCAACGGCCGCCACCCCGTCCTCACCCAGCGCGGCGCCCCAGGCCATCATCATGCCGGTGCGGCCCTGCGTGATGGTCTGCTCGATCTGTTCCGGCGCGCCGCCCCAGTGCCAGGCGGTATCGGCCAGGTTCGGGAAGCCGCGGCTGCCGTGGCCGTCGGCGCCGTGACAGACCGCGCAGTTGGTGACGAACAGCCGCCGGCCGGTGGCCATGGCGGCCGGATCCTTGGCCAATTCGGGAATGGGCGTGGCGGCGTATTTGGCGAACAGCGGCGCCACGTCACGCTCGACCGCCGCGACTTCGGCCTCGTAGGCACCGACCTGCGTCCAGCCGAGCAGACCCTTGAAGTTGCCAAGGCCCGGGTAGAGCAGCAGATAGCCCAGCGCGAACACGATGGTGATGTAGAACAGCCCCAGCCACCAGCGCGGCATGGGGTTGTTGTATTCCTTCAGGCCGTCCCACTCGTGGCCGGTGGTGTCGGCGGCCGAGCCCTCGCCGGGGCGTTTTTTCGCCGTCCAGCGGATCAGCCACACGCAGGCCAGGATGTTGGCCAGCGACAGCACGGTGACGTACCAGCTCCAGGCGGCGCTCATTGCACATCCTCCTTGCGCAGCGGTTTGTCGTCGTCGCGCAGCGGCAGCCGTGCCACCGCGTCGAAGGCATCGCGCGGCCGCGTGTACAACCACAGCGCGCCGCCCACGAACAGCACCAGCACCAGGCCCGTGAACAGGCCCCACAGCACCGCGGCGCTCATCGGCCCGCTCCGGCCGGCAGCGCCTTGCCCAGACCCTGCAGGTAGACGATCAGGGCGTCGAGTTCGGTCTTGCCGGCCACCGCGGCCGGCGCGCCCGCGATGTCGGCGTCGCTGTAGGGATCGCCGAGGCGCTTGAGCGCCCGCATGTGCTGCTGTACGACGCTGCCGTCCACGGCCGCCTTTTCCAGCCAGGCGAAGGCCGGCATGTTCGACTCGGGCACCACGTCGCGCGGGTTCAGCAGATGCACGCGGTGCCAGTCGTCGCTGTAGCGGCCGCCGACCCGCGCCAGGTCCGGCCCGGTGCGCTTGCTGCCCCACTGGAAGGGGCGGTCGTAGACGAACTCGCCGGCCACCGAGTAGTGGCCGTAGCGCTCGGTCTCGGCCCGAAACGGCCGGATCATCTGCGTGTGGCACAGGTAGCAGCCCTCGCGCACGTACACGTCGCGCCCGGCCAGGGCCAGGGCGGGGTAGGGCTTAACGCCCTCGATGGGCTGCGTCACCTGGGCGCTGAACATCAGCGGCACGATCTGCACCAGCCCGCCGATGCTGATGACGACGGCAATCAGCACCGCCAGCAGGCCGACGTTTTTCTCGACGACTTCATGATTCATCGGTGGCTCCTCAGGCGGCAGCGATGGCAGGCTCACCGGCCAGCGCCGGCGCGCGCACCGTGCGCCACAGGTTGTAGACCATGATGAACATGCCCGACAGCACCATTGCGCCGCCCAGGAACCGCACCAGGTAATAGGGTTTGGTGGCGGCCAGCGCCTCGACGAAGGCGTAGGTGAGCGTGCCGTCGGCATTGACCGCCCGCCACATCAGGCCCTGCATCACCCCGGCGATCCACATCGCCGCCACGTACAGCACCACGCCGATGGTGGCCACCCAGAAGTGCCACTCGATCAGGCGCGTGCTGTACACCCGCTCCTTGCCGAACAGCTTGGGGATCAGCGCGTACATGGCGCCCAGGCTGATGAAGGCGACCCAGCCGATGCCGCCCGAGTGCACGTGGCCGATGGTCCAGTCGGTGTTGTGGGACAGGGCGTTGACGGTCCTGATCGACATCATCGGCCCCTCGAAGGTCGACATGCCGTAGAACGAGATGGCCACGATCATGAAGCGCAGGATGGGGTCGGTGCGCAGCTTGTCCCAGGCGCCGGACAGGGTCATCACGCCGTTGATCATGCCGCCCCAGGACGGCGCCAGCAGAATCAGCGAGAACGCCATGCCCAGCGACTGCGCCCACTCCGGCAGCGCCGAGTAGTGCAGGTGGTGTGGGCCGGCCCACATGTAGGTGGAAATCAGCGCCCAGAAGTGCACCACCGACAGCCGGTACGAGTACACCGGCCGCTGCGCCTGCTTGGGCACGAAGTAGTACATCATCCCCAGGAAGCCGGCGGTCAGGAAAAAACCCACCGCGTTGTGGCCGTACCACCACTGCACCATGGCATCGACGGCGCCGCTGTAGATGGGGTAGGACTTGGTCAGTCCGGCCGGGATCGCCAGGCTGTTGATCACGTGCAGCACGGCGATGGTCAGGATGTAGGCGCCGTAGAACCAGTTGGCGACGTAGATGTGGCGGATGCGCCGGCGCGCGATGGTGCCGAAGAACACCACCGCGTAACTCACCCACACCAGCGTGATCAGGATGTCGATCGGCCACTCCAGCTCGGCGTATTCCTTGCTGGTGGTGATGCCCAGCGGCAACGTGACGGCGGCCGCCACGATCACCGCCTGCCAGCCCCAGAAGGTGAAGCTGGCGAGACGATCGAAGGCCAGTCGCACGCCGCAGGTGCGCTGCACCACGTGGTAGCTGGTGGCGAACAGCGCGCAGCCGCCGAAGGCGAAGATCACCGCGTTGGTGTGCAGCGGCCGCAGCCGGCCGTAGCTCAGCCAGGGCAGGCCCATGTTGAGGTCCGGCCAGATCAGCTCGGCGGCGATGATCACGCCCACCAGCATGCCGACCACGGCCCAGACCACCGTCATCACGGCGAACTGCCGCACGACCGTGTCGTTGTATTCGATTGCGCCTGCCTGCATGAGCCCACCTGCTGCTGCGAATTTCGGCGAGCCTCATTCTTGTTGCATTGCAAAAAGCGGGCATTGATCGGAATCAGGCTGACCCGGCGCGGCGGCCTGCATGAGAAAGAACGCGCAGCCGGCGACAGGCTGGCCGCGCCAGCGGGGTGCGTCGCCTCGGGGGAACGGTCAGCCGAGCGATGGCTCTAGGAAGCCCGCGTGCAGGTCGCGGTCGTACCAGGACAGCGCCTTGCCGAGTTCGGCCTCGTCCCAGACCACCGGCTGGAACTCGCTGTGCAGCTCGGTGACGCGCCCGCCGGCGCACAGTTCCAGGCGCACGCCGAACGGGTCCAGGCAGTGCAGGGAAAAGGTCTTGCCGTAGGACTGGCGGGTCGGGCCGTAGCGGTCGATGTCGACGCCGGCTTCGCGCAGGTACATGCCGGCTACCAGGATGTCGTTCGGGTCTTCTTTGGTGAAGGCGATGTGGTGCAGCGCCCCGGCCGGGCCGGGGAACAGCGCCAGTTCCTGGCCGCCGACTTCCTTGGACATGCGAAACAGCAGCGCCGACAGCAGGCGGCCGTCGGCGGCGTCGATGCGTTCCGACACCCCGAAGCCGAGCACGCCGGTCAGGAACTCCACCGCCGCCTGCGGATCGCTCACGGTGATGCCGGCGTGGTTCAAAAAAAACGGCGCCGGCGTGCCGCGCAGTGCGCGCGGCGTGACCCAGTCCGGCGAGTCGTAGCCGGTGACGTAGCCCGGCTGGGCCATGTCGGCGTACAGGCGCAGGCGCGGCCCGCCCGGTACGGCGAACGCGATGCTCTCGCCAAGATCCTCCAGCGCCGCTTCGGCGGCCGCCCGCTCGACCGCCACGCCGCTGGCTTCGACGGCGGCGGCCAGGCGTTCGAGGTCGGCGGCGTCGCGGACCTGAAAGCCGATCTCGACCAGGCGGCTGTCGGGCGCTTCGTCCAGCACCAGTGAGTAGGCGAAGGGCTCGTGCCAGCAGCGCAGGTACAGCCGCCCCGGCCCGCGGCGCGATTCGAGCAGGCCGAACTGCTCGCAATAGAACTGGCGGGCGCGCAGCAGGCGCGGGTCGGCCAGCGCCAGGCGCACGTAGCCGATGCGATGGATGCCGCGGTGCTTCAGTGCCATGACGGCCGCCTCAGGTGGTTTCGGCGAAAAAGCTCTCCGGCACCACGCTCTCGTAATAGAAGGCGCCGCGCGGGAACTCCTGCGCCTGCCAGACGATGGGCGGGACGAGGCCGGGCACGCCACCGGCCTGGTAGGCGCCGTTGTAGACCTCGTTGCGGTTGCCGGCCGGGTCGAAGAAATAGATTGTGGTCACGCCCGACACGCCGTGGCGGGTGGGGCCGTATTCCATCAGCGTGGTGCCGGCCTCTTTCATGATGTCGACGGCGCCGATGACGTCGCTGCGGCTTTCTAGGCCAAACGCGATGTGATGCAGGTCGCCGTTCGGGCCGGGCGCGATGGCCAGGTCGTGCATGGTGTGGCCGCAGGTGGTAAACGCGGCGATCACGCTGCCGTCCGGCGCCACCACCTGCTCGGACAGGTTGAAATCGAGCACCTCGATCAGGAACTGCGCCGTGTCGGCCGGCCGCTCGCCGGCCAGCAGCAGGTGGTCCAGATGCGTCACGCGCGCGCCGGGCTTGCCGTGCGGCGGCACCGGGTTCGGGTTGCGCATGCCGCTGGCGTAGCCGATCTTGTCCAGGTGATGCAGCAGGCGCATTTCCTGGCCCGAGGGCAGGGTGAAGGCGATGGCGGCGCCGGCGCCCAGCACGTCGCCGGACGGCACGTCCCGCACCGCCACGCCGCGGGCGGCGATGGCGGCGCGCGCTTCGGCCAGATCTGCGATTTCGCTCACCTTGAAGGCGACGTGGTCCAGGCCGGCATGCGCAGCCTCGGTCAGGATCAGGCAGTGGTGGTCCTGGTTGTCGGCGGCCTGCAGGTATAGGCGGCCGGTGCTGTCGCGGCCGGTTTCGCGCAGGCCGACCACTTCCACATAGTGGCGCCGGGCCGCGTCCAGATCGGTCACAAAAAGGCTGATGTAGCCGATGCGGCTGACTGCCATGGCCTTGCTCCTGCGGATGGCGGATCGGCACCCGGCAAGCTGGCCGGTACCGTGGCACGGCCGGCATGGTGTGCCCGGCCCGCGCCGTAGGGCTTGCCCCGCGTCAAGATCAGCCACTGCGATCGCCGCGCCCGGCTTCGGGCCCGGTCCAACCGATTCAACGGGCGGGGTCAATATCGGCGCTTGGCAGCCGATAATCCGGTGAACTGGCACACACCGAGGCTGAGCGATGACGAGTGCGCGCGCTGTTGCGCTGGATGCGGAGGCGGTCGATGCCGCGGCGAGGCTGGCTGCCGCGCGCGAGCAGCTCGCCGGCGTGTGGCTGGGCGACGGTGCGGTCCTCGAGCTGCTGCTGATCACGGTGCTGGCCGGCGGGCATGTGCTGCTCGAGGACGTCCCCGGCGTGGGCAAGACCACGCTGGCCAAGGGCCTGGCGCGGGTGCTCGGGGTGGCCTTCAACCGCGTGCAGTTCACCTCCGACCTGCTGCCGGCCGATGTGCTCGGCGGCAGCGTGTATCACCCGGGTGACGGCCGCTTCGAGTTCGTGGCCGGGCCGATCTTCACCGACCTGCTGCTGGCCGACGAGATCAACCGCGCGCCGACGCGCAGCCAGTCGGCCTTCCTGCAGGCCATGGAGGAAGGCCAGGTGACGGCCGACGGCCTCAGCCATCCGCTGTCGCCGCTGTTCACGGTGATCGCCACGCAAAACCCGATCGACTTCGACAGCACCAACCCGCTGCCGGAGGCGCAGTTGGACCGCTTCCTGATCGCCACGCGCCTGGGCTACCCGGACGCGGCGGCCGAACGCTCGCTGCTGGGCGAGTACCGCAACGCGCCGCCGCTGCTGCCGGTGCTCGACCCGGCCGGCCTGCTGCGCTTGCGGGAGCAGGCGCGCGCGGTGTTTCTGCACCCGGACCTGGCGCACTACGTCGTCGCCCTGGCACGGGCCACGCGCGATGACCCGCGCGTGCGGCTGGGGATTTCCCCGCGCGGCGCCATTCACCTGGCCGACGCGGCGCGCGCCCGCGCGCTGCTGCGCGGCCGCGGCTTCGTGCAGGCCGAGGATGTCCGCGCCCTGCTGCACCCGGTGTGGGATCACCGCCTGCTGCCGCGCCAGGGCCGCGAGCACGATCGGCGCATCACCGCCGCCTTGCTCGACGAATTGACCGCCGGCGTGCCGCTGCCGCGTTGAGCGTTGTAGGAGCGCCTTCAGGCGCGAACGGTCGCGTGGGATGGACAGTCGTGATGCTACGAAGATTCGCGCCTGAAGCCGCCCCTGCGTACAGCGGTCATCCGCCATGAAGGAATTCGCCGACCGTCCGCTGCGCGTGTCGCAGGAGCCGCTGATCCGGCACCTGTGGCGAATGACCCGCTGGGTGTTCGAACTGCGCCTGGTGCCGCGTCTGACCGAGCGGCGCGGCGGCTGGCGGGCGCCGCTGCGGGCGCTGCGCGATGGCCTGACCGCCAGCGGCGTGGCGGTGTTGCTGGCCAGCGCGCTGCTGCTGCTGTTGGCCCGGCGCAACAATCCGGGTTTTGACCTTGGCCTTGCCGCGGCGGGCCTGTCGCTGCTGGGGGTGAGCGCCGTGGTCGGGCGGCTGTGGCGCCCGCGCCTGCAGCTGGTGCGCCTGGGCCACGAGGCTGCCATCGCCGGGCAGCCGTGCCGCGGCCGGGTGCGCCTGACCAACCTCGCCGCCCGCCCGGCGCGCGAGCTGATGCTGCGCGAGTGGCGCGGCGCCGGCTGGCGGCCGCTGGCGCCGTCCCGCAGCGCGCTGATCGAGCGTCTGGACGCAGGCCAGAGCCGGGTCTGCGAGACGGTCGTGATTCCCCGCGCGCGCGGCCTGCTGCGCTTGCCGGGCCTTGCCGTGCACAGCTATTTCCCGTTGTTTCTGACCCGCAGCACGGCCGGCGCGGCGCTGGCGCTGGAACTGCCGGTGCTGCCGCCGCCGCTGCCGGTTAGCCTGCCGCCGCTGCGCGAGCTGGCAGCGCGCTGCCTCAAGACCGGCGTGCACGCGGCCCGTCACGCCGGGGCGCTCGAATACGCCCACACCCGTGCGTACCAGATGGGCGATCCGTCGACGCGCCTGGATCACCGTGCCAGCGCGCGGCGGGGCGAGCTGATGTCGCGCGTGTTTCGCGGCGGCAGCGAGCTGCACGCCGATGGCATCGCCATTTGCTGCGATACGGCGGTGGCCGGTTTCGCGCCCTGGCAGCGCCGGCCGCGCGACGCGGGCGCGCTCGACCGGCGCCTGGCGCTGGTGCTGGAACTGGTAGCCCACGCGCGCGCCGAGGCGCTGCCGCTGCGCGCGCTGGCACTGGGGCAGGACTGGCAGCCGATCGCCGACGAGGCGGCCTTGCAGCGCGCGATCGCGGCCTGCCCGCCGGCGCGCGAGACACACCTGCCGGCGGGCCTGCCCGAGCCGGGCCTGCTGTGCCTGCTGGTGACCGAGGACGCCGGCGACGCGCTTACCGCGCAGGTCGCTGCCTGGCGGGCGGCCGGTGGCCTGGTGCTGGTGTTTCGCCTGGGTGGGCGCGGTGGCCGGCCGCTGCCGCCTGGCGCCGGCAACCACGAACTGGCGGCCTGATGCGCGCCGCCGATAGCTTGCTCGCGATCGCCGTGGCGGCGGCCGGGGCGCACCTGCTGGCCTCCATGCAGTGGACCGGCCCGGCGCTGCTGTTCGGGGTCCTGGCACTGCTGGCGCCGCTGCCGGCGTGGTTCGGCTGGCAGCGGCCGCTGGCGCCGACGCCGGGGCTGGCCTTCATCAGCTTCGTCAGCGGTGGCCTGCTCGGCTATCTGGGGCTGGCCGACTGGGCGCCGGCGGGTTCCTGGGCGGTGGATTTCGCGGTGTTCGGCGGCCTGTGCCTGGCCGGCATCGCGCTGCTGCTGTGGCTGCTGGCCGCCCGGCCGCCGGCGCCCGCCGGCAGGGCCGGCGATCCGGCCGCCGACACGCTGGTGGTGGCGGTGCTGCTGCTGGCGCTGCTGATCCCGCGCCGGGTGCCGGCCGCTGGCGTCACGCTGGTGCTGCCCTGGCTGGCGGCCGTAGCGGCGGTGCTGGCGCCGATGGTGTCGCGGCTGGGCGGGCGGGCGCTGGCGCGCGCGGCCTGGCTGCTGCCGGTACTGGCGCTGTTGCCGCTGGCGGAACCGGCCCTGCGCGCCGCGCAGCGGCCCATGCTGGGCGCCCTGCTGAGCGCCCTGCCGGCGCCGCGCGGCGATACCGGCTTTGCGCCGCTTGCCCGCCTGCGGCCAGACGGCTTCCTGCGCCCGGCGCGGCGGCCGGTGCTGCGCCTGTGGGTTGGCGGCGGCACACCGCCGCCGTACCTGGTCGGCAACCGCCTGCTGACCCTGGGCGCCGGCTACGAGTGGCAGGGCGTCGATCCGGGTCGGTCGGAGGCCGCGCACGAGACCACCGCCGACGGCCAGCGCTACCGCCTCGGGCAGGGCACGGCCAGCTGGTCGCTGGCGGTGCGCAGCCTGCGCCGCGACAACCTGGTGTTCGTTCCGCCCGGCACGCAGACCATCGATCTTTCGGACGCCGTCCTGAGCCACGACACGGCCGGGGTGTTGCAGGCGCAGTTCGCCGGCCGCGGCGAGCGGCGCTGGCAGGCCGGCGGCGGACCGCCCGCGGCCGAAGCGGCGGCTCCGGCCGCGGCGTTGGCGCTGCCGACGTTCTGGGATGCCGACCTGCAGGCGGCGGCGATCGGCCTGGCCGGCGCGAACCGGGCGCAGACCGCCGCCCGCGTCGGGGCCGAATTGCGGGCGCGCCGCTACAGCCTGAATTACCGGCTCGACCGGCAGGCGCCGCTGCGGGATTTCTTCCTGAACCGCCGGCCGGCGCACTGCTTCTGGTACGCCACCGCGGCCGTGCTGGCGCTGCGCGCCAACGGCGTGCCGGCGCGTCTGGTGACCGGTTATCGGGTCAGCGAGCCACTGGACGGCGGCCTGTGGCTGGTGCGCGAGCGCGATGCCCATGCCTGGACCGAATGGCAGGACGCGGCCGGCCGCTGGCAGACGCTGGATGCGACGCCGCTCGATTACGGCGCGGCCGTGGCCGATTACGGCGGCGGCGCCCTGGAGCGCGCCTGGCAGCGCCTGGCAGCGCGTCTGGATGCCTGGTGGCAGGGCGTGGAGCTGAGCGACGGTCAGGTGCAGGCGGTGTTGCTGGCCGGTCTGGCGGTGCTGGCCGTCCTGTTCGCGCGCGAGTACCGGCGCCTGCGCCGGGGCGCCGCGCAGGCGGCCGACAGTCGCGAATGGCTGCGCCTGTGGCGGCGGTTCTTGCGCCTGAGCGGCCTGCCGGAACGGCCGCAGTGGACGGCTTCCGATTACCTGGCGGCGCTGCCGCAGGGCTGGTCGCCGCCGCGCCGCGAGGCCGCCCGGCGGTTCCTGGAACAGTACGCCGCCGCACGCTTTGCGCCGTCCGCGGCGCCGGCCGAGGCGGCCGCGGCGCTGCGCGATCTGCGCCGCCGCCGATTGTCCGGATAGGGCGCATCTGGTACTTTTTGCGCGCTTTTTTCCCGCTTTTTGCCACCCGGACGCGCATGCCGAAATACATTTTCGTTACCGGTGGCGTGGTCTCCTCGCTGGGCAAGGGGATCGCCGCTGCCTCCATCGGCGCGCTGCTGGAGTCGCGTGGCCTGAAGGTCACCTTCCTGAAGCTCGATCCGTACCTGAACGTCGACCCGGGCACCATGAGCCCGTTCCAGCACGGCGAGGTGTACGTCACCGCCGACGGCGCCGAAACCGACCTCGATCTTGGCCATTACGAGCGCTTCGGGCGCATGCCGATGCGCCGCGCCAACAACTTCACCGCCGGCCAGGTGTACGAGGCGGTGCTGCGCAAGGAGCGCCGCGGCGAGTACCTGGGCCGCACCGTGCAGGTCATCCCGCACGTCACCGACGAGATCAAGCGCTGTATCGTCGAGGGTGCCGGTGACGCCGACGTGGCGCTGGTGGAGGTCGGCGGCACGGTGGGCGACATCGAGTCGCTGCCGTTCCTGGAGGCGATCCGCCAGATGGGCCTGGAGCGCCCGCACCACGACGTGCTGTACATGCACCTGACGCTGGTGCCGTACCTGCGCGCCAGCGGCGAGATCAAGACCAAGCCCACGCAGCACTCGGTCAAGGAGCTGCAGGCCATCGGTATCCGCCCGGACGTGCTGCTGTGCCGCACCGAACAGCCGCTGCCGGAGGAAGAACGGCGCAAGATCGCGCTGTTCACCAACGTGCCGCGCGAGGCCGTGATCTCGGCCGAGGATCTGGACAACATCTACAAGATTCCGCGCCACTATCACGACCAGGGGCTGGACGATTTCGTCGCGCGCCGGCTCGATCTGCCGGTCGGCACCTCGCGCCTGGAGGCCTGGGACCGCTACATCCACGACTTCGAGCACCCGACCGCCGCGGTCGACATTGCCCTGGTCGGCAAGTACATCGACCTGGCCGATTCCTACAAGTCGCTGAACGAGGCGCTCGACCACGCCGCGGCGCACACCCGCACCAAAGTCAACGTCCATTACGTCGACGCCGAATCCCTGCAAAGCGACGGCACGGGCTGCCTGGCCGGCATGGACGCCATCCTGGTGCCGGGCGGCTTTGGCGAGCGCGGCATCGAGGGCAAGATCGCCGCCGTGCGTTTCGCCCGCGAGCAGGGCATTCCGTACCTGGGCATCTGCCTGGGCCTGCAGGTGGCGGTGATCGAGTTCGCCCGCAACGTCGCCGGCCTCGCGGCCGCCCACAGCACCGAGTTCGACGCCGCCACGTCGCAGCCGGTGGTGGCCCTGATCACCGAATGGCTGGACGACAGCGGCCGGCGCGAACAGCGTGCCGCGGGCGCGGACATGGGCGGCACCATGCGCCTGGGCGGCCAGACCTGCCTGCTGGCCGAGGACACCCTGGCGCGGCGCATCTACGGCAAGGAGCGCATCGTCGAGCGCCACCGCCACCGTTACGAGGTGAACCCGCGCCTGCTGCCGGCCCTGCGGACGGCGGGTCTGGCGGTATCCGGCCGCTCCGAGCAGGACGGCCTGGTCGAGATGATCGAACTGCCGGACCACCCGTGGTTCATCGGCTGCCAGTTCCATCCGGAGTTCACGTCCAACCCGCGCGACGGCCACCCGCTGTTCAGCAGCTTCGTCGAGGCCGCGCGCATCCACCGCGCCGCCCGCGCCCCGCTGCCGGTGCAGGCATGAAGCTGTGCGGCTTCGAGGTCGGGCTGGACCGGCCGCTGTTCCTGATCGCCGGGCCGTGCGTGGCGGAAAGCCGCACCCTGGCGCTGGACACGGCGGCCACGCTCAAGGACATCTGTGCGCGGCTGGGCGTGCCGTTCATCTTCAAGGCCTCGTTCGACAAGGCCAACCGCAGCTCCGGCAAGTCCTTTCGCGGTCCGGGCCGGGACGCCGGCCTGGCGATCCTGGCCGAGGTGCGCGAGGCGCTCGGCGTGCCGGTGCTGACCGACGTGCACACGCCCGATGACGTGCAGGCCGCGGCGCAGGTGGTGGACGTGCTGCAGACGCCGGCCTTCCTGTGCCGGCAGACCGACCTGATCGAGGCCGTCGCCGCCAGCGGCAAGCCGGTCAACATCAAGAAAGGCCAGTTCCTGGCGCCGGGCGACATGGCGCAGGTGGTGGCCAAGGCCAACGCCGCCGGCGGCGAGGGCCGGGTCATGGTGTGCGAGCGCGGCGTGTCCTTCGGCTACAACAACCTGGTGGTCGACATGCGCGGCCTGGCCGTGATGCGGCAAACCGGCTGCCCGGTAGTGTTCGACGCCACGCACTCGGTGCAGCTGCCGGGCGGGCAGGGCGACCGCTCCGGCGGCCAGCGGGAGTTCGTGCCGGTGCTGGCGCGGGCTGCCGTGGCGGCCGGCGTGGCCGGGCTGTTCATGGAAACCCATCCCGATCCGGCGCGCGCGCTGTCCGACGGCCCCAACGCCTGGCCGCTGGAGCGCATGGAAAACCTGCTGCAAACCCTGCTGACCCTGGACCGCGCGGTCAAGACGGCCGGCTTTGCCGAGCAGGCCCTGATGCAAGCAACCTGAGACCCTGATGAGCACGATCGTCGATATCAAGGCGCGCGAAATTCTGGACTCGCGCGGCTTCCCCACCGTGGAAGTGGACGTCCTGACCGACACCGGCCAGCTTGGCCGGGCGGCGGTGCCGTCGGGCGCCTCCACCGGCTCGCGCGAGGCGCTCGAACTGCGCGACGGCGACGCCGCCCGCTACGGCGGCAAGGGCGTGCGCAAGGCCGTCGACAACGTGCTGCGGGAGATCCTGCCGGCCGTGCGGGGCCTCGACCCGGCCGACCAGCGCGGTCTGGACGACGTGCTGCTGAAGCTCGACGGCACCCCCAACAAGGCGCGCCTGGGCGCCAACGCCACGCTGGCGGTATCCCTGGCGGCGGCCCACGCGGCCGCTGCGGCGCGCGGCATGCCCCTGTACCGGCACGTCAACATGCTGTGCGGCGGCGTCGACATGTGCCTGCCGGTGCCGATGATGAACATCCTGAACGGCGGCGCGCATGCCGACAACAGCGTCGATCTGCAGGAATTCATGGTCATCCCGGCCGGCGCGCCAAGCTTCTCGGAAGCCCTGCGCTGCGGCGCCGAGATCTTCCAGGCCCTCAAGCGCCGCCTGCGCAGCCGCGGCCTGAACACCGCCGTCGGCGACGAGGGCGGCTTCGCGCCGGACCTGGCCTCGAACGAGGAGGCGCTGAAGGTGGTGCTGGACAGCATCGGCGACGCCGGCTACGCCGCCGGCTCGCAGGTGCTGCTGGCGCTCGACGTGGCCAGCACGGAGTTCTACAAGGCCGGCCGCTACGAGCTCGAATCGGAAAAGCGCAGCCTGAGCTCGACCGAGTTCGTCGCGTACCTGGCCGACCTTGCCGACCGCTACCCGGTCGTCTCCATCGAGGACGGCCAGGCCGAGGACGACTGGGACGGCTGGAAACTGCTCACCGAGCGCCTGGGCAAGCGCGTGCAGCTGGTCGGCGACGACCTGTTCGTGACCAACCCGGCCACGCTGCACAAGGGCATCACGGCCGGCGTGGCCAACTCCATCCTGATCAAGGTGAACCAGATCGGCACGCTGTCGGAAACGCTGGACGCCGTGCGCCTGGCGCGCAGCGCCGGCTACACGGCGGTGATCTCGCACCGCTCCGGCGAGACCGAGGACACCACCATCGCCGACATCGCGGTCGGCAGCGGCGCCGGGCAGATCAAGACCGGCTCGCTGTCGCGCTCGGACCGCGTCGCCAAGTACAACCGTCTGCTGCGCATCGAGCAGGAGCTGGGCGCCGCCGCGCGCTATCCGGGCGCCGGCGTGTTCGGGTCGCTGGCACGCTGATGCTCATGCGCGCCGGCCTGCTCGCGCTGCTGCTGGTCATGATCGGCCTGCAACACCGCTTGCTGGTCGCGCCCGGCAACCTGTTCGAGCTTGGCGAGCTGCAGGACCGGGTCGAGCGCGAACGCGACGCGGTCGACCAGCTGGCCGAACGCAACGTGCAGCTCGCGGCCGAGGTCGAGGACCTGCGCACCGGCGTCACGGCCGTGGAAGACCGCGCGCGCGGCGAGCTTGGCATGATCAAGCCCGGCGAGACCTTCATCCGCATCATCGAGTAGGCGTCCGGTGGCGGACGCCCAGCCGAGCGCCGACCACTGGGCGATCGTGCCCGCCGCCGGCATCGGCGCGCGCATGGGCGCGCAAGTTCCCAAGCAATACCTGCCGCTCGCCGGCCGCCCCGTGCTGGCGCACACCTTGGAACGCCTGGCTGCGCACCCGCGCATCGCCGGCATCGTGCTGGCGCTGCGCGAGGCCGATCCGCACTGGCAGGCGCTGGGCTTTGTCTGTGCCAAACCGCTGCAGGTGGTGACCGGTGGCGCCAGCCGCGCGGCCTCGGTGCTGGCTGCGCTCGACTGGCTGGCCGGCCGCCGGCAGGCGCAAACGCCGGTGCTGGTACACGACGCCGTGCGCCCGCTGCTGCATCCGGGCGACATCCACAGCCTGTGCGCCGGGCCGCTGGACGAGCACGGCTGCCTGCTGGCCACACCACTGACCGATACCCTCAAGCGTGCCGACGCCACCGGCCGGGTGCGCGAGACCGTGCCGCGCGACGGCTTGTGGACGGTGCAGACGCCGCAGCGCTTCCGGCTGGACGTGCTGCGGGCAGCCCTGGCCGGCGCGCTGGCGGCCGGCCGGGAACCCACCGACGAGGCACAAGCCATGGAAAGCGCCGGCTTTCGCCCGCGCCTGCTGCCCGGTCGGCGCGACAACATCAAGATCACCGTGGCGCAGGACCTGCCGCTGGCCGAGTGCCTGCTGGCCGCGCAGGGCGCCGTTCACCCCGCCGCCAATCTCGCGGAGACCTGATGCGCATCGGCCACGGCTACGACCTGCACGCCCTCGCGGACGGCCGCCGGCTGGTGCTCGGCGGGGTGGACATCCCCCACGAGCGCGGCCCGATCGCACATTCCGACGGCGATGTGCTGCTGCACGCGCTGGCCGACGCACTGCTGGGCGCCGCCGCCTTGGGCGACATCGGCCAGCATTTTCCGGACACCGACCCGGCCTATGCCGGCGCCGACAGCCGCGTGCTGCTGCGGCGCGTGGCCGAGCGGGTGCAGGCCGCCGGTTATCAAGTGGCCAACGTCGACGTTACCGTGCTCGCCCAGCGGCCGAAGCTGGCGCCGCATCGGGACGCCATGCGCGCCAACATCGCCGCCGACCTGGGCATCGACATCGGCGCCGTCAGCGTCAAGGCCACCACCACCGAGGGGCTCGGCCCGGTCGGGCGGCAGGAGGCCATTGCCGCCCACGCCGTGTGCCTGCTGCTGCGCGCTGAGAGCGTGTGAGATTCAAGCGCGAAGCCCGGCCAGGGATGGCGTGAACCGGATTTTCGACTGATGAAATGCACAGGAAGTGCATTTCATCAAAGACCCTGAGCGCGCGCCTCCTCGTTCACAGCTTGCGGTACACCTGCTGACCGCTGCTGCGGAACTCGATCGCCTTCTCCTGCATGCCGGCGGTCAGGGCGGTCTCCTCGTCGGCCAGACCCTTGCTCTGGGCGTACTCGCGCACGTCCTGGGTGATCTTCATCGAGCAGAAGTGCGGGCCGCACATGGAGCAGAAGTGCGCCAGCTTGGCCGACTCCTTGGGCAGGGTCTCGTCGTGGAACTCGCGCGCCTTGTCCGGGTCCAGGCCAAGATTGAACTGGTCGTTCCAGCGAAACTCGAAGCGCGCCTTGGACAGCGCGTTGTCGCGCAGCTGCGCGCCGGGGTGGCCCTTGGCCAGATCGGCCGCGTGGGCGGCGATCTTGTAGGTGACGATGCCGTCGCGCACGTCGTGCTTGTTCGGCAGGCCAAGGTGCTCCTTGGGCGTTACGTAGCACAGCATGGCGGTGCCGTACCAGCCGATCATGGCCGCGCCGATGGCCGACGTGATGTGGTCGTAGCCTGGGGCGATGTCGGTGGTCAGCGGCCCCAGGGTGTAGAACGGCGCCTCGTCGCAGTATTCCAGCTGCAGGTCCATGTTCTCCTTGATCAAGTGCATCGGCACGTGGCCGGGGCCCTCGATCATGGTCTGCACGTCGTGCTTCCAGGCGATCTGCGTCAGCTCGCCCAAGGTCTTGAGTTCGCCCAGCTGCGCGGCGTCGTTGGCGTCGGCGATCGAGCCCGGCCGCAGGCCGTCGCCCAGCGAGAAGGCAACGTCGTAGGCCTTCATGATTTCGCAGATTTCCTCAAAGTGCGTGTAGAGGAAATTTTCCTTGTGATGCGCCAGGCACCATTTGGCCAGGATCGACCCGCCGCGGCTGACGATGCCGGTCAGGCGCTTGGCGGTCAGCGGGATGTAGCGCAGCAGCACGCCGGCGTGGATGGTGAAGTAGTCGACGCCCTGTTCGGCCTGCTCGATCAGCGTGTCACGGAAGATGTCCCAGGTGAGTTCCTCGGCCTTGCCGTCGACCTTCTCCAGCGCCTGGTAGATCGGCACGGTGCCGATCGGCACCGGGCTGTTGCGGATGATCCACTCGCGCGTCTCGTGGATGTGCTTGCCGGTCGAAAGATCCATGATGGTGTCCGAGCCCCAGCGGATGCCCCAGACCATCTTCTCGACCTCTTCCTCGATCGACGAGGACAGGGCCGAATTGCCGATGTTGCCGTTGATCTTCACCAGGAAGTTGCGCCCGATGATCATCGGTTCGCTTTCCGGGTGGTTGATGTTGTTCGGGATGATGGCGCGGCCGCGGGCGACTTCGTCGCGCACGAACTCGGGCGTGATCTGGCTCGGGATGGCAGCGCCGAAGCTGTGCCCCGGATGCTGGCGCAGCAGGGCCGGGTCGCGCACCGCTTCCAGGCGCTGGTTCTCGCGGATGGCGATGAACTCCATCTCCGGCGTGACGATGCCGCGCCGGGCGTAGTGCATCTGCGTGACGTTCTGGCCGGCGAGCGCGCGGCGCGGCAGGCGCGTGTTGGCAAAGCGGATGCCGGAGACATCGTCCGCCGTGGCGCGCTCGCGGCCGTAGGCGGAACTGATCTGGGGCAGCACCTCGGTATCGCCGCGCTCGGCGATCCAGGCCGCGCGGATGGCCGGCAGGCCGGCGCGCAGGTTGATGCTGGCTTGCGTGTCGGTGTAGGCGCCCGAGGTGTCGTACAGCGCGATCGGCTCGTTGCTGTCGCCGCCGTGCTGGGTGGAGGTGGCGGTTTGGGTGACCTCGCGCATCGGCACGCGGATATCCGGCCGGCTGCCGGTGAGGTAGATCTTGGCCGATCCGGCGAACGGCCGTCGCAGTTCGGCGTCGACGTCGGCGGCCGGCGTGAGCACGGGTTTCTGGGTGGCGTTCATGGGGTGACCTGTGGGGGCGGCGGTGGGACGGTGCGCGCTGCCAGGGCGGCGGCGCGGGGGCGTTGTTGTTGTGCTGTGGGTAGCAACGGTAATCTATGCGCCGCTTCGAAGGGGTGTCAACGCGCCGCACCGGCTGCTGGACACACCCGCCCGACCCGCGCATGGGTCGTCACCTGTCCCCGGTCGTCCCCCGATATGAACAGCCCGGACCTTGGCGCCGCACGCTTCAACATGCTCCTGAACCAGGTGCGCGCCTGGGACGTGTCCGACGAGCGCGTGCTCGGCCTGCTGGCCGACATGCCGCGCGAGGCCTTCGTGCCGCCGGCCTACCGCAACCTGGCCTACGCCGACTTGATGCTGCCGATCGGGCATGGCCAGGTCACGTTGGCGCCCAAGATCGAGGGCCGCTTCCTGCAGGCGCTGAACCTCAAGGAGTCCGACGTGGTGCTGGAAGTCGGTGCCGGCACCGGCTACATGGCCGCCCTGATGGCCCGGCTGGCGGCCTTCGTGACCACTGTTGACGTGTTCGCCGAGCTGGCGGAGTCCGCGGCGCTGCACCTGGCCGAGGCCGGCGTGCGCAACGTGCGGGTGGAAACCGGCAACGCCGCCGACGGCTGGCCGGATCACGGGCCGTACGACGCCATCATGATCAGCGGCGCCTTGCCGGCGTTGCCGCAGGCATTCCTGAGCAGCCTCAAGACCGGTGGCCGGCTGGCGGCGATCATCGGTCGGCGGCCAGCCATGCAGGCGGTGCTGATCACCCGCACCGGCGAGACCGACTGGCACCGTCAGGTGCTGTTCGAAACCGACGCGCCGATGCTGCTGCATGTGCGGGCTGCGGCCGCGTTCGAGTTCTAGGACGACGCGTGCGCGAGTTATCGGTACTCGCCTTCAAGGCCGACCAGGACGCGGGGGTGGCCGCGGACTGGCAAGTGGTCGATGTTCGGGAGCCCTGGGAGCATGCCCTGTGTTCGCTGGCAGGTTCGCGCCTGCTGCCGATGCAGGAACTGCCGCAGCGCCTGCACGAACTGGACCCGACGCGCGCGACGGTGGTGGTCTGTCACCATGGCGTGCGCAGTTTTCAGGTAGCGCTCTGGCTGGAGCGCAACGGCTTCACGGACGTGGCCAACCTCAGCGGCGGCATCGATGCCTGGGCCAGGCAGATCGATCCTGGCATGGCTGTTTATTGATTCTGCCGTCCACCCTCACGCATTCGCAGGAATCCCTACATGAAGAATTACGTCCTTGCGGCCGGTTTGGCCGGTGCTGCGCTGGCGCTGCCGGCGGGCGCCGAGGATCTGCTGGCGGTCTACCAGCAGGCGGTGCAGAACGATGCCCAGCTGGCCGCCGCCGCCGCAGCGCGCGACGCGGCGCGGGAGCTCAAGCCGCAGGCGCTGTCGTTCGTGTTGCCGGACATCCAGGCCACAGCCAATACGGCCTACCATACCTTGCGGACGGATGCGCCAGCAGGCGCGTTTCCGCCAGGCGGACGGGCTGAGTTCAATTTGCACTACTGGCAGGTTGAGGTCGTGCAGCCGCTGTTCAACTGGCAGCTGATCGCCGGTCTGGGCCAGGCCGATGCGCTGGTGCGTCAAGCCGACAACCAGTACGGCTTTGCCGAGCAGGAACTGATGCTGCGCACGGCCGACCGGTATTTTGGTGTGCTGTCGGCGAACGACAGTCTGCGCTTCGCCGAGTCCGAGAAGGCCGCCATCGGCCGCCAGCTCGAGCAGGCCAAGCAGCGTTTCGAGGTGGGCCTGATCGCCATCACTGACATCCATGAGGCGCAGGCCCGTTACGACCTGACCGTGGCACAGGAAATCGAGGCCCGCAATCAACTCACCAACGCGTTGGAGGCCCTGCGCGAAGTGACCGGCACCGGTTACGAGCTGCTCACGCCCCTCGCTGAGACCCTGCCGCTGGAACCGCCCGCCATTGCCGACGTCGAGACCTGGGTCAAGCAGGCCCTGGAGATGAATCCCCTGGTCGCGGCTGCCGGCGAGGCGATGACAGCGGCCCGCAAGGAAATCGAGCGTCAGCGAGCCAAGCATTATCCGACTCTGGATGCCAAGGCTACTTATCTTGACACCAGCGCCAATGCCAGCCGCTTCGGTTCTGATCCTAATGACAACGAAGACACCATCTACGGCCTGCAGATGAAGCTGCCGCTGTTCGAGGGCGGACGCACCAGCTCGCTGGTGCGCCAGGCCCAGCAGCAATACCGCGAAGCCCAGCAGCGTCTGGAGCAGCAGCGGCGTGCCACCTCGCGTGGCACGCGGGATGCGTTTCTGGGGGTGGAGGCCGCCATCAGTCGGGTGAAGGCGCTCAGCCAGGCGCTGGTGTCGAACCAGAGCGCGCTGGAGGCGACCGAGCTCGGTTACCGGGTCGGTACCCGCACCTCCGTCGACGTGCTCGACGCCGAGCGCGAGCTGTACCGGGCCAAGCGCAACCTGGCTACGGCCCGTTATGACTACGTGCTGAACGTCCTGCGCCTGGAGCAGGCCTCCGGTCAGTTGGCCGAGGACGATCTGGCTCGGGTCAACGGCTGGCTCGGAGCAGCCGCGCCGGCGCCTGGGCCGCTTGTCGCACCGACCACATCGGACGCCGTTCCGGTCACGCCCTGATCCAGTTGCAGGTAGCGTTCGATCAGCGCCAGCGTGTGCGCCGTAGCGCCGCGGTGCTGGGCAATCAGCGCCTGGCCCGCTTTGCCCATGTCGGCACGGCGGTTCGCTTGCGCCAGCAGCACTTCCAGTTGTGTTGCCAGGTCTGTCGCGCCGGCTACCTGTAATCCGGCCCCTGCCGCCAGAACCCGATCGCGCAACTCGGCAAAATTGCGCATGTGCGGGCCAAACAGAGAGGGCTTGCCGCACGCGGCCGGCTCGATCAGGTTGTGGCCGCCGAAGGCTGTTGGGCTGGTGCCCATGCTGCCGCCCACGAACACGATATCCGCCGCCGCCATCAGGGACGGCAATTCGCCCAGGCTGTCGGCCAGATATACCGCGCAGGTTTGCCCGTCGTCCGCGCTGCGCAGCGCGGTGGCCCAGCCCTGCGCCCGGCACAGGCCGGCGACTTCGGGGAAGCGCTGGGGATGGCGCGGCGCCAGTATCAGCACGGCGTCCGGATGAGTCTGGCGCAGTGTCCGGTGCGCCGCGAGAATCAGGGCTTCCTCGCCGGCATGGGTGCTTGCTGCCAGCCAGACCGGGCGCTCCTGCCCCAGGCGCGAGCGCAGCTCAAGCCCGGGGGCCGGATCCGCAGCGACTGCGTCGAATTTCAGGTTGCCGGTGATGGTCAGTCGCTCCGGCGGCAGCCCCAGGGCAAGCAGTCGTTCACCGTCGGCCGCGGTCTGCGCGCCCACGGCCGCGAGCCGTTCCAGCGTCTGGCGGGTCAGGCCCGGCCAGCGTGCATAGCCGCGGGCCGAGCGCGGCGACAGCCGGGCGTTGGCCAGAATCATCGGGATACTGGCGGCATTGGCAGCGGCATACAGGTTGGGCCACAGCTCGGTTTCCATGACGATACCCAGCCGCGGCCGCTGAACGTTAAAAAACCGCGCCACGGCGCCGGGCAAATCGTAGGGGAGATAACAATGCTGCACGCGCTCGCCGAGGCGGCTTTGCACCTGCTGCGAGCCGGTGGGCGTGGTGGTCGTGACCAACAGCGCCAGGCCCGGATGGGCCACCAGCAGCGCCTCGATCAACGGCAGGGCGGCGTTGACCTCGCCTACGGACACCGCGTGCAGCCACACGCTGCCGGCCGGGCCGGGAGCGCTGAAACCGAGTCGCTGCGCCCAGCGCTGGCGGTAAGCAGGCGCTTGCCGGCTGCGCCACAGAAGGCGGCCGAACGCCAGCGGCAGGCTCGCACGCAACAAGAATGAATACAGATGACGATGCACGGAAAGTTGCTTGAACGGGTAGATCCAGGTTCACGGGCCGGGCGTCGGCCGCGCGGGATTTCGGTCAGCCGACTGCAGCGCTTGCTGGGGGGGGCTCAGCTGCTGGAGCAGGACGCGCACGGCCCGAAGGTGGTGCAGTTGCCGTCCGGCGCCATTGTGAAGCTGTTTCGGCGCAAGCGGCGGCTCTCATCGGCCGCCTGGCGCCCCTACGGGCTGCGCTTCGTGCACAACGCTGCCGGTCTGGAGCGCCGCGGAGTACCCACGGTGCGGGTGCGGGGTTTTTTTCACTGCCCCGAAGCCGGCAGACATGTGGTGGTGTACCGGCCGCTGGTTGGGGACGTGCTGCGTCATTGCCTCGAGCGCGGTGAAACGGTGGACTGGATCCGCCTCGCGCACTTCTTGGCGCAGCTGCATCAGTACGGTATCTATTTTCGGTCGTTGCACAGCGGCAACATCGTGCGCGTTGCGGATGGGGGCTTCGGGCTGATTGATGTTGCCGATCTGCAGCTGCTGCGGAACCCGCTGGGGCTGGCGCGCCGGACGCGCAATCTGCGGCCGCTGTTGCGGGATGGGTCGTTAGGCCCGCTGCGGCTGCCCGGACTGTTCGGCCAGTTCATCGAGGCGTACTGCGAGGCGGCGGGTATGGCGCCGCTTTCAACCGCCGTGTTTCGCCGCCTGGCCTGGCGACAGTGGGCGCGTGATGGGGCTCAGTCGTCGGAACGTTCGGCGTCCGGTTCCGCGTCTGCGGCAGGCAGCCGGTAGTCGCCATTGAGCCAACTGCCCAGATCAGCCATCTTGCAGCGCTCGCTGCAAAAAGGTCGGTACGGATTATCGACCGACAGGGCGGCTGGCTTGCGGCATACCGGGCAGGGGACGTTCACAGGCTGCAACAGGCAAGGCGAAACGACACATCTTCGTCCGCCGGCTGTGGTTTGCCGACCTCCGCATAGCGCACGAACCGGATCGAGAACCGGTGCCGTCCGGCGCTGACCTCCGGGTAATAGGCCGACCCGAGCGGCAGCAGTATGCGCAGCAGCTGGTGAGATTGGGCGGTGTCGAGCGAGCGTTGGTAAAAGCCCAGCTGGGCTGACTCGGGAGCCGATGTGGCGGCCTGGCGAATCAGGCCAAGGATCAACGCCGTCGCGTTGCCCAGACTCACGAACGGGCCGCTCCAGGCGGCCAGATCCCGCTGCCGGGTCGCGCTGGGTCTGGCCAGCCACCATCGATAGGCGGGCTGATCGAAATCGCAGTTGCCTAGCGCCAGATTATGACGCTTGCGCAGCTGCCCGATCATGTCGCTTTCCAGAAGCGATTGCGCAAATGGCAGCGGCAGGTGGTGCAGCCGATCAACTTCGCCATCAAGCTGGTCCAGCACGTCCTGCAGACGCCCGCGATCGACGTCCGGCGCGCTTTGCATCGTGGTCAGGATGCCGGCCAGGCGTTCCAGTTCCTTGATGACTTCCGCGCGCAGGTCGCTGCGCGTGAGCAGGTCGGCCAAATCCAGCAGATGCAGGATCGTCGCACGGTGATGCCAGATGTGCTCGCCGCCAAGGCTGTCATGCAGATTGCGCAGCACGAACTCGACCCGCAACAGCATGCGCATGCGTTCGTTGAGCGGGTGCTCGTAGACTACATAATCGGGTGGATTCATAACCCGCCAGAAAAGCCGGTCAGGGCGTGTGGGCGCCGGTGCGTCCTGCCAGATCGAGGTAGCGTGCGTGCACGCTTTCCAGCTGGCGCTGCAGGGCGGTGATGTCGGTCGCATTGTCGACCACGTCATCCGCGCCTTCAAGTCGCCGCGCGCGCGACGCCTGCGCGGCCAGCATCGCCTGACACTGCTCAGCTGTCATGTGGTCGCGCTGCATCAGGCGTGCGACCTGCACCTCGACCGGCACGTCGACGACCAGTACGCGGTCCACCAGGGCGCGCAGGCTGGGCGATTCGACCAGCAGCGGCAGATCGACGATGCAGTAGGGAGCGCGGATCCGCGCCAGGCGCAGGCGGATCTCGTCGCGGATCAAGGGGTGCAGGATGGCCTCGAGCCGGCGCCGCTGGGCCGGGTCGGCAAAAACGACATCCCGCAGCCGCCGCCGATCGAGCGTGCCATCGGCCTGCAAAATTTGCGCTCCAAAAGCCGCGATGACCGCCGCCAGCCCGGGCGTGCCAAGAGCAACGACATCGCGCGCCACCTGGTCGGCATCCACCACCGGCACCCCTCGGTCGCGAAAGAAGGTCGCGGCGGTGGATTTGCCCGCCGCAATGCCGCCGGTCAGGCCGACTACCAGCATCAGAGCGCGGCTTGCCAGTAAGCGGCGCGCAGTGCCTCGCCCCACATCAGGTTCACCCAGCCGGCCAGCGCAAGAAACGGCCCGAATGGGAACGCTTGCTGCCGGGACTGTGCCCCCCGGGCGATGGCGATCAGTGCGTAGGCCGTCCCGGCCAGCGAAGCGAGCAAGATGCACGCCGGCAGCGCCTGCCAGCCGAGCCAGGCACCCAGCAAGGCGAGCAGCTTGAAGTCCCCGTAGCCCATGCCTTCCTTGCCGGTCAGCCATTTGAACAGGTGGTAGACCAGCCACAGGGCGAGATAGCCCGCAGCCGCGCCGATAACGGCCGAGCGCAGGTCCGTGAACGTGCCTGCGAGGTTTACAAGCAGGCCAGCCCAAATGCCCGGCAGGGTGATCGCATCCGGCAGCAGCATGTGCTCGATATCGATACGCGTGAGCACCAGGAGGGTCAGGCTCAGGCCGATTGCGGCTGCGGCGGCGAAGCCAGGTCCAAAACGCAGGGCAACGGCGCCAGCCAGGACGCCGGCGGCCAGTTCGAGCAGCGGATAGCGGGCCGAAATCGGCGCCTTGCAGGCCGCACAGCGCCCCCGCAGCCACAGCCAGCCCACAAGCGGCAGGTTGTGACGCCAGGCGATCGGCGCCTTGCAGCGCGGGCAGTGCGACGCCGGAACGGCCAGGTCGAACCGTTCGTGTGGTGTGTCGGTGCCGTGGTCCATCTGCCACTGGCGCTGCAGCATGATTGGCAGGCGATGGGCGACCACATTGAGGAAGCTGCCGACCAGCAGCCCCAGAAGCAGGCTAACGCCGGCGAACACCGCCGCGTTCTGAGTGGCGAACGCGAGCAAGGTTTCGGCTCAGAATACCGAGGCGAGCTTGAAAATCGGCAGGTACATGGCGATCACCAGGCCACCGACAATGACGCCCAGCACCGACATGATCAGCGGTTCCATGAGGCTGGTGAGGCGGTTGACCATTTCGTCGACCTCGGCCTCGTAAAAATCCGCCACCTTGCCCAACATATGATCGACCGCGCCGGATTCTTCACCGATTGCCACCATCTGGTTCACCATGTGAGCGAACAGGTTGGTGTTTTCCATGGAGGTGTGCAGGGTGCTGCCGGTGGCGACCTCGTCGCGGATGCGGCGAATGCCCTTCTCGTAAACGACGTTGCCGGCGGCGCGTGCGACCGATTCCATGGCCTCAACCAGCGGCACGCCGGCACCGAACATGGTCGACAACGTGCGCGCGTAACGGGCGACCGCCCCCTTGCGGATGATTTCGCCAATCAGGGGTATGCGCAGCACGGCGGCGTCCAGAAAATCCCGAAACCGCTCCGAGCGCCGGTGCGCCTGGACCGCCCCGACCACCGAGCCGGCCACGACCAGCATCGCGATCCACCACCACTGACGAAATCCGCGCGACAGTTCGACCACCCACGCCGTCAGCGCCGGCAGGTCAGCGCCGAAATCCTTGAACAGGCTTTCGAACTGCGGAATCACGAATACCAGCAGGATGCTGGTGACGATAAAACCCACAGCGATGACGGCGGCCGGATAAAACATCGCCGAACGGATCTTGCGCTTCAGCGCCTCGGATTTCTCCAGGTAGACCGACAATTTGGCCAGCACGCCGTCCAGGATGCCGGCCTGTTCGCCAGCCGCCACCAGGTTCACATACAGCTCATTGAATTGGCGCGGGTGCTGGGCCAGTGCCTCGTGCAGGCTCAAGCCGCCTTCGACCTGTCCCTTGACGGCCATCAGCAGCTCGGTCATGGCCGGGTTGTCGTGGCCGCGGCCGATGATGTCGAACGACGACACCATCGGCACGCCGGACTCAAGCATCGTCGCCAACTGGCGCGTGAAGTAGGCGACATCGGCGGCCGACACCTTCTGGCGCGATTCCAGCAGGGCGGACTTGCGGCGAATCTTGGCGCGCAGCACGCCGCGTTTGCGCAGCTGATCCCGTACGTAGGCCTCATCGACGCTCTTGATCTGGCCGTTCAGACGTTTGCCGGCCTTGTCGACCCCGGACCAGTTGAAGGTTCGGACGCGTTCGGCGGTGGCAGTGCGGGTGGCCATCGGGGACCTCACTCCTTGGTGATACGGCGGATCTCGCTCAGGCTGGTGACGCCTTCGCGGACTTTCTCGAGACCGGCCTGGACCAGGTCGGCAATGCCCTCCTTGCTCGCCAGGGCCGCGATGTCGATGTCCGAGACCTCATGCATGATCAGCTTGCGCATGTCGTCGGAGATCGGCATCACCTGATAAATGCCGACGCGCCCCTTGTAGCCCTCGGTGCACTGCTCGCACCCGACCGCCTCGTACAGGGTCAGTCCGGCGTCCACTTCTGCCTCCGAAAAGCCTTCCCGCAGCAGCGCCGCACGCGGCAGTTCCATGGGTTTTTTGCACAGCTTGCACAGGCGCCGGGCCAGGCGCTGCGCCATCACCAGGTTAAGGGCGGCGGCCACGTTGTAGGAAGGCACGCCCATGTTCATGAGGCGGGTAATGGTCTGCGGCGCGTCGTTGGTGTGCAGCGTGGCGAGCACGAGGTGACCGGTCTGCGCCGCCTTGACGGCGATTTCCGCCGTCTCCAGATCACGAATTTCTCCAATCAGAATGACATCCGGATCCTGGCGCAGGAAAGAACGCAGGGCGCTTGCAAATGTCAGTCCGGCCTTGACGTTGACGTTGACCTGATTGACGCCTTCCATGACGATTTCGACCGGGTCTTCGGCGGTCGAGATATTGATGCCGGGCTGGTTCAGTTCCCGCAGGCCGGCATACAGGCTCATGGTCTTGCCGCTGCCGGTGGGGCCTGTGATCAGGATCATGCCGTAAGGCTTTCTGAGGTTTTTCTCGAACAGCTCTCGCTGTGGCGGGTCGAAGCCGAGCTTGTCGATGGTGAGCAGCCCGCCGCCGGCGTCCAGTACGCGCATGACGATTTTTTCGCCGTACAGCGTGGGGCAGGTGCTGACGCGAAGATCGACCGCCCGGCTGCGCGACACCTTCAGCTTGATGCGTCCGTCCTGCGGTACGCGCCGCTCCGCGATGTCCAGGCGTGCCAGCACCTTGATGCGGGCGGCCAGGCGGTTGGCAAGCCCCGGCGGCGGGGCGGCAACCTCGCGCAAGATGCCGTCCACGCGGTAACGGACCCGGTAGCGCTTCTCGTACGGCTCGAAGTGCAGGTCCGAGGCGCCCTTGCCGATGGCATCGAGCAGAAGCTTGTTGACGTACCGCACCACCGGCGCGTCATCGACGTCGATGTTGGCCTGGCCAGGGTCCTGGTCTTCATCCTGGACAATCAGGGCGTCGAGGTCGGCGTCGTTGATGTCGTCCAGCGGGTGGCTTTCCTGCGCGGTCAGCAGGCGCGCCACCAGCGCCGTGAGCTTGTCGTGGGCGACCAGGATGGCCTCGGTACTCAGGCCGGAACTGAACTTGATTTCGTCCAGGGCCCGATAGTCGGTAGGGTCCGACAGGGCCGCGAACAGACGGCTGCCACGCCGAAAAAGCGGCACGGCGCGGTACTTGCGCACAATCTGGTCGCTCACGCCGTGCAGGCTGAGCGTCGCCGTGTCCATCGCGTCAAGATCGAGCACTGGCAGGCCGAATTCCGTCGACGCGCACAGCGCGATCTGCGCGGCGTCATAGCCTCCGTCTTCCACCAGATAGGCAACCAGCGACTTTTCCCCCGCCGCAGCCACCTGGCTGGCATGGGCCGCTTCAGCGTTTGTCAGCAGGCCAACGCTGGCAAGGCGCTTGGCCAGTCCCATCAGGGTCACTTGAGTGCTGGGGGTTGCCATGCGTTCGGACCGATTGCCAAGGCGCGTTGAATCTGAATAGATGACGTTGACCATTACCACCGTTACGTCAGCGCGTATTACAACTCGCACTGGCGCCAACGGCAACGCGGCGCGACCCACGTGCGATTGGCATGTTAGCGCGGGCTTCGGTTCGAGTGGTTATCGGCGCGTGGGCGGCGAGGTTTAACTCCCAACGTGTGAGCTAATGCGGACGCGGGTGTTTGCGAACGTGGTTGCGCGCCGCGATTGCCAGGAGATTCGGGATGAAGCGATTGTGGGCCGGCATGGGCTTGGTTGCAGCGATAGGCGCTCAGGCAGCCGGTGATCCGCGTTTGCAGCCCGGGCAGCTGCGGCTGCTCGAACTTGACCGGGCGCAGATGAAGGAGGTCGTGCCGGGCGCGGTGTACATGCGCCACTGGTTCGGCAGCAACCAGAGCACGGCGCTGTTTCGGTTTCCACCTGCCGCGGCCTCGAGCGCGCCGGCCGATCTGGCGTTTCACAGCCATGGTACGGAGACGGCCGTTCAGCTGGCGGGCAACTCGCAGATCGTTGATGAGCGCGGACGCCGCTACCCGCTGCGCGAAGGCGACGTACTGCTGGTGAAGGCCAACGTGCGACACACCGGCAGCTTTGGCAGGACCGAGAACCGGATACTGAGTGTGGTTACACCTGCCCGGCCGGAGTATCCGCCCGAGGACGGTGCCGCCTATTTCCCTGGCCACGGCCGGCCGGTTGCGAAGGCCGCTCCCGCGCGCCTGGATTACACGGGCGCGACGGTGCGAACGCTGTTCAATCTGAAGACGGTGGAGTCCACCCTGGCCAGCTACCCGGGTGGCGGGGTGGCATTTCGCCATTGGCATGGGGATGATGCGAGTGTTGCCGTCACCCGTCTGCTGCAAGGCGACGCGGGTCATCCGGCCAGTGCACACGCCGTACACGGCGAGGAGCTGGCGTGGGTGGTGCGCGGCCGGATGAGCTACACGCTGACCGGCGGCCCACAGCTCACGGCCGGTCCGGGGCAGGCGGTGATCCTGCCGCCGTATCGGGCGCACAGCGCGCAGTGCCTCACGCGGGACTGCCTGATCGTTTCCTGGCATGGGCCGCGACGGGACGAGTGGGGCCCGGAAGGCACCCTGCCGCCGCTGCGTTTTGTCACCACTGGAGGGGGCAGCGTGGCGAGCCCGCTCGCGGCGCAGTGTCCCTGCAACGAGGGAACACAGGCCGCACGCCCGGCTGGCGACTCTGAGTAGGCAGACGGAAAACTTCAGGAACTGCTGTTTTAATCGGCGGCTTCTACGCCGGGGGGCGCACCGCCCCGAGCCGGCGCAAGGACTTCACAAACCCGGCGGCGTACAGTCGCCCGGTTGGCTATACGTTTCAGGGATGGGTTCATGCGATCGACGTTGAGACACGGATGTCATCTTGGGTTCATGCTGACCGTGTCCGCCTTGTGCGGCTGTGGTGGGCGGGAAGCGCCAGCAGCGCCGGACGCCCGGCGCGTGTCCGTGACGGCCACTGTTGCAGCCGCGCGGTCGGTGGAGGTCGTCGAGGAGTCGGTCGGGTTCATCGACACCCAGACCTCGCCCCGGGTGGCGGCCGAGGTGGCCGGCCGGCTGGTCGAGGTGAAGGTGGATGTCGGCGAGGCGGTCACGGCCGGCCAGGTGCTGGCACGCATCGAGGCGGTGGACTATCAGAACGAGCTGCGCTCGGCCAGCGCCGAGGCCTCACGGCTGGTGGCGCTGGTCGACAATCAGCGCCGCGTGGTGGAGCGCTATCGCAGTCTGGGCCAGGACCGTTTCGTGTCCGAGACGGCGCTCGACGAGGCCGAATCCCAGCTGACGGCGCTCACCGAGCAGTTGGCCAACGCCCAGGCGCGGCGCGACATGGCGGCCCGGGGCGTGAGCAAAACCGCGGTGTTGGCGCCGGTGGACGGCGTGATCCAGCAGCGGCTTGTTTCGAAGGGGACCTATGTGGCCAACGGCGAGGCGCTGTTTCAGATCGCCACGCGGGCCGTGCTGCGGGTGCATCTGCCCGTGCCCGAGACGGTGCTGGGGCGCCTGCGTACCGGTCAGACCGTGTACCTGACCACCCCGACCGCTCCCGGCCAGACGGTGACCGGCACGATCAGCGAGCTGCGCCCGGTGGTCAGCACCGGCAGCCGCGCCGGCGAGGCGATTGTTGAATTGCCGAATCCGGGCGACTGGTCGCCTGGCGCCAGCGTGGTCGGGCGGGTGGTGCTGGAACGGCGCGATTCGGTGGTGGTGCCGGCGGTCAGTGTGGTGCTGCGCCCGGCCGGACAGGTGGCCTATGTGGTCGAGGGGGACACGGTGCGCCAGCGCAAGGTGCAGGTTGGCGAGCGACTGGGCAGCGAGGTCGAGATCGTCTCCGGCCTGGCGGCGGGTGATCGCATCGCCGTCGATGGCGCCGCCTATCTGTCGGACGGCGCGGCGGTGAAGCTGCGGGAGCAGGGCTCATGACGCTGCCGGAAATCTCCATCAGGCGGCACATCTTCGCGCTCATGCTGAGCCTGCTGATCGTGCTGTTCGGGGTGATCTCGTATCAGCGCATCGGCATCGACCGTTATCCGCAGATCCAGTTTCCGGCTGTTTCGGTCATCACCACGCTGCGCGGCGCCAACCCGGAAGTGGTGGATTCGGCCGTCACCAACGTCATCGAAAGCTCGGTCAACAGCACGCCCGGCATCGAGCGCATCGAGTCGCAGTCGCTGCCGGGCGTGTCGCTGATCGTGGTGATCTTCAAGCTCGGCAAGGACGTCGATGTCGCCTTCAACGAGGTGCAGACCAAGGTCAGCCAGGCGGTGGAGCGCCTGCCGGACGACATCGACGCGCCGGTGGTGGCCAAGCTCGAAACCGGCTCACAGGCCATCATGTGGCTGTCGCTGGAGGGCGACCGCACCGACCCGCAGCTGGCCACCTACGCGCGCACGGTGCTCAAAAAGCGCCTGGAAACCATCGACGGCGTGGGCGAGGTGCAGCTGGGCGGCGTGCAGGAGCGTGCGATCCGCGTCGATGTCGACCTGGAGCGCGCCGCGGCGCTGGGCGTCACGGCGCAGGACATCACCGCCGCACTGGCCAATGAGCATTTGCAGTTGCCCGGTGGCTTTCTGGTCGGCGGCCAGACCGAGCACCTGATCAAGCTGGATCAGGAATACCACTCGGTTGAGGAAATGCAGCGCCTGGTGGTCGGGCACCGCCAGGGCGCGGCGATCCTGCTCAAGGATGTGGCGCAGGTGCAGGACGGCGGCAAGGACCGTCGCCAGGCGGCCTACCAGAGCGGCAAGGTGTCGATGGGGCTGGGCATCGTCAAGATCAGCAACGCCAACACGGTGGCCATTGCCAACGAGGTGAAAAAGCGTCTGGACAGCGAGTTCCGGCCGGCGCTGCCGCCGGGCATGAAGCTGTGGATCGCCTGGGACGACAGCGATTTCATCAACCGCACCATCGCCGCCCTGACCGAGCACATTTACCTGGGCGCCGGTCTGGCGGCGCTGGTGGTGTTCGTGTTCCTGGTCAACTGGCGCGCCACGGTCATCATCGCGCTGGCGATTCCGGTGTCGCTGCTGGCGGCGGTGCTGATCATGTATTTCATGGGTTACACGCTGAACACCATGACCATGCTGGCGCTGCTGCTGCTGATCGGCGTGGTGGTGGACGACGCCATCGTGGTGTTGGAGAACATCCACCGCCACATGCACGACCGGCCGGGCGAGCCGCTGCGGGCGGCCGCCGAGGGCACGCAGCAGGTGTATTTCGCGATCATCGCGGCCACCTTTGCGCTGGTCTGCATCTTCGGGCCGGTGATCTTCATGGAAGGGATCATCGGGCTGTTCTTCGAGTCCTTCGCGGTGGTGGTCACGGCCGGCGTGCTGGCCTCACTGTTCGTGGCCGTCACGCTGACGCCGATGCTCTGCTCGCGCCTGCTGAAGGTCGAGGTCCACCAGGGCCGCCTGGCGCGGGCGAGCTTCGCCGCCATGGACCGGGTCGAGGGTGCCTACCGGCGGGCGCTGACGTGGGTTCTGCGCTGGCGCTGGGTGACGCTGCTGCTGGCGGTGCTGGTGGTGTTGCCGGCCGGGGTGCTGTTTGGCGTGATCGGCAAGACCTTCGAGCCGGACGTCGACGAGGACGGTTTTCTGGTGTCCTTCAAGACGCCGCTGGGGTCGAGTCTCGAATACTCCGAGCACCGCATGCGCGAGGTCGAGGCGCTGCTCAAACAGCAGCCCGAGGTGCGCGATTACTGGTCCTCGGTCGGCATCGGTCCGATCGGGCAGGTCAGCCAGGGCATGGTGTTCGTGCGGCTGGTGCCGGCCGGCCAGCGCTCCGCCCATCAATACGACGTGATTCGGCGTGTGCAGGCGGCGCTGGGCGACATTCCGGGCATCGAGGCCTTCGCCGGGCGCGTGCCGGCGGTGCAGGGCGCCCGTGGCGAGCCGCTGCAGTTCGTGCTGCGCGGGGTGGATTTGACGCGCGTGGCCGGACTGGCCAAGGACCTGCACGGCAAGCTGTCGGCCGAGCATCCGGAGCTCGGCTACCTGGACCTGGATCTGAAGCTCGACCTGCCGCAGTACAAGCTCGAAATCGACCGCGTGCGGGCGGCCAGTCTGGGCCTGAACGCTGCTACCGTGGCGCAGGCGGTGAACCTGCTGATGGGTGGTCAGGACGTGGCCTATTTCAACGACGAGCCGGGCGACGGCGAGCGCTACGACGTGCGCGTCAAGGCGGTCGAAGGCCAGGTGACGCGGCCCGAGCATCTGCGGCGCATCTACCTGCGCAGCGCCAGCGGCGAGCTGGTGCGCGCCGACACGGTGGCGCGCTTCGAGGAGCGACTCGGGCCGGCGCTGATCTCGCGCTACGACCTGCGTTATGCGGCGAATTTCTATGCCGAGCCGAAAGTGCCGCTGAACGAGGCCATCGCCACCGTCCAGGCGGCAGTCGGCGAGCTGCCGGAAGGCTACACGCTGGAGCTGGTGCGCCAGACCAAGGACTATGCCGACACGGTGCGCATCCTCAGCGGCACCTTCGGTCTGGCGGTGGTGCTGCTGTACATGGTGCTGGCCAGCCAGTTCAACTCGCTGGTGCAGCCGCTCATCATCATGGTGGCGCAGCCGCTGGCGGCGGTCGGCGCGCTGTTCGGCCTGTGGCTGTTCGACATGACGCTGAACATCTACTCGATGATCGGCATGGTGCTGCTGGTCGGGCTGGTGGCCAAGAACTCGATCCTGCTGGTGGATCTGGCCAACCAGCTGCGCAGCGCCGGGCGGGACATCGACCAGGCGCTGCTTGAAGCCTGCCCGGTGCGTCTGCGCCCGGTGCTGATGACCTCGCTGACCATCATCCTGGCCATGCTGCCGGCGGCGCTGGGCTTCGGCACCGGCTTCGAGGCCAACGGACCGCTGGCGGTCACCATCATCGGCGGCATGATCAGCTCAACCGTGCTCACGCTGCTGGTGGTGCCGGCCCTGTATTCCCTGGCGGAACACGGACTGGCGCGCCTGCGTCAGCGCAGGACCGGCACGGCGGTGTCGGCGGCCCGCTCCGCTTGATGGGCCCGCTCCGGTTGCGGTTCATGTCCCGGCGGGGTGATGCGGTATTCGGCGCAAACCGCCGCCACCAGTCGCCGCGCCCGGGCACTGGCCAGCGCGTAGTGGGTCTGGACGCCGTTGCGCCGAGCGACCACCACGCCATCGGCACGCAGGCGTGCCAAGTGCTGAGAGAGCGCCGACTGGGCAATCGGCACGCGGCGATTGATGTCGGATACCGCCATCGGCCCCTCGGCCAGGGCGCACAGCATCATCAGGCGATGTTCGTTGGCCAGGGCCTTGAGCATCGCCGTCGCGGCGCTCACGGGCGGGGGGGCGGCATTCTGAGTTTCGTAGGCGGGCGTCATCATGAGTTGCTTGTTGTTGATTGTTGACTGATCAAGGCGCCCGGATATTAGGTGTCCCTAATGAACTGGGGCTGTGACCTGTGACGCATGTAGCGAACTGGCCAGGAGGAAGCACTGATGCAAGCGGATGTGTGCTCTTTTTTTGATGCCCCGACCGGCAGCTGGTCGTACCTGGTGAGCGACCCGGCAAGCCGGCAAGCCGTCATCATCGACCCGGTTCTGGACTACGACGCCGCCGCGGCGCGCACCGGCAGGAGTGGCGCCGATCGCCTGCTGCAGGCGGTGCGCGAGCGTGCGCTGGACGTGGCCTGGATTCTGGAGACCCATGCCCACGCCGATCACCTGACCGCCGCCGCGTATCTGAAGGAACAGCTCGGCGCGCCGCTGGCCGTAGGCGCCGGCATCTGCAAGGTGCAGCAGACTTTCGCGCGCATCTTCAACCTGGGCGACGGGTTTGCCACGGATGGCGCGCAGTTCGATCGCCTGCTGCAGGACGGCGACAGCCTGCCGCTGGGCGCGCTGACCCTGCGCGCGCTGGCCACGCCGGGGCACACCAGCGACAGCATGAGCTACCTGATCGGCGATGCCGTGTTCATCGGCGACACACTCTTTATGCCCGATGTGGGCAGTGCGCGCTGCGACTTTCCGGGCGGCGATGCGGCCACGCTGTACCACTCGGTGCAGCGGCTTTATGCGCAGGGGGACGCGACACGCCTGTTCGTCTGCCACGACTACCCGCCGCCCGAGCGCCAGGCGCAGTGCGAGACCACGGTAGCGGCCCAGCGTGCCGGCAACATCCACCTGCGCGACGGCGTCGACCTGGATGCGTTCGTGGCCATGCGCACCGCGCGCGACGCCACGCTGTCGATGCCGAAGCTGATTCTGCCGTCGATCCAGGTCAACATCCGCGCCGGCCAGCTGCCGCCGCCGGAGGACAACGGCATGTCGTACCTGAAGCTGCCACTGGACGTGCTGTGAGGCCCACATGACGCAATTCACCCCCTACACGGCGCTCGGCGGCGGCCTGCTGATCGGTGCCGCCGCGGTGCTGCTGCTGTACCTGAACGGCCGCATCGCCGGCATCAGCGGCATCCTGAACGGCGCGCTGGCGCATCAGGCTGGCGACACCGCCTGGCGCGTGACCTTCATCGTCGGGATGCTGGTCGGCGGCGCGGCATTCTGGTGGCTGACGCCGCACGCCTTCGTGCCGCGGCAGGGCTTCCCGGTTGGTTTATTGCTGGTGGCGGGTTTTCTGGTCGGCTTCGGCACGCGTCTTGGCAGCGGCTGCACCAGCGGGCATGGCGTGTGCGGCCTGGGGCGGCGCTCGCTTCGCTCGCTGGTGGCGACGGTCACCTTCGTCGGCTGCGGCATGCTGACGGTGTACGTGATGCGCCACCTGCTCGGAGCGCAGCCATGAGCCGCGCGCTTGCCGGCGGGCTGTGCGGTGTGCTGTTCGGCGTCGGGCTGGCGCTGGCGCAGATGATCGACCCGAACAAGGTGCTTGCCTTCCTGGACCTGGCCGGCGCCTGGGACCCGAGCCTGATCCTGGTGATGGGCGGCGGGGCCGGCGTAACGGCAGCGCTGTTTCCGGTCGTGCTGCGTCGGTCGCGGCCGCGGCTGGACAGTCGCTTCCATCTGCCGACCAACCAACGGCTGGATGGCCGGCTGATCAGCGGCGCCGCGCTGTTCGGCATCGGCTGGGGGCTGGCCGGTTACTGCCCGGGGCCGGCGCTGGTGGCGCTCACGCTGGGCACGGCCGAGCCGTGGCTGTTCGTCGCCGCCATGATCGCCGGCTCGCTGGCCTGCAAGGTGTGGCTGGACGGCGGGCGCTGAAGGCCGTGAACCGCGTATCCGAACTGAGGTCAACCGGATGATGAGTGCGCTCGCCGATCCGCTGCTGCTGGCGCGGCTGCAATTTGCCGCCAACATCAGCTTTCACATCCTGTTTCCCAGCATCAACATGGCGCTGGCCTGGGTGCTGCTGTATTTCAACCTGCGCGGGCGGGCCGCCGACGGCGCGCCCTGGCAGGCCGCCTATCGCACCTGGGTCAAGGTGTTCGCGCTGTCGTTCGCGCTGGGCGTGGTCAGCGGCGTGACCATGAGTTTTCAGTTCGGCACCAACTGGCCGGGCTACATGCAGCGGGTGGGCAACATCGCCGGGCCGCTGCTCGGCTACGAGGTGCTGACGGCGTTTTTCCTGGAAGCGTCCTTTCTGGGGGTGATGCTGTTCGGGCGTGGCCGCGTGTCGGAGCGCATGCACCTGCTGGCGACGCTGCTGGTGGCGGTCGGCACCAGCCTGTCGGCGTTCTGGATTCTGGCGCTCAATTCCTGGATGCAGACCCCGGCCGGCCACGTGATGATCGACGGCCAGGCCCACGCCACCAGCTGGTGGGCGGTGATCTTCAATCCGTCCTTTCCGTACCGGCTGACGCACATGCTGCTGGCCTCCGGGCTGACGGTGGCGTTTCTGCTGGCCGGACTGTCGTCCTACCGGCGCCTGCGCGGCGAGCGCAGCGCCGAGGTCGCGGGCACGCTTCGCACGGGTGTGCTGATGGCGGCGGTTCTGATTCCGGTGCAGATTTTCATCGGCGACCTGCACGGCCTGAACACGCTGGAGCACCAGCCGGCCAAGATCGCCGCCATGGAGGCGATCTGGGACACCGAGCGTGGCGCCGACCTGCGCCTGTTTGCCTGGCCCGACGCGGCCACGCGCAGCAACCGCTTCGAGATCTCCATTCCCGACGCGGCCAGCCTGATCCTGACCCACCGCCGGGACGGTGAACTGCGCGGCCTGAACAGCTTCGAGGATCACCCGCCGGTGGCGCCGCTGTTCTGGGCCTTTCGCATCATGGTGGGCGTTGGTCTGCTGATGCTGGCCGTCAGCTGGCTGGCCGCCTGGCAGACGCTGCGTCGGGGCGAGCCGGCGGCGTGGGTGCAGCGCGGCCTGCTCGCCATGACTTTTTCCGGCTGGCTGGCGGTGCTGGCCGGCTGGTATACGACCGAGATCGGCCGCCAGCCGTGGCTGGTTTACGGCCTGCTCAGAACCGCCGATGCGGCATCCGACGTGCCGGCCGGGATGATCGGACTGAGCCTGGGGTTGTATCTGGCGCTCTACCTGGTGCTGATCGTCGCCTACGTGTGGGTGCTGTTCTACATGGTGCGCAAGGCGGGCGATGCCGACTCGCCCCGCACCGGGCCGGCGCTGGCGCAGGTGCCGTGATGGACCAGGCGCTGCCGCTGATTTTCATGGGCCTGATGGGCGTCGCCATGCTGGCCTACGTGGTGCTGGACGGCTTCGACCTGGGCGTGGGGCTGCTGCTGCCGCTGGTGGACGACGCCGACAAGGACCGCATGATCGCGTCCATCGGCCCGTTCTGGGATGCCAATGAAACCTGGCTGGTGCTGGGCGCGGGCATTTTGCTGATCGCCTTTCCGCACGCCCATGGCGTGATCCTGACCGCGCTGTATCTGCCGGTGGCGCTGATGTTGGTCGGCCTGATCCTGCGCGGCGTGGCGTTCGACTTTCGCGTCAAGGCACATGCCGATCACAAGGCGCTGTGGAACCGCGCCTTCGTGGCGGGATCGGCGCTGGCGGCGTTCGCGCAGGGCTTCATGCTCGGCAAGTACGTTCTGGGCTTTGCCGGCGGCATGTGGGCGGGGCTGTTCGCGGCCCTGATCGGCGTGTGTCTGATGGCCGGCTACACGCTGCTTGGCGCCACCTGGCTGCTCATGAAAAGCGGCCCGGCACTCAAGCGGCGCGCCGCCCGCTGGGCGCGGCGCGCGCTGTGGGGGACGGCGCTCGGCCTGGCGGCGGTGTCGGTCGCCACGCCGCTGGTCAGCCAGCGCATCTTCGACAAGTGGTTCGCGCTGCCGGAGTTCATCCTGCTGCTGCAGGTGCCGCTGGCCACTGCGGTGCTGCTGCTGGTGGCCGATCGGCGCCTGAAACGCCTGTGCGAGCAGGATCTGCCACGCCCGTGGGAGCCGTTCGCCTGCGCCGTGGGGCTGTTCATGCTGGCGGCGATTGGTCTTGCCTACAGCCTGTATCCGTTCCTGGTGGTCGATCGGCTGACCGCTTGGCAGGCCGCCGCGGCGCCCGAGTCGCTCAAGTTCATCCTGGTCGGCGTGGTCATTACGCTGCCGGCCATCGTTGCCTACACCGTGTACGTATACCGCGTGTTCTGGGGCGAGGCCGGGGAACTGCGCTACGAGTAGCCGCGGGCGCGCGCAGCGCCGGACCGGCTACCATTGCGGCCCTTTTCCGATGCCAGGAGGCCCTGCCCATGCTGACCAAAGACGATATCCGCGGCGTGTCCGCCATGATCCCGACGCCGTGCAAGGAAGGGCAGGGCGGCTGGCAGTACGAGGACTCGGTCGACCTGGACGAAACCGCGCGCATGACCGAGCAGCTGATCGCCGCCGGTATCGGCTCGATCGCCGCCAACGGCACCACCGGCGAATGCGCCGCGCTGACGCTGGAAGAAAAGCTCGCCTTCACGCGCACCATCGTCGAGGTCGCGCGCGGCCGGGTGCCGGTGTTCGCCGGCATCACCACGCTGGGCACCAAGGAAACGGTGCGCCAGATGCGCAAGTTCCGCGAGCTGGGCGCGCAGGGCGGCTTCGTCGGCCTGCCGCTGTGGCAGACCCCCACTATTACCAATTCGGTCAAGTTCTATGCCGACCTGGCCGAGGCGGTGCCGGACATGGGGTTGATGGTTTACGCCAACCCGCTGTTCTTCAAATCCACCTTCCCGGTCGAGTTCTGGGCCGGCGTCGGCAAGCACTGCCCGACCGTGGTCACCTGCAAGTACGTCGGCAACCTGATGGACCCGAAGAACATGCTGATCGACCTGCCGGCCAGCATGGATGCCGCGCCGAATGTGCAGTTCCTGCCGATCGACTTCGCCGCGCCGATGGCTTACGACCTGGTCGGCGATCGCCTCAAGGGCATGTGGTCGACCAGCTGCGCCATGGGGCCGGAGCCGGTGGTGGCCCTGCAGCGCGCCATCGAGGCCGGCGACAAGGCGCGCATGGGCGAAATCATGCACGACCTGCACGGCCTGCCGAACCCGATCCCGGACTTCAGGGAACTGCCCAAGTACAACGTGCAAATCGAAAAACTGCGTTGCAATGCGGCCGGCTACATCAACGCCGGCCCGTGCCGGGCGCCGTACCAGGACATTCCGGATGACTGGCGCGCGCTGACCGAGGCCAGCGGCAAGGCCTGGGCCGAGCTGTGCGCGCGCAAGTACCGCTGAGAGCTTGGAATTTTCCAAGCTCTCAGTCCGGCCAGGGATGGCCGGTCGCGGATCGAGCACGCAAGTGCTTGATCCGCTTCGCCGAGTCCGGGCGTGTGCCGGACTCGGCGATCGCAAGAAATGCACAGGACGTGCATTTCTTCACAAACTGAGCGTCGCCCGGTAGATCACCCCTCATGCCGCCGGCTGGTGCCGGCGGATGAGCGTGGTCGATACCGCAGCGATCAGCAGCACCGAGCTGATGGTCAAAAAGTAATTCGGCAGGCCAAGCTTGGCCTGCAGCAACAGCCCCCCGAGCAGCGGGCCGAACACGGCGCCGACGCGGCCAATGCCGATGGTCCAACCCACGCCCGTGGCCCGCGCGTGGGTCGGATACACGTGGGTTGCCAGCGCCACCAGGCCGATCTGGGCGCCAAACGCAAACACGCCGCTGCAGAAAGTCAGCAGCAGCAGCAACGGCAGCGAGTCGCTTACTCGCCCGGTGATCGCCACGCAACTGCCGGCCAGCAGCAGCGTGACCGGTAGCAACACCCGCGTGCCGTGGCGCGCCGCGAGCGCGGCCACCAGCAGTGGGCCGCCCACGCCGCCCAGGTTCAGCGCCACGGCCGCCCAGGCGGTGTGCCGCAGCTCGAAGCCGGCCTCCAGCACCAGACTCGGCGTCCAGCTCATCAGGAAGTTCAGCGCAATCAGACTGCTGAAAAACGTCGTCCACAGCAGCAGCGTGTCGCCGACGTATCCGGGCTGGAACAGCTCGCGCACCGGCAAGCGCGCCGTGCCGGCCGGCGCCGCGCTCGCCGTGGGCGCCGCACGCAGCGCCAGAAACTCCAGGGACTCCGGCAGCCGGCGCCACAGCAGGGGCAGCGTGGCCAGCGGCGCCAGCCCGCCGACGATGTACACCGCCGGCCAGCCGTAGCGGGGCAACAGCCAGCTTGCCAACAGGCCGCCCACGATCCCGCCCAGCGGAATGCCGGTCAGCGTTACCGCCACGCACAGATTGCGCCGGCGGCGAGGGGCGTATTCGCTGATCAGCGCCGCCGCGTTGGGCATGGCGCCGCCAAGCCCGATGCCGGTCAACAGGCGCATCAGCAGCAATTGGTCGAAATTCCGTACCCAGGCGGTCAGCAGCGTGGCGGTACCAAACGCCAGCACCGAGATCAGCAGGGCCGGCCGGCGGCCGTAACGATCACCCAGCGGACCCATCAGCAACGCGCCGACGGCGCCACCGGCCAGCCCCATGGCATAGACCGGCCCCATGCTGGAACGCTCAAGCTGCCACTGCGCCGCAATGGATGGCCCGGTGAACGCCGCCGCCTGCAAATCCAGCCCGTCGAGCAGGATGACCAGCGTGCACAGCGCCAGTACCCACCACTGCTGGCTGGACATGGGGCGCTCGTCAATCGGTTCGGCGACAGCCTGCATGGAACCGTCCTCGGGGTTGACGGCAAGCCGAGCGCTTTCGGTTGGCGGCCGCTTCACACCGCCGGTTGTTGCCGGCGGATGCTGAAGGTCGCCACCGCCGCGGCCACCAGCAGGGTGCTGAAGGCCAGAAAATAACTCGGCAGACCCAGCTTCATCTGCAGCAACACACCGCCGACCAGCGGACCCAGAATCGAACCGATGCGCCCGATGCCCAGCGCCCAGCCGACGCCGGTGGAACGCGCCCGCGTGGGGTAGATGTAGGCGGTCAGCGTGTTGAGGCCGATCTGCGCGCCGAAGGCGAAAAACCCGCAGCAGAACACCAGCCCCAGCAGCAGCGGCAGCGACTGGCCGACGCGGCCGGTGACGACCACGCTGACGGCCGCCAGCACCAGGATCAGCGGCAACATCAGGCGCGTGCCGTGACGGGTCGTGAGACGCGCCAGCAGCAGCGGCCCGATCGCGCCGCCCAGGTTCAGCGCCACCGTGGCCCAGGTGGCGTACCGCAGGTCGAACCCGGCCTCCACCACCAGCGTCGGTATCCAGCTGATCAGGAAATAAACCGCAATCAGATTGGCGAAAAACGCCGCCCACAGCTTGAGCGTGTCGCCGGCGTAGCCGGGCTCGAACAGCGTGCGGACCGGAAACGTCGACGCCTTCGGCTCCGCGGCGGCACTGAGCGACACGCTGCTGGCCGGATCGATCCGGCGCAGGATGGCGCCGGCCGCGGCCGCATCGCCCTTGTTCACCAGAAAGCCGATCGACTCCGGCAGCGCTCGCCACAGCAGCGGCAGCAGCGCCAGCGGCGCCGCGCCGCCGACCACGTACACGGCCGGCCAGCCGTGCCGCGGCAGCAGCCACGAGGCCAGCAGGCCGCCCACGATGCCGCCCAGCGGGATGCCCAGAAAGGTCACCGCCACGCACAGGTTGCGGTGCCGGCGCGGGGTGTATTCGCTGATCAGCGCGGTGGTGTTCGGCAGCGCCCCGCCAAGCCCCAGCCCGGTCAGAAAGCGCATCGCCAGCAACTGCTCGAAGTTCTGGGTCCAGGCCGTCGCCAGCGTGCAACTGCCAAAGGCCAGTACGCTGAGCAGCAGCGCCGGGCGGCGTCCGTAGCGATCGCCCAGCGGGCCGATCAGCAGCGCACCGACCGCCATGCCGGCCAGGCCGGCGGCGAAGATCGGCCCCATCGCCGAGCGCTCCAGCTGCCAGGCGACCGCCAGCGCGGGGCCGGTAAAGGCCGCCGCCTGCACGTCGAAACCGTCCAGCAGCACCACCAGCGTGCACAGGCCGAGCACCCACCACTGCACGCCGGACAGCGGCCGCTGATCGATCGCGTCGCCGACCGTCGTCGCCTGGCTCACGGGCAGGTCCGCCATCGGCGGGGCCGCCGGGTTCTATCGAGGGCCGGGGGTGAGGCCGCTGATCAGCCCGCGCACGGCCGCCGGCAGGTCGGCCGGCAGGATCACCAGCTTGCTGTTCTGGCTGTTGGCCAGGCCGCGCATGGCCTCGATGTACTTCTCGCCGAGCAGGTAGACCACCGGCAGCTCGCCGGTCTGGGTGGCTTCGGCCACCTTGCGGATGGCGGTCTGGCTGGCTTCGGCCAGTACCACCTGCGCTTCGGCGTCGCGGCGTGAGGCCTCCAGCCGGCCGTCGGCCTGCAAAATGGCGGCGCTCTTGTCGCCCTCGGCGCGGGTCACGGTGGCCCGGCGCGCGCGCTCGGCGGCGGCCTGTTCTTCCATTGCGTGCTGCATGGTCGGCGAGGGCTTGATGTCCTGAATCTCGACCGTCTTGAGGGTGATGCCCCAGTCGGCGATGTCGTCGGAGATGGCGGCCTTGAGCTTGGCCTTGATCATCTCGCGCGAGGACAGGGCATCGTCCAGGTCCATCTCGCCGACGATGGAACGCAGCGAAGTCTGCACCAGGCTCTGAATGGCGAAGATGTAGTTCTCGACGCCATAGACCGCCTTCTCCGGCGCCACGATGTTGATGTAGGCCAGCGCGTTGGCAATGATCACGGCGTTGTCGCGGGTGATGACCTCCTGCGACGGAATGTCCATCACGATGTCCTTGGTGGTCACCTTGTAGGACACCGTGTCGATGTACGGGATGATCAGGTTCAGGCCCGGGCCGAGCGTGCTGTGGTATTTGCCGAGCCGCTGCACCACGTGCTTGCTGCCCTGCGGCACGATGCGCACGCCAAGGCCGACGGTGACCACCACCAGGGCGAACAGGAACAGGGTAAGCACGAGTCCGGGCATGGGTTTGCTCCGCAGTTGAATCTCAAGGAATTGAAAGCAGGCGCGGGGGCATCAGTCGCGCTTTTCGACAATCAGCGTATTGCCGGAAAAATCCTTCACGTACACCCGGTCGCCGGTGGCCACCGGGTCGTCACAGATGAATTCCCACTCGTCGTCGCCCAGCAGCGGGGTGGTGAAGCGCACGGTGCCGCGCTTGCCGCCGTGCGGCGGGCGCAGCACGCGGCCGGACTCGCCAAGCGCCGCCGCACGCGCGTTGCCGGCCTGGGTGCGATCTTTCATGCGCGGGCGCAGGTAACGGAACCACAGCAGCGTCAGCAGCCCCGACGCCACGCTCCAGCCGAGCAGTTGCACCGCCGGATCCACATCCGGTTCAAGCCACACCAGTCCGCCGACCAGCAGCGCACCCAGCCCGAACCAGAACACGAAAAAGCTGGCCATGAACAGCTCGGCCATCAGCAAGGCCATGCCAAGCGCCAGCCACTGCCAGTAATCCATCGCCGCCTCCCGCCGCATTGGCCCGCGGCATCATACCCTGCGCCCGACCCGCCCAAGCGGGCCGGCTTGACGCCCGCCCCGCGGCTGTTTTGAATGCTGCACGGGGAGTCTTTGCTGGCCTTCTGCCGCGCGGCGCGGCCGGGCCGGCTCACAGGCGCCGTGTGCAGCCCCAAGCGGCGCGAAAGAGCGTCGGAGGTGTCGCCATGAAGCGCGAAATTGCCCTGCTCGGTCGCCTCATCCGCACCGGCACGCTGGAGCTGGAAATGCCCAGCGGCCGCCGGCACCGCTTCGGCAGCGGTCTGCCCTGCGTGCGTTGGAGCATTGCCGATCCGGGCAGCTTGCGGCGCATTCTGGCCGACCCGGACCTGATGCTGGGCGAGACCTACATGCGCGGCGAATGGCGCACCGAGCCGGGCCAGCTCGCCGCGCTGCTGACGTTGTTGATGCGCAATGCAGGTGAGCTGGCCGGTCATGTCGGGCGCTTCATGCGTCTGCCGCGGCTGTTCCTGCAGCAGCTGAACCGCGTGCGCGCCAGCTACCGCAACGTGGCCCATCACTATGACCTCGACGAGTGGCTGTTCCGGCGGTTTCTGGACGCCGAGATGTACTACTCGTGCGCCTATTTCCCGGTGCCCGGGATGGATATTGAGGCAGCGCAGCGGGCCAAGGCCGACCACATCGCCGGCAAGCTGTGCCTGGCCCCCGGCATGCGCGTGCTGGACATCGGCTGCGGCTGGGGCAGTCTGGCCCTGCATCTGGCAAAGAACTACGACGTCACGGTGACCGGGCTGACGCTTTCCACCCGGCAACTGGAGGTCGCCCAGCGCGCCGCCGCCGAGCGCGGCCTGGGCCAGCGGGTGCGGTTCCTGCTGCAGGACTACCGCCAGCATGAGGGCCGCTATGACCGTATCGTGAGCGTCGGCATGTTCGAGCACGTCGGGCGGCCCTATTACCCGACCTTCTTTCGCCGCCTGGCTGGCGGTCTGGATCGCAACGGGGTGGCACTTGTGCACAGCATCTGCCGCCTGGGTCCGCCCGGCGTGACCAATCCATGGGTGCGCAAATATATTTTTCCGGGCGGTTACAACCCGGCGCTGTCGGAGCTGACCGACGGCGTTGAGCACAGCGCGCTGAAGATCACCGATATCGAGCTGCTGCGACGGCACTACGCGCTGACCCTGAACGCCTGGCAGACCCGGTTTCAGCGGCATCGCGTCGCCATCGCCCAGCGCATGGGCGAGCGCTTTTGCCGGATGTGGGAGTTCTACCTCGCCGCCGCCGAGGCGGCATTCGCCACCGGCGGACTGGCCGTGGCGCAGGTGCAACTGGCCACGGACCAGGACGCCGTGCCCCTCACGCGCGACTACCTTTACCGGGAGGTCGCCGCCCCGTCCCTGCGCCGGGCCGGCTGAGCGCGGGGCTGCTCACGGCAGGCGCGCCGGTGAACCCTTGTTCAACGACAGCCTGATGCAGTTCGCTTCACCGCCACAGCAGACGCGGCGTTTGTCGCAGAGGCGTTCAAGACTGCATTCGTACAGTTGAATCTGCGAAAAGCCGACACGGTTAACGTGTTTGCTATTGCTATAAGACCTGTGCCCGCTCCATTTCCACCCGTCATTCCGGCGAAAGCCGGAATCCAGCGCAGGGACGGCCTGAACCCCGGCTTTCGCCGGGGTGACGACGGAGGGTGCCACCGTTCGGCACGGCGCCTCCCGGGGCGGCCTGTGAGGCCCCCATCCAAACCGACCGTCATTGCGGCGAAAGCCGGAATCCAGTGAGCGACGGCATGGACCCCGGCTTTCGCCGGAGTAACGATGGATGGGCTGGGGGTTACGGCGGGTGGACGGGAGTGACGAAGGATGGCGGGTGGCGACGAATGAGTGCTGAAGTGAAGACGGGTGCCTGGCGTAACGATGGACGCTTGCCGGGATGACGGCGCAGAGCGCTAACGTCGACCACTGAATCTTCCGGTCAGAGTTGCGACCCGGCATCCGACACTTTCGTCATTCCGGCGAAAGCCGGAATCCAGTGCCGTGCCAGCGACTGGACCCCGACCTTCGCCGGGGTGACGGAGACAGTGATGGTGGCGGGTACCGGGAGATGACCGTGAAGCAGCCATGTGTCTACATACTCGCCAGCCGGCGCAACGGCACGCTCTACGCTGGCGTCACCTCGGATCTCATCAAGCGTGTATGGGAGCACAAGAATCACCTGGTCGAAGGGTTCACCAAGCGTTACGGCGTGGACCGCCTCGTGTGGTACGAGCCGCACGAAACCATGGACTCGGCCATCCGGCGCGAAAAGGCCATCAAAGAGTGGAAGCGGGCGTGGAAGCTGGAATTGATCGAACAATCCAACCCCGAATGAACGGACCTGTATGAAGGACTGCTATAGCTGGACCCCGGCTTTCGCCGGGGTGACGGTGGGGTGAAGGGCTTTCGCGGGGTGACGGCGGTGGGCTAGGGCGACCGTGGATGGGCGCCGGGGTGGCTATGGATAGGTGTTCATATTCAACTACTCGTTGACGGAGTGCCGCGCGCTGTTCACTTCTTTACCAACACTGCGCGTTCCCCGGCGAGCTGTGAAGCCGCGACCAAAACCCCACCGTCATTCCGGCGAAAGCCGGAATCCAGAGTGGTGGCGGACCGGACCCCGGCTTTCGCCGGGGTGACGAGGAATGGACCGTGGCGTGACGACCGGTTTTGGCCGGGGTGACGATGGACCGGGTGCGCTCAGACCCTGATCGACAACTTCTCGATCAGGGGCCCGCCGCACAGCGCCATCTCGGTGGACTTGCCGGCACTGGGATTGACGGGCCGGAAGTGGTGGCCCTGGTGTTCTTCGACCGCCGGCCCGTCTGCGTCGCCCTCAGACGCTGGCAGCGAGCGCCTGCTCGATGTCGGCCAGGATGTCGGACACGTTCTCGATGCCGATCGACAGGCGCACCATGTCCGGCGCCACGCCGGCGGCGGCCAGTTCGTCGGGGTTCAGTTGGCGATGCGTCGTGGAGGCCGGGTGCGTGGCCAGCGACTTGGCGTCGCCGATGTTGACCAAGCGCGTGACCAGTTGCAGCGCGTCCAGGAACTTCACGCCGGCGTCGTAGCCGCCCTTGACGCCGAACGACAGGATGCCCGAGGCACGGCCGTTCAGGTATTTCTTCGCCTGCGCGTGGTCGGGGTGCTCCGGCAGGCCGGCGTAGCTGACCCAGCTCACCTGCGGGTGGCTTTGCAGGAACTCGGCCACCTGCTGCGTGTTCTCGCAGTGCCGCTGCATGCGCAGGGACAGGGTCTCGATGCCCTGCATGATGAGGAACGCGTTCATCGGCGCCATCTGCGCGCCCATGTTGCGCAGCGGCACCACGCGCGCACGGGCGATGAAGGCCGCCGGCCCGAAGGCCTCGGTCATCACCGTGCCGTGGTAGGACGGGTCCGGCTGGCTGAACTGCGGGAAGCGGTCCGCGTGCTGCGCCCACGGGAACTTGCCGGAATCGACGATGATGCCGCCCAGACTCGTGCCGTGGCCGCCCATGTACTTGGTCAGCGAGTGGATGACGACGTCGGCGCCGTGCTCGATGGGCCGGCACAGGGCCGGCGTGGCGACCGTGCTGTCCACCACCAGCGGCACGCCGGCGGCATGCGCGACGGCCGCCATGCCGGCCAGGTCCGGCACGTGGCCGCCCGGGTTGCCGATGGTCTCGCAGAACACCAGCTTGGTCTTGCCGTCGATGGCGGCGCGCAGCGCGTTCAGGTCGTCGTGATCCACGAAGCGCGTCTCGATGCCGAACTGCGGCAGCGTGTGGGCGAACAGGTTGTAGGTGCCGCCGTAGAGTTTCTTGGTGGAAATGATGTTGTCGCCGGCCCGCGCCAGGTTCATCACCGTGTAAGTGATGGCCGCCGAGCCGGAGGCCAGCGCCAGCGCCGCGATGCCGCCTTCCATGGCCGCTACGCGCTGTTCGAGCACGTCGTTGGTCGGGTTCATGATGCGGGTGTAGATGTTGCCGGCGACCTTGAGGTCGAACAGGTCGGCGCCGTGCTGGGCGCTGTCGAAGGCGTAGGCAACGGTCTGGTAGATCGGCACTGCGACCGACTTGGTGGTCGGATCGGGCTTGTAGCCGGCGTGGATGGCGAGGGTTTCGAGTTCCATCGGGGGCGACTCCGGGACGTGCTGCGGGCTGGCCGGGCTTGCCGGCCACGGGGGCGCCGGACTATACCATCGGCTTTTTGCCGCTCCACGGGACCCTGCCATGCAGTACTCACAGCTCGGCCGCAGCGGCTTGCAGGTCAGCCGCCTGTGCCTGGGCACCATGACCTTCGGCGAGCAGAACAGCGAGGCCGAGGCGCACGCCCAGCTCGACTACGCCACCGCCCAGGGCGTGAACTTCATCGACGCGGCCGAGATGTATCCGGTGCCGCCGCGGCCGGAAACCCAGGGCCGCACCGAGGCCTACATCGGCTCGTGGCTCAAGGCGCGGGGCGGGCGGGACAGGGTGATCGTCGCCACCAAGGTGGCCGGCCGTTCGACTGAACTCAGCCACGCCCGGCCGTTTCCGATCCACCCGGACCGGCGCAACATCGAGGCGGCCGTCGAGGCCAGCCTGCGGCGCCTGCAGACCGACTACATCGATCTGTACCAGGTGCACTGGCCGGACCGCAGCACCAACTTCTTCGGCCGCCTCAGCTACCAGCACCAGCCGCTGGCGGACGAGGTGCCGATCGAGGAAACGCTGGCGGCGCTGGGCGATCTGGTACGCGCCGGCAAGGTGCGCCACGTCGGCATCAGCAACGAGACGCCGTGGGGCGTGATGCGCTATCTGGCACTCAGCGAACAGCGCGGCCTGCCGCGCGTGGTGTCGATCCAGAACCCGTACAGCCTGCTCAATCGCGTGTTCGAAATCGGCCACGCCGAGATTGCGCTGCGCGAGCAGGTGGGCCTGCTGGCCTACTCGCCGCTGGCCATGGGCGCGCTGACCGGCAAATACCGCCACGGCGCCCGGCCGCCGCAGGGCCGCCTGACGCGCTTCGATCGCTTCCAGCGCTACAGCACGCCGCGCGGCGTGGCGGCGGTGGAGCAGTACGCGCAGATTGCCGAGGCGCATGGCCTGGACCCGGCGCAGATGGCGCTGGCGTTTTTGCTGCGCCAGCCGTTCCTGACCAGCGCCATCGTCGGCGCCACCACGCCACAGCAGCTGCGGACCAACCTGGCCAGCATTGACTTGGCCCTGGCGGAGACGGTGGTGGAAGCCATCGAGGCCGTACACGGCGCGGATCCGAACCCATGCCCGTGACGCTGGACCTGTACGGCCACCCCTGGTCGGCGCCCACGCGCGAGGTGCGCATCCTGTGCGCCGAGCTGGGGGTGGACTGTCGCTTCATCGAGGTCAAGCAGGCCGAAGCCGGCGATTACCTGCCCGAGGCCCTGAACCCGGCCTGCAAGGTGCCGATGATCGACGCGGACGGTTTCATCCTGGGCGAAGCGCACGCCATCGTGCGCTATCTGGCGGCGCGCCACGACACGGCCAGCGTCTGGTACCCGGCGCCGGTCGAGTCGCGCGCCAAGGTCGACCAGTGGCTGGACTGGCAGGCGCTGCGCCTGGGCCGCCTGGCGGCGGAGCTGATGCGTCAGCGGCGCTTTCGGCCGGACGCGCCGGATGCACGGGCCTGCGCCGAGGCCGAGCGCCTGCTCGGGCTGATCCTGCCGGAGCTCGACATGGAGCTGGCGGCGGCGCCCTTCGTGTGCGGACAGCACCCGACGCTGGCCGACATCGCCATCTCCACCAGCGTCGATTACCTGCGCCTGGCGGGTTACGACCTTGAGCGCTTGGCCGGCATCAGCCGCTGGTTCAGCGCCTGCGCAGCACGACCAGCCTGGGCGGCGACCGCACATGCGCTGCAATCTGCGTCAGCGAAGGCGGGTGCAGCGCCGGGTTGAGCGTGCGCCGGGCACCCGTTCGCACCCTTGTGCGGTCTCCTGAGGCGGCCGCCGCGGCGCGGCGGTGATCCCCTCAAGCGGTCGGAACGCTCACTCCGGCACCAGCCACTCGATCCGGCCCTGGCCGCTGCCGGGGGCAAGGATGGCCGCCAGCGCAGGCATGGCCGTTGCCATCTGCTGGGCGAAACCCCACGGCGGATTGATCACCAGCACGCCGCAGCCGTGCAGCATGCCGCCCTGCACCAGCGGCGTCAGGCGCAGCTCCACCTGCAGGATGCGCCGCAGGCCGGCGTCCTTGAGCTGCCGCTTGAGGCCGGCGATGGGGCCCTCATCCTTGAGCGGGTACCACAGCGCGTACACGCCGGTGGCAAAACGCTTGTGCGCCGCCAGCAGCTCGCGCGGCAGGCGCGGCAGCTCGCCCGGCTGCTCGTAGGGCGGATCGATCAGCACCAGGCCGCGGCGCTCGCGCGGCGGCAGATAGGCCTTCAGCGCCTGGTAGCCGTCCATCTGTTGCAGGGTGATCGGCCCGTGGCCGCGGCAGGCTTCGCCCAGGGTGGCGAACTCGAGCGGATTGAGCTCGCAGGCGATCAGGCGGTCCTGCGGCCGGGCCAAAGCGGCGGCGATCAGCGGCGAGCCCGGATAGCGGCGCAGCGTCCCGTCATCGCCCAGCAGCGGGCGGACAACGCTCAGGTAATCGGCCAGCGCGTCCGGCAATGGCCCCGGGGCCTGCCAGACGCGGCCGATGCCGTGCCGGTATTCGCCGGTCTTTTGCGACGGCGGGGCGGCCAGATCGTAGTCACCCGCGCCGGCATGGGTGTCCAGAAAGCACCAGGCGGATTCCTTGCGCGACAGGCCGCGCAGCAAGGCGACCAGGCAGACGTGCTTCATCACGTCGGCAAAGTTGCCGGCGTGAAAGGCGTGGCGGTAGTTCATCGGGGTGACCGTCCGGGCGGCGGCCGGAAGACGGGCGGCGGGGCCGCTGGCCGGACCCCGCCGCCGAATATGCGGATGAGTTTACTTCGGCGCCGCGGCGGCGATGTCCAGCAGCTCGATCTCGAACACCAGTGTCTGGTTGGGGCCGATGGCGCGGCCGGCGCCCTGGGCGCCATACGCCAGTTCCGGCGGCAGGACGATCTTCCACTTCGAGCCCTTGGGCATCAGCACCAGCGCTTCCTGCCAGCCGGGGATGATCTGGTTGACCTGAAAGCTGGCCGGTTCGGCGCGCTTGTAGGAGCTGTCGAACTCGGTGCCGTCCGGCAGCGTGCCGCGGTAGTGAACCTTGACCGTGTCGGTGGCCTTGGGCTTGGCACCCTTGCCCTCGGTCAGAACCTGATAGAGCAGGCCGGTTTCGGTTTTCTTCACGCCCTTGGTCTTGGCGTAGTCGGCCCGAAAGGCACTGCCGTCCTTGGCGTTCTTGTCGCCGGCGGCCTTGGCCTTGCCTTCCATGTCGGTGCGCAGCTTGTCGAGCGCGGCCTGCAGGGCGGCCGGCTCGGCGGCCGGCTTGGCGCCCGCCAGGGCGTCCTTGAGGCCATCGGCGGCGGCGGCCGGGTCCAGCGGCAGGCCATCGCGCTTGGCGTTGGCGCCGAACTGATAACCGATGGCGTAGGCGGCCTTCTGCTCGTCGGTGGTCAGGGTCGCCGCGATGGCGGTGGTAGAAAACATGGCGGCAATGGCCACCGGCAGGGCGGTGCGAAGCATGGTGTTCTCGGGTTGCACAGGGGGAACGGCCGTCGGCCGCGAAAAAGGCGCGCCATGATCCCACAACGGCCCTTGCTTGGGGCACCCGTCACGGGCTATAAGCCGACCGGCCGTTTACCCAATCACGAGGAGGGAACCTCATGGCCAGCTTCACGCCGGACGATCTGTCGGCCCTGGTCGATGCCGACCACGGCCTGCTGAGCCCGCGCATCTTCCAGGACGCGGCCATCTACCAGCAGGAGCTCGAGCGCGTGTTTACGCGCTGCTGGCTGTTTCTGGCGCACGAGAGCCAGCTCAAGAACCCGGGCGACTTCTTCGCCACCTACATGGCCGAGGATCCGGTGCTGGTGGTGCGCCAGAAGGACGGCTCGATCCGCGCCTTCCTGAACCAGTGCCGCCATCGCGGCATGCGCCTGTGCCGGGCCGACAGCGGCAACGCCCGGGCGTTCACCTGTTCGTACCACGGCTGGGCCTACGACATGGGCGGCAACCTGGTCGAGGTGCCGTTCGAGAAGGAAGCCTACGGCGCGGTCGACAAGGCGCGCTGGAGCCCGCGCCGCGTGCCGCGCGTCGAGGTCTACAAGGGCCTGGTGTTCGGCTGCTGGGATGCCGACGTGCCGTCGGTGGCCGATTATCTCGGAGACATGGCCTGGTACGTCGACCTGTTCCTGGACCGCATGCCCGGCGGCACGGAGGCCATCGGCGGCGTGCACAAGTGGGTGATCCGCTGCAACTGGAAGTTCGCCGCCGAGCAGTTCTGCTCGGACATGTACCACGCGCCGTTCAGCCATTCCTCGCCGGTGCTCGCCAGCCTGCCGCCGGACATCGACCCGAGCCAGGCCGGCTGGCCGATGAAGGGCAAGCAGTTCAGTTCGGCGCTCGGTCACGGCACCGGCTTTTTCATGGACACGCCGGAGTTCCTGTTCCCGCTGCTGGGCGAGACGGCCGCCGGTTACTACATGCAAAGCGGCGCCCAGCAGGCGCGCGAGCGCCTGGGCGACACGCGCGCCGTGCGCATGAACGGTGCCCACATGACGGTGTTCCCGACGCTGTCGTTCCTGCCCGGCATCAATACGCTGCGCGTGTGGCACCCGCGCGGGCCGGACGAGATCGAAATCTGGGCCTGGACGCTGGTCGACAAGGCCGCGCCGGCCGAGGTCAAGGAGGCCTATCGCAAGGCCGTGCTGCGCACCTTCTCGCCGGGCGGCATTCTCGAACAGGACGACGGTGAGAACTGGACCGAGATTCAAAAGGTTCTGCGCGGCCACATGGCGCGCCAGCAGCCGTTCAACGCGCAGATGGGCCTGGGCATGGACCGCAGCGACGACCCGGAGCTGCCCGGGCGCATCGGCTACGTGTACGGCGAGCTGGCGGCGCGCGGCATGTACCGCCGCTGGGCGCAGGTAATGGGCGCGCAAAGCTGGGCGGACCTGGCCCCGCGTGGCCTGGGCGAGGTGGCGAGCCATGGGTGAGCATGCATTACCGGCGCGCGTCGCGCCCGAGTTGCAGCAGGAAATCGAGCAGTTCCTGTACGCCGAGGCGGCACTGCTGGACGCGCGCGACTTCGACACCTGGCTCACGCTGCTGGCGGATGATCTGCACTACTTCATGCCGATCCGGCGCACCCTGCAGCGGCGCGAGCGGGGGCTGGAGATCTCCGCACCGGACGAAGTGGCGCTGTTCGACGAGGACAAGCCGTCCATGGTGGTGCGCGTGCGGCGCCTGCACACAGGCATGGCCTGGGCCGAGGAGCCGCCCTCGCGCACCCGCCACCTGGTCAGCAACGTGCGCATCGGCCAGTTGCCCGGTGGCGAGTTCTCCGTGCGCAGCTACTTTGCCCTGCACCGCAACCGCCTGGAGCGGGACGTGGACCTGTTCTTTGGCGAGCGCCGGGACACCCTGCGCCGGGCCGACAACGCCTACGGCTTCCTCATCGCCCGGCGCACCATCCATCTGGATCAGGCGACCGTGCTGGCGCCGAATCTGTCGATGTTTTTTTGATTTGCCCGCCCGGTGGGTATTGTTGACAATCATTCGCATTTAAGGTCGAATCGCTGTAGCCAGATCGAACCGGGGTGCCAATCCCATGTATGTGTGCGTGTGTCACGGTGTTACCGACGGGGCAATTCGCCAGGCCGCCCAGGCCGGCGCGTGCAGCCTGGCGGAGCTTGCGCAGACCTTGCGCGTGGCCACCTGCTGCGGCAAGTGTGCCGAGCAGGCGCAGGACGTGCTGGCCGGTCGCGAACATGCACAGGCGCCGGCCGCCATGACATTCACACGGCCTGCCTGATCGCCTATCCCTGTCCCCGCCCCGGCCCGGCGAGCCGGACCTGGTAGGCCGTATCCGGCCTCTATAATCGGCCCAGGAACCCACCCCGGAGGCCGATCATGAAAGGCGACCCCAAGGTCATCGAATACCTCAACCGCGTGCTCAAGAACGAGCTGACGGCCATCAACCAGTACTTCCTGCATGCCCGCATGGCGGACAACTGGGGCCTCAAGAAGCTCTACAAGAAGGAGTACGAGGAATCCATCGACGAGATGAAGCACGCCGACCGGCTGATCAAGCGCGTGCTGTTTCTGGACGGCCTGCCGAACTTGCAGGATCTGGGCAAGCTTTACATCGGCGAGACCGTGCGCGAGCTGCTGGAGTGCGACCTGCGCCTGGAGAACGAGGCCCTGCCGCTGCTGCGCGAGGCGATCGCGCATTGCGAGAGTTGCGGCGACTACATCAGCCGCGAACTGCTCGAGGACATCCTGGAAAGCGAGGAAGACCACGTCGACTGGCTGGAGACGCATCTGGCGCTGCTGGACAAGGTTGGTGAGCCGAACTTCCTGCAAACCATGATGGGCGAGTGAAGGGGCGGTCATGGACGACCTTCGCGCGATGTTCGAGCCGGCCCGCATCGGCACGCTGGCGGTCCCCAACCGGGTGGTGATGGCGCCGATGACGCGCTCGTTCTGCGGCGACGCCGGCGTGCCGGGGCCGCAGGCGGCGCGGTATTACGCCGCCCGGGCCGCGGCCGGCACGGGCCTGATCTTCACCGAGGGCACCGTGGTCGATATGGGCGCGGCGCGCGGGTATCTGGGCGTGCCCGGCCTGTGCAACGACGCGCAGGAGGCCGGCTGGCGGGCGGTGGTCGATGCCGTGCACGCGGCAGGCGGCAGGATCATGGTGCAGTTGTGGCACTGCGGGCGCCTGTCGCATCCGCGCGCCACTGGCGGCGCACAGCCGCTGGCACCCAGTGCGCTGGCGGCGAGCGGGCCGTACGTCGATGCGGCGGATCCGAGCACCTTCGATGGCCACTTGAGCTACGCCCCGCCCAAAGCCATGACGCTGGCCGACATCGCGGCCGTGACCCGGGCCTACGCGTCGGCGGCCGGGCGCGCCAGGCGGGCCGGTTTCGACGGCGTGCTTTTTCACGGCGCCAGCGGCTACCTGATCCACGAGTTCTTCAACCCCGACAGCAACCGGCGCGATGACGCCTACAACGGCGATGCGACGGCGCGCGCGCGATTTGCCTGCGAGATCGTGGCGGCTGCCAGGCAGGAAACCGGCGCCGATTTCCCGCTGCTGATGGGTCTGTCGCAGTTCGCCGTGAACGACTTCGAGGGGCTCACCTGGACGGCGCCGGCCGAACTGGAGGTCACGGTCGGTTGCCTGAAAGCGGCCGGGGTCGACGGCTTTCACGTCGCCGCGCACCGCATCGAAACGCCCGGCTTCCCGGCCGCCGCCGACCCGGCCGGACACGGCCTGGCCTGGCATGTGCGCCGGGCCAGCGGCCTGCCGGTCAGCGCTGCCGGTGGCGTGACCTACAGCACCACCATTGGCGAATCCCTGATGGGTGCTGACAGCCAGATCGCCGATCCGGCGGCCGCCGCCGACCTGCTGATCAAGGGCGATGCCGACCTGATCGCGGTCGGGCGCGCCATGCTGGCCAACCCGGACTGGGCCGCCAAGGTGCGCTCCGGTCGCTGGCGCGAGCTGGCGCCGTTCCGGCGCGAGGCTTTGGCCACCTTGGTCTGAGCCCCAGCGCCCGGATGCAGCGGCAACCGGAACCGGAACTGATGGACGCGGCCGAGCAGGCCGCGGCCTATGCGCAGGCGGATTTTTCCGCTCCGCACCAGTTTCTGGTCGATCAGATCAGCTGCCTGTTGCCGCACCTGCCGGCGACAGCGCGGGTGCTTGACCTGGGCTGCGGGCCGGCCGATGTGAGCCTGCGTTTTGCGCGCGCCTTTCCCGGTTGGCAGATCGACGGCGTGGACGGCGCCGAAGCCATGCTGAAACTCGGCCGGGCGCAGGTGGCTGCGGCCGGGCTTGCGGCGCGGGTGCGCCTGCACCGGGCGGTGCTGCCGCGCGATCCGCTGCCCGGCCGCAGCTATCAGGTCATCCTCAGCAACAGCCTGCTGCATCACCTGCACCGGCCGCAGGTGCTGTGGCAGGCGGTGCGCGCCGCTGCCGCGCCGGGCGCGGCGGTGTATGTCACGGACCTGCGCCGGCCCGCTGACGAGGCCAGCCTGCATCGTCTGGTCGACACCTACAGTTCGCCCGAACCGGCGGTGTTGCGGCGCGATTTCGAGGCCTCGCTGCGGGCGGCGTTCACGCCGCAGGAAGTGCATGCCCAGCTCGATCTTGCCGGGCTGGCGCAACTGGTCGTCAGCGAGCTGACCGACCGCCACCTGGCGGTTTACGGACGCCTGGGCTGAGCCTCCCCCGTGCGTTGCGGGCGCCCGGCCGGTAGCCACACACATCGGATTGTCATCAGGAATGGCCTCACAGGCCGCCTATAATTGCGCCGCTCAAGCGCCCTGCCTGTTTCCAACCTGTCCCGAGGACCCGTGCGATGAACACCACCGAACTGGAAGCCACCGTCCGCGCCATGACCGCCCGCGGCAAGGGCCTGCTGGCGGCCGACGAGAGCAGTGGCACCATCAAGAAGCGCTTCGACAGCATCGGCCTGGAGTCCACCGAGACCAACCGCCGCGACTACCGGCAGATGTTGTTCACCACCGAGGGTCTGGAGCAGGCCGTCTCGGGCGTGATCCTGTACGACGAGACCATCCGTCAGAGCGCCGACGACGGCCGCACGCTGGCCGGCATCCTGCAGGCCAAGGGCATCGTGCCCGGCATCAAGGTCGACAAGGGCACCATCGCCATGGCGCCCGGCAGCACCGAGAAGCTGACCGAGGGCTTCGATGGCCTGGCCAAGCGCTACGAGGAGTACTACCGGCTCGGCGCCCGCTTCGCCAAGTGGCGCGCCGTCTACAGCATCACCGATCACCTGCCCTCGGCGCGCAACATGCAGCTCAACGCCCAGGGCCTGGCGCGCTATGCCGCCATCACGCAGGAATCCGGCCTGGTGCCGATCGTTGAGCCGGAAGTGCTGATGGACGGCGCGCACACGCTCGCGCGCTGCGAGGAGGTTACCGAGGCGGTGCTGCGCGCCGTGTTTGCGGCACTCGCAGCCGAAGGCGTGGCGCTCGAACTGATGGTGCTCAAGCCGAACATGGTCATCTCCGGCAAAGAGTGTGCGGTGCAGGCCAGTGCCCAACAGGTAGCCGAAGCGACCGTGCGCTGCTTCCGGCGCACGGTGCCGGCGGCGGTGCCGGGCATCATGTTCCTGTCCGGCGGTCAGGGCGATGCCCAGGCCACCGAGAATCTGAACGCCATCAACGCCCTGTCGGCGCACCACCCGTGGAGCTTCAGCTTTTCCTATGGCCGCGCACTGCAGGCGCCGTCGCTGAAAGCCTGGGGCGGCAAAGCGCAGAACATCGCCGCCGGGCAGCGGGCGCTGCACAAGCGCGCGCTGCTGAACAGCGCCGCCTGCCGCGGCGAGTACCAGCCGCAGATGGAGCAGGCGGCCTGAAGGCGCGGCTGGCACGCCCGAGTCCGCACGCCTGAGCTGCGCGTGAATCCACGCAGCGGTGTGCTGCTGGTCAACCTCGGCAGCCCGGCGGCGCCAACGCCGGCCGCCGTGCGCCGTTATCTCAAGCAGTTCCTGAGTGACCTGCGGGTGGTGGACCTGCCGCCGCTGCTGTGGCAACCGATCCTGCGCGCCGTCGTGCTGACCACCCGCCCGCGTCGTTCGGCGCGGCTTTATCGAAGCGTGTGGACCGAGGAGGGCGCGCCGCTGGTGGCCAACACCCGGCGCCAGGCGGCGGGTCTGGCCACGCGGCTGGCCGGGCAGGGCGTCGCGGTGGCGTTTGCCATGAGCTATGGCGCGCCGTCGCTGGCGCAAGGGCTGGCGCAGCTTGCCGGCTGCGAGCAGGTGCTGGTGCTGCCGATGTTTCCGCAGCATTCGGCCAGCACGCAGGGCGCCGTGTTCGACGCCCTGGCGGCGGCGCTGCGGCCGGCCATGCGTCTGCCGAGGCTGGGGTTCGTGGCCGATTTTCACGACCATCCGGGCTACATCGGCGCGCTGGCCGCGAGCGTGCGGGCGCACTGGGCGGCCCACGGCCGGGGCGATCGCCTGTTGATGTCCTTCCACGGGCTGCCGCAGCGCAACGTCGACCGCGGCGATCCCTATGCCGGGCAGTGCGCCCGCACGGCGCGCCTGCTGGCCGACGCGCTCGATCTGCAGGATGGGCAGTGGCAGCTGGCCTACCAGTCCCGCTTCGGCAAGGCGCGCTGGCTGGAGCCGGCCACCGATGCCACGCTGCGCGCCTGGGGCGCACAGGGCCTGGGGCAGGTGGACGTGATCTGCCCGGGCTTCGTCGCCGATTGCCTGGAGACGCTGGAGGAGATCGCCATCGGCGGCCAACGCATCTTTCAGGCTGCCGGTGGTGGCCGGTTCCGGTACATTGCCAGCCTCAATGACAGCCCGATGTGGCTGGATGCGCTGGCCGATCTGCTGCGGGCGCAGCTGGCCGGCGATTGCCATTGACGGAGCCGTTCATGCACGCGAATGTCGATCCGGCCGAGACCGCCAAGTTCGACGCCCACGCCGGGCAGTGGTGGGATCCCCGCGGCCCGCTGCGCACGCTGCACGAGATCAACCCGGTGCGCCTGGCCTGGGTCGCCGGGCATGTGCGCCTGGACGGGGCGCGGGTGGTCGACGTCGGCTGCGGCGGCGGGGTGCTCAGCGAAGCCCTGGCGCGCGCCGGGGCGAGCGTGACCGGCATCGATCTTGCCGCCGACGCCCTGGTAGCTGCGCGCGGGCACGCGGCCGAGCACGGTCTTGAAATCGATTACCGGGAAGTGTCGGCCGCCGAGCTGGCAGCGCGTGCGCCCGGCAGTTTCGACGCGCTGACGTGCATGGAGCTGATCGAGCATGTGCCGGATCCGGCCGCTCTGGTGCGGGCGTGCGCCGATCTGCTGCGCCCCGGCGGCCTGGCGTTTTTCTCCACCCTGAGCCGCACGCCCAAGGCCTACGCGCAAGCCGTGCTGGCGGCCGAGTACGCGCTGCGCCTGCTGCCGCGCGGCACGCATGACTACGCGCGCTTCCTGCGTCCGGCCGAGCTGGCTGGCCTGTGCCGGGCGGCTGGCCTCGATGTGGTGGACCTGAGCGGTCTTGCCTACAACCCGCTGACGCACCGCGCCCGGCTGCGCCGGCAGGTGGACGTGAATTACCTGCTGGCGGCGCGCAAGCCGGCCTGATCCTTCCTCGCCAGCGGGAACAGCGCGAAGAAATTGGCCGACACCTGCGCGTCCAGCACCGACGGCTCGACGCCGCGCAGTGCGGCCACGCAATCGGCCACCTGGCGCACGTAGGCCGGCTGGTTCTGCTTGCCGCGGTACGGCACCGGCGCCAGGTACGGCGCGTCGGTCTCGACCAGCAGGCGCTGGGCCGGCACCTGGCGGGCGGCCTCGCGGATCGGCTCGGCGGTCTTGAAGGTGACGATGCCCGAAAAGGAAATGTGAAAGCCCAAGTCCAGCGCCCGCTGGGCGGTCGGCCAGTCCTCGGTGAAGCAGTGCATGACGCCGCCCACCTCGCCGGCCCGCTCCTCGGCCAGGATGCCCAGCGTGTCGTCGGTGGCCTCGCGCATGTGCACGATCAGCGGCTTGCCCACTTCCCGCGCGGCGCGAACATGGGTGCGCAGGCGCGCCTGCTGCAGGGCGATATGCTCGGCCCCATAGTGGTAGTCGAGGCCGGTTTCCCCGACGGCGACAATCAGCGGGTCGGCTGCCAGCCGGGCCAGCCGGGCGACGTCCGGCTCGTCATCGTCAATGTGATTCGGATGCACGCCAACCGAGGCGGATACCTGCGCGTAGCGCGCGGCCAGTGCGCGCACCACCGGCGCGTTGGCAAGGCTCACGCTCACACACAGAAAGTGACCGACGCCGACTGCGGCCGCTTGCGCCAGCACGGCGTCGACCCGCTCCAGCGAGGGATCGATCAGGTCCAGATGGCAGTGCGAATCGACCAGCATGCTTACATGGTATGGGTGTGGCGCTCGCTGTTGAGCGTGCCGGCGAGGTAAGTTTCGATCTTGTTGCGAGCCACCCGGCTGCTGTCATCGTCGACAAACTGCACGCCCACGCCGGCCACCTTGCCGTTTTGCGAGCCGCGCGGCGTGATCCAGACGACCTTGCCGGCAACGGGCAGCTTCTCCACCTCGTCCATCAACGTCAGCAGCAGGATCAGTTCGTCGCCCAGGTGCACCTGACGGCTGGTCGGAATGAACAGGCCACCGCCGGCCACGAACGACATGTAGGAAGCGTACAGGGCGTTCTTGTCACGGATGGCGACAGCGAGCACGCCAGTGGGTGTTTCCGGTGAGGTCTGTTCGGCCATGGATGCTCCGCGATATGTCAGTTTGCCGATCCGGCACGGGCCCATAACGAATGCAGCAGGCGTTGCAGGGCAAGATCCTTGGCCAGGGGATGCTCCCGCAGGCGGGCGAAATCCTCAAGTTCCGCTGCGAAGCGCCGCAGCCGGGCGAGCGCCGCGGGTCGCTCAACACGCGCTGTCGCGTCACCTGCGGCGCGTCGCAGCGCATGCCGCAGCCAGCCATGGAGCGCAACGTCCAGCGACTCCTGGGGCAACTTGAGCCAGTCCCTCGATAGCTGCAGCGGATCGGTGGTCCCGTCAAGCAGGGCGCCCAGCCCCGCACTTACGGCGCGCCACACTCCACTCACGTCCAGCGAAAGCAACTTCTGCGCCCGAAGTGGCGCGCCGCCGGCGAAGTCGAGCGCCAAGTCGGCGTCCGGACCGGCGCCGGAAAGGACCTCTCGCGCCTGGTTCAACGGCGGCGTGCTGAAACGCAGCAGCTGGCAGCGGCTGCGTACGGTGGCTGGCAGATGCGCCAGACGCTGCGTCAGCAGCAGGAACAGCGTGTTATCGGGCGGCTCTTCGAGCAGCTTGAGCAGCGCATTGGCCGCCGCCGTATTCAGAGCGTCGGCCGGCAGCAGCAGTGCCAGCTTGAAGCCGCCGTAGTGCGCGCTGGCGTGCAGGCGCGCCCCCAGTTCACGCACCTGTTCGACGGTGATGACGCTGGACGGCTTCTTGCGCGATGCGTCGTACTGGCAGCGCTGGCCCGGGTAGCGGCCCAAAACCGGTCGGTTGTCATGGTCGGGGCTGAGCACGACGCAGTCCGGATGGCTGCCGGCGGTGTGCTGCTGGCAACCGCGGCAGTGGCCACAGGGCGTGCTCGTGCCGGCCCGCGCGGTTTCGCACAGCAGGCAGGCGGCGAGCGCTTCCATGAACAGCGCCTTGCCGATGCCCGGCGGGCCGGCCATAAGCAGGGCGTGGTGCAAGCGGCCGGTGGCCCGCGCACTGCAGACCGTTTGCCATTGGCCGGCATGCCAGGGCAGGGGGGCGTTCACAGCAGGCCTTCGACGGCGCGTTCGATGGCGGTACGGACCTCGTCGGGGTGCGCCGTGGCATCGATAATGCGGTACCGCTGCGGTGACTGGCGCGCGCGAGCCAGGTAAGCGTCCCGCACGCGCTGGTGAAACGCGACCGTTTCCTGTTCGAAACGGTCGGCCGAACCGCGGCGGTTGACCCGGGCGAGTCCAATTTCGACCGGGAGGTCCAGCAGCAGCGTCAGGTCGGGACGCGCACGCTCGGGCAGCAGGGCTTCGAGCGCCGCCACGGGTGCAACGCCGAGTTGGCGTCCGCCGCCCTGGTAGGCATAGCTTGCGTCCACGTACCGATCGCACAGCACCCAGTGGCCGGCCGCCAGCGCCGGCAGGATCACGCGCGTCACATGTTCGCTGCGGGCAGCGAACATCAGCAGCAGTTCGGTCAAGGGCGCCATCGGATCCTGATCGGCGGCCAGCAGCAGCTCGCGCAGGCGCTCGCCCAGCGCCGTGCCGCCGGGCTCGCGGGTGACGCAAACCGTTTTGCCGCGCCGCTCCAGGTAGGTCTTCAGTTCCACCCAGCGGCTGGTCTTGCCGGCGCCTTCGAGGCCCTCCAGCGTAATGAAGCGAGGCGCGCTCATGATGCGCAACGTTCGCGGCGCTGCCGTTGATAGCAGTCCACGGCCCGGTTATGGGCCGCAAGATCCCGCGAGAAGACATGGCTGCCGTCCCCGCGCGCGACGAAATACAGGTAATCGACCGTTGCCGGCGCCATCACCGCTTGCAAAGAGGCAGTGCCTGGCAGGGCAATCGGCGTCGCAGGCAAGCCGCGCCGGGTGTAGGTGTTGTGCGGTGTGGGCGCGAGCAGGTGCTGGCGCGTCAGGTTGCCGCGAAACCGCTCCCGCAGGCCGTAGATGACAGTTGAGTCGATTTGCAGCGGCATGCCAAGACGCAGGCGATTCAGGAGCACGGCAGCTATCAGCGGACGTTCATCGGCCCGCGCGGTTTCCTTCTCGACCAGGGAGGCCAGGATCAACGCCTCGGTCATGCTGCCAGGGGCGCCCGGGCCGCGCGTGTGCCAAAGCGCGGCCAGCTGCTTCTGCATGGCAGCGGAACTGCGCTGCAGGACATCAAGGTCGCTCTGTCCGCGGGTAACAAAATAGGTGTCAGGCAAGAAGCGGCCCTCGGCAGCGACGCCCGGCAAGCCGAGCGCAGCCATGATTTCGGCCTCGTCCCGTCCGCGCAGTGTGGCGACCAGCACGGGCGAATTCCAGAGCACTGCCAGTGCATCGCGAAACGTGGCGCCCTCAGGCACGCGCACGGCATGCTGACGCACCCGGCCGGCGGCAAAATCGGCGATCAGGCCGGCGGCCGTGAGGCCGGGGTTGAGCGTGTATTCGCCAGGGATGAGACGGTCCCCGCGCCCGGCCAGGCGCGCCCAGAGGCGGACCGCCCATGGGCGGTCAAGCCGGCCGTCGGCCGCCAGACGGCGCAGGACGCGGGTCAGGGTGTCACCCGGCAAAACCTCGATCGCGGCCGGCTGCGCAAGACGAAGGGGAGTTGCGCCCTGTTTGCCGAGCCAGGCCAGCCCAGCCAAGCCGATGCACAGGCACAGCCCGATGGCAGCCAGCGTGTGGCGGAGGCTCGGATGGACGAGGATCGGATGGGACATCGGCGATGAGGGCGCCAGGCGCACGGCTCAGCGCAGGCGGCCGAATACCAGTGAAGCGTTGGTGCCGCCAAAGCCAAAGGAGTTGGTGAGCACGTGGTCGAGCGGCATCGGGCGCGCGGTATGGGGCACGTAGTCCAGATCGCAGCCCTCGCCGGGATTGTCCAGATTGATGGTTGGCGGGGCCACCTGGTCGCGCAGTGCGAGCACACAGAAGATGGCTTCCACGCCGCCGGCGGCGCCCAGCAGGTGGCCGGTCATCGATTTGGTCGAACTGACCGCCACGCTACTGGCATGGTGGCCGAAGGCGCGGCGGATGGCGACCGTTTCAGCCACGTCACCGGCCGGTGTCGAAGTGCCGTGGGCGTTGATGTACTGGATGTCCTGCGGATCGAGGCGGGCGTTTCGCAGCGCCGCGCGCATGCAGCGCAAGGCGCCGTCGCCGCTGGCATCCGGCTGCGTCATGTGGTGCGCATCGCCGCTCATGCCGTAACCGAGTACCTCGGCGTAGAGCGTGGCGCCACGGCGCCGGGCATGCTCCAGCTCTTCGAGCACCAGGATGCCGGCGCCATCGGCCAGCACGAAGCCGTCACGATCGCGATCCCAGGGTCGGCTGGCGCGCTGCGGGTCGTCGTTGCGCGTGGACAGTGCCCGTGCCGCCGCGAAACCACCCAGCCCCATCGGCGAGGTGGCCATCTCGGCGCCGCCGGCCAGCATCACGTCGGCATCGCCGTATTCGATCAGCCGCGCCGAATCGCCGATGCTGTGCGTTGCCGAGGCACAGGCCGTCACCACGGCCAGGTTCGGGCCCTTCAGCCCAAAGCGGATCGAGACGTTGCCGGCCACCATGTTGATGATGTTGCCCGGCACGAAGAACGGCGAAATGCGCCGTGGTCCGCCATTCAGATAATCGAGGTGCCCGGCCTCGATGCCGGGCAGGCCGCCGATGCCCGAGCCGATGGCAACGCCGATGCGCTCGGCGTTGTCGGCGGTCACCTGCAGCCCTGAATCGCGCAGGGCTTCTTCGGCTGCCGCGAGGCCGTAATGGACAAACGGGTCCATCTTGCGGGCTTCCTTGGCGCTCAGGTAGCGCTCTACCTCGAAGCCCTTGACCGATCCGCCGAACCGCACGCTGAAAGCGCTGGTGTCGAATTGCGTGATCGGCCCGATGCCGCTTCGGCCGGCCAGGATGCCGGCCCACGAGGTCGGTACATCCAGCCCCAGCGGACTGAGCATGCCCAGCCCCGTAATGACGACCCGTCGCTTGGTCAAATTCCGGCAGCCCTCGATCGAATGCCCTGGCAACCCCTTACTTGCGGGAGGCCAGTTCCTTCTCGACGTAGTCGATGGCTTCCTGCACGGTGGTGATCTTCTCGGCGGCCTCGTCGGCGATCTCGCACTCGAACTCTTCTTCGAGGGCCATCACCAACTCGACCGTGTCCAGCGAGTCGGCACCCAGGTCGTCTACGAAGGACGAATCGTTGCTGACCTCGTCTTCCTTGACGCCCAGCTGTTCGACCACGATTTTCTTGACGCGCTCTTCAATGCTGCTCATCGCTCAACATCCTCCCAGGGAAAAAATCAAAAAACTCATGCGAAACGGCGTGGCCGGCTCAGGCCAGGTACATGCCGCCGTTGATGTGAAGGGTCTGCCCGGTGATATAGCCGGCCTGTGCCGAGGCCAGATAGGTGACCAGCGCGGCTACCTCGGGCGCGCCGCCGAAGCGGCCCAGCGGAACCGATTGCAGCAGGGCAGTGCGCTGCTCGGCGGTCAATGCGGCGGTCATGTCGGTGTCGATGAAACCCGGTGCTACCGTGTTGACGGTGATGCTGCGGCTGGCCAGCTCGCGCGCCAGAGCGCGCGTGAAGCCCGCCAGGCCGGCCTTCGCGGCGGCGTAGTTTACCTGTCCTGCGTTGCCCATGGCACCGACTACCGAACCGATGTTGATGATGCGGCCCCGGCGCGCCCGCATCATGCCGTTGGCGCAGGCCCGGCTGAGGCGAAATGCGGCGCCCAGGTTGGTATCCAGCACGGCGTCCCAGTCATCGTCCTTCAGCCGCAGCATCAGGTTGTCGCGGGTGATGCCGGCGTTGTTGACCAGGATCGAAACGGCGCCGTGCGCGGCCTTGATTGCCTCCACCAGGGCAGTTGCGCCGTCCCGGTCAGCGGCGTTGAATGTCATCCCCGCGCCCTTGAGGCCGGCTGCTGCCAGTTCCTCACCGATACCCTGGGCGCCGGCGTCGGTGGTGGCGGTGCCGATGACGATTGCGCCGGCCTGCGCCAGCTCGCGGGCGATGGCCTTGCCGATGCCGCGGCTGGCGCCGGTTACCAGCGCGACTTCGCCGTCCAGTCGAATATCCATTCCGATGCCTGTGGTTCAGTCGGGTCCGGCCGGGCCCAGCGCAGCCAGCGTCAGACGCAGACTGGCCGGGTCCTGGACGGCGAGGCTTTCAAGTTCGCCGCAGATGCGTTTTGTGAGGCCCGCCAGTACCTTGCCGGGACCGCACTCGACGACGTGCGAGACGCCGCGCGCGCGCATCGCCTCGATGAGCTCGACCCAGCGCACAGGCGAGTAAATCTGGCGAATCAGCGCGTCGCGGATGGCTGATGGGTCATTGACGGCAGCGACATCGACGTTGTTGATGACCGGCACGTCGGGCGAGCGGATGCTGGCCGCCCCGAGCGCGGGCGCCAGCGCGTCAGCCGCCGGGCGCATCAGGCTGCAATGGAACGGTGCGCTGACCGGCAGCGGTACCACCCGTTTGGCGCCGGCGCCTTGCGCCGCCGCAGCGGCCCCCGCCACGGCGGCGGCGTGGCCGGCGATCACGCTTTGCAGGGGCGCGTTGTAATTGGCGACGGCCACAATCTCATCGGGCTTTGCCGCCGCGGCGCAGGCCGCTTCCACTGCCGCGCGATCCAGGCCGAGCACGGCCGCCATGGCGCCGCTGCCGACGGGAACCGCCTGCTGCATATACTCGCCCCGCTGGCGCACCAGCCGCACCGCCTGGCCGAACGGCAGCGCGCCTGCACACACCAGCGCGCTGTACTCGCCAAGGCTGTGGCCGGCCATCACTGCCGGGGTTGGTCCGCCGGCCGCCTGCCAGACCCGCCACACCGCCACGCCGGCGCTGAGCATGGCCGGCTGGGTGACGGCGGTCAGTTGCAGTTCGCTGTCGGGGCCGTCCTGGATCAGCCGCCACAGGTCGTAGCCCAGGGCTTCGCTGGCCTCGGCAAAGGTCTGTTCGACCTGCGCAAACTCACGCGCCAGTTCGGCCAGCATGCCGACCGATTGCGAACCCTGACCGGGAAATACCAGTGCCACTGTCATGCGTGAAATCCGGACCTGAACGTCGACCAGCGCGGTGGATCAGAAGCGCAGCAGCGCCGAGCCCCAGGCAAAACCGCCGCCGAAGGCCTCCAGCAGCAGGGTCTGACCCGGCTTGACGCGGCCGTCGCGTACCGCGACATCCATTGCCAGCGGCACCGAGGCGGCCGAGGTGTTGCCGTGCTCGGCGATGGTCAGCACCACCTGCTCCATCGGCAGGCGCAGGCGCTTGGCGATGGCGGCGATGATGCGCAGGTTCGCCTGGTGCGGGATCAGCCAGTCGATGGCGCCCTTGTCGAGACCGTTGGCGGCCAGCGCCTCCTCCACCGATTCGCCAAGTTTCTCGACCGCTACCCGGAACACGTCGGAGCCTTCCATCACCATGTGCGGCGGGTGGTCGGCCAGCGTGGCGTAGTCATCCGACACCCAGCCGGGCACCCACAGCAGGTCCTTGTACTTGCCGTCGGCGTGCAGGTGCGTGGACAGGATGCCGGGAGTCGGCTCGCGACGCAGCACCATGGCGCCGGCGCCGTCCGCGAACAGAATGCAGGTGCGCCGGTCCTGCCAGTCGATGATGCGCGACATGGTTTCAGCCCCCACCACCAGTGCGGTGTCGGCGGCGCCGCTGCGCAGCAGGCTGTCAGCGACGGAAAGCGCGTAGATGAAGCCGGCGCAGGCGGCCTGCACGTCAAACGCCGGGCCGCCGTGTATGCCAAGCCGGTTCTGCAGCAGGCAGGCCGTGCTCGGAAAGACGTTCTCCGGCGTGCAGGTGGCCACCACCACCAGGCCGATCTCGGCGGGAGCCAGGCCGGCCATGGCCAGCGCCGCCCGCGCCGCCTTTTCGCCAAGGTCGGTGGAGGTCTCGCCGGGTGCAGCGATGTGCCGCTGGCGGATGCCGGTGCGCTCGAAGATCCAGCGATCGCTGGTGTCGACCTTCGCTTCGAGGTCGGCATTGGTAAGAATCTGCTCCGGCAGGGCGCTGCCGGTGCCGATGATCCGCGAGTACATCACGCCGTCAGCGCCTGCGGCAGGAAATCCGCCAGGCGCTCGCCGATGCGCTGCGGCACCTGTGCCCCGGCCTGCGCGGCGGCTTCGGCGATGGCCTGGGTGAAGCCGACCACGTCTGTGCCGCCGTGACTCTTGATGACCGGTGCCGGCAGGCCGAGCAGGCTGGCGCCATTGTAGGCGCGCGGATCCAGCCGCTCGCGCAGCGCGCGCAGTGCCGGCAGCGAGGCCAGGGCGCCGAGCCGGCGCAGGGGCGTGCGGCTGAATTCCTCGCGCAGCACCTGGCTGATCATGCGTGCCAAACCCTCGCTGGTCTTGAGTGCCACGTTGCCGACGAAGCCGTCGCAGACCACCACGTCGGTGGTGCCGGCATAGATGTCGTCGCCTTCGACGTAGCCGTGGAAGTTGAGGCCGCTGGCGCGGATCAGTTCGGCCGCACGCTGCACCGTGTCGGTGCCCTTGGTGGCCTCGCTGCCGATGTTCAGCAGTCCCACGCTGGGGTTTTGGCGCTTGCCGAGTGCCTCGACCAGCACCGCGCCCATCACCGCGAACTCGCACAGTTGCTCGGCGCTGCACTCGGTGTTGGCGCCCAGATCGAGCACGTGCGTTTCGCCGCGAAGTGTCGGCAGGGCGCGCACGATGGCCGGCCGTTCGATGCCGGGCAGCATATGCAGCACGAAGCGCGCAGTCGCCATCAGGGCACCGGTGTTGCCGGCACTGACGCAGGCCTGCGCCTGGCCGGCGGCGACCAGATCGATGGCCACGCGCATGGAGGAATCTTTCTTGCCGCGCAGCGCCTTGGCCGGCGCCTCGTCCATGTCGACCACCTGGCTGGCATGGTGGACAGCCACGGCCAGGGTGGCGGCATCGGCCGGCAGCAGGGCACGCACGGCCGCCTCGTCGCCAACCAGGATCAGGCGCACATCACTGTGCTTGCGCACATAACCGATCGCCGCCGGGACCACCACGCCGGGGCCGTGATCGCCCCCCATGGCATCGACGGCAACCACCAGGCTCAATGCCTACTCGCCCTTGCCGGTCTCGATGACCTTGCGGCCGCGGTAGTAGCCGGTCGGGCTGACGTGATGCCGGCGATGGATCTCGCCAGTGGTCGGCTCAACCGACAGGGTGGGGGGCTTGAGCGCGTCGTGCGAGCGGCGCATGCCGCGCTTGGAGCGGCTCTTGTGGTCCTGTGCAACGGCCATGGAACGTCCTGTCAGTCATGCCCGCCGGGCGGGTCGTTTTTCCTGAGGGGTGCAAGCGCCGCGAACGGCCGCCGCTCCCCCGCCTGCTGCGCCGGTACCGCCGTGATGCCGCACATGCCGTCGGCATGGTGCGGGTAATCCGGCAGAACCAGCAACAATTCGTCCTCTATCAACTGCGCCACGGACAGCTCCTGCCCGGCAGGGCAGATCAGCGGCTCATAGCCGGCCGGCAGTTTCGCGAGCGCGCCCTCATGGCTCAGTACGCCAAGCCGGATCGGGGCCTCCAGGCGCAGCACGAACGGCTCGAGGCAGCGCTGGCAGCGCACTGTCACCGCGCACGCGCCGGTGCCGGTCAGCACCGCTCGCCCGCCTGCAAGCACCTGTCCGGCAAGCGTTATTTCAACTTCGCCGGTTGTGTCTTCGAGGCTTTGGCACAGCCGCCCCATGCCCGTCAGCGGCAGGGTGCCCGTGATCTGGCGGCCGGTCCTGGCCCAGTCGTGGGGCTCGATCGAGTCTGGTATGCGCCCCGACATAAGGGCGCGGAGTGTAGTCGTGGGCTGATTAGGCTGTCAAAAATCCGGCCGTCGGCCGGAGGCGGGACGCTGGCTACAATGCACCACCGATTACACGTCCGGACCGTGCATGCCTGCCTCATCCCTGCTTTTGGTTCTGGCCTCGACCTCCGCCACGCGCCGCGAGCTGCTCGGGCGCCTGGGACTGCCGTTCGAGGTGCACGCGCCGCAGGTGGACGAGACGGCGTTGCCCGGCGAGGCGCCAACGGCGCTTGCCCTGCGCCTGGCCAGGGCCAAGGCGCAGGCCGCGGCGGTGCGGTTCCCGGCACACCTGATCATCGGTTCGGACCAGGTGGCCGTGGTCGGTGAGCGGGTGCTGGGCAAGCCCGGTGACCGGGCGCGGGCGGCCGAGCAACTGGCGCTGTCGTCGGGCCGGCTGATGGTGTTCCAGACCGCCGTGTGCGTGCTCAGCAGCATCACTGGCCAGGTCGCGACGCGACTGGTGCCGTTCGATGTGGAGCTGCGCCGGCTCAGCGCAGCCGACATCGAACACTACCTCGACCGCGAGCAGCCCTTTGGCTGCGCCGGCTCGCTGCGCTCGGAAGGCCTGGGCGTCACCCTGTGCCGGCGCATGAGCGGCGATGACCCGACCGCGCTGCTGGGCCTGCCGCTGATCGCACTGTGCGAGCTGCTGCGGGATCAGGGCGTGGCGCTGCCCTGATGCGGCTGGCCGCGCTCAGCGTAATCAAGCACTTGCGTGCTTGATGTAGGACCGGCCATCCCCGGCCGGGCTGAGAGCTTGAATGTCACAAGCTCTCAGCGCCAGCGCAGGCCGTTCGAGAGAGCGTCGAGCAGGCTGTTGGCGGCCTCGCCGCCGGCGCTGCGGATGAGCTTTTCGAAGTAGGCCGGACGCACGGTGTAGTCGACCACCTTGTCGGCCTTGAATACCTCGCGCGCCACCGAGTCGGTATCGCCGAGCGCATCGACCAGGCCCAGTTCGATGCCCTGATCGCCGGTCCACACCAGCCCGCTGAACAGCCGCGGATCGTCCTTCAGGCGCGCACCGCGGCCGTCTTTGACCACCTCGATGAACTGATGGTGGATGGTTTGGAGCAGCGCGCGGGCGTGCTCGGCGTCCTCGGGGTTCTGCGGCGAGAACGGGTCCAGGAAGCCCTTGTGGTCGCCGGCGGTCAGCAGGCGCCGCTCGACGCCCAGTTTCTGCATGGCCTCGACGAAGCCGAAGCCATTCATCAGAACGCCGATCGAGCCCACCACGCTCGCCTTGTCGGCGTAGATCCGGTCTGCCGCCACGGCCACGTAATAGCCGCCCGAGGCGCAGATATCGTCGATCACGGCGTGCAGCGGCACCTTCGGGTGCTGCGCGCGCAGGCGGCGGATTTCGGCATTGATGCGCCCGGCCTGCACCGGGCTGCCGCCGGGGCTGTCGATGCGCAGCACCACGCCGGCCACCTGCGCGTTCTCGTAGGCCTTGCGCAGGGACTCGATGATGATGTCGGCATTGGCATCCGTGCCGGGTGCAATGATGCCGTTCAGCTGCACCAGCGCGGTGTGGCGAGTGGCGACCTGGGGCACGCCCACATCGGCGCGAAACAGCCCCAGCACCGCCAGCACCAGCAACAGCGACAGCAGTCGAAAGAAGATGCGCCAGCGGCGGGCGCGACGCTGTTCGGTCAGCGTGTCTCGCAGCAGGCGTTCGAGCACGCCGCGTTCCCAGGCGGTGGAGCAGGTATCGTCGTTCATGCGGGCCTCAGGGTGGGTGGGGTAGCGCGCAGGCGCTGGAGCACGACTTCGAGCGCCGCCGGCAGGGGCGCTTCAAAGACCTGCGGCGTGTCGTCGTCCAGCGGCGCCAGTTCGATTCTGGCCGCGTGCAGGAACAGCCGTTTCAGGCCAGTTGCACCCAGCGCCGCGTCGGCCGCCGGGTCGCCGTATTTTGGATCACCGGCCACCGGGTAGCCCAGGTGCCGGGCGTGCACGCGTATCTGGTGCGTGCGCCCGGACAGCAATTCGGCCTCGACCAGGCTGGCGCCGGCAAGCCGCTCGCGCAGGTGAAACACCGTCTGCGCCGGCTTGCCGTCGTCCGCCACGCGCACCAGCCGTTCGCCACCGCGCTCGTAGCGCTCGAGCGCCGCCTCCACGCGCTGGCGCCGGCCCGGGAATTGGCCCACCAGCAGCGCCAGATAGCGCTTGCCCACGGCGCCGCTTCGCAGTTGTTCATGCAGTGCGCGCAAGGTGCTGCGCCGCTTGGCGATCAACAGACAGCCGGACGTGTCCCGGTCCAGGCGATGCACCAGCTCGAAGAACGGCTGATTGGGCCGCAGTTGCCGCAGCGCCTCGATCACGCCAAAGCTGACGCCGCTGCCGCCGTGACAGGCCAGGCCGGCGGGTTTGTCCAGCACCAGCAGGCGCTCGTTCTCGAACAGGATGCTGCCGGTCAGCGCGCGCAGCTGATGGTCGGGCGCTTCCCCGGGCGCGCGCGGCGGCGGCAGGTCAACCGGCGGCAGGCGCACCCGGTCGCCGGCCTGCAGGCGGTGTTCCGGCCCGATGCGACCGCCGTTGACGCGCACCTCGCCGCGGCGCAGCAGGCGATACACCCGACTGCGCGGCAGGCCCCGAAAGCGCGCCATCAGGAAGTTGTCGACCCGCTGCCCGGCTTGGTCGTCGGCGACGTTCACGTAAGCCACCGAGCGCTCCAGGGCGGTGGCCGTGCCTGTATTAAGCCCTGTCATCGCGTGTTAATGTTGTCGGCGCAGTGGCCATCTTGATGATCAAAAAGATTTGGACGGCGATTCAGTGTTTCGGGCGCAATGCCTGGAGCCGGATGTTCGCCGTGCCCGTTTCGTCGGCGTGTCGCGCTGGCGTCGCTGCAACCGATTTTGTGCGAGCCATTCTATTCCTCCTGCGCCAGTCCCCGCGGACTGGCCTCGCCGGAGGCCCTGTTCCCGATCCCCGCGTCGCGCCGCGTTGCGGCATGCCGGCCCATGAGCCTGCGCCCTTGGGGGCGCTGCCGTCCGGCACGCGCTACGCCGTGAGGCGTCTGCCACGAGAATGTCCCGATGAAACGAATTCTGTTCAATGCCCGCCAGTCGGAAGAGCTGCGGGTGGCCATCGTCGATGGCCAGTACCTGTTTGACCTCGACATCGAATCGCCGAATCGCAATCAGAAAAAAGGCAACATCTATCGCGCCATCGTGCGCCGCGTCGAGCCGAGTCTCGAGGCGGCTTTCGTCGATTACGGCGGGACGCGTCACGGCTTCCTGCCGCTGAAGGAAGTCGCTGCGACCTATCTGCAGGGCCCCAACGGCGAGCCGGGCGCCCGCCAGCTGCGCGAAGGCCAGGAAGTCACCATCCAGGTCGAGAAGGAGGAGCGCGGTACCAAGGGCGCGGCCCTGACCACCCACGTCAGCCTGGCCGGCCGTTACCTGGTGCTGATGCCGTGCAGTCCGGATGCCGGTGGCGTGTCGCGCAAGATCGAGGGCGAGGACCGGGCGGAACTGAAGGACCTGCTTGCGCAGCTGCAACTGCCCTCCAACATGGGCGTGATCGTGCGCACGGTGGCGGCCGAGCGCAGCCTGGCCGAACTGCAGTGGGACCTGGACCACCTGATCGAGCTGTGGAACGCCATCGATGCGGCCAGCACCGGCAAGTCCGCGCCGTTCCTGATCTACCAGGAAAACAACGTCGTGGCGCGGGTGATCCGCGACTACTTCCGCGACGACATCGGCGAGGTGCTGATCGACGACGAGGCCACCTACGAGGAGGCCCGCGCGCTGATGCAGCAGCTGATGCCGCAAAGCCTGCCCAGGCTGAAGCTGTATCAGGACAAGGTGCCGCTGTTCACGCGCTATCAGATCGAGCACCAGATCGAGACCGCGCACCGGCGCGAGGTGCCGCTGCGTTCCGGCGGAGCGCTGGTGATCGACCACACCGAGGCGCTGACCGCCATCGACATCAACTCGGCGCGCTCCACCGGCGGCAGCGACATCGAAGAGACGGCCACCAACACCAACCTCGAGGCCTGCGACGAGATCGGCCGTCAGCTGCGCCTGCGCGATCTGGGCGGGCTGATCGTGATCGACTTCATCGACATGATGAAGGCCGGCAACCAGCGGGCAGTGGAAGAGCGCCTGCGCGACGCGGTCAAGCACGACCGGGCGCGCATTCAGCTGGGCAAGCTGTCGCGTTTCGGCCTGCTGGAGATGTCGCGCCAGCGCCTGCGCCCGTCGCTGAAGGAAACCAGCCACATCACCTGCCCGCGCTGCGAGGGCCAGGGCACCATCCGCAGCGTGGAATCGACCGCCCTGCACGTGCTGCGCCTGCTGGAGGAAGAATCCCTCAAGGAGCGCACAGGCCGCCTGGCGGTGCAGGTGCCGGTGGCGGTGGCAACGTATCTGTTCAACGAAAAGCGGGATGCGGTGTCGGAGCTCGGCCAGCGCCTGGGCGTGAACCCCATCATCCTGCCCAACCCGGCGCTTGAAACCCCGCACTACGAACTCGACCGCACGCGCGTGCAGGATCTGAACAAGCGTCTGCTGGATACCCCCAGTCACGAGCTGGCACTGACCGTGCCGGCGCCGGAGGCGGCCGCTGCACCGGCGGCGATCCTGGCGCAACCGGCCGCCGTACAGCGCCTGGTACGCAGCGCGCCGCCGCCAAGTCCGGCTGAAATTATCGTGACGGCCGCACCGGCGGCCCAGGTCGGGCTGTTCACCCGCCTGTGGCGCAGCCTGGTCGGCTATCAACCGTCCGCGCCCGTGGAGCAGGCACCTGCGCGTCATTCGCGCAGCCGCCCGCTGCGGGCCGAAGCGCCTGCGGCGCAGGCCCGGCCGGACCGCGGCCGCCAGGGCGGCGACGTGCAGCGCCCGCAAGCGCCTGCCGCGCCGCGCAGCCCGCCCGGCCCTCGGGACGGTCAGCGCGGCAACGTGCCACGCGGCGCCCAGCGCGAGCAGCGCGAGCCGGCTGCACCGCGCGATCCGGCCGTGCGTGAAGGCCAACGCGAGCCTCGCGAAGGCAGATCGCGGCGCGGTCGTCGCGGCGGCCAGCGCGGCCAGGGCCAGGGCGGCGTCGAGGCCGGGCACGCGGCCGCCAGCGCCGCGCCGGCCCGCGCACTGGACGCTGGCCCCCAGTCGCCAGACAGCGATGGCCCGGATGGCTCACCGGCGGTGCGGGCCCCCGAGGCGTTCACTCCGGCGATCCCACCCGCAGCCGCAGCGGTGATCACGGGAATTGCCCAGCCTGAGTCGGCGTCGCCGTCCGAACCGTTTGCGCCGCAGACGACCACGCCGGTCACCGAGCCGGCACCGCAGTACCCGTGGGCGGCGCAGCAGGTGTCCACCGAGCCGGCCGCCGCCGAGCCGGTGCCCGCCGCTGCGGCCATGCCGGCCGATCCGGTGCTGGAAAGCCCGGCGCCGGCCGTCTGGGCGCCAGCGCCAGCGCCGGTGCAGGAGCCGCCGGCGCCCGTTGCGCCGGAGCCGGTCACGCCCCCTGCCGGTAAGGGATTCGTACAGGTCGAAACGGTCAGCACGCCGGTCGACGAGGCCGATGCGCGCAACGGCTAGCGCCGGCCGGTACGGCGCACGGCGCGGCGTCTGCCGCGCCGTGCGAATGGCGCGTTCAAACTGATCCCGGAGGCAACCGAAGCTGCCATGCCCTCATTCGATGTCGTTTCAAAGGCCGACCTGCACGAGGTCGCCAACGCGGTCGACCAGACCAACCGCGAGCTGACCACGCGCTTCGACTTCAAGGACTCCGGTGCCAAGGTGACGCTCAAGGACGCGGTGATGACCGCCGAGGCGCCGAGCCGCTTCCAGATCGAACAGTTGCTCGAGGTGCTGCGCACCCGCATGGCCAAGCGCAGCGTGGACCTCAAGGCCCTCGACTACGGCAAGGTGCAGGAAGTCGGCCAGCGGGCGACGCAGACCATCACCGTGCGCCAGGGCATCGACGCCGATCACGCCCGCAAGCTGGTCAAGCTGATCAAGGACGCCAAGCTGAAGGTGCAGACCGCCATCCAGGGCGACGAGCTGCGCGTGTCCGGCAAGAGCCGCGACGACCTGCAGACCGTGATCGCCCTGCTGCGCAAGCAGGAAGACTTCGACCTGCCGCTGCAGTTCGTGAACTTTCGCGATTGAGCATGCGCCTGCCTGCGGCCATGCGGTGCTGACGCCGTGAAAGTTCCGCCGCAGCTGCTGCCGCTGCTGGAAGACGGCCTGATCGACGCCGTCGTGCGCCCGCTGCGCAGCGGCAAGGAAGCGGCCGTGTTCGTGGTGCTCTGCGGCCAGGAGCTGCGCTGCGCCAAGGTCTACAAGGACGCCCGCCAGCGCGGCTTTCGCCAGGCCGTCGCCTATCAGGAAGGGCGCAAGGCCCGCAACAGCCGGCAGATGCGCGCCATGGAAAAGCGCAGCCGCTACGGCCGTCGCGAGGCGGAAACCGCCTGGCACAGCGCCGAGGTCGACGCCCTGTACCGCCTGGCCGCGGCCGGCGTGCGGGTGCCGCAGCCGCACGGGCTGTTCGACGGCGTGCTGCTGATGGAGTTGATCACCGGCCCGGACGGTGATGTCGCGCCGCGCCTGGGCGATCTGCCCCTGACGGCGCAGGAGGCGCTCGATTGCCACGCGCGCCTGCTGGCCGACGTGGTGCGCATGCTGTGCGCGGGCATGGTGCATGGCGATCTGTCGGAGTTCAACGTGCTGCTGACGGCCGACGGGCCGGTCATCATCGACCTGCCGCAGGTGGTCGACGCCACCGCCAACAACAGCGCCCGCGCCCTGCTGGAGCGGGACGTGACCAACCTTGGCGAGTATCTGGGGCGCTACGCGCCGCAGTTGCAGGGCCGCGCCTACGGCCCGGAAATCTGGCAGCTGTATGCTGCCGGTGCCCTGCACCCGGACAGCGTGCTGACCGGCCACGTCGTGGCCGACACGACACCCGCGAACGTCGGCGACGTGCTGCGCGAGATCGACGCCGCACGCCTCGAAGCCGAACTGCGGCAGGCCGGCCGCGAGGCGGCGGCGCAAAAATAGGTCAATCGTGCCGAGCAGCGCGGGTCCATTCGATGCTTGCCTGTGCCTACCGTCGGGGCTTGGCGTTCCGACATGAAGGCATCGCACAATCGTCCCCGCGTGTGGCCCGGCCAACCGTATCCGCTCGGCGCGCGCTGGGACGGCCGCGGCGTCAACTTCGCCCTGTTCTCGCTGCACGCGGAAAAGGTCGAGCTGTGTCTGTTCGACGACAGTGGCCGGCGCGAGACGGCGCGCGTCGCCCTGCCCGAGTACACCGACGAGGTCTGGCACGGCTACCTGCCGGACCTGCGTCCCGGCCAGCTGTATGGCTATCGCGTGCACGGCCCGTATGAACCCGAGCGCGGCCACCGCTTCAATCACCACAAGCTGCTGATCGATCCCTACGCCCGCCTGTTGCACGGTGCCCTGCGCTGGCACGACGCGTTGTACGGCTACCGAGTCGGCGATGCGCGCGGCGACCTGTCCTTCGATACCCGCGACAGCGCCCGCTACGTTCCCAGGTGCGTGGTGGTCGACGACGCCGCGGACGGGCAGAACTGGCGCCGGCCGCGCACGCCGTGGCGGCGCAGCGTGATTTATGAAATGCACGCCCGCGGTTACACGCGCCGCCATCCGAAGGTTCCCGACGCGCTGCGCGGCACTTTTGCGGGTCTCGCCGAGCCGGCGGTGGTCGCGTACCTGGCCGATCTTGGGGTGACGGCCGTCGAACTGCTGCCAGTCCACGCGCACGTGGACGAGCGGCGTCTGGTCGATGCGGGCCTGTGCAATTACTGGGGCTATAACTCGATCGGCTTTTTCGCCCCGGACAACCGTTTCCTGACCCGGCCGGATGCGGGCGAATTTCGCCTGTTGGCGCGCACGCTGCACGAGGCCGGCATCGAACTGCTGCTCGATGTGGTCTACAACCACACCGGTGAGGGCAGCGAGCTGGGGCCAACGCTGAGCTTTCGCGGCATCGACAACGCGAGCTACTACCACCTGGAGCCGGAGGCGCCGCGCCACGCGCGGGACTTCACCGGCTGCGGCAACAGCTTGAACCTGGCCCAGGCGCGGGTACTGCAACTGGTGCTCGACTCGCTGCGGTACTGGGTGCAAATGGGCGCGGACGGCTTTCGCTTCGATCTGGCGACGACGCTGGCGCGCGAGGGCGCGGACGGCGATTTCGTTCCGGGCAGTGGCTTTTTCGATGCCGTGCGCCAGGATCCGGTGCTGGCCGGCGTCAAGCTGATCGCCGAGCCATGGGACCTGGGGCCGGGCGGCTACCGGCTGGGCGGCTTTCCAGCCGGCTGGGGCGAATGGAACGACCAGTACCGCGACACGGTGCGCCGCTTCTGGCGCGGCGACGCGGGGCAGGTGGCGGCGCTCGCCTCACGGCTGACCGGCTCCAGCGACATCTTTCGGAATCACGGCCGCCGGCCGACCGCCAGCGTCAACTTCATCACCGCCCACGACGGCTTCACGCTGCGCGATCTGGTGTCCTTCGAACACAAACACAACGCCGCCAACGGCGAGCAGAACCGAGATGGCACCGATAACCACCTGAGCTGGAACTGCGGCGTCGAGGGGCCGAGCGACGCGCCGGCCATCGAGGGGCTGCGCCAGCAGCAGATGCGCAACCTGCTGGCGACGCTGTTGCTGTCGCAGGGCACGCCGATGCTGCTGGCCGGCGACGAGTTCGGCCACACGCAGGGTGGCAACAACAACGCTTACTGCCAGGACAACCCAACCAGTTGGCTGGACTGGACACGTCTGGAACAGGACGCGGGCGCGGCCCTGCAGCGCTACGTGCGCCGCCTGCTGCGGCTGAGACATCGGCATGGCGTGTTTCGGCGCGACCGTTTCTTCAGCGGGCATGCGACCACCGCCAGCGGCCGCAAGGACATCGCGTGGCTGAACGCCGACGGTACCGAGAAAGCCGGCCATGACTGGCAGGCCGAGCCGCACCTGCTGGCCTGCCTGCTGGATGGCGAAGCGGGCGTGGAGCACCTGGGGCCGCAGGGGCAGTCGCGGCGCGATGACAGCTACCTGGTCATCCTGCACGCCGGGGCGCAGGCGGTGGTGCTTCACATGCCGCCGGCCGGGCTTGGCGCTTCCTGGCGGCGCGTGTTCGATACCTGCGCCGCCGACGGCCACGGAGACGGATTGATCGTGCCGGCCGGTGGCGAGTGCAGCCTGCCGCCACGCTGCGTGCAGGCATTCGAGCGGCTCGACGAGCCATGAGCGGAGTGGTCGCTGCTCCGCTGTTCTTCGAGGTGGACGGCCGCCGGCTCGATTGCCGCGTGCTGCGCGCCCGGAGGCGCACCTATGCGCTGCGCGTGACCGCCGACGGCGCGCTCGAACTGCGCATCCCGCTGCGTCTGCCGGCGCGGCTGCTGCCGGACATCCTGCACCGCCACCGGCGCTGGATTGCCGGCCAGCTCGAACGCCGCACCGGCCAGCGGGCGCTTGTGCCGGACTTCAGCCACGGCAGCCCGCAGCGCTATCTGGGGCGCAGCTATCCCCTGCAACTGGCAGCCGGCCGCGCGCATGTGCAGCTGCGGGACGAGCACTTGCAGGTGTCGGTGCCGGTGCCGGAGCACGCGCCGACGGTGACGCATGCGCTGGACGGCTGGTACCGCCGTCAGGCACACGCCCTGCTGCCGGGACGCCTTGCCGCGTTGGCGGCGAGCCTGCCCTGGCTCGCCGGGCGGGCCCTGCCGCCGCCGCGGGTGGTGCGTCTGCGCGCCCGTTGGGGCAGCTGCGCGAGCAACGGCCGCATCACGCTGAACCTGGGTCTGGTGCTGCTGGAGCAGCCGCTGATCGACTACGTGCTGCTGCATGAGCTGTGTCATTTGCGCGAGATGAACCACGGGCCGCGGTTCTACGCCTTGCTCGGGGCGGCTTTGCCGGATCATCGCGAGCGCCAGGCGGCGCTGGCGCGGGAGCGTCCGTGGCGGCCAACGCCAGCCTGACGTGGACCAAACGGCCGGTCAGCGACACGCCTGCGCTGTGCTATAAAACAGCGCCCCCAGCCGGCCCGGCACCCCGCACACCGGGTCCGAACAGCCGCGTCGGGAGCGCCGTGGGCAGGGCCGCCCGCATGCTTCTCCAGCTCGATGATTGCACTTTCCCGGCGCGTGCAAGCAGCCGCCGTTCGGACAGGATGTCGAACGCACTGCCGCCCGGCTTGCCGACGGTGTCCGCCGATCTTCGCCAAACCAGATCCGAGATAACGCTTCCATGCCAGCTTCGCGCCCGCTTGTCCGGACCGTGCCCGCGGTTATCGTGCTTACCCTCGCCCTGACTGCCTGCGGCAAACAGGAGCAGGCCGCCGTCAAACCCCCCGGCATTCTGGTGACCACCACGCAGGTCGGCATGGCGCCGGTGGAGACCCTGGAACACAGCGTCGGCCAGATCGAGAGCCTGGTCGAGCCGGTGGTGGCCGCCGAGGTGGCCGGACGCGTGCTCAGCGTCAAGGTCGAGGTGGGCGACGAGGTGCGCAAGGGACAGACCCTGATCGAGCTCGACAGCGAGGATTACCGCCTGCGAGAGGGGTCGACGCAGGCCGAGATGGGTCGCCTGGGGGCTTTGATCGCCCAGCAGGAGCGCCTGGTCGAGCGCTATGAGACGCTCGCCAAAGGCGATTTTTTTGCCAAGAACGCGCTCGATGACGCGCGCGCCCAGCTGCAGGCCCTGCGCAGCCAGCAGGCCGCGGCGCGGGCGCAATCCTCGGAAGCCGCGCGCAACCTGGCCCGCGGCCGGGTGACGGCGCCGATCGACGGCGCAGTGTCGGCGCGCATGGTCAACGTCGGCGATTACGTCGCCGTGGGGGCGCCGATCGTGCGCCTGAGCACCGATCGCCTGTTGCGCGTGACACTGCCGTACCCGGAGGCGCTGGCCGGCCTGCTCGAGCCCGGCCTGCCGGTGCGCCTGCGCTCGCCGTCGGCCCCGGACGCGGTGGTCGAGGCCGCCATCAGCGAGATCCGCCCCACCGTCGGCCAGGACAACCGGGCCTTGCTGGTGCTGGTCGACCTGCCCAACCCGGGCGGCTGGAAGGCTGGCGCCAGTGTCGATGGCGAGGTCATTCTCGGTCGTCGGGAGCAGGCGATGACGGTGCCTGAGACCGCCGTGGTGCTGCGCCCGGCCGGCCCGACCGTGTACGTGATCGAGGGCGACAAGGCGCGTGCCGTCACGGTCAAGCCCGGCGTGTACCGCGCCGGCACGGTGGAGATACTGTCCGGGCTGGAGGCCGGCGCCCGGGTGGCGGTGGACGGCGCCGGCTTTCTGACCGATGGCGCATCCGTGCGGGTGCAGGAAGGTGGCGCATGAGTCTGCCGGAACTTTCCATCAACCGGCATGTACTGGCGTACATGCTCAGCGGCGTGATCGTGCTGTTTGGCATCGTCGCCTACCGCGCGCTGGGCGTGGACCGCTTTCCGCACATCGACTTTCCGATCGTGTCGGTGACCACCACGCAGCCGGGCGCCAACCCGGAAGTCATCGACGCCAGCATCACCAACATCATCGAGCGCCAGGTCAACAGCGTGCCCGGCATCGACTACATCCAGTCCAGTTCCACGCCCGGCGTGTCGCAGGTGACCATCACCTTCAAGCTGGACAAGAACATCGACGTCGCCTTCCAGGAGGTGCAGTCCAAGGTCAGCCAGGTAGTGGCCAACCTGCCGGACGACGCCGACCCGCCGGTGGTGGCCAAGGTCGAGGCCGACGCCACGCCGATCCTGTGGCTGCACATCCTGGGCGATCGCACGCTGCAGCAGCTGAACACCTTCGTTACCAATACGCTGCGCCGGCAGATCGAGACTATCGACGGCGTCGGCGACATCCGCATCGGCGGCCTGCGTCCGCGCAACATCCGCGTCGAGGTTCACCCCGAACGCCTGAGCGCGCACGGCCTGACGGTGCAGGACGTGCTGGATGCGTTTCGCAACGAGCACCTGCTGCTGCCCGGTGGCTTCGTCACCTCGCGCACGCAGGAGCGGCTGCTGAAGCTCGACATCGAGTACCACAGCCCGCGCGAGCTGCAGAACATGGTGATCGGCTACGAGGACGGCGCCGAAATCCGCCTGTCGCAGGTGGCCGACGTCATCGACGGCATGGCCGATTACCGACGCCTGGCGCGCCGCGACGGGCAGTCGGTGGTCGGCATGGGCATCGTCAAGGTTACCGGCGCCAACACCGTGGCCATCGTCGACGAGGTCCAGCAGCGCCTGAAAACGGAAATCGTTCCCCAGCTGCCGGCCGGCATCGAGATTCGTCAGGGCACCGACAACTCGATCTTCATCGTGGAGATGGTCGACGCGCTCAAGGAACATCTGGTCTCGGGCACGCTGCTGGCCGGGGCCGTGGTGCTGCTGTTCCTGCGCAGCTTCCGCGCCACGCTGATCATCGCTGCGGCCATTCCGGTGTCGCTGCTGGGCGCCATCGCGGTGATGTACTTTCTGGACTACACCTTCAATTCCATGACCCTGCTGGCGCTGCTGCTGCTGGTCGGCGTGGTGGTGGACGACGCCATCGTGGTGCTGGAGAACATCCACCGCCACCGTGAGCACATCGACCCGGACCCGCGCAGCGCGGCCGTCGAGGGCACCAAGCAGGTGATGTTCGCGGTCCTGGCCGCCACGCTGTCGCTGGTCGCCATCTTCGTGCCGGTGGTGTTCATGGGCGGCATGATCGGGCGCTTTTTC
>Ga0268299_1000562_pt1 | contig 107576 bp, 101 predicted proteins | sample NOBtaG_FD_193484 | JGI IMG/M metagenome (GOLD analysis project Ga0268299, IMG submission 193484) | Activated sludge microbial communities from bioreactor in Nijmegen, Gelderland, Netherland - NOB reactor | ecosystem: Engineered > Bioreactor > Aerobic > Activated sludge | place: Netherlands...
CTTCTACGGCGGCACCCACCATGCCGACCTCACGCTCTGCGTGCCGGTCTTCTGCGACGGCGAGCCGATGTTCTGGACCCTCGCGCGCTCGCACCACGCCGATATCGGCGCGCCGGAGCCGACCACCTATCTGCCCTACGCCAAGTCGATCTACGAGGAGGGGCTGCATTTCCCCTGCGTGCGAATCCAGGAGCATGGCGAGGACAAGGCCGATCTGATCCGCATGGGCCACCAGAAGATCCGCGTCAGCAACATCTGGTACGGCGATTACCGCGCCCAGGTCGGAGCCTGCCGCACCGGCGAAAGGCGCCTGAAGGAACTGGTGAAGCAATACGGCAAGGAGACGGTGAAGAAATTCATCGAGGCCTGGATGGAATATGGCGAGCGCCGCGCCATCGCCGCCATCAAGAAGCTGCCGGCCGGCACCTTCAGCTACACCGTGCGCCACGATCCGGTGCCGAAGGTGGCCGACGAGGGCGTGCCGATCACCGCCAAGGTGACGATCGACCCGAAGAAGGGGCTGATCACCGTCGACGTGCGCGACAACCCCGACTGCGTGCCGGGCGGGCTCAACGTGACCGAGGCCTGCGTCATCGCCTCCTGCCGGACGGGCGTCTATTACAACATCGACAGCTCGGTGCCGCACAACCACGGCAGCGCCAGCCGCATCGTCCCGCTGCTGCGCGACAATTGCGTGGTCGGCCGGCCGCAGCACCCGATCGGCACCTCCTGCGCCACCTCGAACGTGAACGAGCGGCTGGCCAATGCGGTCGCCTGCTGCTTCGCGCAGATCGGCGAGCCCTACGGCATGGCGGAAGGCGGCGGCAACGCCTCGGCCGCGCTCGGCGTCGTCTCCGGCTTCGACAAGCGCCGCAAGCAGCAGGTCGAATACGTGACGCAGCTGATGCTGGGCCTCTCCGGCGGCCCGGGCACCTACGGCCATGACGGCTGGCTGACCTATGAATGCGCGGTCGGCAACGGCATCATGGTTAACGATTCCATCGAGGTCGACGAGGCGACCTATCCCGTCCTGATCGAGGAGCGCAGCGTGGCCCCGGACAGCATGGGCTATGGCCGCTGGAACGGCGCGCCCGCGGTGAAGGGGTCTTTCCGGTCTTTGACCGGCGACATGACGGTCTATTTCTTCGGCGACGGCGGCACCTTCGCCGCCAAGGGCGTGCTCGGCGGCAAGCCGGGCGCCAATTGCGGCACCTGGAAACGCCACAAGAACGGCAAGCTGGAGCGTCAGCCCGATTTCGACCATTGCACCGCGAGCGAGAAGGAGGCGGTGCATTACCGCTCCTGCGCCGGCGGCGGCTATGGCGACCCGCGCAAGCGCGAGCCGGCGCGGGTGGTGGCGGACATCAATAGCCGATGGCTCAGCGTCGCCACCGCGCGCAAGGTATTCGGCGTCGCGGTGAAGCTGGCCGCCAACGGTGTCGACTACGTGCTGGACGAGGTCGGCACCGCGAGGCTGCGCGCGAGCGCGGCGAAGTCGAGAAAAGTACCGGCGCGCAAGGCCGCCGGTCGAACCAAGAAGAGAGCAGGGAGATAGACCATGAAACATGCGTTCTCGCTCGCCGGTCTGCTGGCCGGCACGGCGATCGGCCTGGCCCTCGCCGTCGCCCCGGCGCAGGCCGAGGATCCGGTCATCATCGGCGCGGCCATCGCGCAATCGGGCGGCGTCGCGCCCTACGACGAAGGCCCGGCCCAGGCGATGGAAGTCGCCGTCGACGAGATCAATGCCAAGGGCGGAATCCTCGGCCGGCAGATCAAGATCATCTACGCCGACACCAAGTCCGACATTGCCTATGGCGCCACGGCGGCGCAGGAGGTCATCGACCAGGGCGCGCAGATGGTGGTGGTCACCTGCGACTACGATTACGGCAGCGCGGCGGCCTCAGTCGCCGACGGGGCGGGGCTCATCACCTTCTCGACCTGCGCCGGCGACCCGAAATTCGGGCCGAGCGGCATCGGCCCCAACGCCTTCACCATGGCGACCGGCGCGCCCGGCCAGGCCGTTGCGATGGCGGAGTGGGCCTATAACGTGAAGGGCTGGCGCAGCGCCTATGTGCTGATGGACACCACCATCGCGTTCGACGCGACCTGGGCCGACTTCTTCAAGCGGCGCTGGGCCGAGCTGGCCGGTGCCGACGCGCTTGTCGGCGAGGACACCTTCGGCGGCGAGGACCCGCAGATCGCCAGCCAGATCACCCGCATCAAGGCGCTCGCCAAGCAGCCGGACTTCATCGTGCTCGCCTCCTTCCCGCCGGGCGGGGTCAGCGCCACGCGCCAGCTGCGCGCGGCCGGCATCAACCAGCCGCTGCTCGGCTCGGAATCCTGGGACGGCGACTTCTGGCTCGAGGGTGTGCCGAATCTCTCGGACTTCTACCTTGTCACCTATGGCTCGGTCTTCGGCAACGATCCGCGGCCGGACGTGGCCGAGTTCATGAAGAAGTTCGGCGCCAAGTGGAACCATGCCCCGGTCACCTCGCACGCCATCACCGGCTACAGCGTGATCGAGGCCTGGACCCGCGCGGTCGAGCGGGCCGGCACCTTCGACGCCGACGCGGTGCGCGCCGAGCTGCAGAAATTCAAGGACGAGCCGTTGCTGGCGGGCCCGACGACCTATACCGAGAGCGACCACATCAACATGCAGCGCGACCTGCTGCTGCTCGAGGTCAAGGACGGCAAACACGGCAACGTCGTGCAGGTGGTGCGCGCGGAGAAGATGCCGCAATAGCTCAACCCGCTTGCTCGCCCGGCCCGCATGGACCACGCATCTCGCTCAATCGCGGCGACGTCGGAGCTTACCGTCTCCGACGTCGTCGTGAACTTCCAGGGGCTGCGCGCGATCGACCGCGTCAGCCTGCGGCTGGCGCGCGGCGAGGTGCTGGGGCTGATCGGGCCCAACGGGGCGGGCAAGACCACGCTGGTCAACGTGCTGACCGGCTTCCAGGAGGTCGACGAAGGCGAGGTGCGCCTGGCGGGCGCGGACATGCGGGACTGGAAGCCGCATGAGCGCAGCCGCCGCGGCCTAGTCCGCACTTTCCAGAACGTGCTGCCCTTCGCTGGGCTGACGGCGCTGGAGAATGTCGAGGCCGGCGCCATGGCCCAGGGCATCAGCCGCAAGGCCGCGCGGGCGGAGGCGCTGGCGGTGCTGGCGGCGGTCGGCCTCGCCGACAAGGCGGAGCGGCGGGTCAACACGCTGCCCTTCGGCGAGGAGCGACGCGTGGGCATCGCGCGGGCCATCGCCATGAAGCCGCAATTCCTGCTGATGGACGAGCCGGGGGCCGGGCTCAACGACGCCGAATCCGAGGATCTGAAAGGCGTGATCCAGCGCATCAAGGGCGAGCACGATTGCGGCGTTCTGCTGATCGAGCATCGCATGTCGCTGGTCTTCGGATTGAGCGACCGCATCCAGGTGCTGCAGCAGGGGGCGACCATCGCCATGGGCACGCCGGACGAGATCCGCGCCGACCCCAAGGTGCGCGCCGCCTATCTCGGCGACGAGGCGATCTGAAAGATGCTGAAGATCGAGAATCTCAAGGTCAGCTACGGCAGCATCAGCGCGCTGCGCGGCATCTCCATCGACGTAGCGGCCGGCGAGATTGTCGCCGTGATCGGTCCGAACGGCGCCGGAAAGTCGACCCTGTTGCTGACCATCGCCGGGGTGGTGAAGGCGGCCGGCGGCGAGATCGTCTTCGACGGTCACCGCGTCCACGGACAAGCGCCGGAAAAGCTGGTGGCACGGCGCATGGCCCTGGTGCCGGAAGGACGGCACATCTTCGGCTCCCTCACCGTGGCGGAGAATTTGGCGCTGGGCGCCACCACGCGCAATGACCGGGCGGGGATCGCGGCGGACACCGAGCGGGTGCTCGCGATGTTTCCGGTGCTGCGCGACAGGTATCGCGGCAAGGCGGGCAAGCTCTCCGGCGGCGAGCAGCAGATGCTGGCGATCGGCCGGGCGCTGATGTCGCGGCCGAAGCTTCTCCTGCTGGACGAGCCGTCGCTCGGTCTGGCGCCTTTGGTGGTGCGCCAGGTCTATGAGGCGATCTTCGAGCTGAAGCAGCAGGGCCTGACCGTGCTCATCGTCGAGCAGAGCGTCAACCGCGCCCTGGCGGCGGCCGACCGTACCTATGTGCTGAATTCCGGCCTAATCGCCATGTCGGGGCGCTCGGTCGACCTGCACGGTACGGCGGAATTCGATGCCGCCTATTTCGGCATGGCCAGAACATGATCGCCCTGCAGAACGCCATCGACGCGATCAGCCTGGGCGCGGTCTACGCCCTGGCGGCGCTCGGCATCGGCCTCATCTTCTCGATCATGCGGCTGATCAACTTCGCCCATGGCGAGCTCATCATGCTGGGCGGATTCACGCTCTATGCGCTGGCCGGGCAGCCCTATCTGGTGATGGGGCTCGCAGCGATCATCGTGGTGGCGATCGCCGCTCTGGGCATGGAGCGCGTCGCCTTCCGGCCCTTGCGCAGGGCGAACCCGGCGACGCTGCTGATCGCCTCCTTTGCGGTCTCCTACCTGGTGCAGCACATCGTGCTGCTGGTCTTCGGCTCGCGTCCCATGGGCGTCGACTTCCTGGCTCAGCTCGGCCAGAGCATCGAGTTCGGCGGGCTGCGGGTGCCGGGGCTGCAGCTGGCCGCCATCATCATCACGCTCGTCCTGCTGACGGCGCTCGCCCTGTTCTTCCGCCACGCGCCGACCGGCGTGCAGATGCGCGCGGCGGCGGAGGATTTCACCATGGCGCGGCTGGTCGGCGTGCGCGCCAACCGGGTGATCGCGGCGGCCTTCGCCATTTCCGGCGTGCTGGCGAGCTTCGTCTCGCTGTTCCTGGTGGCGCAGACGGGCAGCGTCTCCTACAAGATGGGCATCAGCATGGTGCTGATCGCCTTCGTCGCCTCGGTGATCGGCGGCATGGGCTCCCTGATCGGCGCCGCGCTCGGCGGCTTCCTGGTCGGTCTCGTCTCGGTCAGTCTGCAGGCCTATCTGCCGGTGGATCTGCGGCCCTATCGCGATGCCTTCGTGTTCCTCGCCTTTATCGCCTTCCTGCTGTGGCGGCCGCAGGGCATCATGTTCCGCCGCGCCGACCGGGAGCGGGTGTAGCCGATGACCCGCATTCCCAAAGAGTGGCAGACGCCGCTGCTGCTGATCGCGATCCTGGTCGCCGTGGCGCTGCTCGGCTCGCTCGCCGCGCCGGCCATGCAGCGGACCGTCACCGAGGCGCTGGTCAAGCTCACCGTCGTCATCGGGCTCTATATCTTCGTCGGCAATTCCGGCGTCTTTTCATTCGGCCACATCGCCTTCATGGCGATCGGCGGCTACATCTCGGCGATCCTCACCATCCTGCCGGCCAAGAAGCACGTGGCGCTGAAGCTGCCGCTGCTGCTGGAGGCCGCGCAGCTGCCCGGGGTATTGGCGCTGCTCATCGCCGTGGCGGCGGCGGGGCTGATCGCCTTCCTCATCGCGCTGCCCTTCATGCGGCTGAAGGGCATCGCCTTGCCGATGGCGACCTTCGCCCTGCTGGTCATCGTCTATGTCGTGTCGCTGAACTGGACCGCGGTAACCGGCGGGCGGCAGGCGCTGGTCGGCCTGCCGCGCTACACCAACATCTGGGTCGGCGTGGCCGCCGCGGCGGTGGCGCTGCTCGTGGCGGCCGCCTATGGAACGACCCGGCACGGCCTGGCGCTGCGCTGCTCGCGCGAGAGCGAGGTGGCGGCGGCGGCGACCGGCATCGACGTGGCACGCGAGCGGCTGATCGCCTTCGTCATCAGCGCGGCCATTGTCGCCATGGGCGGCGTACTGTTTGCCCATTTCCTCGGCACCATGACCGCCAACACCTTCTACCTGGACCTGACTTTCGTGACATTGACCATGCTGGTGGTCGGCGGGATGCGCAGCCTGACCGGCGCCTGCGCCGGCGTGGCCGTGGTCTCGATTGTCTCCGAGCTGTTCCGCACCATCGAGCGCGGCATCGATCTGGGCGGCTTCACCCTGGAGGCGCCGCCGGGCCTGCAGGAGATCGCGCTCGCCCTGGTCCTGCTGGTGATCCTGTTGACGCGGCCGCACGGCCTGGTCGGCGACTGGGAGCTGACATGGAGCGCATTTGCGAAGAAATCCGAGAGGGGAGAGTAAGCATGTTCACCGCCTGCATCGACATCGGGGGCACTTTCACCGACCTGGTGCTCTACAGCCGGGAATCCGATCTCGAAATCTTCAAGTCGCCGACGACGCCGGGCGAGTTCGAGAAGGGCTTCATCAACGTGCTCGACGTCGCGGCGCAGGCGCACAAGCTCTCGCTGGCGGAGTTCCTGACCAAGACCGACCTCATCGTGCACGGCACGACCGTTTCCACCAACGCGCTGGTCGAAGGCAAGGTGGCGCAGGCCGGCCTCATCTGCAACGCCGGCCATCCGGACGTGCTGACCTTGCGCGAATCCCCGCGCAAGCGCGCCTTCGAGACCAAGATCGACTTCCCGCCGCCCTACATCCCGCGCAACCGCACCTGCGAGGTGCGCGGCCGCATGGACGCCATGGGCAACGAGCTGGAGAAGCTGAACGAGAAGGACGTGGTCGCCGCCGCCAAGCATCTGAAGAAGTGCGGGGTGAAGGCGGTCGCCGTGGCGCTGCTCTGGTCCATCGTCAATCCCAAACACGAGCTGCGCATCCGCGACATCCTGAAGAAGGAGATGCCGGGCGTGCCGGTGACGCTGAGTCACGAGCTGAACCCCATCCCGCGCGAATACCGCCGCACCATCTCCACCGCGATCAACGCCTCGCTGTTCCCGATCGTCAGCGCCTATACCGAGAAGCTGCAGAACGTGCTGAAGCAGGCCGGCTTCAAGAACGAGCTGCTGATCGGCAATTGCGTCGGTGGCATGATGCCGCCGGAGGAGATCATCAAGCGGCCGATCTACAGCGTGATGTCCGGCCCAACGCTCGCGCCGATCGCCGGCATGCATTTGACCACGGCGGACAACGTCATCGTCGTCGACATGGGCGGCACCACCTTCGACGTCTCGGCCCTGCGCTCGCGCCGGCTGGTGGTGACGCCAGAGGCGCGCTTCGGTTTCGAGATGCTGGGCATCCCGAAGATCGACGTACGCTCAGTCGGCGCCGGCGGCGGCTCCATCGCCTGGGTCGATGCCGGCGGGCTGCTCAAGGTCGGACCGCAGAGCGCCAGCGCGCGGCCGGGCCCGGCTTGCTACGGTCTCGGCGGCACCGAGGCGACGGTGACCGATGCCAATGTGGTGCTCGGCATCATCGACCCGGACTACTACCTCGGCGGCAAGATCAAGCTGGATCGCGCCAAGGCGGAGGCGGCGATCGACAAGGTGGCGAAGCAGCTGAAGCTGACGCGGCTGGAGACGGCCTACGCCATCTACACCACCAGCAACCACAACATGATCGCCGCAATCGAGGATATCACCGTCAACGAGGGTATCGACCCGCGCGAATCCTACGTAGTGAGCGGCGGCGGCGCCACCGCCTGCCATATCGGCGAGATGGCGCGGCTGATGAACATCAAGAGCTTCATGGTGCCGAAGTTCGCGGCGGGCTTGAGCGCCTATGGCGGCCTCATCTCCGACGTGCGCTGGGAGGAGATGGGCACCCAGCATACCACCGACCGCGACTTCGATCTCGCCAAGGTCAACGCGCTGCTGGCGCGGCTGATCAAGGGCGGCCAGGCGTTCCTGAAGCGGGCCGGCTTCCCGCCGGCCAAGCAGCGGTTCGAGTTCGCCTTCCAGGGCCGCTATCTCTACCAGTCCTGGGACATCGAGGTGCCGTTCGAACTGGCAGGCGGCAAGCTGAGGAAGAGCGATCTGCCGAAGCTGGTCGCCGCCTTCCACGCCATGCACGAGCGCATCTACACCATCAAGGACGAGGGCGACGTGGTGGAGTTCACCACGTGGAAGGTGCGCGCGATGGGCGATACCGGCGGGGCGGAGCGCAAGGGCGCCGCGCTGCCGAAGCAGCAGGGCCGTCCGGCGCCCAAGTCGCACCGCCCCGTCTATCTCGGCAAGGGCAATCACCCGCAGGTCGCGATCTACGAAGGCTCCGATTTCGGCGCCGGCGCGGTGGTCGAGGGCCCAGCGGTGATCGAGCTGCCGACGACGACGATCCTGCTGCAGCCCAAGCAGGTGGCGACGACCGACGAGCATGGGAATTTCCTGGTGGAGCAGGGGTAGGATACCCGCCTGCCATCCATCGTCATCACCGGGCCGACGCGCAGCGTCGTGACCCGGTGATCCAAGTTTCGTCGAGCTTTCACGGTGGCACTTGGATTGCCGGGTCACGCCCGGCAATGACGACAAGAGAGGATGTCCGTCGCCTACTTCTTCCCCGTCCTTAGCCGCTCGGAGCGGCGGCGGAGGAGCTCCACGGTCGTCAGCAGCACGGCGGAGAAGACGATCAGCAGCGTCGCCACCGCGGCGATGCCGGGGCTCACATATTCCCGCACGCCGCTGAAGATCTGGCGGGGCAGGGTGCGCTGCTCGGGGGCTGCCAGGAAGAATGTCACCACGATCTCGTCGAAGGAGGTAGCGAAAGCGAACAGCCCGCCGGACGCGATGCCGGGGAAGATGATCGGCAGCATGACCCGGCGGAAGGCGGTCAGCGGCGGCGCGCCGAGCCCGGCGGCGGCGCGCATCAGGTTGGTGTCAAAGCCGTCCAGCGTCGCCATCACCGTAACCACGACGAAGGGCACCGAGAGCGCGGTATGCGCCAGGATCAGTCCCGGATAGGTGCCGACGAGGCCGATGGCGACAAAGAAGAAATACATGCCGACGGCGGTGATCACGATGGGAATGAGGATGGGAGAGACCACCAGCGCGACGATCAGCGGCTTGAAGCGGAACCGCGCGCGGGAGAGCCCGATGGCCGCCATGGTGCCGAGGATCATCGACAGGGCGGTCGAGGACGCGCCGATGACGAGGCTGTTCCTGGCCGCATCCAGCCAGGCCGGCGTGGTGGCGATGGTCTCGTACCAGCGCAGGGAGAAGCCTGGCAGCGGGAAGGCCAGCATGTTCCCGGCGCTGAACGAGATCGGCAGGATGATCAGGATCGGCAGGATCAGGAACAGCAGCACGCCGTAGCACAGCACGCGCGCGCCGTAGTGCCAGAGGCGGTCCTCGAGGCTCGCATGGGGTGGCAGGTGCATGTCAGCCGGCCCGCAGCAGGTTGCGGGCGGCCGCGATCCGCCCGAACACGAGGAAGAGCAGGATGGTGGCACCCAGCAGCAGCGCGCCAAGCGCCGCCGCCATGCCCCAGTTGACCGATTCGTTCATGTGGAAGACCAGCATCGAGCTCAGCATCTGGTCGGACGGCCCGCCGACCAGCGCCGGCGTGATGTAGTAGCCGAGCGCCATGATGAAGACGAGCAGGATGCCGGCGGCGAGCCCTGGCAGGGTCTGCGGCAGGTAGACCTTGAGAAAGGCGATGCGGTTGGTGGCGCCGAGCGACTGCGCGGCGCGGAAATGGCTCGGCGGGATGCCCTTCATCACCGCATAGAGCGGCAGGATCATGTAGGGCAGCAGCACATGCACCATCGCCACCAGCACGCCGAATCTGTTGAAGATGAGTTGCAACGGCTCATCGATGAGGCGCAGCCATTCAAGCGTGAAGTTCACCGGCCCGTTGCCCTGCAGCAGGATGATCCAGGCGGTGGTCCTGACCAGGAGCGAGGTCCAGAACGGCAGCATGACGCAGATCATCAGCATGTTGGCCCGCCTGGCCGGCAGCGCGTTCAGCACGAAGGCGACCGGATAGCCGAGCAGCGCGCAGAACAGCGCCACCTGCAGACTGATCTCGAAGGTGCGGAACAGCAGCGAGAGATAGAGCCGGCGGTCCGGCGCCACCCGCGCCACCGCGCCGGTGTCGTCCAGGCGCAGATCCACCGCCGCCAGCAGGTAGGAGGGGGTGAGGCGGCCGGATTCGTTCTTCAGCGTCGCCCAATAGGCCTCGTCGCCCCATTTCTTGTCGAGCTTGGTCAGAGTCTCCCGCCAGCTGCCCTCCGGCCCCACCTCGGATTCCGGCGGCACCTTGTTGCCGGTCTTCATCAGCAGGCTGCGGAAGCCCTCGCGCGTGGCGTTGAGATGCCGCGCCAGGACCGCGATGTTGGCGTCCGGCGGCAGGTTGCGCAAATCCTCGGCCAGGGCGGCATAGACCTCCTCCGGCGGCAGGCCGGGCGGCGTATATCCGGCGAGCGCAACGACGGTGCGGGGCAGGTGGTGCGGGACGATGTCGTTCTCCACCGCCCGCCACATGAAGCCGGCGATCGGGGCGGCGAACACCACCAGCAGGAAGGCGAGGAGCGGCAGGATCAGCATCAGGTCGCGCAGCATCTGCCGCCGCTCGATCCGGCGGATCTGGCCGCGAATGAGCGCGGCAGTCGTCCCGGCGGCGTTGGCCCCCGCCGCACTCATCGGCGCATCCGCAGAGCCGAATCCGCCATCCGCCCCCTCCCGGTCCGCATCCTCTCGCCAAGATTATAGTTGTTGTGATCACTCATTACACATACAGTTTTCGGAGAGAATCCATGCGTGACCACACGATCAGGACCCATCCGATGACAGCCAAGAGCGCGCCGGCGCGCAAGTCCCGCTCCGGCCCCGGTGCGGCGAGTGTTGAAGCCGGCCTCGCCATGCCGAAGCTCCAGCGCAACACCCTCAACGAGGAAGTCTACCAGCAATTGAAGCAGGCGCTGATGTCCGGGCGCATCGCGCCCGGCTCCACCATGACTATCCGCTCGCTCGCCGCCTCCTTCGGCATCTCGCCGATGCCGGTGCGCGAGGCGCTGCGCCGTCTGGTCGCCGAGCATGTGCTGGTGCTGCTGCCCAATCGCAGCGTGTCGCTGCCCATCATCAACCGCGAGCGCTTCCGCGAGATCACCCGCATCCGCACCTCGCTGGAGGGGTTGGCGGCGGAAGAGGGCGCCCTGCGGATCACCCCCGACGAGGTCAAGCTCATGACCCGACTCAACGAGGAGATGGAGAGCGAGGAGGCGACGCAATCCGCCGACTATCTGGTGAAGAACCGCGAGTTCCACTTCTGCCTCTACCGCAATTGCGGCATGCCCACTTTGCTGATGATCATCGAATCGCTCTGGCTGCAGATCGGCCCCTTGCTGACCATCCAGCAGCTGAAATATGCCGGCCATGGCGCCGCCATCCAGACCCATCACCGACGCGCTCTCAAGGCGCTGAAGAAGCGCGACGCCCAGGAGGTCCGCGAGGCCTTCGTCAGCGACATCGAGGACGCGGCGAAAATCATCGCCGACAATCTCTGAGACGGCTCTAGCCGAGCGCGGCGCGGACGACCGGGCCGCGGGCGACCAGGAATTCCTCGACCGCCGCGCAGAAGGCATCCACTTCCTCCGCACTGCTCTCGATCGACAGATTGCCCATGATGCGGCGCGAGATGTAATGGCCGGCCGCCAGCATGTCGAGGTGGAACAGCTTCTTCACGCTGTTGATGGATGCCTCGCGGCCGTGCTCGAACCTGTCGAGGTCGCCGGCATTGCGGATCTCGCCCTTGTGGAAATGGATGCCGAAGATGGAGCCGAGGCCAGTCGCCACCATCGGCACATCGTGCCTGGCGGCCAGCGTGTTCAGCCGCTGGCGCAGCGAATCTCCCAGGTCGTTCATGCGCTTGAGGCGATCCTCGGACAGCACGTGGGTCAGCGCCGCATGGCCGGCGCACATCGCCAGCACGTTGTTGTTGAACGTGCCACCATGCGGATAGGCATCGGGGCGCGAAGGATCGAACCGCGCCATGATGTCGGCGCGACCGCCGAAGGCGCCGAAACTCAAGCCCCCGCCGACATATTTCCCGAGGGTCATCAGATCGGGCTTGATGCCGTATTTGCGCTGCACCCCGCCATAGTCGACGCGCGAGGTCATCACCTCGTCCAGCACCAGCAGCACCTTGTGCGCGTCGCAGGCCTTGCGCAGGCCCTGGAGGAAGGCGGGGTCGCCTGCCAGCGCGCCGGCGCCGCCCTGCATCGGCTCCACGATGACGGCCGCGAGCTTCGCCGCATGTTTGGCGATGTCGGCCGTTGCGCGGGCGAGGTCGTTGTATTCCGACACCACCCATTCGAACTTCATGTTGAGCGGCGACCCGCCATGGCCGAAATAGAGGATCGAGCCGTGATAGGCGCCGTCGAAGATCATCACTGCCTCGCGGCCGGTGAAGGCGCGCGCGGTGGCGAGCGCCAGCAGATTGGCCTCGGTGCCGGAATTGCAGAAGCGCAGCAACTCCATGGCCGGGAAGCGCCGCTGCACCTCCTCGGCCAGCAGGCGCTCATGCCGCGTCGGCGCGCCGAGATTGATGCCGCCGGCCAGCGTCTGGCGAACCGCGTCGGCGACGACTGCGTTTGAATGGCCGAAGACGCCAGCGGTGTATTCGTTGATGAAGTCGGCATAGATGTGGCCGTCGACATCGGTGAGCTTGCTGCCCTTGCCGCTCGCCATGTAGAGCGGGAAGGGCGAGAAATGCACCGTCGTGCGCGTATTGCCGCCGGGCAAGTTCGCCGTCGCCAGCTTGGCCAGTCGCTGGCTCTCCGGATTGGCGGCGATGTAGCGGTCCTCGGCTTCCTTCACGGCGGAGGCGAGATCCTGGTTGCGATGGAGGGCGGCTGCTTGCGGCATCTTTCGGGCTTTCGACAAGAGAGCGGATCAGGCGGCCCAGATTAGGGGCGGGCCGCCTGATCCGGCGAGTTTTTGGGAAGACTGAAGAGCTGGCCGTGTCCTACTGGGCCGCCCAGGCGTTGAACCGCTCGGTGGCCGCGGCCTGGCGTTCGACCCAGAACTCGTCGCTATAGGCGGTGGCCCATTGCGCCTTGTCGGGCGAGGTCGGCAATCCCGCCTTGATCTCGTCCGGCATCAGGTCGTAGGCGGCGAGCGTCGGCACGCCGTAGCTCAGCGTCTCGACCAGCGCGGCCTGGGTCGACGGCCGCGAATAGAACTCGAGCAGCTTGGCCGCCGGGCCGGGGTTCGGGCCGTTGGCGATCTGCACCCAGTAATCGGTGCCGACCCAGAAGCCGCTGTCCCAGCCGATGACCAGGTTGCGCTTGTTCTCCGCCGCCGCGCCGCTGACGCGGGCGTTGAAGTTGACGATCATGGCGACGTCGCCGGCCATCAGCCGCTGCACGCCCTCGGCGGCGCTCTCCGCCCACAGGATGTGCGGTTTCAGCTCGTCGAGCTTCTTGAAGGCGCGATCCATGCCGCCGTCCTCGCCCAGGACCTTGTAGATGTCGTCCTTGGCGACGCCGTCGGCCATCAGCGCGACCTCGAGCATGATGCGGGCGTCCTTGTAGGCGCCGCGCTTGCCCGGGAACTTGGCGACGTCCCAGAAATCGGCCCAGCTCTTCGGGCCGTCCTTGAGCTTGTCGCCGTCATAGGCCAACACCGTCGACCAGATGTCGGAGGCGATGCCGCAATCATGCGCGGCATAGGGGATCTGCTTGTCGCGGCCGCCGAGCTTGTCCCAGTCGAGCTTGACGAAGGCACCCTCGTCGCAGCCCTGGATGACCTGGGGGCTCTCGAAGGCGGCGACGTCCCAGGTGATCTTGCCGGCCTCGATCTGGCTGGTGAGCTTGGCGTATTCGCCGCCGAATTCCTCCTCGACGACCTTGATGCCGGTCTCCTTCATGAATGGCTCGAACAAGGCGCGGCGGTATGAATCCTGCCACACGCCACCCCAGCCGACGACGATGACCTGCTCCTCCGCGCTGGCCGCGAACGGCGCGGCGACGCCGAGCGCGATGACGAGACTCATCGCACCGGTGAGCAAACTGCGTTTTGTCATGGTTTCTCCCTCCCTGGTCTGGAACTTGCGCGGCAATGGCGCCGCAGCCCCGCTGGCGATGCGCCTCCCTTGATCGTCCCGAGGTCTCTCGGCCAGAGGTCTTGTGATCACAAGCATTGTGATGCTAGGATGAACCAAATGGGCGTGTCAATCGCCCAAGCCCGCCCGGGCGCGATCGGGCAGTGCAAGCGGGAGGTTGTGCGCGATGTCTCAGAAAGCGGCGGAACCGGCGGCCAAGGGCGGCCGCAAGGTCATCATCACCTGTGCGGTCACCGGCTCGGTGCACACGCCGACGATGACCCCCTATCTGCCGATCACGCCGGACCAGATCGCGGCGGAATCCATCGCTGCGGCGGAAGCCGGCGCCGCCATCATCCACCTGCATGCGCGCGATCCGAAGGATGGTCGTCCTACGCCGAGCCCGGACATGTTCATGCAGTTCCTGCCGCGCATCAAGCAGAACTGCGACGCGGTGGTGAACATCACCACCGGCGGATCGCTGGGCATGAGCATCGAGGACCGCCTGGCGGCCCCCTTGCGCGCCAAGCCGGAGCTCTGCTCGCTCAACATGGGCTCGATGAATTTCGGCATCTTCCACGTGACCGACAAGATCACCGACTGGAAATACGATTGGGAGAAGCCCTACGTCGAGAAGACCAAGGACAACATCGTCTCCAACACCTTCGTCCAGATCGAGCGCTTCATCAAGGAACTGGGCCACGGCCACGGCACCAAGTTCGAGTGCGAGTGCTACGACGTCGGCCACCTCTACACGCTGGCGCATTTCGTCGACCGCAAGCTGCTGGAGCCGCCCTTCTTCGTGCAGACCATCTTCGGCGTGCTGGGCGGCATCGGCCCGCACCCGGAGGACCTGATGCACATGCGCCGCACGGCCGACCGGCTGTTCGGCAAGGATTACCAATGGTCGATCCTGGCGGCAGGCCGGCACCAGATCCAATTGGCGACGATTGGCGCCAGCATGGGTGGCAATGTCCGCGTCGGGCTGGAGGACAGCATCTATATCGGCCCCGGCCAGCTGGCCAAGAGCAACGCCGACCAGGTGCGCAAGATCCGCAACATCCTGGAAGAGATGTCGCTGGAGGTTGCCACGCCGGAGGAAGCCCGCAAGATGCTGAAGCTCAAGGGCGGGGACAACGTCGGGTTCTGAGCCTGCCGGAGGCGGGGATGGCGCGGTCGATCGAGACGTTTCGCGGCGTCGTGTATCCATGGTTCTGCGATTTCATGGGGCACATGAACACGCAGTTCTACTGCCAGCTGTTCGACGGGGCGACCCTACATTTCCTGGCGGAGATCGCCAAGCGCTCCGAGCTGCAGGCGATCGAATGCGGCTGGGTCGATCTGCGCCAGGTGATCGAATACAAGCACGAGGTACGTTCGGGCGAACTGCTGGTGATCCGTACCCAGGCGACCAAGGTCGGCAATTCCTCGCTCGGCTTCACCCATGAGCTGCGCGACACCGACAGCGGCACCCTGCGGGCGACCAGCGAGCACGTGGTGGCGCTGTTCAGCCTGACCGAGCGCAAATCGACGCCGCTGCGGGCCGAGGCGCGGCAGCGCGCGCTCGACCTCTTGGACGGGAACTGAGGCATGACGCAACCGACCCGGATCGAGGGCCGCGGGCCCTGGCTGCGCGAGGCGATCCAGCCAGGCGAACGGGACGAGCCGGCGCTCGAAGGCGCGCAGAAGGCGGATGTCTGCATCGTCGGCGGCGGCCTCGCCGGATTGTGGACGGCGATCGAGATCAAGCGCCGGGCGCCGCAGACCGATGTCGCCATCGTCGAGGCCGATATCTGCGGCGGCGGCGCCTCCGGGCGCAATTCCGGCATGGTGCTCTCGCAATGGGCCAAGTTCCAGGCGCTGGAGGCGTTCTGCGGCACCGATGGGGCGATGCGCCTCGGCCGCCATTTCGGCGCCTCCGCCGACAACATCGAGAAGTTCGCGCAGGAGCATGGCATCGACGCCGAGTTCCGCCGCGACGGCTGGATCTGGGGTGCCACCTGCGAACGTCATGTCGGCTCCTGGCGCGGCATTCTGGCCGCGTTGGCCAAGCACGATCTGGCGCCGTTCCGCGAGATCGACAAGGCGGAGATCGCCGCGCGGACCGGCAGCACATCTTTCCTGGCCGGCATTCACGACCCAAGCGCGGCGACGCTGCATCCCGGCAAATGGGTGCGCGGCGTGCGGCGCGTGGCGCTGAAGTTCGGCGTGCGCATCTACGAGAACTCGCCGATGACGCGGCTGCAGCGTTCGGCGCCGCCCGTCGTGCGCACGGCGAAGGGTGCGATCACGGCGACCCGCGTGATCCTGACCATGAACGCCTGGTCGCTGGCGATTCCGGAACTGCGCTCGGGCATCCTGGTCATCGCCAGCGACGACGCTGTGACCGAGCCGATCCCGGAGCTGCTGGACAAGCTCGGCTACAAGGCGAAGCCGCTGATGGGCGATTCGCAGCTCTTCGTCACCGGCTTCCGCACCACCGGCAATCATCGCTTCAATCCCGGGATCACCGGCGGTGTCATCGGTTTCGGCGCCATGGGCTTCGGCAACGGCGCGGGCGACCGCTTCGAAGGCAAGTCGATGCGCGAGGATGTGATCCGCGCCTGCGTCGTGCGCGGCTATCCGGCGCTGGCCGACGTGCCCTTCGCCGACAGCTGGTACGGGCCGATCGACCGCACGCGCAGCGGCCTGCCGCTGTTCGGCGCGCTGCCGGGGTCGCCGGACATCCTCTACGGCTACGGCTTCTCCGGCAACGGCTTGTCGACCACGCCGATCGCCGGCCGCATCCTGGCTTCGCTGGCGCTGGGCCAGCAGGACGAATATGCCGGCTGCGGCCTGGTGCGGCCGCCGGAACGCTGGCTGCCGCCGGAGCCAATCCGCTATATCGGCGCCCACATGGTGCGCGCGGCGATCAAGCGCAAGGACGCGGCCGACCAAGCGGGCCGGCAGCCCGGATTCATCGTGCGCAGCCTGGCGGGGTTGGCGCCGGGCGGCATCACCACCTCACGCGTGACCAAGAGCTAGATCAGAGGAGCGCATCATGCCGAAGGCCGAGCACTTTCCCTACGACAAGCTGCCTTTCATCCCCTGCAAGGCGCCGGGCGGCGAAACCAAGATCGCCCGCGTGATCAACGAGCGGATCAGCAAGAACATGGGCGGCGGGCTGGAGATCGGCGAGGATCTCTGCGTCCACTGGACCACGCTCTATGACGAGATCCTGTTCATCCACGAGGGCAGCATGATCGTGCGCTCGGGCGGCAACGAGTTCGAGTGCCGGGCCGGCGACATCGTCTGGCTGCCCGAGGGCTGCACCCTCGACTACGACATGACGGGCCGCCGCTGCGCCTATTTCTACGCGCTCTATCCCTATGACTGGGCGAAGCGCGCCGGCATGGCCGAACCCTGACGATACCGGCGCGGCGATGTCGCTCTCGCAAGCCGACGTGACCACGGAGCGGCCGCCATACGCCGCGTGGATCCGCTCGAGCAACAACATCACGCAGCAATTCCTGTCGATCGGCGGGCAGCCGGACATCGTCAGCCTGGCCGGCGGCCTGCCGGCGGCCGAACTCTACCCGGTCGAGGCCATCAAGCAGGCTTCCGCCCGCGCGCTCGACCGTTGGGGCGCGACGGCGCTCGAATATGGCCCGGTCGAGGGGCTGCCTGCGCTGCGGGCGGCGATTGCCGCGCGCATGTCGCGCGAGCACGGCCGGCGGTTCGAGGTCGAGAACATCCTGCTGACCACCGGCGCGATGCAGGGGCTGGACCTGATCGGCAAGGTCCTGATCGACCCCGGCGACCTGATCGTCGCCCAGTTCCCGACCTATCTCGGCGCGCTCGACGCCTGGCGGACGCGCCAGCCCGCCTATCGCAAGCTGACCTGGGACCTGGACGATCCGGACCTGCTCGCGGCCATGCGCAAGGCCAAGTTCGTCTATTGCGTTCCGAACTACTCCAACCCGACCGGGGCGCTGGTGCCGCAGAACGCGCGCGGCGGCCTGCTTTCCCGCGCGGTCGAAGCCGGGACCTGGCTGGTAGAGGACGATCCCTATCTCCCGCTGCAGCTGGACGGGGCCGCGGGCGCGAGCATCCTCGCGGCCGACGCGGCGACCCGGCGGCACGGAACCTATGACGGCCCGGTCGTCTATCTCGGCACTCTGTCGAAGAGCGTGGCGCCGGGCCTACGCGTCGGCTGGATCGTGGCGGAGCCGAAGCTGATCCAGCTCCTCGCCCTCGCCAAGCAATGCTCCGACCTCAGCAGCAGCATGTTCAGCCAGGCGGTCGCGCTGGAGTACCTGGAGAGCGGGGCGGAGGCGGAGCTCACGGCGCGCACGATCGCCTGCTACCGCGAGCGGCGCGACGCACTCTGCGCCGCGGCGCAGGCCCATCTCGGCGAGTGGTTCGAATGGGAGGTGCCGCCCGGCGGCATGTTCCTGTGGGCGCGCGCCAAGTCGCGCGACTTCGACACCAATGCGCTCTACAGCTTCGCGCTGCAGGAGAAAGTGGCCTTCGTGCCGAGCAGCGTCTTCGACCCGGACGGCGCCCTCACCTCGGCGATGCGCCTCAACTTCACGCGCAACGCGCCCGATCGCCTGGCGGAGGGCGTGCTGAGGCTGCGCCGCGCGGTGCAGGCCTATCTCGCCGCGTCGAAGGTCCGGGTATGATCCCGCACCATTCCTTCCTTGCAAAAGGCTGACGTCATGCCGACGCGAATTGCCCGTCCCGCCGCCGCCCGCCTGCCGCGCGCCGCCATCGAAGCCTGGCGCGGCGTGCCCAGCGCCGTGATCGCCGACCAGCTTGCGGGAAGCGGGCATGCCGATCCCGGCATCCGCCCGATCCGGCCCTGCACGCCGGGGACGAGCCTCGCCGGCAGCGCGGTGACCGCCTGGTGCGAGCCGGCCGATTACGGCCCCGTGCATCACGCGATCGCGGTGGCGAAGGCGGGCGACGTGATCGTGGTCGCTGCTGGCGGGCGGCGCGACGCGGCGATGATCGGCGAGCTGCTGAGCGGCGCGGCGCGGCGGAAGGGCATCGCCGGGGTGCTGGTCGACGGCGCCGTGCGCGATGTCGGGACCCTCGCGCAATGGACGGATTTTCAGGTCTTCACCCGCTGGATCACGCCGCGCGGGCCATCCTCGATGGAACGGGGCAGCGTGAACCAGCCTATCGTCTTCGGCGGCGTCGCGGTTTCGCCGCACGATCTCGTGGTGGCCGATGACGACGGCATCGTATTCGTGCCGCACGCGCGGGCCGCGCGGCTGCTGAAGCCGTGCCTGGCGCGGGTCAAGGACGAGTTGCGCTGGGAATCCGCGCTGGCCAAGGGCGCCACGACCCTGGAGACCTTCAACGTCCCCAAGGCGGTCAAGACCTGAGCGCGGGCGGCGCTGGCGCTGCTGCAGCGCAGCATCGGCGCGCCACAATCCCTGCGGCAATGCGCACGTTGACCGAAAGCCGGGCCAGGCGTCTGATAGCGATCTGGGAGGGACTGGCGATGCTTGACCATATCCCGAGATCGATTGAGCAATTGAAGCTCGACCACCGCAACATGACGCGGCTGCTCGATCTGATTCAGGCCGAGCTGGAATCCATGCGCGCCGGCGAGCCGCCGGATTTCGACCTGCTGCACAGTGTCATGGAATATGCGCTGCACTATCCCGACATCTGCCACCATCCCAAGGAAGACGTCATCTATCGCCGGCTGGTGCGGCGCGACGCGAGCGCCGAGGCGCGCGTCGGGGACCTGATCAAGGATCATGTGCATCTGTCCGAGTTGACCCGCAAGCTGGCGGCGGCGCTGCACAACGTCTCGCATGACGTCGAGGTACCGCGCGAATGGCTCGAGCGCCTGGTCGAGGAGTATATCTCCAGCCATCGGCATCACATCGCCGCGGAGGAGCGGACCTTCTTCCCCCTGGCCATGGTGACCCTGACCGACGATGACTGGGAAGAGATCGACACCTCCTTCACCATGAAGGACGATCCGCTGTTCGGCGGCCATCTGGCCGGCGAGTTCCGCGGCCTTTACGATCGGATCATGCGGCTGAGCCTGTAGCCGGCTAGCGCCTGCCGCCGACTTCGTCGATGTGGTGCAGCAGATCGGCCGGGTCCTCATAGACCCGGTAGGCACCGCTGCGCTCAAGTTCGTTCTCGCCATAGCCGCCGGAGAGCAGGCCGATGCCGATCGCCCGGGCGCGCCGGGCCGCCAGCATGTCCCAGATGCTGTCGCCGACCACGCAGGAGGTCTCGATGTTGACGCCGAGCTTCTCCGCCGCGGCCAGGAACAGGTCCGGGTCCGGCTTGGCGTATTTCACTTGGTCGCGGGTCACCACCGGCACCTTGCTCATGTCGACGCCCAGGTTCTCGATCACCGGCCCGGCGGTCTCCATCCGCCCGCTGGTGGCGATGGCCCAGGGAATGCCCGCCTCGCTCAGATAGCCGAGCAGGGCGCGGGCGCCGGGCAGGGGCGGGATCTTGCCCGCGCGCTTCTTGTAGGCCTCGGCATGCAGGCGGCGCAGCCGGTTGACCCGCTCGTCGCTGATATCGAGCCCGGTCTCCCGCAGCAGCATGTTGGTGAACAGGCCGCCGCTCATGCCGATCTTGCGATGGATGCGCCAGACCGACAACTCGATGCCTTCCGCGTCGAGCGCGTCGCGCCAGGCCAGGACATGCTCATAGACGCTGTCCACCAGGGTGCCGTCGAGGTCGAACAGGAAAGATGTCTGCAGGCGCGGCATCGGGCGACACTCCTTCGCAAGGGTTTGAGCGGCAGTTTAACCCAACTCGGCTTCATCTTGATTCGCCATGTATTTCCGCAAAATGCCGGGCATGCGTGCCTGCCTTGCCACAAGGCCGCTCGGCTGTCCGAAATTTCCATTCCGATATCCCTAGGTATGTATGAAGGTGAAAAGTCGGTCTCACTTTATGCGTTCCGCTTATGGCGCGATGTGCAACTCGGGCGATAATCATGGCCAACAGCTCAGCCGCATGAGGGGGTTCACTTGCACGGGAATGTCGCTGTCGCCATGCCCACGGACCGGCCCATGAGCGCCAAGGAGCGCATCATCGAGGCCGCCTACGATCTGTTCTCGCGTCAAGGTACGCGGGCGGTCGGTGTGGACGCCATCATCGAACGCTCCGGCGTCGCCAAGATGACGCTGTACCGTCATTTCCGCTCCAAGCAGGATCTGGTCCTCGCTTTCCTGGAGCGCCGGGAGCAGCTCTGGACCGCCGAATGGCTGACCCGACAGGTGCGCGGCCGCGCGGCCGATCCGAAGGGCCGGATGCTTGCCGTCTTCGACGCCTTCCACGAGTGGTTCCAGCACCCGCAATTCGAGGGCTGTCCGTTCATCAACGTGCTGCTCGAATACGAGCAGGAGAACAAGCTGCACGTCGCCGCTGCGCACCACCTGGCGCAGATCCGCGCCCTGCTGCGCGAGCTGGCGGTGGAGGCTGGCATCCCGGATGCCGGCACATTCGCCGCCGCCTGGTACATGCTCATGACCGGGGCGATCATCGCCGCCAGCGCCGGCAACCGCAACGCCGCCACGGAAGCGCGCCGCGCCGCCGAGGTGATCCTGAAAGGCTGGTCCTGACCGGCCGGCTCACGGCGTCCGGAAGCGGAAGCGGCTGATCTGGCGGTAGGTTTCGCCCGGCCGCAGCACGACGGTCGGGAAATGCGGCCTGTTGATCGCGTCCGGGAATCGCTGCGGCTCCAGGCACAGCCCGGAATAGGGGCGGTGCGGCGCTGCGGGGAAATCCTCCGGCGTAGGTTCCAGCCGGATGCCCTCATAGAACTGCAGCCCCGGCTCCGTCGTCGACAGCTCCATCGTGAGGTCGCCGGAGGGCGAGGTCAGCCGCGCCGCCACCGGCAATGCGTCGGCGTCGCCGACCGGCCGCCAGCCCTGGTTCAGCACGAAATTGATGTCGTAACCGGCGCCGGCCGCGCGGATCGCCGGGCCGTCGCGGAAATCGTATGGCGTGCCGGTGACGCTGCGGATCTCGCCGGTCGGGATCAGGTTCGGGTGCAGCGGGGTGTAGAAATCCGCCGCGACCTGCAGCTTGTGATCGCGCACGTCGGCGCCCGGCTGCAGCGTGAAATACGAATGATGGCCGAGATTGGCGATGGTCGGCGCATCGGTGGTGGCGGTGAGCTCGATGGTGAGCGTGCCGGGCGCGTCGATGCGATAGGCGCAGGTCGCCTGCATCGTTCCCGGATAGCCTTCCTCGCCGTCTGGCGAGGTGAGCGCCAGTGTGACGGCATTCTCCGCCTGTGCCGCGATCCGCCAGACCCGTCTGGTGAAACCCTTGAGACCGCCATGGAGATGCACGTCGGCGCCTTCATTGATCGGCACCTGGTATGACCTGCCGTCGAGGACGAAGCGGCCGCCGGCGATGCGGTTGATGCAGCGCCCGACCGTGGCGCCGATATAGGACGGATCGCGCAGATAGCCGTCGAGCGAACGGAAGCCGAGCACGACGCGGCGCTTCTGTCCGCCGCCGACCGGGACCAGCAAATCGCGTAAGGTGGCGCCGTAAGTGAGCACCGCGGCTTCACTGCCGCAAGTTCCGGCGATGCGGATTTCGTGAACCGTTTCGCCGCCGGCCCGGCCAACTTCGCTGATCGACATGCTTGTGATCCTAAATGGACAAGGCGCGGCAGCTTGCCCTTGACTCCCGCCGGGTGTCCAGGACAGATAAAACATATAATACTACAAATACCCCGAACTCCCAGATCAGGCGCGGCAGACGTTGTTTTCCACAGCCAGCAATTCGCGCATCTTTTCGCGCCGCAGCATCCATGGCCGGATCGCGCATGAGATCGGCCAGCAGATCCTGCACGGCGACTTGGCGCCGGGCGAGGTGCTGCCCAGCGAAACCGCGCTGGGCGAGGAGTTCGGCGTCAGCCGCACGGTGCTGCGCGAGGCGATCAAGGTGCTGGCGGCCAAGGGCATGGTGGAATCGCGGCCGAAGGTCGGCACCCGCGTGCGGGAGCGCGACCATTGGAACATGCTCGACCCCGATGTGCTGAGCTGGAGCCTCGCTTCGCACGAGGCGGAATCCTATGCCGCCGGCGTCACCGAGATGCGACATATCCTGGAGCCGGCCGGCGCCGCCCTGGCGGCGGAACGCGCGACGGCGGCGCAGATCCGCCGCATCCGTACGGCCTATGAGGCGATGGCCGCGGCGGGCGCCGACCTGGAACAGAGCATTCCGCACGATCTGCGCTTCCACCAGGCGATCCTGGAAGCGACCGGCAATGCCTTCCTCGCCTCGATGGGCCATATGATCGAATCCGCGCTCGCCTTCAGTTTCCAGATCTCCGCCCGCGCGCGCGACAATCCCGCCTATTCGCTGCCCCTGCACAAGGCAGTGCTCGAGCGCATCGAGGCGCGCGATTCGCGCGGCGCCCAGGCGGCGATGCTGCGCCTGCTGGAGAATGCGCGCGGCGAGATCGAGCGGATCCTGGACGGCGGACGGCATGACCCCGCCACGAAACCACCGCCCCGGCGCGCCCGGGCGGGACGACTCTAGCAGAACATCGATAGCAGTAAGGACACGACCATGGCCGACGGCACCGACCCGAAGAAGACCTTGCGCTCCCGCCACTGGTATGGCGGCGCCGACAAGGATTCCTTCATGCATCGCAGCTGGATCAAGAACCAGGGCCATCCGGACCACATGTTCGACGGCCGCCCGGTGATCGGCATCTGCAACACCTGGTCGGACCTCAACCCGTGCAACGCCCATTTCAAGGAACTGGCCGAGGTGGTGAAGCGCGGCGTCTACGAGGCCGGCGGCTTCCCGGTCGAGTTCCCCGCCATGTCGCTGGGCGAGACCACTTTGCGTCCGACCGCGATGCTGTTCCGCAACCTCGCTAGCATGGAAGTCGAGGAATCGATCCGCGCCAACCCGATCGACGGCGTGGTGCTGCTGGTCGGCTGCGACAAGACCACGCCCGCTTTGCTGATGGGCGCGGCCAGCTGCGATTTGCCGACCATCGCGCTCTCCGGCGGGCCGATGCTGAACGGCAAGTTCCGCGGCTGCGACGTGGGTTCCGGAACCTCGGTCTGGCAGTTCTCCGAGGCGGTGAAGGCGGGCGAGATGACGCTGGCCGATTTCATGAGCGCCGAATCCGGCATGTCGCGTTCGCCGGGCCATTGCATGACCATGGGCACCGCCTCGACCATGGCCAGCATGGTGGAATCGCTTGGCATCGGCCTGCCGGAGAATGCGGCCTATCCGGCGGTCGATGCGCGGCGCAAGCGGCTCGCGCATCTCGTCGGCATGCGCGCGGTGCAGATCGTGAAGGAGGATCTGCGCATCTCCAAGGTGCTGACCAAGGAGGCGTTCCAGAACGCCATCCGCACCAACGGCGCCATCGGCGGCTCGACCAATGCGGTGGTGCACCTGCTCGCCGTCGCCGGGCGGCTCGGCCTCGACCTCAGCCTCGAGGATTGGGACAAGTGGGGCAAGGACGTGCCGACCATCGTCGACCTGATGCCGTCCGGCCGCTTCCTGATGGAGGATTTCTGCTACGCCGGCGGCATCCCGGTGGTGATGAAGGCGCTCGCCGAGCACGGCCTCCTCAACAAGGACATCGTCGCGGTCAACGGCAAGACGGTATGGGACAACATCAAGGACGCGACGAACTACAACAAGGAAGTCATCCGCGACTGGGACAAGCCGCTGACCAAGAGCGGCGGCATCGCGGTGCTGCGTGGCAATCTGGCGCCCAACGGCGCCATCATCAAGCCCTCGGCGGCGACGCCGGCGCTGATGCAGCATCGCGGCCGCGCCGTGGTGTTCGAGAACATCGACGACTACAAGAAGAAGATCGTCGACCCAAATCTCGACATCGACGAGACCTGCGTCATGGTGCTGAAGAATTGCGGGCCGAAGGGCTATCCCGGCATGGCCGAGGTCGGAAACATGGGCCTGCCGCCCAAGGTGCTGAAGAAGGGCATCACCGACATGGTGCGCATCTCGGACGCGCGGATGAGCGGCACAGCCTATGGCACGGTGGTGCTGCACACGGCGCCCGAGGCTGCGGCGGGCGGGCCGCTGGCGCTGGTCAAGGATGGCGACACGATCGAGCTCGACGTCGCCGGGCGGCGGCTGCACATCGATGTGCCGGACGCGGAGCTGGCCAAGCGCAAGGCCGCCTGGAAGGCGCCGGAGCCGGATCTCCAGAGCGGCTACCAGCGCCTCTATGTCGACCATGTGCTGCAGGCCGACAAGGGCGCCGATCTCGATTTCCTGGTCGGCTGCCGCGGCGCCGGGGTGCCGAAGGAATCGCACTGACGCGGACGTCGCGTATTTGCCGCTGGAAGGAGAGGAAACGTGCCTGCGAATGACGGTCTCTACGAGCATTTCGACAAGCGCTTCCGTGCGCTCGCCATCGGCATCGCGCATCTGGAGAAGCTGGCGGATGGCTGCATCTGGGCGGAAGGCCCGGTCTGGTTCGCCGATGCCGGCTGTCTGATCTGGAGCGACATTCCGAACAACCGCATGCTGCGCTGGAACCCGAACAGCGGCGTCGACGTGTTCCGCGCGGACTCGAACAACAGCAACGGCAACACCCGCGACCGGCAGGGCCGCCTGGTCACCTGCGAACACCTCACGCGGCGGGTGACGCGGACCGAGCCCGACGGGTCGATCACGGTGATCGCCGACAAATACCAGGGCAAGCGCCTGAATTCGCCGAACGACGTGGTGGTGAAATCCGACCACAGCATCTGGTTCACCGATCCCAGCTATGGCATCCTGACCGAGTTCGAGGGCAGCCGCTCCGCGCAGGAGCAGGACGGTTGCTACGTCTACCGCGTCGACCCGGCGACCGGCGGCATCGAGGTGGTGGTCGACGATTTCGTGAAGCCGAACGGGCTTGCCTTCTCGCCGGACGAAAAGACGCTGTATGTCGCGGATTCCGCCGGGTCGCACGATCCCGCCGCACCCCACCATATCCGCGCCTTCGACGTGGTCGACGGAAGGCGCCTGACCAACAGCCGCGTCTTCTGCGATATCAAAACCGGCATCCCCGACGGCTTCCGGATCGACGTGCAGGGGAATCTGTGGACCAGCACCCATGCCGGCGTCGAATGCTACGCGCCGGACGGCACGCTGCTCGGCCGCATCAACGTGCCGGAGATCGTCGCCAACGTGACCTTCGGCGGCAAGCGGCGCAACCGGCTGTTCATCACGGCGACCACCTCGCTCTATGCCGTCTACGTCAACACCACCGGGGCGCAGCGGCCGTGAGGCGGCCGGAGCGCGCAAGGAGTCAGCCATGAACCAGATGACACCTCCGAAAGCGGTGGGCCTCACCATCCGGCTGCATCCGGCCGACAACGTCGTGGTCGCCTCGCAGGCGATTTCGGGCGGAAGCGTCATCCCGGGCGAGGGCGTCACCACCGCGTCGGCGGTGCCCGCCGGCCACAAGATCGCGACGGCGCCGATCGCCTCCGGCGCCTTCGTGCGCAAATACAACCAGATCATCGGCGTGGCGACCGCCGACATCGCGCCCGGACAGCATGTCCACGTGCAGAATTGCGCCATGAGCGAATTCGAGCGCGACTACGCGTTCTGCGCCGACGCGCACCCGACCGCCTATTTCACCGGCAAAGACCGCGCGACGTTCCAGGGCATCGTGCGCGCCGACGGCCGTGTCGCCACGCGGAACTATATCGGCGTGATGACCACGGTGAACTGCTCGGCCACGGTGGCGAAGCGGGTCGCCGCCGCCTTCGAGAATGGCGGGCTCGACGAGTATCCGAACATCGACGGGGTGGTGGCGCTGGTGCACAGCACCGGCTGCGGCATGGCGACCAAGGGCGAAGGCTTCGACGCGCTGCAGCGGGTGCTCTGGGGCTATCTGCGGCATCCGAATTTCGCCGGCGTGCTGCTCATCGGCCTCGGCTGCGAGGCGGCGCAGATCCGCTTCCTGCTCGAAGCCTACGGCATCAAGGCCACCGAGAATTTCCAGTACATGACCATCCAGCAATCTGGCGGCACCCGCGCCTCGATCGAGGAGGGCGTGAAGCGCATCAAGGCAATGCTGCCCAAGGCCAATGCGGTGAAGCGCGAGACCGTCTCGGCCGAGCATCTGACCCTGGCGCTGCAATGCGGCGGGTCGGACGGCTATTCCGGCATCACCGCCAATCCGGCGCTCGGCGCCGCGGCGGATCTGCTGGTGCGCCATGGCGGCACGGCGATCCTCTCGGAGACGCCGGAGATCTACGGCGCCGAGCACCTGCTGACCCGCCGCGCGGTGTCGCCGGAGATCGGCGAGAAGCTGATCGCCCGCATCAAGTGGTGGGAGGACTACACCAGCCGCAACGGCGGCGAGATGAACAACAACCCGTCGCCAGGCAACAAGGATGGCGGCCTCACCACCATCCTGGAGAAATCGCTGGGCGCCGCGGCCAAGGGCGGCACCAGCAACCTGGTCGACGTCTACAAATACGCCGAGCCGATCACCGCCAAGGGCTTCGTGTTCATGGATTCGCCGGGCTACGACCCGGTCTCCGCCACCGGCCAGGTGGCGAGCGGCGGCAACATCATCTGCTTCACGACAGGGCGCGGCTCGGTCTTCGGCTGCAAGCCGGTGCCGAGCATCAAGCTCGCCACCAACACGGCGATGTACCAGCGCATGTCGGAGGACATGGACGTCGATTGCGGCGAGATCCTGAGCAAGGGCGTGCCGATGCAGGAGATGGGCCAGCGCATCTTCGATTTGATCCTGCGCGTCGCCTCGGGCGAGAAGTCGAAGAGCGAGGAACTGGGCTTCGGCGACAACGAATTCACGCCGTGGCAAATCGGCGCGACGATGTAGGGGGAACATGGAACTCAAGATCACCGCGCGCGAGGCGCTGCCCGCCGACGGCACCGCCGGAACGCTCGTCGGCCGCGTCTGGATGCCCGGAAATCCCGGCGGCCCGCATGTCGCGCTGGCGAAGGACGGCGCGCTCCACGACCTGACGGCGAGATTCCCGACTCTCTCCGCGCTGCTGGAGACGGCGGATCCGGCGCGGGCGGCGCGCGACGCCGCGGGCGCCATGCTGTTCGGCCTGGAGGACTGCCTCGCCAACACGCCGCCAGATGGGCGCGACCCGGCGAAGCCCTGGCTGCTGGCGCCGGCGGACCTGCAGGCGCTGAAGGCCTGCGGCGTCACCTTCGTGCTCTCCATGCTGGAGCGGGTGATCGAGGAGCGCGCCAAGGGCGATCCGGCGGCGGCCGACGGCATCCGCCAGGCGATCAACGACCAGATCGGCGGCAATCTGCAGAAAGTGAAGCCCGGCTCGGCGGAAGCGGAGAAGCTGAAGCAGGCGCTGATCCAGCGGGGCATGTGGTCGCAATATCTCGAGGTCGGCATCGGCCCCTATGCCGAGGTCTTCACCAAGTCGCAGGTGATGTCGGCGGTGGGCACCGGCGTCGATATCGGCATCCATCCGGAATCGCACTGGAACAACCCGGAGCCGGAGGTGGTGCTGGCGGTGAATTCCTCGGGGCGCATCGTCGGCGCCACGCTCGGCAACGACGTCAATCTGCGCGATTTCGAGGGCCGCTCGGCGCTGCTGCTGGGCAAGGCGAAGGACAACAACGCTTCCTGCGCCATCGGGCCTTTCCTGCGTCTGTTCGACGGCAGCTTCACGCTCGACGACGTGCGCCAGGCGGTGATCACCGTGCGCGTCGACGGGCCGGACCAGTTCGTGCTCGACGACAGCTCGTCCATGGGCAAGATCAGCCGCGACCCGGCCGACTTGGTGGCGCAGACCATCTCGGCCAATCACCAGTATCCCGACGGATTCCTGCTGTTCTGCGGCACCATGTTCGCGCCGATCAAGGACCGCGACGGCAAGGGCCAGGGCTTCACCCACAAGATCGGCGACATCGTCACCATCGCGACGCCGAAGCTCGGCGCGCTGACCAACCGGGTGAAGCATTGCGGCGACGTGGCACCCTGGACCTTCGGGGTGGGCGCGCTGATGAAGAATCTGGCCCAGCGGGGCCTGTTGCGTTCGTAGGGAGCATGGCGATTTCATGAGCGGGCGTCTGGACGGCAAGAGAATTCTGGTCACGGCGGCGGCGCAGGGCATCGGCCGCGCCATCGCCGAGAGCTTCGCGGCGGAGGGGGCGAAGGTCACGGCGACGGACATCAATTTGGAGAAGCTCGGCACGCTGAAAGGTGTGGGTCTGACGACGCGACCGCTCGACGTGCTCGATGCCGGCGCGATCGTCGCCGCCGCCAAGGAACTGGGCGAGATCGATGTGCTGGTGAATTGCGCCGGCTTCGTCCACCACGGCACCATCCTGGATTGCGAGGAGAAGGATTTCGACTTCTCCACCAATCTCAACGTGCGCGCGGCCTATCGCATGATCCGCGCCTTCCTGCCGGGGATGCTGGGGCGCGGGGGCGGCAACATCATCAACGTCTCCTCGATCGCCTCCTCGATTATCGGCGTGCCCAACCGCTTCATCTATGGCGTGACCAAGGCGGCCTTGCTTGGGCTCACCAAGTCGGTGGCGGTCGAATACGTGACCAAGGGCATCCGCTGCAACGCCATCTGCCCCGGCACGGTGGAGACACCGTCGCTCGGCGAACGCATCAAGGCGCTCGGCAACGAGGAGGAGGCGCGCAAGGCCTTCATCGCGCGCCAGCCCATGGGCCGGCTCGGCAGGGCGGAAGAGATCGCGGCGCTGGCGCTCTACCTGGCCTCGGACGAATCCGCCTTCGTCACCGGCCAGGAATTCATCATCGACGGCGGCTGGACCGCGGCATAGGAGCAGTCATATGGCAACCCCCAGGAAGATCGGCTTGATCGGCGTCGGCTTGATGGGCCACGGCATCGGCGCGAACATTCTCGCCAAGGGCTATGAGCTCGGCGTCATGGCGCACCGCAACCGCAAGCCGGTGGATGATTTAATCGCCAAGGGCGCCAAGGAGTACAAGAACCCGCGCGATCTGACCGCCGCCTCCGACATGGTCATCACCGTGGTCGCCAACTCGCCGCAGATGGAGGAGAGTGTCTATCGCCCCGACGGCATCCTGGCCGGGCTGCATACGGGCGTGGTCATCGCCGATTGCACGACGGCGGCGCCGGATTCCACCGCGAAGATCGCCGCCGACATCGCGGCCAAGGGCGGCCGCTTCGTCGACACGCCGATGACCCGCACGCCGAAAGAGGCCGCGGCCGGCAAACTCGGCCTGATGACTGGCGGCGACGAAAAGACCCTGGCGGAGATCAAGCCGGTGCTGGAATGCTTCTCCGACCTCATCATCCATTGCGGCCCGGTCGGTGCCGGCCACACGGTGAAGCTGGTCAACAACATGCTCAGCCTCGGCTACGGCCTGGTGACGGCGGAGGCCATCGTCGCCGCCAAGATGGCGGGCGTCGATCTGAAAGCCCTGCGCGACGTGGTCAGCGGCGGCGGCGCCAACAGCGTGATGTTCCAGCGCCTCATTGCCTATGCGGTCGACAACGACAACACGCAATTGAAGTTCGCCATCGACAACGCGCGCAAGGACGTTCGCTACTTCAACCAGCTCTGCGAGAGCCTCGGCATGGCGACGCCCGTCGCCCAGGCGATCCACCAGGCCTATGCGCTCGCCGCCAATACCGGCCATGGCGCGGATTTTGTCCCGACGATGGTGGACGTGATCGCGGGGTGGAACGGGAAGAAGTGACGACTGCTTTCAAGTAGTCGTCATCCCTGCCAACCCTCGGGCTTGACCCGAGGGGAGCGCCGGGATCCACGGCGCAACTGCACGAACCAGTGTGGTCACGCGCCGCCCGTGCGGCGGACAAGTTGATCCCGGGGCAAGCCCGGGATGACGAGGGAATGGGCGGCGCGACCGCGCACACCGCCCGCTTCGTCATTGCCGGGCTTGATCCGGCAATCCAAGTGCTGTGCCGATGCGATGAACTGGGATCACCGGGTCGCGACGCTACGCGTCGGCCCGGTGATGACGAAAGAGCGAGCGGTGGCGCCGGCCTATTTCGGCTTCTTCACGATCCACTCATGCGCCGGGTCGTTCTTGAACACCCATTTGCGGTTCGGGCCGGCCATGACGTTCAGATAGTAGAGATCGTAGCCGTGCGGCGCGCCGACGGGATGGTAGCCGCGCGGGACCATGACGCAATCGCCGTCCTCGATCGCCATCGTCTCGTCGATCGCGCGGTCGTCGGTGTAGACGCGCTGGAAGGCGAAGCCCTGGGGCGGGTTGAGGCGGTGGTAGTAGGTCTCCTCGAGGAAGCTCTCCTCGGGCAGCGCGTCGCGGTCGTGCTTGTGCGGCGGGTAGGAGGACCAGTTGCCGCCCGGCGTCACGACTTCCACGACCAGGAGACTTTCCGCCGGTGCCGTATCCGGCAGGATGTTGTAGACGAGGCGGCGGTTGGTGCCCTGGCCGCGCTCCTCGAGGCCGACCTGCTCCGGCGGGATCACGCGCGCGGGGAAGGCGCCCTTGGTCCCCGGCGCGGTGCAGACGCCGAACTCCAGATCGCCGCTCGCCTTCAAGGTGCAGGCCACGCTGGCGGGCACATAGACCGACCAGCCGGGGCCTTCGAACACGGACTTGCGGCCGCCGATCTCGCCCTGGTCCTTGCCATCGAGCGTCAGCTTCGCCTTGCCGGAGAGCAGCACGATACAGGCCTCGCGATCGGATGACTGCCAGGTAAATTCCTGGCCTCCACGACGTTGGAACACCTCGAAGCCGACATAGGTCCACCCCGCACTTTTCGGCGTCACCGACAGCACCGAGCCTTGGGCATCCGGCTGTTTGCGCTTCACCAGCAGATTGGCCATGAGCGATCTCCTTATCAGGCCAATTTGGCGTCTTTGGCGTAGCGCTTCAAGTTGGCGCAGCCCATGGTGGCGTATTTCAGCGGATTGGCCTTTTCCGGGTCCTGCTCGGCCTCGACCACCAGCCAGCCGGAATAGCCGGGCAGCTCCTTGAAAAAGGCCGGGTAATCGACCATGCCGTCGCCCGGCACGGTGAAGCAGCCGGCGACCACCGCATCGAGGAAGCTCCAATCCTTGGCCCGCGCCTGGGCCAGCACGTCCTGGCGCACATCCTTGCAATGCACATGGGCAATGCGATTGCGGTATTTCTTCGCCAGCGCGACGGGATCGGCGCCGCCGAAGGTGGCGTGGCCGGTATCCAGGAGGAGCTTCACCGAGGCGCCGGTCGATTCCATGAAAGCGTCAATGTCCTCGCCGCTCTGCACCACCGTGCCCATGTGGTGGTGATAGGCGAGGGTCACGCCTTCCTTGGCGACCGCATCGGCGACCTCGGTCATGCGCTGGCCGAATTCGCGCCATTGCGCCGGCTTCATCACCGGGCGCTTCGACAACGGCACGGCGCGGTCGCCATGCGTCGCGTTGGAGGTCTCGGCGAAGATCAGGATCTTCGAGCCCAGCGCCTTCAGCAGATCGAGATGGGCGCGCAGATGCTTCATCTCCTCTTCAGCGTCGCGCAGCAGCAATTCGGAGGAGTACCAGCCGGAAACGAGGTCGAGGCCATGCGCGCTCAGCACCGCCTTCAGCGCCTTCGCCTCGCGCGGGAATTTGTGGCCGAGCTCGATGCCCTCATAGCCGGCCTGCTTGGCCTCAGTCAGGCAGGTCTCCAGCGGTGTCTTGCCGCCGAGCTCGCGCAGATCGTCGTTGGACCAGCCGATGGGATTGACGCCGAAACGAACGCTCATCTGAACTCACTCTCCGACACGCTGCAATTTGGTGGCTTTCTCGTAGCTCTTGCGCGCGGCGCGCACCTTGGGCCGCGGCGAGACTTCCGGCACCGCCACGTCCCACCAATAGCCGCCGGCCTCGGTGGTCTTGTAGGGGTCGGTGTCGATCACGATCATGTAGGAGCGGTCCGATTTGCGCGCGCGGCCCATGGCCGCTTCCAGCTCCGCCGTGGTCGAGACCTTCTCCGATCTCGCGCCGAGGCTCCTCGCGTGGGCGGCGAAGTCGATCTCCGGCATCACCTCGTGCTTGGCGTGCTGCAGCAGGTTGTTGAAGCTCTCGCCGCCGGTGGCGCGCTGCAGGCGGTTGATGCAGCCGAAGCCGCGATTGTCGAGCAGCACGACGATGAGCTTCCGGCCCATCATCACCGAGGTGGCGAGCTCCGAGTTCATCATCAGGTAGGAGCCGTCGCCGACCATGACGATGACCTCGCGCGCCGGGTCCGCCATCTTCACGCCGAGCCCGCCGGCGATCTCGTAGCCCATGCAGGAATAGCCGTATTCCAGGTGATAGCCGCCTGGCGCGCCGGATTGCCACAGCTTATGCAACTCGCCCGGCAAGCCACCGGAGGCGCAGACCACGATGTCGCTGGGCTTGCCAGCGCGCTGCACGGCGCCGATCACCTGGCCGTCGGAGGGGAGGCCGCGATTGGGCGCGGCGGTGGCGGCGGCATGTTCAGCCGCCCAGGTCTTGCGCGCCGAGGCCGCCTGCGTGCGCCACCCGCCGGGCGCCGACCAGGCGCCCAGCCCCTTGTCCAGCGCGGCGAGACCGGCCTTCGCATCGGCGACCAGCGGGAGGCCGCCATGCTTGAAGGCGTCGAAGGCCTGGGTGTTGAGGTTGATGATCTTGCGGCCCTCGGCCCGGAACAGCGCGCGCGAGCCGGTGGTGAAATCCTGCAGCCGCGTGCCGATGGCGAGCACCACGTCGGCTTCCTGCGCCAATACATTGGCGGCGCTGCTGCCGGTCACGCCGATGGAGCCCATATGGAAGGGATGCTTGACCGGCATGGCGGATTTGCCGGCCTGGGTCTCGGCCACCGGGATGCCGCGCTTCTCGGCGAAATCGGCCAGCGCCTTCTCCGCCTCGGAATAGAGCACGCCGCCGCCGGAAACGATGAAGGGCTTCTTGGCGCGCTTCAGGTGGGAAATGGCATGGGCCAGCTCATCGCGGTCCGGCTCCGGCCGGCGCGCGCCCCAGAGATGCGGCTCGAAGAAGGCCTCCGGGTAATCATAGGCCTCGGTCTGCACGTCCTGGCACAAGGCGAGGGTGACCGGGCCGCATTCCGCCGGATCGGTCAGCACGGCGAGCGCGCGGGGCAGGGCGGTCAGGATCTGCTCCGGCCGCGTGATGCGGTCAAAGAAGCGCGACACCGGGCGGAAGCAATCATTGGCCGAGACTGTGCCGTCGCCGAAATCCTCGACCTGCTGCAGCACCGGATCGGGCCGGCGGTTGGCGAAGACGTCGCCCGGCAGCAGCAGCACCGGCAGGCGGTCGACATGGGCCACCGCGGCCGCCGTCACCATGTTGGTGGCGCCCGGGCCGATCGAGGTGGTGCAGGCCATCATCTGCCGCCGCCGCGCCGCCTTGGCGAAGGCGATGGCGGTGTGGGCCATGGCCTGCTCGTTGTGGGCGCGGTAGGTCGGCAGCGCGTCCCGCGCGGCATAGAGCGCCTCGCCCATGCCGGCGACATTGCCGTGGCCGAAGATCGCCCACATGCCGGCGAACAGCGGCACCTCCCTGCCGTCGCGCGTGCTGCGCTGCGCCGCGAGGTAGCGCACAAGCGCCTGCGCCATGGTGAGGCGGATGGTTTTCATCGGGGGACTCCATTTTGTCTTTCCCTCTCCCCTTGCGGGAGAGGGCAGCGGAGGCTTAGCGAAACGAAGTTGAGCTTAGCCGCAGCCGGGTGAGGGGTAGCGCGCCGATAGGCGCGCATCGCCGGAGGCGATACTAAGCGAAGGCGTTCACCGGATAAACCCGGCGCTGCAACACCCCCCTTCCCAACCTTCCCCCGCAAGGGGGGAAGGGGAACAGCCAGTTTGGGATCTTGCCGCAGCGCCTCCATTGGCCCTACTGCGCCGCGGCTGCATTCGCGCGCTGGGCTTTTTTCCAGGCGTCGCAGAGCTTGCCGAAGCGTCTGGCCATCTCGGCCACGGCGCCGGCATCGTCGAGCCTGCCGCGCAGCCAGGCATCGGCGGGCTCGGCGAAGATGGTGCGGCCGACGGCGAAACCCTTGACCACCGGGTCGGTGCAGGCCGCCTCGAAGGCGCGCTCCAGCACCTCTTCCGGCGCCTCCAGGCCGAGCAGCACGACGCCGCGGCAATAGGGATCGCGCGCCCGGATCGCCTCGCCGATGCGTTTCCAGGCGGCCTTGCCCGGCTGCGGCTCCAGCTTCCACCAATCCGGCTTGATGCCAAGGTCGTAGAGCCGGACGAGGACCCGCGCGACGGTATCCTCGCCCAGCGTGCCGTGCTTGCCGGCGATGATCTCGACCAGCAGCTCGCGCCCCGCCGTGCGCGCGGCGTCGTTCAGGATCAGCAGCCGCTCCTCCTGCTCGCGGCGCAGCGCCTCGGAATCGTCGGGGTGATAGAAGCACAGGCACTTGATGGTGTGGCCGACCGGCCATTCGGCCAGATGGCTGCCGAGATCGTCGGTCTCGAAGCGGAGCGGCCGCGAGCCGGGCTTTTCCACCGGGCGGCCGATCCACAGACCGTGGTCGGCGGCGCGGAACAGGGCTTCGCGGCCATAGGTGCCGTCGAGCAGCATGCCGAAGCCGGGGCGGTTGCCGGCGATCTGCGCCGCCGCATGCACCGCCAGTTCCTTGAAGTCGCAGATGCGGCGGCGATCGGCGCCGGCCTTGTCGGCGATCTCCTCCAGCTGCGCGCGGTGGTCGATGGCGAGCGCCATCAAGGTCGGCCAATGGCCGCGCCGGGTCGTCGCCCAATGGATGTGGTTGATCGCCGCGTCGTGGCGCAGCGCATGATGCTTGCTGCCGTGTTGCAGGAAATACTGCAGCTCTTCCCAGGTCGGGCTTTCGGGCGAGCAGAGCAGGCGCGAGACGGCGAAGGCGCCGCAGGCATTGGCCCAGGTGGCGCAGGTCTCATAGCTTTCGCCGCGGATCCAGCCACGCAGGAAGCCCGACATGAAGGCGTCGCCGGCGCCGAGCACGTTGTAGACCTCGATCGGAAAACCCTTGCCGTTGATGCCGTCATCGAGGCTGGCGGGAATGGCGCCGGGATAGACGGTGCACCCCTGCGGCCCGCGCTTCAGCACGATGGTGCCCTGGCTGCGCGCGCGGATGGCGCGCAGCGCCGCGAGCGTGTCGGACTGGCCGCCGGCGATCTTCACCTCCTCCTCGGTGCCGACGATGAGGTCGCACGCGGCCAGGATGGAGAGCAGGTGCTGCGAGACCTTGTCGGAGGCGATGTAGCGGGAGTCTCCCGCACCGTGGCCGGCGAGGCCCCAGAGATTCGGCCGGTAGTCGATGTCGAAGACGACCTTGCCGCCGGCTTCCTTCATCACGCGCATCGCCTTGCGCTGCATCGCGTCGGTCGTCGCAGTGGAGAAATGCGTGCCGGTCACCACCACCGCCTTGGCGCGGCGGATGAAAGCCGGATCGACATCCGCTTCGGTCAGGCCCATATCGGCGCAGTTCTCGCGGTAGAAGATGAGCGGGAAGGACTCCGAATCGCGCACGCCGAGGATGACCAGGGCGGTGAGGCGCTTGGGGTCGGTCCTAATCCCGTCGACGGCGACGCCTTCGCGCGCCATCTGCTCGCGGATGAAGCGGCCCATATGCTCGTCGCCCACGCCGGTAATGACGCCCGACTTGAGGCCGAGCCTTGCGGTGCCGATGGCGATGTTGGAGGGGCAGCCGCCGACCGACTTGGCGAAGCTCGCCATGTCCTCGAGCCGGCCGCCGATCTGCTGGCCGTAGAGGTCGACCGAGGAGCGGCCTATGGTGATGACGTCAAGATCGCGGGGCAGGTCATTGGCCATAATGCTGTTCCCCGGAGATGAGGGCCGCTGGGCGCGTTCCTGCCAGAATGCGGGCGCGGCGCCGGGAACGCGCCACATCCGCGACAACGTCCTTGCGTCAATGAAACAATAATTCTATTTTCTGTCAATAACGGAATGGATGGTTTTTGAAGGGATCCCATCATGCGGTTTGGTCTGTTGGGCGCCGGTCGGATCGGCCAGATCCACGGGCGTTCGGTCGCGGCGCACAAATCTGCCTCGCTGGCGGCAATCACTGATGTCGACGCCAAGGCGGTTGCCGCCCTGGCGCAGGAAACCGGCGCCAGCGTGGCGAAAAGCGCCGCGGATATCCTCGCCGACAAGAGCATCGACGCGGTGCTGATCTGCACCCCGACCGACACCCATGCCGATCTGATCGAGCAGGCGGCGAAGGCGGGCAAGGCGGTGTTCTGCGAAAAGCCCGTCGACCTCTCGGCCGACCGGGTGCGTGCCTGCCTGAAGGTGGTGGCCGAGACCAAGGCCCCGCTGATGATCGGCTTCAACCGCCGCTTCGACCCCAGCTTCGCCAGCCTGCAGCAGCGGCTGCGCGCGGGCGAGGTGGGGAGCCCGGAAATCGTCACCATCCTGTCGCGCGACCCGGCGCCGCCGCCGGTCTCCTACATCGCCCGCTCGGGCGGCATGTTCCGCGACATGATGATCCACGACCTGGACATGGCGCGCTTTCTGCTGGGCGAGGAGCCGGTGGAGGTTTCCGCACTCGCCTCCTGCCTGGTCGATCCGGAGATCGGCAAGGCCGGCGACATCGACACCGCGGTCGTCACGCTGCGCACCGCGCGCGGCAAGCTGGCGCAGATCTCGAATTCCCGCCGCGCCACCTATGGCTACGACCAGCGCATCGAGGTGCATGGCAGCGGCGGCATGCTGCGGGCGCAGAACATGTTCCCGACCACCGTCGAGCGCGCCGATTCCAGGGGCTTCGCCACCGATCCCGTCATGCACTTCTTCCTGGAGCGCTACCTGCCGGCCTATCGCGCCGAGATCGATGCCTTCATCGCCGGCGTCACCGCCGGCAAGCCGTTGAACCCCAGCGGCGAGGACGGATTGAAGGCGCTGCTCCTCGCCGACGCGGCGGAGGCGTCGCTGAAGAGCGGGAAGAGCGTGAAGGTCGCTTGATGTGACTCGTCATCCCGGCCTTGCGCCGGGATCCGCTTTTCCGTCGCACGAACCGATGTCATTGCGCCCCGCCCTTGCGGCGGCTGAATGGATCCCGGCGCAAGGCCGGGATGACGAATGGAGTGGGTGGGACAAGCGCGCCTTACCCCGCCGTCCCCAGCGTCACCACCAGCGCCTGGGCGAGGCACATCGAGGCGCCGAGGGAGCGGAAGTCGTGCACCGCGGCGTCTTCGACGTAGAAGACCACGTCCGATTGCGGGGTGAGGGGGCTCAGGGGCTGGTCGGTGATGCCGATGACCGGCACCTTGCGCTGGGCGGCGAAGGCGACCGTTTCGACCACGCGTGGGGTGTAATCGGCATAGGTGATGGCGACCAGCGCGTCGCGCGGGGTCATCAGTTGCCGCTGCTCGGTATCCATGCCGCCGATGGCGTCGATCAGGTGCGCCCGGCGGCCGATCTTGCTCAGCGCATAGTAGAGATAGGCGGCGAGCGGGAAGGCGCGGCGCTGCGCCAGCAAATGGATGGTCTCCGCCTTGCGCAGGATCTGCACGGCGCGGTCGAGATCGGCGGATTTGGTTTCCTCGCAGAGGTGCTGGAGGGCGGCGATGTTGGCCTCGGCGAAACGGGTCAAGATCGCCTGGGGCCCCTGGTCGCTGCGCCCGGTCATCTCCTCGCGCATCGCCGCGATGCGCTCGGAATAGCTCGGGCGGCTTTCCCGCAGGCGCTGCTGGAAGATGCGCTGCAAATCGGAGAAGCCGTCAAAGCCGAAGGCCTTGGCGAAGCGGATGAGGGCGGAGGGCTGGACCCCGGCATGGGCGGCGATGACGGCGATGGATTCGATGGCGATCTCGTTCGGGTTTTTCAGCGCGAACTCGGCGATCTGCCGCAGCCGCTTGCTCAAGGACTCGTAGCGGGTCGAGATCTCGCGGTTGAGATCGGCATAGGTGACGCTCGCCGCGGCTTGGCGCCGGGCGCCTGTCTTCGCCTTGATTCTCGTCCTGCCGCGCGCCATGCCGCTTCCTCCGCCTGCAAGGTGGTAGAATAAAAATTCCTCTTGAACGATACAAACAAAAAAACCAGAATGCCGCCGATTTCGCCGGCGTGCCCGTTTCGCGCCGGCCCCGCCTTCCGCCACGGCGCTGATGGGGTCCCATGAAGATTGGCATGATCACCGACAGCGTCGGCAAGCTCTCCTTCGAGGCGATGCTGAGATTCGCCGCCGAGACGGGAATCGAGCAGATCGAGGTCGCCTGCGGCAACTGGTCAAGGGCGCCGCACATGAAGCTCGATGAGATGCTGGAAAGCGCGCCGGCGCGGCGGGAATACCTGGCGAAGATCAAGGATCACGGCCTGGAGCTCATGGCGCTGAACTGCTCCGGCAACCAGCTGGCGCCTGGCGAGAGCGGCAAGAAGCACGATGCGGTGGTGCGCAAGACCTTCCAGCTCGCCAAGCTGCTCGGGATCGACACGGTGGTGATGATGTCGGGCCTGCCGGGCGGGCCGGGCGATGCCAACCCGAACTGGATCGTGACCGCCTGGCCGCCGGAGACCCAGGCCATCCTGAAATACCAGTGGGAGAAGGTCGCGATCCCCTATTGGCGCAACCTGGTGAAGCACGCGGCGAAGTGCGGCGTCGAAAAAATCTGCATCGAGATTCACGGCACCCAGCTGGTCTACAACATCGACACGATGCTGAAGCTGCGCGACGCGGCGGGCGAGCGGGTGGGGGCGAACTACGACCCCAGCCACATGATGTGGATGGGTGGCGATCCGCTCATGGGCATGAAGCGGCTGAAGGGCGCCATCTATCACGTCCACGCCAAGGACACCAAGATCGATCCCGAAAATGCCGGCATCAACACGCGGCTGGAAACCAAGAGCAACGACCGGGTCGACGCGCGTGCCTGGAACTACGTGACGCTCGGCTTCGGCCACGGCGAAAGCTGGTGGCGCGACTTCATCGCCCGCCTGGCGCAGCTTGGCTATGACGGCGTGCTCTCCATCGAGCACGAGGACAATATGATGTCGCCGCAGGAGGGGCTGCGGCGATCGGTCGAGTTCCTGCAGAAGATGATCATCCGCGAAGCCACGTGAGCGACATAGTCGCCCATGCTCCCAACGCATCCCCGGACAGCCGTGCTCGCGCCAGCGGGCACGGCGTGATCCGGGGCCCATGCGATCTCGACATCCGCACCATCGGCCCCGGCTCAAGGTCGGGGTTGCGATTGAGTCTTATCATCTCGTTCAGTGCAACCTCGATCTAGAGGCGGAATATGACGGAATCGATCGGAGTGGGGATCATCGGCACCGGCATCATGGGTGCTTCCCATGCGATGGCGTTCCTCTCGGCGCCCACGATCTTCGAGATGCCGCTCGGTGCGCGGCTGGAAGTGATCGGCGACGTGAACCTGGCCGCGGCGCAAAAGGCGCAGGCGCGTTTCGGCTTCAAGCGCGCGGTCGGCTCATGGCAGGAGGTGATCGCCGACCCGGCGGTGGACCTCGTCTCCATCACCACGCCCAATGCGCTCCATCGCGACATCGCGCTCGCCGCGCTCGAGGCCGGCAAGCATGTCTATTGCGAGAAGCCGCTGGCGGCCGATCTGCAAGGTGCGCTCGAGATGGCCGACGCGGCGAAATCCGCCAAGGGCCGGACGCTGGTCGGCTACAACTACCTGCGCTCGCCCGCGGTCGAATTCGCGCGGCGGCTGGTGCAAGAGGGCGCCATCGGCAAGGTCAGCTATTTCCGCGGCGTCTATGACGAAGACTACATGGCCGACGAGATGACGCCCTATTCCTGGCGCTGCCGCCAGGACATGGCTGGGCTCGGCGCCTTGGGCGATCTCTGCTCGCACCTGGTCAGCGTCGCCCATGCCATCATGGGGCCGATCACCCGCGTCGTCGCCGACACCCGCACCATCATCAAGCAGCGGCCGGTGCCAGCCGCCGGCGACGGCACCGAGCGGCGCGACGTGGCGGTGGCGCTGAGCGGCGAATTCCGCGCGGTGGAGAACGAGGACACGGCGCAGGCCCTGGTTCAGTTCGCCGACGGCAACATGGGCTCGCTGGTCACCAGCCGCGCCCATTGGGGCCGCAAGTCGCATCTGGCCTTCGAGATCTTCGGCTCGCAGGGCTCGATCCTGTTCGACCATGAGCGGATGAACGAGCTGCAGGTCTACACCAAGGGTGCGGTGGACGCGCCGACCAACGGCCACCGTCTGATCCCGATGGGACCGGAGCATCCCTATTACGGCCGCTTCACCCCCGCCAAGGGCCACGGCATCGGCTTCAACGACCTGAAGATCATCGAGGTCGCGCATCTCTTGAACGGCATCGCCGGCAAGGAGGCGCTTTATCCCACCATCGAGGACGCGCTGGCGACGGAGAAGGTGCTGCACGCCATCGTGGACTCAACGCAGCGCCAGAGCTGGGTGGAGCTCAGCTGAGGCAACGCGACGCGTATCGTATTGCTCGCCGCCAGGATTCCGTGGGAATCGGTCAGTCTGCCGTCATGACAACGCACTAGCTTTCGAGCATCGCAATTGCACGGAAGTGGTGCAGCATGATGCCGACCCGCGACGGTCTGCGCCTGCAGGAGCATGGTCCGGAGGATCGAGCGGAAGTATCGGCTTTCATCCGGGACCGATTTCATCGCAGCTATGGGGCGACGCTCACCCACCTGATGCCGCGGTTGTTCTCGCTGCGGAACGATGTGGGCGACATGGTCGCCGCTTTCGGCCTGCGCGAGGCGCTGCGCGAGCGCCTGTTCATGGAATGCTATCTCGATCGCGCGGTCGAGACTGTGATCTCCTTGCATCATGGTGCATTGGTGCCACGGTCGGCGATTGTCGAGGTTGGCAACCTTGCCACGGCGCCCGGCGGCGCGCGCCTGGTGATCACGGCGCTGACCCACTATCTCCATGCGCAGGGCGTCGAGTGGATCACCTTTACTGGCGTTGCGGCCTTGCGGTCCGCCTTCGCGCGCCTCGGGCTGCGCCCGGTCGTGCTGGCGAAGGCCGATCCGGCGCGGCTGTCCGCCACCGAGCTGATGAGTTGGGGCAACTATTTCTCCGCCAGTCCGGTCGTCATGGGTGGATACGTGCCAGGCGGGTTTCAGAGCCTGCTCCGCGAGGCGCGTCCCGTGGCGGGAGTCTTGGTCGCATGACCGGCGTTCTCTCCGCGCTCGACCATTTCGCCTGGGCATCGGGCGGCGATCCGGCGATGACGGACGGCGAGACCGAGCTCTGCTACGCCGAGTTGCGGGATCGCGTCGCACGGCTGGCACATTGGCTGAGCGAGATCGGATGCCGGCGGCTGGGCCTGTTGCTTGACAATGGACTCGATTGGGCGCTGCTCGATCTTGCCGCGCGGCGGGCCGACGTGGCCCTGGTACCGGTTCCACTTTTTTTCAGCGATGAGCAGACGACCCATGTGGTGCGGCAGGCATCGCTCACGCACCTGGCCACCGATCAGCTGTCACGCGTGGCGTCGTTTGCCAGGTTGCCGGCGTTGAATGTCGTCGCGGACACGTTGGTCCTGCCTTCGACCAGGATCGTGGCTCTCGAGAGCCTCGGTGCGCCGGCTGCGCTGCCCGGCCGGACCGGCAAGATCACCTTCACCTCCGGGACCACCGGTGCGCCGAAGGGAATCTGCCTCTCCCACGCGGCGATCGACAAGGTTTCGCAATCGCTGCTGGAAGCAAGCGGAGGCAATCGTGGCGACCGTCATCTCTGCACGCTGCCGCTGGCGACCCTGCTCGAGAACATCTCCGGCATAAACGTGCCGCTGATGGCGGGAGCCGTTGCCTGCGTGCCCTCGCTGCGAGAGGTCGGCCTGTCCGGATCGTCGCAGATCGATATCGGAGTTGCCCTAGGCGCGATCCTGCGCTTCGGCGCCACCACAATCGTCACCGTGCCGCAGATCCTGGCGGCGATGGTGACGATGCTGTCGGCCGACGCGGTGCGACGCACGGGCTTGCGCCTGGTGGCGGTGGGCGGCGCGCCGGTCGCCGCGGGCATCCTGCGCAAGGCGCACGGGATCGGCCTGCCGGTGCTGGAAGGCTATGGCCTGTCGGAATGCGCGTCCGTCGTCTGTCTCAACCGCCCCGATGCCAACCGGCCCGGAAGCGTCGGCCGGCCGCTGCCGCACGCGCGGGTCGAGATCGCGCCGGATGGCGAGATCCTGGTCGGCGGCGCGGTGTGCGAGGGCGTGCTGGGCGGGATGCCCGCGCCGGTTCCAGTGCTTTGGCCGACCGGCGATCTGGGGCACTTCGACGGTGACGGCTATCTCCATCTGACCGGGCGCAAGAAGAACATGTTCATCACGTCCTTCGGCCGCAATGTCTCGCCGGACTGGATCGAGTGCGAGCTCGCCGCGGAGCCGGGCATTGCCCAGGCGGCGGTGTTCGGCGAGGGGCGCCCGTGGAACGCGGCGGTGATTGTCCCGGCCTTGGAACGCGGGCCGAGCGCGCGCCCCTTCGATCCGGTACTCATTGCGCTGGCGGTGCAGCGGGTCAACGAGCGGCTGCCGGATTACGCGCGAATCCGCCGCTGGCTGATCGCCGACACGGCTTTCACCCCGGCCAACGCGCTTGCCACGCCCAATGGACGCCTGCGCCGCGACCGGATCTTCGCCCTCTACGCGGCGCGTATCGAGCATCTGTACGACAGCGAGGTTTCCCTTGTTTCATGACGAACTGGTGCGGGCGACCGAGCCCGACCGCGCGCAGCTGCTGGCGGCGCCGATCATCCAGGCGGCTTTGCGCGGCGAGGTGACGCGCGGGCAGTATATCGACTTCCTCACCCAGGCCTATCATCACGTGCGCCACACCGTGCCGCTGCTGATGGGCTGCGGCGCGCGCCTGCCGGAGCGTCATGCCTGGCTGCAACGCGCCTTGGCGGACTACATCCAGGAGGAAGCCGGGCACGATGACTGGATCCTCTCCGACATCGACTGCGCTGGCGGCGATTCACGGCAGGTGCGCGCGGCGGCACCCAATCTCGCCACCGAGATCATGGTCGCCTATGCCTATGACACCGTTCAGCGGCGCAATCCGCTCGGCTTCTTCGGTATGGCCTTCGTGCTCGAGGGGACCAGCGTGCAACTGGCGACCCGCGCGGCGGAAACCCTGCAAGGCGCGCTCGGCCTGCCGGCCGGCGCCTTCACCTATCTGGCCTCGCACGGAACGCTCGACATCGAGCATTCGGCGACCTTCGCCGGTCTGGTGAATCGCTTCGACCGGGCGGAGGACCAGCGCAGCGTCATCGACGCGGCCAGGGCCTTCTTCCGGCTTTACGGGGACATTTTCCGCGGCCTGTCATGAGCGCCGGCATGAACGACACACTGCGTCGCCACATCCTCATCACTGGCGCCACCGGCGGCATCGGCGGCGCGCTGGCGCGGCTCCTGGCGCGGCCCGATACGCGGCTCAGCTTCGTCGCCCGCGATGCGGCCAGGCTTCAGCGCCTGGTGGATGCGCTGGCGGGCTTTGCCTATTCGGCGACGGCGATCTCCGCCGACCTCGGTGATCCGGATTCCGCCGCCCTCATCGCGGCGGAGGCGCGCCGCCGGCACGGACCGATCGACATTCTCGTCAACAACGCCGCGGTGAACGGCTTCGGGCATCTGGAGGATCTGGCGCCAAGGGAGATCCAGCGGGTCTTCGCCACCAACCTGATGGCGCCGGTCCTGCTGACCCGCGCCGTGGTGCCGGAGATGATCGCGCGCAAGCGGGGCCAGATCGTCAATATCGGATCGATCTTCGGCAGCATCGGCTTCGCCGGGTTCTCCGCCTATTCCTCCGGCAAGTTCGCCTTGCGCGGCTTCTCCGAGGCCTTGCGCCGCGAGCTCGACGGCAGCGGCGTCGCGGTCACCTATGTGGCGCCGCGCTACACCAAGACCGCGCTCAATTCGCCGGCGGTCAATGACATGGCGCTGGCGACCAGGATGGCGATGGACGAGCCGGCGGACGTGGCGCGCCAGATCGTCGCCGCGATCGAAAGCCGCCGCGCCGAGCTGGTGATCGGGCGCGCCGAGCGGGTCTTCGTCCGGCTGAACGCCCTGTGGCCGAAGCTGGTGGATCGTGGCCTGGTCAGGACCACGCGCAGAATTCGCGAAATCGTGAAGCCGGCGGCCTGACATCCGCCGGAGAGAGGAGACCATCATGAGTGGATTGAGATTGCGCGCCGCGATGGCGAGTGTCGTGGCGCTTGCCTTCGCCACGCCCGCGTTGGCGGCGACCGATGTCGAGGCAACGGTGACCGAACTGGCGCATGGCTGGGCGCAAGCCAACTACCAGACGCCGGAGAAGCAGCGGGAAAAGGCCTTCGAGGCGCTGGCGGCAAAGGCCGCAACCGCGACGAAGGCCAATCCGGATCAGGCGCCGATCCTGGCCTGGGAGGCGATCATCCTCAGCTCCTATGCCGGCGTGCAAGGCGGCTTCGGCGCCATGGACAGCGCGGAGAAGGCGCGTGACCTGCTGCTTGAAGCGGCGAAGATCGACGACAAGGCGCTGGGTGGCGGCATCTACACCTCGCTCGGCGCGCTCTACTACAAGGTGCCGGGCTGGCCGATCGGTTTCGGCAACGACGAGAAGGCACAGCAATATCTGGAGCGGGGGCTGGCGCTGAACCCGGCCGGCATTGACGAGAACTATTTTTATGCCGACTTCCTGCTCGACCAGGGCGAGAAGGAGAAGGCCAGGGAATATCTGAACAAGGCACTGGACGCGGCACCGCGGCCGGGGCGCGAGGATGCCGATGCCGGCCGGCGCCAGGAGATTCTCGCCGATCTGCAGCAGGCGGCCGAATAGGCGCTAGGCGGGCCGGAGCCCGGAGCGTCGCCGGCTCAGCAGCAGCCAGAGCGCGATGCCCATGTTGAGCAGGTTCCAGGCGATGCCGTTCAGGAACGCCGCCTGGTAGGAGCCGGTAAGGTCGTAGATCTCGCCCGACATCCAGCCGCCCAGCGCCATGCCAAGCACCGTCGCCATCAGCACCAGGCCGATGCGGCCGCCGGCTTCGCGCGCGGGGAAATACTGGCGGATGACGAGTGCGTAGCTCGGCACGATACCGCCTTGCGACAGGCCGAACAGGCCGGAGATCACGTAGAGCGAGACGAGGCCGTCGAATGGCAGATAGAGCAGCAAGGCAAGGCACTGCAGCATGGAGCCCAGGATCAGCGTGCCGATGCCGCCGATTCGGTCCGCGATGAGGCCGGAGGCCAGCCGGCTGACCACGCCGAGGCCGAGCAGGAGGGAGAGCATCTCCGCTCCGCGCGCCGGGCCGTAGCCGAGATCGGCGCAATAGGCGATCAGGTGCACCTGCGGCATCGACATGGCGACGCAGCAGGCGATTCCCGCCAGCACCAGCAGCGCCTGCAGCACCGGCGCGGGCGCGGGCAGCGAGGTGACTGCGGCATGGGCGCCGCTGGTCGTCGCCGGCGCATGGTCGACCGGCGACTTGTGGCGCAGGAAGAAAGCGATCGGCACCATGGTGACGATGCAGAACACGCCGAGCCCCATGAAGGATTGCCGCCAGCCGATGGTCTCGATGGCATGCTGCAGGATCGGCGGCCAGATGGTGCCGGCGAGGTAGTTGCCGCTGGCCACGATGGCGACGGCGATGCCGCGCCGGCGCACGAACCAGTGCGAGATGTCGGCGACCAGAGGCGAGAAGGTGGAGGCGGCGCCGAGGCCGCCGATCAGAATCGCCTGCGCCGCCACGAAGGTCCAATAGGAGGGCGCGGCGGCGGCGACGAAATAGCCGATGCCCAGTATCGCCCCGCCGATCAGCAGCGGGATCATGATGCCGAAGCGGTCGGCCAGCCGCCCCATGAAGGCGCCGCCGAGGGCGAAGGCGATCATGGTGGCGGTATAGGGGATGGAGGCGCCGGCCCGGTCGACGCCGAACTCCGCCTCGATGGTGGGCAGCACGACGACGGCGGACCACAGCCCGACGCCGCCGATGGTGGCGAGCGCCAGGGCGGCCGCCAGCCGCCGCCAGGCGGTGCCGCTGTCCAGCTCCGCGTTCGTGGTGGTGGCGTTCATGGGGCGCGCTGCGGATCGAAAGAAGGGTCGCCGGAAGAGCTACCGCAATCGGGCGGCCGGCCGCAATCGCTCAATTGTCCCGATACGACGCTGCGGCGGCGCACTTTGGTCTCAGGGCGACGAAACGCGGCCAGGACGATCCTCCGCCTGCGCCTGATCCTCGGCATCGTCCTGGTCGGGCGCTTGGCGGACGACCGTGCTCGCCGCCGCATGGCCGTTCCCGTGCGGCCTTCCGGTGAAGGTGACATGGGCCGGCAAAGCGGGCACCGCCATCTCAATGTTGGCTGCCGCCATGTTGCGCTTCAGGCGGCGCAGGAACGCGCGGCCGAGGTCCCATTGCCGGATCGGCCGGGTCTTCAGCCGGGAGCGGATGATGAAGGTGGTGTCGCCGAAGGCCTCGACGCCGGCGATCTCCAGCGGCGCGAGGATGTCGTGCGCGTAGCGGGCATCCGCCCGCATCTCCTCGTCGGTGCGGCGCAGCACGTCGATGACCGCGTCGACGTCGTAGCGTAGCGCCACCTTGGTATCGAACAGGAAATAGGAGAAATCGCGCGTCATGTTGGTGACGGTGCCGACCGAGCCGAAATTGATCGTGTGCACCGCGCCGTTGTAGTCGCGCAGCCGGATCGAGCGCACGGTCATGCCCTCGACCAGCCCGCCCTTGCCGTTGATGTCGACCACGTCGCCGATGTTCATGGTGCCTTCGACCATGAAGAAGGCGCCGGTGATGACGTCCTTCACCAGCGATTGCGCGCCGAAGCCGATGGCGAGGCCGACCACGCCGGCGCCGGCCAGCAGCGGCGCGATATCGACGCCGATCTCCGACAGCACCACCAGCGTCGCCATCACGCTGATGAGGATCAGCAGCGCGTTGCGGATCAGCGGCAGCAACGTGCGCACCCGCGCCGAGCGGATGACGGCGATGCCGCTGGCGTCGCGGCGGTTCAGATGCGCGGTGATGAGGCCGCTGGAGATTTCCCAGGCCACCAATGCCAGTACCAGCACGATGGCGATATCCGCCAACCGGCTGAGGATCGTCCTCCCGGTCTCGCCGAACAGCATCCCGGCGACGTCGACCTGCCAGGCGGCGAGAATGATGAGCAGTGCTGCCACGCGGAAGGCATAGACGGCGACGCGGCGGAGCACCGGCAGATAGCGGTTGGCGCGATCGGCGACGAAGGGGTAGTGCTGTCGCAGCGCCGCGTCGATGCCGGAGAGGCGGTCGAACAGGCGCGGCACCCAGATTTCGCCGGCAGCGACCAAAGCGATCACCAGCAGGGAGAGGGCGGTCGCGCGCATGAGATAGAGGAAGCCGCCGGAAATCTCGAGCGCCCAGACGGCATAGACGCCGACCACATAGATGAGCGCCAGGACATGCCAGATCTCGGCCAGCCGGTTGCGCAGCGGCCCCGGCAGAATGATGCGGCGCCCGCGCCGTTCGTCCACTACGGCAGCGGGGCGGCCGCGGATATGCCGTGCCACGGTTTCGCGATTCTGCAGGATCAGGACCACCAGCAGCGCCGTCACCAACAGGCCGAGCAGCTTCAGCGCCACCAGATAGCCGGCGGAGGGCAGGCCCAGGAGCAGCGCCGCTTGCAGCACCACATAACCCCAGACCAGCACCAGGATCAGCCGCCGCGACCAGATGTAGAGGTAGACGGCGGTGGCATCCGAGAGCGGCACGACGCGCAGCTCCGGCAGCATCGGGCTGAACAGCCAGCGGCCGATCGCCAGCGCCGCCATGGAGACCACCGCGGCGTTGAGGATGGCGAGCAGGACCAGACGCGCCGGTTCCGGCGGCGCGGCCCAGACAAGCACGCCAAGGGCGACGATGGCGAAGGCGAAGGCCGGCACGAGGTCGAGCACGACGCGCGCGGCCGAGAACCGGATGCGGCGAAACAGGCCGCCTTCCGCCCGCCGGGCGAGGCGCCGGCGCGCCGGGGCGAGGGCGAAGCGCAAAGCGAACGCGGCCAGCAGCGCGCCGCCGATGCTGAGCGCGGCGCCGGCGAAGATGTCCAGCCACAGCGCCCGCATCGCAGGACTGATCGTCTGCCGTTCGAGCCAGGCCCAGAGCCGGCCGGAATCGCCGAAGGCGCCGCTCATCCCGGCAACGAAGCCGCCGAGCTCGCGGAACCCGGCGGAGAGGGTGGCCAGCACGCTGGCGCCGAGGCCGTGTTCCTCGGGTGGCGGCGCGACCTGTTCCTGCACCGCCAGCAGCCCCTCGATCTGGCGCTCGAGCGCCGCGCGCTTCTCCGGATTGCGCAGGGTTTCGAGCAGCTGCCGCATGTCTTCGCGCGCTTGCGGCGCGGATTCGGCGGCGGGGGCGGGCGCGGGAACCGGGGCGGGCACCGCGCTCTGCGCCAGCGCGGCGCCGGGCGCGATGAGGAGCAGCGCAGCCCAGAAGGTCGCGGTCCGGATCAGGTGGCGAAGGGAGCGACCGCGGGGGCGGAATGTCGCGCTGGGCAAATCGGGCACCTCGATTCAGCTGACGTACAGGCGCTCGGCAACGGGTCGCGCCGGCGGTGGCCTGGAGCCCGGCGGCCTGGGAGGAGAACCCGCCACGGCGGCGAAAGTTCCGTGCGACAATATTGTCCGAAATGGCGGAATGGAGGGCGTCTGAATTCGATCTGGCCGTGACGCGGCTTTCGAGGCTATATCGATCCCCTGCCATGGGCCGCGCATCGGCGTCGCCCGGACAACGAGGGAGAGGGATTTGAAGCTGCTGCGCTACGGCCCGAAGGGGCAGGAACGTGCCGGGATCCTGGACAGCCAGGGCCGCATCCGCGATCTGAGCGGCGTGATGTCCGATATCGCCGGCGATGCGCTACTGCCGGAAGGGTTGCAGCGCCTGGCGCGGCAGGAGATCGACAAGCTCCCCATCGTGCAGGGCGCGCCGCGCCTCGGCCCCTGCGTCGGCAAGGTCGGCAAGTTCGTCTGCATCGGCCTCAACTACGCCGACCACGCGGCGGAATCCAACCTGCCGATCCCGAAGGAGCCGATCATTTTCATGAAGGCGACCAGCGCCATCGTCGGCCCCAATGACGAGGTGGAGATCCCGCGCAGGTCGCAGAAGACCGATTGGGAAGTCGAGCTCGGAATCGTCATCGGCAAGCCGGCGAAATACGTGAGCGAGAGCGCGGCGATGGAGCATGTCGCCGGCTATTGCGTGGTCAACGACGTCTCCGAGCGCGAGTTCCAGATCGAGCGCGGCGGCCAGTGGGACAAGGGCAAGGGCTGCGACACCTTCGGCCCGATCGGCCCGTGGCTCGTCACCAGGGACGAGATCGCCGATCCCAACAACCTCGCCATGTGGCTGGAGGTCGACGGCAAGCGCTACCAGAACGGATCAACCAAGACGATGATCTTCAACGTGCCGTTCCTGGTCCACTACCTCAGCCAGTTCATGAGCCTGCAGCCCGGCGACGTCATCTCCACCGGCACGCCGCCCGGCGTCGGCATGGGCCAGAAGCCGAACCCGGTCTATCTGAAGGCCGGCCAGGTGATGAAGCTCGGCATCGAGGGCCTCGGCGAGCAGACGCAGAAGACGGTGCAGGGGTAGCCCGTCCATTCTCGCGCGTCATCCCGGCTCAGGGCGGCGTGACGAAACTGCTGTGGTCTCGCGATACAGCGCGCGAAAAGCCGGTCGGCGCATCGCATAGCGCTCGGCCAGATCGGCCCGCGGCTCCACTACCTCGCATATGGTGGGGCGTGTACACACCTCTGCGGCCCTTTCGCCCGTGAACCCCATCCGCGCCAGGCGGGCGGCGCCGAAGGCGGGGCCGCGTTCGGCGCCGTCATAGAGGATGAGCGGCTTGTTCAGCATGCTGGCGAGGATGCCGACCCAGAAGCGGCTGCGGGCACCGCCGCCAATGACGGCGAGGCGCGCGGGATCGGCGCCGGCCGCGCGCAGGCAGTCTTGCGCGTCGACCAAAGCGTGGCCGATGCCTTCCAGCACGGCCTGGAACAAATCGATCCGGCCGGTGTCGTGGGCGAGGCCGGCGAACAGGCCGCGCGCGTTGGGGTCGTTGTGCGGCGTGCGCTCGCCGGCCAGATAGGGCAGGAACAGCACGCGCGATGGGCCGGCATAGCGCGCCTCCGCTTCGTGCAGCAGCGCGTCGATCTCGCCGCCGAACACGCCGGCGAACCAGGCGAGGCAGGAGGCGCCGTTGAGCAGGGCCGCGACCTGCGCCCAGCGCCCGGGCAGGGCTTGCGCGAAATTGTGGATCAGGACCTCGGCGCCGCCCGCCACGTAGCGATCGCGGGTGACGAAATACTGCGCCGAGGTGCCGAGCGAGATGAAGGCATCGCCGTCCTCCACCGCGCCGATGCCGAGCGCGCCGAGCGGTGCGTCACCGCCGCCGCCGACCAGCACGGGCGGCTCGGGCAGGTTCCAGGCGCGGGCGATTTCAGGGCGCATCCGGCCGCACGGCGTCGGGCTTTCGACCAACGCCGGCATCTGATCCAAGCGCAACCCGCTCGCCGCGATCATCGCCGGGGACCAATCCCGCTTCGCCTGGTCGAGCCACAGCGTGCCGGCGGCGTCGCTGACATCGGTCATGCGCTCGCCGGTCAGGCACAGGCGCACGTAGTCCTTGGGCAGCAGGATGCAAGCGAGGCGGGCGAAATTCTCCGGCTCGTGCGCCCGCAGCCACAGCGCCTTCGGCGCCGTCAATCCAGCCATGGGCCGGACGCCGGCCAGGCGCGCGACATCCGGGATCGCGGCGAGGGCGGCCGCCTCGGCGACGGCCCGCGCGTCATTCCACAGGATCGCCGGCCGGATCACGGCATCTTTCGCGTCGAGGGCGACCAGGCCGTGCATCTGGCCGGAGAGGCCGATCGCCTTCACTGCACGCCAGGCTTCCGGCGCCGCGCGCGCGATCTCTGCGACCGCGTCGTTGACGGCGCGCCACCAATCCTCGGGCGCCTGCTCGGACCGGCCGGGGTGCGGCTGCATCGCGGCGAGCGGGCGCGACGCGCCGGCGACGACGCACTGCGCCGCGTCGACCAGAACGGCCTTGACGGCGGAGGTGCCGATATCGAGTCCCAGAAATGCGACCATGCGGGCCGCGAGCCTGTCACGGCCTTCAGGAATCTTCAATCTGTTGGAGCTGGATGAGGGAGATGCGCGTCAGGCGCGGGGCGCGCCCGGCGGTCGGGAGAGGCGGACCGGGCTCAGCGACCGGTCGGCAGGGTCAGCGCGTCCTCGGCGTCGAGCGTCGACGGGTTGCCGTTGTCGAAGGTCACGATTTCGCGGCTGCCGTCGATGCCGTCGCAGACGATCTTGGTGTTCTGCGGCAGATGGGCGAGGTCGAGCGACACGCGGGTGATACCCGACAGGATGGCGCCCTGCTGCAGGCAGCGCTCGGCGCTGAGGTAGTCGACATCCGGCGTCTCCGTGAAGCACAGGATGCCGGCAAAGCAGGTGGTCAGCATCAACTGGAACATGACTCATCTCCAGCGCCGCATGGAAGCGCGACGGCGGCGCATCGCCGTTCGTTCCGGCAACCGGAGAAGGAGCTGTTCGGACCGCCACCAGGGCGGGGTTACGCAGCGCCTACGCAATCGTGGCCGGCTGCCAACATCCTCATTAGGCGGTCAAAGCAATTAACAACCGGTTGCGGGGCCGTGTTCCATGCGCCACAAGCGCAGGGGGAAATCGCTCTAGGCGAAACGAACTAGCGGCAAGCGGCAAACTCTGCCCGGTTTATGAAGAAAGTGTGGAGATACCGGCCAAGGGCGGCCAAGCCGGATTGACTGCGCTGCGTCGCAGCCGCAAGCTTCGGTCAAGGCGCCGGCGTGCTCAGGCACGGCACCACAGCACATATCGGGGATGAGAGAGGGCGGGACGAAGCGGCCACCATTCGGGGGAGGCTTGTCGTGGACCCAATGATCCTCACGATCGCGACGCGGGCGTTCGAGCGGCTGCTGGTGGTGCTGGCCGGCGCCCTGGCGATCTATCTCGGCTATCGCCTGTTCATCGACATGCCGAATGCCGAGCGCGGCTCCGGCAAGGTCAACCTGCCAGGTGGCATCTCGATCTTCCTGTCGCGCGTCGGGCCGGGAATCTTCTTCTCGCTGTTCGGCGCCGTGGTCATCGGCCTCTCGTTCCAGTACGGCATCACCTTCACCGATACGCAGGCGCGGGCGCCGGTCGCTATCGCCGATGCAGGGCCGACGGAGCGCAGCTGGTCGGGCGTGGCGCCCGCGCAGTCTCCGGCCGCCGCGCCGATCGAGTCCTTCGAGCGCGACCGGGTCTTGGCTATCGTGGCGACGCTGAACCGGATCGAGGCGGGCCTGCCCGCGGACATGAAGCCGACCGAGCGGGTGAACGTGACATACGCGTTGCGCGATGCGCGCAAACGGCTGCTGGTCTCGGTCTGGGATGCGGAAGCCTGGGGCGACGTCGCCGCGTTCCACGACTGGGTGCAGGCGAACGAGCCGAACCCGCCGCCGCCATCGATCGCGACGGCGGCGAAACTCTACTGGCAGGGCCGGGCGGACACCGGACCATAGGAAAGGGAGGGGCGCCATGCGCAGCCCGCTTTTCCGGCCGATCGCCCTCGTCGCCTTGCTGACGCTCGCGCCGGCCGCCCTGGCGCAGCAGAGCGCGATCGACACGCTTTACGACGACCAGACGATGCAATATTGGGGCCCGCGCTACGAGAAGGGCCTGCGCGACAATTTCGACAACGTCATCCTGCCGTATCTGAGCGAGGCCGAGCGTCGCCAGCTCACCGGCGTCAGGATCGAGGTGCCATCGCGCGTGCCGGGCCAGGAACCCTTCGCCTTCTTCACCTCCGGGCCGCCCTGGACCGTCACGCTGTCGGCGGCGTCGATCAAGTTCTTCGACGATCTCTGCGTCGCCCAGGCCTGGCTCAACGCCAATGGCTACAGCCTGGAGACGGCGTCGGAATACGTGACCATGCTGAAATACCGGACGCCGGAAGCGCTGGGCGGGGCATATCCGGCGGTGCTCGACGCGCTGCAGATCCCGGCGGACGCCCTTGATGACCAGCGTGTGTACAATACGGCGACCCGCCTGTTCGACGAGGCGATCTTCTTCATCCTGGTGCACGAGCTGGGCCACGCGCTCTACGAGCATCCCGGATACGGGCCCGGAATCACCCGCGCCGAGGCCCGCGCCAACGAATCCGCCGCCGACGAATTCGCGCTCGACATGATGCGCCGGGTCGGCGCCGAGCCGACCAGCATGGCGTTCTTCTTCGTGGCAGCCGCGCACTACCTGCAGGGGCGCGGCGATTTCGCCAGCGAAGCTGCGTATCAGGGCTTCCTGGCCGACGCCACCCATCCGCTGACCGCCGAGCGCCTGCACGCCTTGGCCAGCAGTCTCGAGGGTTCCGCCGACCGCTTCGCCCAGGATGAAGGCGACGTGGCCGCCAGCCGCGCGCGGATCCTCGGCACCGCCGCGCAATTGCACCAGGTGGCGGAGATCCTCGGCGACCCCGGCGTGCAAGCGTTGATCGCGCAGAAGGGGCGGAGCATGACGCCGCAGATGCTGGCGCCGCGGCGGCCGGGCGAGTTGCCGAACCTCGCCGCGTCGGGCCCATCGGATGACGGCGCCGGCGCGCCGTTCCACGGCACCTATGTCGGCGAGTTCTCCGACGGAACGGCATCCCTGCCGATGAAGACGGTATTGCGCCGCCAGGGCGACCAGGTGATGGGCGAGTATTACTACGGCGGCGGCGCCGGGCGCATCGTCGGGCTGGTGCAGGACCGTGTGCTCTACTACCAATGGCTGGAGGGTGGAGCGAGCGGCTACGGCTACCTGATCGCGGCGGAGGACGGAAGCAGCCTCGACGGCCGCTGGGGCCATGGCGAGTCCATGGATGACGGCGGCACCTGGAACGGCGCCAAGGCGGAGTAGCGGAGGAGATTTTTACGTGCCCGGCCTCGTCGACCTGGTGTTCCGTCCCTGGCTGCAGCGCTTCTTCGTCCGCCAGCCCGCCGATCGCGGCGCCCTGCTGATCGATCGCGGCTTCGGCCTGCTCTATGACGTCGAGCGCGACATCACCTGGCTGCAGGATGCCAATTACGCAAAGACCGTGGGCCGCAGTCCGGACGGGCAGATGACCTGGCCGGACGCGCGGGCCTGGGTCGCCGGGCTTTCCTATCGCGGCATCACGGGCTGGCGCCTGCCCGACGCCCGCGCCCCGGACGGCGGCGGCCCGCGCGAAGGCGAGGCGAGCGCGGAGGGGGAGATCGGCCACCTGTTCCTGGTCGCCGGCACCCGCAAGTCGCCGCCCGACCTGCAGCTGAAGAACTTCGAACCCTACAGCATTTACTGGTATCGCAACGAAGCCTCGGCGGACGAGGCCTGGGCCTACAAGATGCTCGGCATGAAGCAGGGCCGGCTGGCGAAGAATCCCTGGCAGATGGGCGACATGACGGTGCCTCTGGCCGACAAGGTGCTGGCCTGGCCGGTGCATGACGGTGAGGTGCGGCCGGGCCTGTTCGTCCGCCTTTCGCAGCTGTGGATCACGGTCTTCGCGCGCTGGGAATAGCGCGCCTAGTGCACCGTCTCCATGGGCGGCGCTTCCATCGCGCCCGTCATCAGCGCCACTGCGTCGGACATGGAGTATTTCTTCGGGTCGATGACGGTCAGCCGCTTGCCCAGGCGGTGGATGTGGATGCGGTTGGCGACCGGCTGGTCGGGTGGACGGTGCCGGGTTGGTCCGGTGGGCGCCGATTGCCACCGGATATCGCAGATGGCCAGCGCGCGTATCCTTTGGCTACGTGCGCCGGAAGGGCTCAGGGATTACAAGGGCTTGGGATCGACAAAGCGCCGCAGCACGTTCTCGGTGATGCGCGAGACGTTATTGTCGTAGTTGTTGTGCGATAGCGAGCCCATCCAGGCGATGGAGCTGACCGAGAACACGCCGCCGCCCTTCGGCGTCTCGAAAAAGACCAGGTCGGCGCGCACCAGCGGCGACTGGCTGCCGGTCAGATCCGGCGTGTTCACCAGGATCTCCTCGCAGACCACCATGTAGATGTCGGTGTGCTTCTCGGAGGAGGCGAGCACCAAGGCATGCGGCGGCGTGCCGAGGAGCGGGTCGGCGCGATCCAATTCCAATCCGGCTGCGCCGCCGCCGACGAGGCCGAAATCGCCGATCAGCTCGTCATCGCCCACACCCGCGAAGATGAACTTGGCGCGCGGATCGAAGCTGCCCGGCTGGCGGCGGTAATAGGATGAGAGGTCGAAGCCCTGCGCGGTGAAGCCAGTGCCGACCAGCAGGTTGGGCGGCCGGCCCTGGCGTCGCCACAGACCGCCATATTCGCCGGTGAAGGACTGGAAATACTCGCCGGGCTCGGCCGCCCAGGTGCGGATGCCGTCCTCGGCCCGGCGCACCTCGATGACGCCCGGCAGGCTTTCATGGAAGCCGATGCGCCAGTAGAAGCCGTTGGCGCCAAGATACATCAGGCGCCCGCCTTCCTGGGTGTAGCGCGTCATCGCGTCCAGCATCCGCGTCGAATAATATTCCGGATGCGAGCCGGTGAGGACCACGCGATAGCCTTTCAGCAGGTCGAGGCCTTCCGCATGCAGATCCTCGTCAGTGATGACGTCGAACTCGAAGCCCTTGCGCTCCAGCCAGTCGCTCAAATGGAGATCGGCGTTGAACTGCCAGAGGCCGGAACCCTTGGCGCCGAGCCAGGAGGCGTATTTCGGCCGCAGGTTCAGGATCGGCCTGAGACGCGAGGAGTAGCAGATGCCGCTGCCGTCGACGTGGTTGTCATAGAGCGAGGCGCAATATTCCGGATGCACCATCAGATGCAGGTCGTTCGGCTGCAGCACGACGAGGCGTCCGACCACCATCTGCGCGCCGGGCGAGGAGAATGAATTGGCGTCGTTGGCATAGGCCATGTAGCTCGCCGTCGGCGCCAGGAAGGCGATGTCGGCGGTCCGCTTGCCTTTTGGGGGCCGGACGAAGAAGGGGATGTGGTCTTCGTCGTCACCGGACCCGAGACGCGCGGCGTAGATGCCGCTCTTCAGGTCCTGCGGGACTTCCAGCCGGAAATCCTCCTGCCAGCCGGCGTCGTAGAGATCGTCTTCGTGGAAATGGATCGCGCCGTATTGCTCCGGGCAGGATTTCCAGTCCATCGCCGTGCCGTCCCAGTCCCACCCCTTCATGGCGCGGGTGGGGAGGTTGACGAGTTCGCCGTGCAGCGCGTTGCGGCTGAGGTCTTCGATCTTCGTGCCGGACATGCCGCGGGCGAAATCCCAGGCGGCAACCAGGCCCGGCATGCGCAAAGCCTCGGTCGCATCCCGCACCGCGCGGTCGGCCTCGTCGGGCGACAGGGCGCGATCGAACAGGCGCGGGGAGTCGATCTTGCCGTTGAAGTGGTGGGTGGCGCTGGCATCCGCCGCCATGAACAGCGGTGTGGCGGACTTGGCCGGATGCGGATGCAGCTTGCTGCGGCGCTCGTCGCTGCGGTCGGCACGGGGATAGGGCAGCAGTTGGCGCTGCCAGACCCAGGCCTCACCGGTATTGCCGTTATAGCCGGCACCGACCGAGTACCAGTGTCGCGCCAGCAAGGGCTGGCCGAGCGGCAGGCGCTTGCCTTGCATTCCGTCGCCGAAGCTGAGGGCGAGGCAGCCATCCGCGCCGATCTCGAGCACGAAATCGCGCGCGAACAGAACCTGTCGCCCGCGCCCCGGCAAGGTCGGCCAGATCATCGCGGCGATGGTGAAGCTCTTGAGTGCCGGCACGTTCGGCACGATCGCGGCGGAACCGGGGTGGATCTTCTGCACGCGCCCGGGATACTCGCCGCTGACCGTGGTCTTCACTTCGCGCTCCTGGAAGCCGGGGCCTTCCGGGTTGGTGTCGCCATGCACCAGCCGCACGATGTCGGCGCGATAGCGGGGCGCCTCCGAACTCACCATGAAGCGGATGGTCTCGCCGGGCGCGACGGAGAAGCGGTCGGCGTAGCCGGTGATCTTCATTTCTCTCCTCCTTCCCCCCTTGTGGGGGAAGGCAGCGGAGACTTGGCGAACATAGTGAGCCTAGTCGCAGCCGGATGGGGGGTAGCACGCGCTAGGCGCGCGCATCGCCTGAGGCGATCCCGGGTGACGATCGCCGAAAAACCTGGCGCTGCGTCACTCCCCATTCCCACCTTCCCCCACAAGGTGGGAAAGAGCTCAACGAGTTGGGGGCATGCAGCGAGCATCCTTGGAAGCCTGCTCAATTGATCTCCTCGCCCGTCATCGCCTTCCAGCGCGCGCGAAAGACATAGAGCTCGGCTTCGTTGAGGTCGGTGAAGACGTGGCTGGTGAGCTGGACCGGCTCGCCGCGCTTGCCGGAGAGGATGCCGAGGGTCCATTCGCAATGCGGCTTGGTGGCGACGAGCACATACTTGCCGGCCGGGGGTGCTGAGCGCATGGCGTTGAGGATGCGCTGCAGCCCCGGCGAATGCGGCCCGACCGGCTGGGCGCGGAACTCTTCGACGTATTGGCGGTCTTCGGGCGTGATCTTGTACATGCGGATTCCCCTGGCGCGGCCCTCAGGCTGCCACTGTCAGCGCTCGCCGAGCAAGAGGTCTGCCACGAGGTTGGGCGCCGTCCAGTGCGGCATGTGGCCGGCTTGCTTCACGAAATGCACGGCGACTTCGGCCGGCAAATTGGCAGCGTGCTGCCAGGGGATGATGGGGTCGGCGAGGCCGAAGACGGCAATGATCGGATTCTTCACCCGCGCCAGCTCCGAAACGATCAGATGGCGCTGCTTGCCCGCGGCGGTGACGGAGGCGGTGAGCGATCGCAGCAGGTCGCGGCGCTGCCCGATTTGCGCCAGCAGCCCGTCGAGATAGGTGCGGGAGAGGGCGCCGCCGCCGAGCTTGGCGGTCTCGCGCTCAAGATCGGCGATGGTGGTCGCCTCGACCATGCCGGAAATAAAGCCGGCATCGATCTCCGGCCCCAGGCCGGCGGGGGCGAGCAGCATCAGGCGTTCCACCTCGACTTCGCGGTCGGCGGCGAGGCGCGTGGCGATCATGGCGCCCAGCGAATGGCCGACCAGCTTCACCGGCCCGAAGGCGCAGGCGCGGAGCGCCATCGCCGTCAGCTCGGCGGCCTCGTCGAGGCTGTGGGCCATCGCGTCGCTGGCGCCGTGCGCAGGCAGATCGACCGCCAGGACGCGCAGCCTCTGCTTCGCCAGGCGGCGCGCCAGCAGCCCGAAGGATTCCGCCTCGGCGAACAGGCCGTGGATCAGGAACGCATCGCCGCGCCGTTGCCCTTGCGCGGGCCATTCCTTGACCACGAGGGTTCCGGCGCGGGTGGCGACCTCGATAATGCTTTCCCTGACCAGCATCGGCGGCGCCACGGCCGCGCCGGCGATTGCCGCCAGCACGTCTTCGCCGCTGACGCGGCCGCCGCGCCCGGTGCCGGCGACGCCATCGAGGGACAGGGCATGGTCGCGCGCCAGGCGCCGCGCGCGCGGGCTGGCGCGAATGCCGGCGATTTCCGATGGCCCCCCAGACGCCAACAGCGGACGCGTCGCGGTGGCGGGCATCTTGGCGGCCGGCGCCCGCGGCTGCGGTGCGGTCTTGCCGCGGGCCACCTCGATCCGCGCGATCGGGCCGTCGACCGGAATCATCGCGTCGGCGCCGGCGAGATGCTCGACCATCACGCCATCCTGCAGCGCCGGCACCTCGACGACGGTCTTGTCGGTCTCGACCTCGAGCAGGATCTCGCCGCGCCGGAAGGCATCGCCCGGCTGCTTCAGCCAGCCGACGATGCGGCCTTCCTCCATGGTCTCGCCGAGGCGCGGCAAGGGCAGAGTGACGATGCTCATTCGGCGGCCCAGCCCGGCGCCTGGCACTTGACCAGCCACAATCCGGTCTCGGCGATCAGCTGGGCGTTGGGCACCGAACCGCGCTCCAGGGCCGGCGAGACGGGGATCGGGATATCCTCGCCGGCGACGCGCACCACCGGTTCTTCGAGGTGGTCGAAGCACAGTTCGTGGAGGCGGGCGGAGAGTTCGGCGGAGAAGCCGCCGGTCTGATGCGCCTCGGTGACGACGATGGCGCGATGGGTGCGACGCACCGATTGCACCAGCGTCGCGTCGTCCAGCGGATTGAGGGTGCGCAAATCGATCACCTCGGCGGAGATTCCCTCGGCGGCCAGCATGTCGGCGGCGATCAGCGATTCCTGCACCATCTTCGAATAGGCGACGATGGTGACGTCGTTGCCGGGCCGGCGCACCAGCGCCTTGCCCCAGGGGCCGTCCGGCTTGCTCACGTCGAGCATGCCCTTCTGCGTGTAGAGGCCCTTGTGTTCGAGGAACACGACGGGGTCGGGCAGCGTCAAAGCGTGGCGCAACAGGTGATAGGCGTCGTTGATGGTGGCGGGCATCGCGACGCGCAAGCCGGGGATATGCGCCATCCAGGCTTCCAACGATTGCGAGTGCTGTGCCGCCGCCGAGCGGCCGGTGCCGCCCTGGCTGCGCAGCACCATCGGCACGCCGATTTGGCCGCCGAACATGTAGCGGATCTTGGCCGCCTGGTTGGCGAGCTGGTCCATCACCAGGCCGACGAAATCGACATACATCAGCTCGACCACCGGGCGCAGGCCGCTCATCGCCGCGCCCACCGCGGCGCCGACGAAGCCGGGCTCGGAGATCGGCGTGTCGAGGATGCGCTCAGGGCCGAACATCTCCAGCATCCCCTTGGTGACGCCATAGGCGCCGCCATAGAGGCCGACCTCCTCGCCCATCACGACGATGTCGGGATCCTGCTCCATGGCATCGATGAGGGCCTGGCGCAGCGCCTCGCGATAGGTGGTCTCGACGGCGCTCATCGCGTCATCTCCGAGAGGATGGCGCTGAGTCGCGCGCGCAAGGGTGTCGGCTTGGGCTGGTCGGGGGCGTAGACGTCCTCGAACATGGTGGCGATATCCGGCAGGTGCTCGGCGATGGCCTGTTCCAGGGCGTTGTCCATCTCGGCGGCGATTTCGGCATCCAGCGCGTCGAGGCTCTCCGCCCCGGCGCCCTTGCGGGCGATCAGCTTGTCGCGGGCGGATTGCAGCGGGTCGCGCCGGCGGCCCTGTTCCTCTTCCGCGCTGTCGCGATAGGGGCTCTTGTCCATGCGGGCATGGCCGTAGAAGCGGTAGCAGGTGAGGACCAGCAGGCCGGGCCTGCCGTCGCGCGCATTGGCCAGCATCCGCTCGGCGGCCTCATGCACCTGCTCGACGTCGCTGCCGTCGACAATCTCGCCGGCGAGGCCGAAGGCGCGGGCGCGCTCGTCGAAGGCGAGGTTGGCGGTGGCGCGGTCGACGCGCGTGCCCATGCCGTACTGGTTGTTGATGCAGCAGAACAGCACCGGCAGCGACCACAAGGCCGCCAGGTTCATGCTCTCATAGAGGATGCCCTGCTGCATGGCGCCGTCGCCATAGAAGGCGACCGAAACGCGCTTCTGCTTCTTGCGCTTGTAGGCGAGCGCCGCGCCGACCGCGTGCGAGATGCCGCCGCCGACGATGGCATTGGCGCCGAGATGGCCGAGGCCCATGTCGGCGATGTGCATGGAGCCGCCCTTGCCGCGGCAATAGCCGCTGGCCTTGCCGGCGATCTCCGCCAGCATGCGCGCCGGTTCGGCGCCGCGGGCGACGAAGATGCCGTGGCCGCGGTGATGGGTGGTGAAGCTGTCCTTCGCCTCCATGGCGCGGCACACGCCGGCGACGGATTCCTCGCCGATGGAAAGGTGCAGCATCGATCCGGCGCTCTCCGAGCGCACGAACATCTCGCTGACCCGCTCCTCCAGCGAGCGGATGCGCCGCATGTCGCGGTAGAGGGCGAGGAGAAGCTGGTTGTCTGTCATTTGCTCTCGCGGACCTTTTTCAGCGCGGCATAGAGCGCGCGGTATTGCGGATAGAAAGCATCATAGCGTTTGGCATCGGCCGGGTTCGGCTCGATCACGCGCGTGGTGCGCACCATCGCCCTGGCGCCCTCCTCGATGGTCTTGAAGCGGCCGATGCCGTGGGCGGCGAGGATGGCGCAGCCCAACGCCGGCGCATCCGGCACCTCGGTCAGTTCGAGCGGCGCGCCGATGGTGTCGGCGTGGATCTGCAGCCAGAGCGGCGAGTTGACGGCGCCACCGGCGACGACGATGCGCCTGGCTTCGAAGGCGTTGCCGAAATTCTCGACGATCAGCTTGGTGCCGAGGCAGATGCCCTCGATGATCGCGCGATAGACGTGTGCCGGCGTGTGCTTCAGCGTCAGCCCGGTGACGGCGCCGCGCGACAAGGCGTCGGTATAGGGCGTGCGATTGCCCTGGAAGTGGTCCAGCACCAGCAGGCCCTCGCAGCCCGGCTCGATCTTCGCGGCGAGCTCGTTCAGCGTGTCGAAGCTCGTGGCTTCGGCGAAATGGCGCTTGAACCAGGCGATGACCGAGCCGGTCGAGGTCTGACCGCCCTCGATGATCGGCTTGCCGGGATAGACCGCGTCCATATAGGTGCCCCAGATACCGGGCGCGTGGACCGGCTGCGCGGCGACGCCGAGATGCAGATGCGACGACCCGGTGATCAGCGCCATCTCGCCCGGCTCGGTGACGCCGAGGCCGATCACGCCGATGAAGGCATCGGCGCCGCCTTGCACGACGGGCGTTCCCGCTTTCAGGTTCAGAGGCGCCGCGGCCTCAGCCGTCAGGCCGTCGATCACGTCGCCGGGGCGCACGATGTCCTGCGGCCATTTCCCGGCGAGCTCGGGGATGCCGAGCTTCTGCAGCAGCGAGGTCGGCCGGCCGCCATGCTGGCTCTGGTAGTGCCAGCGCACCGCCATGTTGTCGAGCGAGGCGACCCAGCGCCCGGTCAGGCGCAGATTCATGTAATCCTGGTATTCGCCGATCTTCGCGGCGGGGGCGAAGAGCTCAGGCTGGTGCCGCTTCATCCATAGCGACTTGGGGATCATCCACTCGGCCGAGACCGGGCCGGAGCCGCCGCCATTGACGCGCAATGCCGGGTCGCCGCTGGCCGCCACCAGGGCTGCCTCCTCGGCGGAGCGCACATCCATCCAGATCATCGCCGGGCGCAGCGGCGCGCCGGCGTCATCGAGTGCGACCACCGAGCAGCAGGTCGTGTCGACGGCCAGCGCCGCAACCTGGTCGCCGGCAATGCCGGCCGCCTGCAACGCGCCACGCACGGCCTCGCCCAGGCAGCGCCACCAATCCTCGGGGTTCTGCTCGGCCCAGCCCGGTTTCGGGAACTCTGTCTTGTAGGGCGCCGCCTTCGATCCCTTCGGCCGCCCCGCAGGATCGAACACGATAGCCCGGATGCTCTCCGTGCCGCCATCGATGCCCAGCAGATACGCCATCGCCGCCCCTGGATTCCTATCGTCGGGCGCAACTAAAGCACAGGCGGCGCAGAATGCCAAAGAGGCGCGGCGAAGCTGCCAACTAAGCCGTCATCCCGGCCGAGCAACGCGAGCGCCGGGATCCACAATGCCGACGCAGGGACGGCGGAAGGGTGCGCACCTGAACGGGCGCTCGTGCGGCGGCGCGATGGACCCCGGCGCAAGGCCGGGGTGACGATCGAGAGGTAGCGCGGGCGGTGTGTCGCCCCCTCAGTTGAAAAACACCCGCTCCGCCTCGAACAGCCGCATCGCCCCGGAGAGCGTGCGCCAGCGGGCGCGGTAGGGGGCGAGGTCGAGGGCCGGGGGCTCGGCGGGCGCGGGCACCTCCACCTTCATACCGGGATCGGCGAGCAGCGCGGCGCCGAGGCTGGTGCCGAGCGTTTCCAGGCTGGGCAGGACGTCGCTTGCCGGGCGCAGGGCGGCGAGGGCGGCGATATAGACGTCGTTCGCGGCGAAGGGGCCTTCGACCACGACCGGCCCACGGGCCTGGATGAGGTCGAGCATCAGATCGGTCATCAGCGCGCAATAGAGCGCGGCCAAAGTCGCGCGGTGCCAGGGAATGGCGTCATTGCCGCTGGCGTCGACGAATCGCCCGCGCGTGCCGGCGAAGGGGCCGCCCTGGTCGGAGAAGGCGGGCAGGGCGTAGCAGGGATGGGCGAGCAAGGCGGCGAGGCAGTCTTGTGCCGAGCCCGGCTCCTCCGCCGCGTCGCCCTTGATCGCCTCGTATTCGCGGCCACCGGCGAAGCGCGCGCCGGCGATGAGGTTGCCCAACGCGTCCACATTGCCGAGGCAATCGAGGCTCTCGCCGCGCGCCGGGACTTCGCCACCAGCGGCGAGCGGGATGATGAAGGTGCCGGTGGAGACGACTGCGAAGGGCTCGCGCAGATTGAGCCGCCAGCGCAGGAAGGCGGCGTTGCTGTCATGGATGCCGGCGCGGATGCGGCAATCGGCGGGGAGGCCGGTATCGCGCGCGATCTCCGGCCGGAGCGTGCCGATGACGTCGCTGGCCTTGCGCAAAGGCGGGAACAGCGGACGCCAGCCGGCGCGGTCGACGAGCGCGGAGAAATCCGCCGCGCGCGGGCGCCACAGATCCGAGTGATTGCCGAGCGCGGTCACCTCGCTCACCGCGACGCCGCTGAGCCGCCAAGCCCAGTATTGTGCATAACCTAGGATCGCGGTGGCGCGGGCGAATTCCGCCGGAAAGCGGCGCTGCAGCCAGAACAGCTGGCGGCCGGGATTGTGGCTGCAGGGCAGGCGCGGCGACAAAGTCGCGGAGAAATCGCGCGCGAGCGGTTCGTATTCCGCATCGTGTTCCGCGATCTCCTGCTGATAGTCCAGCATGGGCAGGGCCAGGCCGCCGGCGTCGATCACCGCCACGCTGGCGCCGTGCGCCACCGGCACGATGTCGGTGATGCGCGCCACCTTTGCCAGCGCGGCCAGCTCGGCGAGCGCCCAGCGCCAGATCGCCTCGACCGGCAGATGCAGATAGGGCGGGCCGGGGCATTCGTCGAGATGCGTGCGGCGCAGCTCCACGACCCTGCCGCCGGCGACGAGGGCCAGCTTCACATGGGTCTTGCCGACATCGAGGATGGCAACGGCGTCCATGCCGCCATCCTTGCCGAAACCGGCGCGGATGGCGAGGGCGACGCCTTGGCCTAAAATCGGGCCCTAGATAACGAGGGTGGTCGAGGCGCCCTTGTTGAACACGGCCGACATGCCGCCCTTGGACTTGGCCACCAGCTTCTTCACCAGCTTCTGGACCTCGGCCATGTGCGTGTCCGACTCCTTCGTCTTGCCATCCTTCTGCGTGCTGAACCAGAACTTGAACTTGCGTCCCTCGGCTTCCGGCGCCCGCGCGCGCTTGCTTGCCGGGCCGAGGCGCGAATCGAAGATCTTCTGGATCACGGTCAGGTCCGGGTTCGCGTGCTGGCCGTTGCCGCAGAGGACATAGTGGTCCGCCGACACGGTCCGTGCGAACTCGTCGTCGAGATTGTTCTCCGATCCATGATGCTGCACCTTGTGGACATCCAGGTGCAGGTAGCCGTCCGGCAGGAATCCGGTCTGCCTCAATCCCTCGACGATGTAGTCCTGCTGCGAATCGCCGGTCAGCAGCAGGCGCTTGCCGTCCTCCTCGACCATGAACATGAGCGAGGCGATGTTCGGCGCCGTCACGCCCTTGTAGTCGGGTATGCCGTTCCAGTCCCGCAGGTCGATGGGCATGGGCGCGAGGCTGCTGGAGCTGAACTCGTCCATCTTCTTCTTCAGCTGCTGGTCGATCTTCCGGACGGCTTCCTGGTTGGCATCGAGCCAGGTCTTCCAGCCCTTGCGGAGGCTGTCGAGCTCGCCGCGACCGGGTCCGAGGATCGTCAGCTTCATCGAGCCGATCTTGAACGCCTTGCCGCTCGGTCGCCGCATCAAGAGCTTGGCCTTGCCGGTCTGGCCCGGAACCTTGTTCAGCGGGATCCCCAACAGGTCCGGCGAGGCCAGGCGCGACACCTTGATCGCCTCGGGAATGGAGGTCGCGATGTCGTACAGAGCTTCGCCGACCTCCTTCAGTTCCGGAACTCCGGTGGCGAGGAGCGACGGGGCCGCCGCCGCCAGCAGGCTCTCGACCGGCCGCTCGAGCGAGCCGAGCTGGGCGGAGAAGGAATTGTGCCAGATAGCCTTGATCTCCGGCGGCCGCGGCGCCTCCGGCGGAGCCACGGCGCCGCCGTTCTTCTTGTGGTGGTCATGCACGCGCCAGGCAACCTCGTCCTCCAGCAGGGCGAGCACGCCGCTGATGTGATCCTGGTCGATATGGGAGACGTAGACGGCGTCGAGCTTCTGCTTCTTCTTGCGCAGCTTCGCGAGCTCGCCGCGCACATGCTTGCGCATGCTGCCGGTCATGCCGCCGTCGCACAGGATGCGATGCCCGTCGGCGCTTTCCAGCAGCAGGCAGTCGCCCTTCTCGGACTGGAATATCTGGAGCTTCATGGCATCCTCGCTGCTCAGCCGAGGTCGGTGCGGGAATCGTAGCTCAGCGCCTCGTTGACGGCGGCTTCCGGATCGACCTGGCCGAATCCCATGTCGTTGCGCCAGGAATAATCGGCGCCCGGCAGCGGCCGCGACGAGCGCTGCAGAATGCCGGTGCATTGCGCCGCGGTCAGCTTCGGGTTGCCGGCGAACAGCAATGCCACCGTCCCGGTGACATAGGGGCTCGCCATGCTGGTTCCGGACATCCGGACCCACCGCTCGCCGCGATCGGAGAAGCCGTTGGCCGCGAGGATGTTGGTGCCTGGCGCCGCGATGTCCGGTTTCAGCCGGTCGTCGCGCGTCGGCCCCTGGCTGCTGGTCTTGTTGATGCGCTGCCGCTCGGCGTCGAGATTAGCGACGGCGATGACGCGATGGCCGCAGGCCAGCGAGCTGATCGAGTGGGAATCGACGTTGGACCGCTCCGAGAAGAAGGAGGGGAAGCGCGCCACCCGGCGCTCGCCGACCCGGTCGAATTCATAGGGATCGTCGCGCTCGATCCAGCAGTGGAACTTGCCGTCGCGCACCTCTTTGCCGGTGAGGCGCACGGTCCACAGCCCGGCCTGCACGCCGACCGGGCTGCCCGTGCTGAGGTCGGGCGAGAGGTAGAGCGAGATGTAGTTGCACCCGTTTACCGGATGGTAGAGTTCGTTGTAGATCGACAGGAAGGTGCCGCTCGGCAGCCGTCGGTTCTCGATGAACTGCCCCGGCTCGACCGAGATCCACTCGCTGGCGCCTGGCGGACGGACATGGACCGAGAAGCGATCCTGCGCGCCGTACCAGATCTCCAGCTCGTTCTCCGACACGTCGACGATGCTGTTGCCGACGACGGTCCAGTCGAGCTCCGCGGACAGGCCCGCGGCGGCGATCTGGCCGCTGCCGTGGATGCGCCCCAACACCCAGCCGATATCCTCGGGCGTCTCGCCCTTTTCCTGGCCGGCATTGCCGGCGGCAACGCAGATCGCGCGGCCTTCCGTCGCGAGCAACGCATCGAGCCAGCGGGAAACCCCGGTGGACCCGTCATGCGCGCCGCCATTCGTGCCGAGGCTGATGTTGATCGCGATCGGCTTCTTCTGGGCGCGCGCGATCCCCAGCAGGTATTCGACGGCCTGGACGATCCGGTTGGAATCGCAGAACGCGGTGCGCCGCTGGGCGGTGGCCGTCGCCTCGCGGGGAATGTCGACCAGCACCGCGGCAATCGCCGCCTTCGGGCAGACGCCGGAATTGCCGGCGGCGATGCTGGCCACATGGGTGCCGTGGGAGCCGGGCGACATCTGCGATTGCGGCTCGAGCGTCGTGGCCGGCAGGCCGCCGTTGCGCGCGGCCCTGATCGCCGCGTCCATGTGCTTCTTGGTGAATTCCGCGCCGAAGCTGTAGCCCGCCGGCGCGGCGCGAAACTTGCCGCCCTGGTCCCAGATCGACAGGAAGCGGGTGCCGCCGCGGCCGTCGGCGAAATCCGGATGCGCGAAGTCGAAGCCGCCGACATCGACGATGCCGATGATGACATCGTGCTTCAGCCGCCGCGCCGTCGCGGCGCGGATGCCGCGCCCGACCGGCGCCGTGGTCGTCGCGGCATCGGGCGCCGGCCGCGGGAGCTGGAAGGTGAGGCGCTCCGCCGGCTGGATGAACGAGATGCGCGGGTCCGATTTCAGCCTGCCGAGCTCCGAGACCGGCACGGTGGCGGAGATGAAGTTCCGCTTGCTCAGAACGTCGCCCTTGGCCGCCCGGGCGCCCGTGTGCCGTTGCAGCATCCTCGCGAGATCGGGCCCCAGACCGCCGCGCATCGCGCCCTTCTTCGCCGGCGCGCCATCCTCGCCGCGCTGCAATTCGATGAAGACGTTGACGAAGGCGTGCTTCGCCAGCCCTTCGGTCTTCAGCTTCTTCCTGCGCGGGGCCTTCTTCCGCGCCGCGAGGGCCGCCTCGTTGCCGGGGCCGAAAAGAACGTCGGTCCGGCGCAACTTGGCGGCGACCTGGTCCGGGATCGGCGCCGGCTTGAAGGTCGAGACGACGACGCTCGACAATTCCGCGCGCCGGCAGTTGATCGTGTCGCTGCCATTGCCGATGACGCGCAGCTTCGGATGCAGGCGCGAGGCCTTCTCGGGTACCTTCGCCATGGAAAAATACCCTCCCTCAACCGGTGGCGAGGGAGCGCAGTCTAGCAGGAAGCTCGCTTCGCCAAAAGAGCGAGGTGTGTGACAATCATACGCCTAAGGGTGGTGCCGCGGCGAACTCACGACTGGCGCGGCGAGCGGCGCGGTTTTCCGCACGGCATTGGCTGGGGCCAGGTGCTTGCTCATGACGGTGAGGGCGAAATCGACCCCGCCGCCGAAATCGATCCGCATCTCGCGCAGCGGCTGGTAGCCGAGCGCGCGATAGAAGGCATTGCCGCTCACGGTGGCGCCGAGTTCGACGGTGGCGAAGCCTACGCGCCGCAAGCGGTCCTCGACGGCGTTCATGATGCGCCGGCCGACGCCCTGGCGCGCCGCCAGCGGCTCGACGAAGACCGAGCGTACTGTCGCCCTGTCGCGGTTCGCATAGAGATGCGCATCGGGCAGGGTGCGCGCATAGCTTGGCATCCGTGTGGTCCAGCCGCCGCAACCGACAATCTCGCCGTCGCGCTCGGCGACGAGATAGGTGCGGTCGGCGACCAGGTACTCGTCCATGGTGCCGACGCGGCTGATGAAGGTCTCGATCTGGGTTGCCGTGTAATAGCCTTGGCCCAGCACCCGGATGGAGCGTTCCTGCAGGGCGCGCAGGTCCGGAAGGTCGCACCGCTCGGCCCGGCGAATCTCGATATGGCTCATGTCGATCTCGCGCGTTGTGTCGTCCCGCGCCATCGATATAGGCGGTGGCTTTACATCACGGAAACGAATTTATAATATATGTTAGATCAAGTAGATTGATGATGCTCGATCCCGATCTGTTGCGCACATTCCTGGCGATCGCCGAGGCCGGCAGCTTCACCGCCGCCGGCGCTGCCGTCGGGCGCACGCAATCGGCGGTCAGCATGCAGATGCGGCGGCTGGAGGAGCAGCTCGGCTGCAGCCTGCTGCGACGCTCGGCGCACGAGGTGGCGCTGACGCCGCAGGGGGAGATCCTGCGCCGCCACGCCCGGCTGGTCCTCAACGCGCAGCAGGCGGCGCTGGCGGCACTCAACCAGCCGGATGCGCCCTATGAGATCTCGCTCGGCATTCCCGACGACTACGCGCTCGGCCTGCTGCCCGCGGTGCTCAAGGACTTCGCTGCGGTCCATCCCAACGCCGCCGTCACCGTGACCTGCGAGCCGTCGCGCGACATCATACACAACATGGCGGAAGGCGCCTATGACCTCGCCTTGGTGACGGAGGGGCAGGGGCCGGTGACGGGGCCAGTGGTGCATCAGGAACCTTGCCATTGGGTGACGGCCGCGAAGGGCGATGCGCATCGGCGCGACCCGCTGCCGCTCGCTTTCGGTCCCGCCGGCGACACCTACCGGCGTTGGGCGATCGACCGCCTGGTGGAGCAGGGGCGCGCCTATCGCATTGCCTATACCTCGGTCAGCATGGCCGGCATCCGCGGCGCCATTCTCTCGGGCCTGGCGGTGAGCGCGATGGCCCGCAGCAGCATGACCGCCGGCATGCGCGCGCTCACCAGCGCCGAGGGCTTTCCCGAGCTTCCGATGCTGCGCATCTGCCTGATGACCAGCCCGCGCAGCCGGACGGAGATGGTGCAAGCGCTCGAATCCTTCCTGGTCGAACGCATGCGGGCGCGGGCGGGCGGCATCGCCGGCAAGCCGACCCCCGCGCACAACCGCTCCCGCAAGCGGCCGCTGAAAGGCGTCAACCTGTAGGACGGCTACTCCGGCTCGCCCCTGCGCACCACGTTGAAGGCGTCGTTGGCGGCGAGCGCTTCGGGCAGCGTGTGGTCCCAGTCATGCAGCCGCTCCGCCTCGGCCGGCACCGTCGCGAAGATGCGGCGGAAGAAGTCCTCGAATCCGGCGGGGGTGTAGAGGAACAGCGCCTCCGCCGCAGTCGCGTCCGGGTTCCACCAGCGGAAATAGGTCCGGCGCGGCATGAAGATGGTGGCGCCGGCGCCGAGCTCAACCGGGCCGCTGTCGAGCTGCACCACCAGGCGGCCCGCCAGCACATGGGCCATCCAATCCTCCTGGGTATTGGCGTGCGGCTTGGGCGGGGATTGGAAATGCGGCGCGACGGTGCGGCGGATCAGGGCGAAACCGCCATTCGTGTCCGCCCCGGTCAGGGTCAGGACCAGCTTTTCAGATCCCTTGCTCAGGGTTTCGCCCTCTCCAGCATGGCGGATGATGGGCCGGGGTGCGACATTGGACATGGCTTGGGCTTTCTGGTAGCCATTATCTCGATGTCTGATATCTTGATATAAAGATAAATGCAAGGCCCAGTGGAACAACCCCCTCATCCAGCTTATGGCGCTGATCCGACGAGCGACTTCATCGATCGCTTCGCGCTGGAATGGCGCCGGACGCGGCCGGAGATCGACGCCGGGGGCGTTGCCGGGTTACTCCGGGTGCTGCGCCTCGCCGCCCATCTGGAGCGGGAACTGGCGGTGCTCTGCGCCGATCAGGGGCTGAAGCCGAGCCAGTTCCAGGTCCTGGCCGCCCTGCGCCGGCGCGATCCGCAGCCGCTCACCGCCACCGAGCTGGCTGCGGCGGCGATCCTGACTTCCGGCGCGATGACGCCGATCCTCGACAAGCTGGAGGCCCAGGGCATGATCCGCCGGCAGGCCGACGATGCCGACCGGCGGGCGCGGTGCGTCAGCATCACGGCCAAGGGCCGCGGCATCATCGACCGGGCGCTGGATCTGCGCATGGCGCGGCACCGCGAGCTGAACGGGGTGCTCGACGGCGACGAGCGCGCGGCGCTGGCCTCGATCCTGCGCAAGCTGCTGCTGGCGGTGGAGAAACCCGCGGTCTAGTCAGGGACCGCAAGAGGCGCTAAGCAGGATCATGATCCGCCTCGGCGCCAACATCTCGTTCCTCTACAAGGAACTGCCGTTCCTGGAGCGTTTCGCCGCTTCCGCCGCGGCGGGGTTCAAGCTGGTCGAGTGCCACTGGCCCTACGAGCATCCGGTCGAGGTGCTGCGCGACCATCTCGCGCGCGCTGGGCAGAAGCTGATCATGGTCAACACGGCGCTCGGCGGCCGCGAGGGCGATTTCGGCCTCGCCGCCATGCCGGGGCGCGAAGCCGACTTCCAGGCCGTCTTCGACCAGGCGCTGCACTACATCAGCGCGCTGGGCGGCGCGCGCATCCATTGCATGGCGGGCAAGGTGCCGGTGACGGCAAGCTCGCACGCTACCTTCGTCGCCAATCTGCGCCTCGCCGCCGACAAGGCGCAGGGCAAGGGCATCGAGCTGGTGCTCGAGCCGCTCAACCAGCGCTCGGCGCCGGGCTATTTCCTTACCTCGACGCGGCAGGCGGCCGACATCATCGGCGAAGTGGGCCGGCCGAACGTCAAGCTGATGTTCGACGTCTTCCACCTGCAGATCCTGGAAGGCGACATCATCATGAAGCTGGAGCACCTGCTGCCGCTTATCGGCCATGTGCAGATCGCCGCGGTGCCGTCGCGCGCCGAGCCGGACGAGGGCGAGATCAACTACCGCGCCGTTTTCGACGCGCTGGAGCGCATCGGCTATGACGGAATCATCGGCGCCGAGTACCAGCCGCGTGCCGACACGCCCTCGGGGCTGGCGTGGATGCGGAAGCTGGGCGTCAAGCCGGCGGCAGCGTGACAGGAGGAACGATGGCAGAGATCGCTTTTCTCGGCACCGGCATCATGGGCGTGCAGATGGCGCGGCGCCTGGCGCAGGCCGGCCACAAGGTGCGGGCCTGGAACCGCTCGCGCGACAAGGCGGCGCGGCTGGCCGAATTCGGCGCGACCATCGCCGACACGCCGGCCGAGGCGGCGCGGGATGCCGAGTTCCTGATCTGCATGCTGTCCGACGGGCCGACCTGCGACGACGTGCTGCTGAACCAGGGGGCCGCGGCGGCGCTGGCCAAGGACGGCATCGTCATCGTCATGTCCTCGATCCCCGTCGATACGGCGCAGGCCGAGGCGAAGGCCTGTGCCGCGTTGGGCAAGCACTACATCGACGCGCCGGTCTCCGGCGGCGAGGCGGGCGCGCGCGACGGCACGCTGGCGATCATGGCCGGGGGCGACACCGCGGAGATCGCCCGGGCGAAGCCCCTGTTCGAGATCATGGGGCGCGTGACGCATGTCGGCCCGGCGGGGATGGGCTCGCTCGCCAAGCTCTGCAACCAGATGATCGTCGCCAACACCATCGCCACCGTCGCCGAGGCGCTGTTGCTGGCCAAGCGCGGCGGCGCCGATCCGGCGGCGGTGCGCCAGGCGATCATTGGCGGCTTTGCCGATTCGACGATCCTGCGCATGCACGGCGAGCGGATCCTGAAGGGCGATTTCAAGCCCGGCGGGCCGGCCAAGCATCAGCTGAAGGATTGCCGCACCGCCATCGCCACGGCGGAGCGAGCCGGGCTGGACTTGCCGGTCTCGGCCCTGGTGCGGCAGCTTTACGAGGACATGGTCGCGCATGGCGACGGCGAGGTCGACCATAGCGGTCTGTATCGCGAACTGGAGCGGCGCAACGGCATAGGCTGAGCGCAGCCGGAGCGGCGCGAGCCGGATCAGGGGGACGTCATGACGCTGGTCAAGTGGCTGCTGGTTGCCGGCATTGCGGTCGTTCTGGCGATCGCCGTGCTGATCTGGGAAGGCCGTATGCTGGAGCGCATCTTCGCGGTGGGCAAGGTGCCGACGATCGATTTCGCCACTCTGAAGCGCGCCGACACGCCGAACCAGTATCTGACCTGCCCGAACAATCTCTGCACCGCCTATATCGACGATCTGCCGCCGGTCTATGCCGCCGGCGTGGCGGAGGTGCGCGACGCCTGGGAGGCGCTGATGCAGCGCGAGCCGCGCGTCGTGGAACTGCACCGCGACCCGGACGGACTGCAGATCGACTACGTGCAGCGCTCGCGGCTGCTGCGCTTTCCCGATCTCATCACCATCCGCTTCATCGCACTTGACGAGAAGCGCACGACGGTCGCGATCTACAGCCGCTCGATCTACGGCCAGGGCGATATGGGCGTGAACAAGGAGCGCATCCGCGCCTGGGTCGCGCAGCTCAACAGCATCCTGGATCTAAGCTGAGACGCGGCCGGCCGCGCCCGGTGCGGGCAGGGCGACCTGCACCTGGCTTTCCAGATGCGCGATCAGCGGCTGCGGCAGGTCGAGCTTGGCGCCGAGGGCCATGAGATAGGCTTTCTCCCGCGCATCGTCGGGATCGATGGCAAGGCGCGAGGCGAGCCAGATCTCCGCCGCCTGTTCCTGGCTGCGCGGCAAGGCGGCGATGGCGGCGAGATCGGCGGGGCGGCCGAGCTCATCGAAGATGAACGCCTTTTCTTCCGCCGCAAGGCCGAGCGCTTCAATGCGCTGGAACAGGTTGCGCTGCTCCTCGGCGTCGATATGACCGTCCGCCTTGGCGGCGGCGATCATGGCGCGCACGATGGCGAGCGCGAAGGGCTTGCCGTCGGCGGCGCTACCGGCGGCGGGGTCGAAGGCGCTGTCCTGCGGCGCCGGGCGGATCTCCGCCGGCGCGGCGGGCGCCGCCTGCTTGTTCTGCTGCCAGTTCTGCCACGCCTTGTAGGCGAGGCCGCCCAGCACCGCGGCGCCGCCATAGCCGAGCAGGTTGCCGCCGATCTTCTTGGCCTTCTTGGAGCCCAGCAGCAGGCCGACGATGCCGCCCGCCGCGGCGCCGGCGGCGAAGGTGCCGGCCTTGCCGCGATCCACGTTGCCGAGCGCGCCTTTCGCCTTGGTCGAGGCCTGGTCCCACATCCCGCCGGCATTGGGGCCGAGGAAATCGGTCAGCAATTGCTTGGGATCGATCATGGGACGCGGCTCCTGCGCAAGACGGGGATCGGAGCCGCTTAGGTGGGGTTTCCGCGCGTCCCGTTCAAGTCCGGGCAGCCGCCGCGGCTATCGCGATTCGGCGAGCGCCGCTTGGATCGCCGTGGCGAAGTTGGCGGCCCAGCGCGCCTGTCCCGCCGGCGAGTCGATCTCGTCCTGGCGGAACTCGACCTGCAAATGCGGCAGGCCGCGGCGCATGGCGTGGTGTGGGATGGAGAAATCCTCGCGCGGGTCGAGATTGTAGGGCTCGTTGTCGCCGACGACGATGCCGGCGTTGCGGCGCAGTTCTGCCAGCACGCGGTCATTCAGGCCGCGCTCCTCATGCGCGCACATGGCGATCTGCCAGGGCCGCAGCACACCCTTCATCGCCGGGGTCATCGAATGGATGGCGACGATTGTCGGGCGCTGGCCGGCCTCCAACTTGGCTTCGATCGCCGCGTCGATGGCGGCGTGATAGGCCCGATGATAGACGTCCCAGCGCCGCTTCTGCTCCGCCGCGCCGATACCGCGGTTGGCGGGAATCGGCGTGCCGTCGCTGATCTCCGGCATCAGACCCGGGTCGCCCCAGTTGCGGTTGCAGTCGATGACCAGGCGCGACGCGGTGGCGAAGTAGGCCGGCGCGTCGAAACGTTGCGCCAGGAGTTCGGTGACAGCGGCGGCGCCGATGTCCCAGGCGATGTGACGCTGCATCTCCGCCGCGTCGATGCCGAGATCGCCGATCTCCGGCGGCACGCGATTGCTCGCGTGATCGCAGATGAAGATCATCGGCGCAGCGCCGCGCGCATTCACGGTACGGAAGGCGTGCCCGGTCATCGCACCACGCCGCGCGCGGCGAAGCAAGGGCGTTCATCCCGGCCCGTTGTGCAGAAAACCGCCACGCTGTTCCTGTGCCCCCAAGTGGATGCGGCGCCGCGCGATCATTGGTAGCTGAGGCCGCCGCGCTGGGTCAACCGCATGGCGCGCGGCTTGCGGCGGCCATATTGCCATGGTCTATTGCCGCGGCGGTGTCCGGAGCGCATCAGGGGGCGGCATGGCGGACGGGGATGTCATCTATCTCGGCTGGAACGATCTGGTCGGCATCACGCGGGTGCGCGGCGTGCCGGCGGGCGAGATCTCGAAGCGCATGGCCTATGGCCTCGGCTGGGCGGTGGCGGGCCAGGCGCTGACACCCTTCGAGGATATCGCGCCCAATCCCTGGGGCCCGATGCTGGAAGTGCGCCAGACGCCCGATCCATCGACCGAGACGCGCGTCGACATCTGGCCGGATGCGGGGCCGCTGCATTTCTTCCTTTGCGATTCCAGAATGCCGGATGGCAGTTCCTGGGAATGCTGCGCGCGGGGTTTCATGCTGAAGGCGCTCGACGCCCTCGAGGCGGAGACCGGACTGCAGTTCATGGCTGCCTTCGAGCACGAATTCCTGCTGACGGGCAGCGAGGCGACCTGGTGTGTGCCGTTCTCGCTAGAGCAGGTGCGCATCAACGCCGCTTTCATCCGCGACGTGACCAGGGCGCTGGTCGCGGCGAAGGTCGAGCTCGAGACCGTCGAGCCGGAATACGGTGTGCTGCAATACGAGATCGCCCATGCACCGGCGGTGGGGGCGATGGCCGGCGACCGCGCCATCATCACCCGCGAGGTGACCCGCGAGGCGGCGCGGCGGCTGGGCTTGCGCGCCAGCTTCACGCCGAAGCCGACGCCGAACGCGGTCGGCAACGGCGCCCATGTGCATTTCAGCTTCCGCGACAAGGCGGGAAACAACGCCACCTATGACCCGAATGGCACGGGTGGGACGTCACCGGTGGCGCAGCACTTCATCGCCGGCGTGGTGCGGCACATGCGGGCGCTCTGCGCGCTGATGGCGCCGAGCCCGGTCTCCTATCTGCGCCTTGGCCCGCATCACTGGAGCTGCGGCTACAACGCCTTCGGCATCCAGAACCGCGAGGCGGCAATCCGCGTCTGCCCGTCGCCGGAGCGCGACCCGGCGCGCAAGGGCCAGGCGTTCAACCTGGAGATCCGTATCCCCGACGGCACCGCCAGTCCCTATATGGTGATCGGCGCGCTGGTCAATGCCGGCCTGGCCGGCATCCGCGAGAAGCTGCCGCTGCCGCCCGCCGTGGATCGCGACCCATCCGACCTTAGCGAGGCGGAGCGGGCGAAGCTCGGCATTGTCGAATTGCCGTCCTCCTTGGGCGAGGCGCTCGACGCGCTGGCCGAGGACAAGGTCGCGCGCGGCTGGATGTCGCCGACCTTCTTCGAGGCCTATAGCGCGGTGAAGCGCATGGAGATCTCGATGTTCGCCGACAAGAGCCCGGAACATATGTGCGAGCGCTACCTCAATGCCTACTGACATCGCCATCGATCTAAAGCTCATCGATCATCACTGCCACGGCGTGTCGCCGGCGGAGCTGGACTGGAAGGGCTTCCAGGCCATGTTCAGCGAAAGCTACCTGCCGCCGCCGGAGGGCACCACCGAGTTCCAGAAGCCGCTCGGCCTGGTCATCCGCCGCTTCTGCGCGCCGCTGCTTGACCTCGAGCCGCTGGCCAGCGGCCAGGCCTATGTCGAGCGGCGGCTGGCGCTGGGCGCGGCGGAGGTCAATCGACGTTTCCTCACCGCGAGCGGGCTCGATTCCCTGCTGATCGATACCGGCCACCGCTCCAACGCGATCCTGGGCTGGCAGGAGATGGGCAAGGTTGCGGGCCGCCCGGCGCATGAAGTGGTGCGCATCGAGGCGGTGGCGGAGGAGGTGGCGAAGACCGGCGTCTCGGCCGCCGACTTTCCAGACGCCTTCGCCGCCGAACTGGACAAGCGCGCGGCAGGGGCGGTGGGGTTGAAAACCATCGTCGCCTATCGCGTCACCTTCAAGATCGACCAGAGCGCGCCGGAGAAGGGCGAGGTCGTGAAGGCCGCCGGCGCCTGGTTCGCCAAGGCCGCCGAAGCGAAGCGCTGGCGCCTGGAGGATGCGACCATCATCCGTCACGGATTGTGGGTCGGCGCCGAGATCTGCCGGGCGCGCAAGATCCCGCTGCAGGTCCATGTCGGCTTCGGCGACCCCGACATCTATATGCATGCCTGCGACCCGACGCATTTCACCGATTTCATCGCCGCGATGGAGAAGTGGAAGGTCGCGATCACCTTGCTGCACTGCTACCCGTTCCAGCGCGAGGCCGGGTGGCTGTCCGAAATCTTCCAGAACGTCTACTACGACGTCGGCTGCATCCAGAACTATACCGGCCCCAGCTCGGCCGACATTTTCGGCGAGGCGCTGGAAATGGGGAAGTTCTCCAAGCAGCTCTATTCCTCGGACGCCTTCGGCCTGTCGGAGCTCTACTACCTGGGCCAGAAGCTGTTCCGCAAAGGCATCAAGCAGCGCCTCGACCGCTGGATCGCCGAGGATTTCTGCACGATCAAGGAAGCCGACGAGATCGTGCGCCTGATCGCGGCGGAGAACGCGCGACGCATCTATCCGGTGGGTGAGCCATGAGCTACGGACTCGAGCACTTCATCGCCGATTGCGAGGCGGCCGCCGCGGCCAATGCCGAGGCCGCGGATTGCGTGACGGCGGCGCTGCCGCTGATGGAGCGGCTGCTTGACGGCGACAGGTCCTTCCTGGAGCCGGAGCATTTCCGTTCCGACCCCGACCACTACGCGCGCAACGCCATCTATGTCGCGGCGGATGAGCGGATGTCGCTCTTCGCGCTGGTGTGGCTGCCCGGCCAATGGACTCCGGTGCACGATCACGGGACCTGGGGCGTGGTCGGCATCCTGCAGGGCGCGCTGGAGGAGCGCAGCTACATGTCGGAGGGCGCGATCGCGCGCGATGACGACATCCATTTGAAGCGCGGCGGCGTGGTGCTCCTGAAGGAGAAGTCCGTCACCAGCTTCGTGCCGAATCCCGACCACATCCACATGACCGGCGTGCCGGAGAGCCGCGCGATGGCGGTCAGCCTGCATCTCTACGGCCGCAACATGAACTCGTTCCACATCTATGACGTGGCGCGGGGCACGCGCCGCCTGATCAACGTCCCGCATCAGAAAAGCTGAGAGCCATCCATGTCGCAATCGGTGAGCCGCGAAATCCCCCTGGTCCCGCGCGAGAGCGCACTGTTGTTCATCGACGTGCAGAACTTCTGCGCCCGGCGTGACGGCGGCGAGTTCAAGGACCTGCCGGAGGCGGAGTTCGAGGCGAAATACGGCTGGTTCCTGCGCGAGATGCAGCACCGCGTCATTCCCAACATGCAGCGCCTGCAGGCGGCGTTCCGCAAGGCCAGGATCGAGGTGATGTACACCACCATCGAAAGCCTGACCAAGGACGGCCGCGATCGCTCGCTCGACTACAAGATCACCGGCTTCAATGTGCCCAAAGGGTCCTGGGACGGCAAGGTGATCGACGAGCTGGCGCCCGGCGACGACGAGATCGTGTTCCCGAAATCCTCCTCCAGCGTCTTCGTCTCGACCCATATCGACTACGTGCTGCGCAATCTCGGCGTGAAGCAGCTGGTGCTGTCCGGCATCGTCACCGACCAATGCGTCGAATCCGCGGTGCGCGACGCCTGCGATCTCGGCTATCTGGTGACGCAGGTCACCGATGCCTGCCTGACCTATACCCAGGAACGCCACGACAATTCGCTGCGCACCATCAAGGGCTATTGCCGCCAGCGCACGGTCGACCAGGTGATCGCCGAGCTCGTCTAGGCCGCGGCGCGGCGTGGAGCAACAAGGAGACAATACATGAGCAAGCAGGCGCTGGTACTCATCGACATCCAGAACGACTACTTCCCCGGCGGCAGATGGACGCTGAGCGGCATGCAGGCGGCGGCGGACAATGCTGGGCGGCTGCTTGCGGCGTTCCGCAGCCGCGGCGACCTCGTCGTCCATGTGCGGCATGAGGACACCAGCGACGACGCGGCGTTCTTCGCAGCCGGCAGCGAAGGTGCCGCTATCCATGCCAAGGTCGCGCCGAAGGCGGGCGAGACGGTGATCGTGAAGCACCACGTCAATGCCTTCCGCGACACGCCGCTCAAGGACATCCTCGACCGTAACGGCATCACCGCGGCTGTCTTCTGCGGCGCCATGAGCCATATGTGCGTCGATGCAGCGGTGCGCGCGGCTGGGGATTTCGGCTATGAATGCACCGTGGTCCACGACGCCTGCGCCACGCGCGACCTGGAATTCGGCGGCCGCGTCGTCGCCGCGGCGGATGCGCACGCGGCGTACATGTCGGCGCTGGGCTTCGCATACGCCAAACTGTGTTCGACGCCGGACTACCTCGCGGAACGCGGATAACGCGCTTTGCCGCGCGCGCCGGCATAGCCCCGACATCACTAAGGTCATCGACGCGCAAGGCATCCAATTGCCTTGCGCGTCGCGCTGCTGTCATGAAGATCGGCGATAGATCAGGGCCGTTCGACAGACAGGAGACACGCATGCCGACCATCAAGACCAGAGACGGCACCGAGATCTATTACAAGGATTGGGGCGCGGGCCGCCCGATCGTGTTCAGCCACGGCTGGCCGCTGAGTTCGGACAGCTGGGAAGCCCAGATGTACCACGTCGCCGCCAATGGCTGCCGCGCCATCGGGCACGACCGTCGGGGCCATGGCCGCTCGAGCCAGCCCTGGGACGGCAACGACATGGACCACTACGCCGACGATCTGGCGCAATTGCTCGACCATCTCGACGTCAAGGACGCGGTCCTGATCGGTTTCTCCACCGGCGGCGGCGAGGTGACGCGCTATATCGGCCGCCACGGCACCATGCGGGTGGCGAAGGTTGCCCTGGTCTCGGCCGTGCCGCCGCTGATGCTGAAGACGCCGGCCAATCCCGGCGGATTGCCGATCGAGGTGTTCGACGGCATCCGTGCCGCCAGCCTGAAGGATCGCTCGCAGCTCTACAAGGACATCGCTTCCGGCCCGTTCTTCGGCTTCAACCGGCCGGGCGCCAAACCGTCCCAGGGAATGATCGATTCATTCTGGATGCAGGGCATGATGGGCGGCCACAAGAACACCTACGATTCCATCGCGGCATTCTCCGCCACCGACTTCACCGAGGACCTGAAGAAGTTCGACGTGCCGACGCTCATCATCCATGGCGACGACGACCAGATCGTGCCGATCGACGCCGCCGGCCGCGCCGCCGCAAAGTTGGTGAAGGGCGCCACGCTGAAGGTCTATCCCGGCGCGCCGCACGGGATCACCGACACGCACAAGGACCAGCTGAACGCCGATCTGCTGGCGTTCATCAAGAGCTGAAGGCCGCGGCCAACCCGCTAGCTCTTCGCCGCCGCGAGCAAGGCGGCGGCGGTGAGCGCCCCCAGGCCCTGCTTCTGCCGGCCCTCCGCATCAAAATTGGCCGGGTCGAGCCAGGTTTCGTAGGCTGCCTTCAGTTGCGGCCATTCCTTGTCGATGATGGCATACCAGGCGGTGTCGCGGTTGCGCCCCTTGTAGATGGTGGCTTGGCGGAAGATGCCCTCGTAGCTGAAGCCGAGCCGCGCGGCGGCCTTGCGCGATGGGCCGTTCAGCGCATCGCATTTCCATTCATAGCGCCGGTAGTGCAGTTCCTCGAACACCCGACGCATGAGAAGATACATCGCCTCGGTGGCGGCCCGGGTGCGCTGCAGCCGCGGCGAATAGTGAATGTGGCCGGTCTCGATCACGCCGAACTTTGGGTCAATCCGCAGATAGGAGGCGACGCCCACCGCTTGGCCGCTGCCGGAATCGACGACGGCGTGGAACAGCGGGTCGTCGCCGAGGCAGGTCGCTTTCATCCAGGCGCGGTATTCCGGCAGGGTGGCGAAGGGGCCGTAGCCCATATAGGTCCAGGTCCGGCCGTCCGGATCGTCGGAAATGGCCTCGAAGAGCTGCGCCGCGTGGCGCTCCGGGTCGATCGGCTCGATGCGGCAATAGCGGCCATCGATCGGCGTGCGCGGCGGCGGCGCGACAGGCTTCCAGTGCGGAACCGGATCGCCGATCAGCTGGCCCAGTGAATTCACCCGATGCTGCATATGCCCCCCGCGGCGACGATTCGCGCGGGGATCATCATAGGGGCTTTCAGTTCAGCCGCCAGATCATGAAGTTGAGCCCGCCGGCATAGGTGACCCAGGCGAGATAGGGCACCAGCAGTAGCCCGGCCAGGCGGTCGGCGCGCCAGAACCGCCACAATGTGCCGGCGATAGCAAGCCACAGCAGCAGGAGGACAAGGAGTGCCGCCCCCGGCGCCTGCAGCCCGAAGAAGACGCAGCTCCAGGCCAGATTGAGGCCGAGCTGCACGGCGAACCAGGCCATCGCCGGCCGCCGCCGGGCGCTTCCGCGCCGCCAGACCAGAGCGGCCGCCACCGCCATCAGGACGAACAGCGTGGACCAGACCGGCGCGAACACCCAGTCGGGCGGGTTGAAGCCGGGCTTGGCCAGCGTCTGGTACCAGCCGTCGACGGAGGTCGCGGTGACGGCGCCGCCCAGCGCCGAAACCGCGGCCACGAGCAGCAGGAAGACGGCGAGCGGGAGCCAGAAGCGCGGCGTTTCCGGGTCGCGGGCGAGCGTGGTGCGGTTCATGGCGAGTTCCTTGCCCCTCGGGGTTCTTGATTTCACTCTATGCCGTCTCGCTGCGGTTGGATCACTGAAAAATGCTGTGGATTGAACCAGTCGCGGCGCTCTATGAACGTGTTGCGCGAGAGTCCGGGGCAGGGGCGATGCTGAGTTCGGCCGCAAGCTATGAGGATCTGTGCCGCGCCTTCCGCTGGGAGGTGCCGGAATTCTACAACATCGGCGCCGACGTCTGCGACCGCTGGGCGGCGCGCGCCCCGCAGCGGGTCGCGCTGATCCATGTCGCGGAGACCGGCCCGCGCGACATCACCTATGCCGAGCTGCGCGCCGCCTCCAACCGGCTCGGCAATCTGCTGACCGAACTCGGCGTCGCGCGCGGCGACCGGGTGGCGGTGCTGCTGCCCCAGGCGCCCGAAACCGCGATCGGCCATATCGCCATCTACAAGCTGGGCGCCATCGCCGTCCCGCTGTTCGGCTTGTTCGGGCCGGAGGCGCTGCAGTACCGGCTCGGCGATTCCGGTGCCAAGGTAGTCCTCACCAATCGCGAGGGCGCTGCCAAGCTGGCCGGGATCCGCAGCGCGTTGCCGGCGCTGCACCACGTGCTCTGCATCGACGGCGCCGCGCCCGGTGCGCTGGACCTGGCCCCGGAACTGGCGCGGCAGGCGGATGATCTGGAGCCGGTGCGCACCCGCGCCGAGGACCCGGCGCTGATCATCTACACATCGGGCACGACAGGGCAGCCCAAGGGCGCCCTGCATGCCCACCGCGTCCTGCTCGGCCATCTGCCCGGGGTCGAGATGAGCCACGATCTGCTGCCGCAGCCGGGCGACCGGATCTGGACTCCGGCGGATTGGGCCTGGATCGGCGGCCTGCTCGACGTGCTGCTGCCGGCGTTGCATCACGGCGTGCCGGTGGTGGCGCGGCGGTTCGAGAAATTCACCGGCGAGGCGGCGTTCCAGCTGATGCAGGATCACCGCGTGCGCAACGCTTTCCTGCCGCCGACCGCGCTGAAGATGATGCGCGCGGTGGCCGCGCCGGAGAAACGCTGGCGCCTCGACCTGCGCTCGGTGGCGAGCGGCGGCGAGACCCTGGGCAGCGCGCTGATCGACTGGGGCCGGCGGGCCTTCGGCGTCACCATCAATGAGTTCTACGGCCAGACCGAATGCAACATGATCGTCTCCTCCTGCGCCCGGCTCATGCCGGCGCGGCCGGGGATCATGGGCCGCGTGGTGCCGGGCCACAGCCTCGCCATCGTCGATGCCGAAGGTCGCGAACTGAAGCGGGGCGAGCAGGGCGCCATCGCCGTGCGCCGGCCGGACCCGGTGATGTTCCTGGAATACTGGAACAACCCGGCGGCGACGCAAGCGAAGTTCGCCGGCGACTGGCTGCTGACCGGGGATACCGGGACGATGGACGCGGCGGGCTGGATCACCTTCGTTGGCCGCGACGATGACGTCATCACCTCGGCCGGCTATCGCATCGGCCCGGGCGAGATCGAGGATTGCCTGCTCGGTCATCCGGCGGTGCGCCTCGCCGGCGTCGTCGGCAAGCCGGACGCGACGCGCACCGAGATCGTGAAGGCCTATGTCGTGCTGAAGGCGGGCTACGCGCCGGACGAAGCCCTGGCGCGCTCGATCCAGGCACATGTGAAGGAGCGGCTGGCGGCGCACGAGTATCCGCGCGAGGTCGAGTTCGTCGCCGACCTGCCCCTGACCACGACCGGCAAGATCATCCGGCGCGAACTGCGCGCGCGCGCCGCGGCGGAGGCGGCGCAGCGCGGCGGCTGACGGTCAGTTCAGGATTTCGATGGCCGCGATCTCGAGCACGTCGAGGATCAGGTTGGTCGCCCGCTTGATCAGCAGCACGCGGTTGTCGACGATCAGGTAGCGATAGGCCGGATCGAGCCGCGGCAATTCGGCCAGCAGATCGTCGGGCAGGTCGCGATAGGCGAGGCCCGGCGGCAGGTGGCCGTTGCGCTGCAGCTGCATGGCGAGGCCCGGCGGCAGGAAGCCTTTCTTCGCCAGGCCCGGCGGGAAGCTCTTGGGCCTCTTCTTTTTCTTCTTGTAGGCGCGGCCGTCCTCGCTGTCTTCCCATTCGCGCAGGCGGCGCTCGTAGTAGTCGCGCATGATGCGTTTCTCGATCTCGCCGATCACGATATCGGCGACATCGGCCCGCGCGAAGGGCGCCTGGGCGAGGGCGGCGGCAAGCATCAACAGGGCGGTTCTACGGTGAAGCAGGCGCGGCATGCTGGTCTCCCACGGCGCGGTCGGTCCCGCCACGACAATAGGGGTAGGGAGCCGTGGCGGAAGGCACGAATCTGTGAGCAGCGCTCGCGGCCCCGCGGTTGAATTCCTAGTAGCTCGGGTCGCCCGGCGTGCCCGGCGGGATGTTGTCGACGGTCGGCTCCATCGGGATCGGCCCGGCGCCACCATCGCCACCGCCGCCGCCGCCGCCCACGCCGCCGACGCCGGTCGAGGTGCGGCCGGTGCCGGGAACCTGGGTGCAGCGATCGCCGCAGGCGAACAGCGCCTCGGTGATGTTGGCGCCATCGGGGCGGAACACCGAGACCTCGCTGCTCTTGTTCTTGGCGCTGACCACGATCTGGGTGTCGATCGAGATCTTGTCGTCGCTCATGACGATCAGCCGGGTGACGCCCGGCAGCTTGCCGATGATGACCAGGCGGTCGGGCGCCTGGACGGTCACGTCGGCGACCAGCGGATTGGCGATGATGACATCGCTCGCCGGCGTTTCCAGTTTCAGCACGTAGGCGCCCGCCCATTCGACGTTGAGCGAGTTGGCGTGCGCGGCGCGCGCGAGCCCCAGGGACAGCGACAGGGCGGCTGCCAGCAGGACCGGCCAGGTCGATCGAAACGTGCTCATCGGACCCCTCGTGTAAACCAATTGTTTATGATGTTCCGCGATGCTGGAACCCTAGGCTGGTAGTCCACCAGTACATCCTGAACGTTCGGTTAACGCGGCCGGTGCCGCAGGAGCGGGGGTAAAATGGCGCGATCCAGGTTGAAACTTCTGGCCACCGTGGCGCTGTGCGTCACCGCCGCGGGTTGCGCCACCGTCGGATCCCAGCCCCAGGACCAGAAGGCCGCCAATGTCGAGCCGACCCTGCGCCAGGCTGCGCTGATGGCCGAGCGCAATGGTAACTATGCCGAGGCGGCCCAGCACTACGCGGCGCTGCGGAGCAAGAATCCGCAGGATCGCGCCATCATGATGTCGCTGGCGCGCAACCTGCGCTTTTCCGGCAGTGCCCAGCAGGCGATCAGCCTGCTGAACTCGAACGGCGCCTCCAATTCCCCTGACGCCATCATGCTGCTGGAGCTCGGCAAGGCCTATCTGGCCGCCGATCAGTTGAACCTGGCCAAGCCCACCCTGGAGCGCGCCAAGACCGCCGCGCCGCTGAACTGGGAGGTGCTCTCGGCCCTGGGCGTGGTCTACGACTACGAGGGCCACTATGACCTGGCCCAGGAGCAGTATGAGGCCGCCCTGTTCCTGACCCCCGACAACCCGACCGTGCTCAACAACAAGGCCCTGTCGCTGGCCCAGGAAGGCAAGCTGGACGAGGCTCTGGAGGTGATGGAGATCGCCACCAGCAAGCCCGCCGCCGGCCCGCAGACCCGCCAGAACCTGGCCCTGCTGATGGCTCTGAAGGGCGACGCGGACGGCGCCGAGCGCCTGGCCCGCAAGGACCTGCCGGCGACCATGGCAGAGGCCAATATTACCTATTACCGGTCGCTGGCGACCCAGCCGGCGGAGACGACCCCCGCCAAATAGGCCGATCGGATGGGATGAAACGAGGCCCCGGTGGCGACACCGGGGCCTTTTTTCGTGCCATTGATGCCGCGAAAGCACGCGCATTCGAGGCGCATTCGCGCGGGTTGAAGCGCTTCGCATGCCGCCGCACATGCCGCTCTGCTGGCTTTCCGTCAATGGGCCCAGGGACCCTGATCCGTAGCTGGCTGGATATCGGGTGTTCTATGGCCGGACTGTCAGGGCATCGCAGGGAACAACCTTGCCGGGCGCAATCGTCGACGGGTCGCGGCCCTGATGGCGGGCTGCTACGCGTTGAACAGCGCGATGACCTGGATGGCCGCCGGGCCGACCACGACGATGAACAGCACCGGCAGGAAGAAGATGATCATCGGCACGGTGAGCTGGGCGGGGAGCGCCGCGGCCTTGCGCTCGGCGATCGACATGCGCGCCTCGCGGTTCTCCTGCGCCAGCACGCGCAGGCCGTTGGCGATCGGCGTGCCGTAGCGCTCGGCCTGCAGCAGCGTGGTGGCGAGGCCCTTGAAGGCGGGCAGGCCGGTGCGCTCGGCCAGGTTCTCGAAGGCCTGGCGGCGGTCGCTCAGGAAGGCGAGCTCGGCCGAGGTCAGGCCCATCTCCTCCGCCATTTCCGGCGAGGTCTCGCCCATCTGGTCGGTCACCTTGGCGAAGGCGGCCTCGATCGACATGCCGGATTCGACGCAGATGACGATGAGGTCGAGGGCGTCCGGGAAGGCGCGGGACAGCGCCTTCTGGCGCTTGGTGACGGCGTTGGAGAGCAGGATCTGCGGCATCAGGTAGCCCAGCACGCCCATGCCGGCGACCGCGATCAGGCGCACGCCGATCGGCTTGTCGGGGAACACCAGCCAGGCATAGAGCAGGCTGCCGATGACGAGGCAGGTCGGCACCGCCACGCGCATGAACAGGTAGTTGGCGACGGCGGAGGGGCCGCGGCGGCCGGCGCGCGCCAGCTTGACGCGCAGCTCCTTGGCGTCCAGCAGGTCGCGCATGGAGACGCCGCGCAGCGCCAGCGCCTTGATGCCCTTGCCCTGGGCGTCCTGCAGCTTGGCGCGCGACTGGAACGAGGTGGTCTGAGCCTGCGACAGCTGGCGGCGGCGCTCCTTCACCGAGCGCAGGCGGCTCTCGAAGCGCTCGCCGCGCATGAACGGCAGGGCGAGGGCGAGGATGGTGAGCGCCGTCGCCGCGAACACCACCAGGATGATGATGCTGTTGAGGTTGAAGCCGCCAGAGAAGCTGATGCCGAGCTGTTCCATGCGCCGTGCCTAGATCTCGAAGTTGATCATCTTGCGCATCACCAGGACGCCGATGGTCATGATCAGGAAACCCGCGAACACGCACCAGTTGCCGGCGCTGGTCTCGAACAGGATGGCGACGTACTGGGGCGCGATGAAGGTAAGGATGCCGCCCACCGCAAAGGGCAGGGAGCCGATGATGCCGGCTGACGACTTCGCTTCGCTCGACAGCGCGCGGATCTTGTCGCGCATGCGCTTGCGGTCGCGCAGGATGCCGGCGAGCTTGGCCAGCGTCTCGGCCAGGTTGCCGCCGGTGGTCTGCTGCGTCACCAGGACGATGGAGAAGAAGCGCGTCTCGTTGCTCGGCACCCGCGCGGTGAAGCGGTTCATGCTCTCTTCCAGCGTCAGGCCCATCTGCAGGCCCTCGGTGATGGCGCGGAACTCCAGCCCGATCGGGTCCGGCATTTCGCGGCCGACGATGCCGAGACACTCGGCGACGGTCATGCCGGTTCGCACGCCGCGGACGATCAGGTCGATCGCCTCGGCGAAATTGGCGGTGAACTTCTTGATCCGCCGCTTCACCAGGCCGTTGAGGACGAAGCGCGGCACGCCGAGACCGCCGATGACGAGGGCGAGGCCCGGCACGTAGAGCGGCAGGCCGAAGGGGAGGACGAGCAGCGCGGTCAGCAGGGCGCTGCCGACGCTGTAGAGCGCGAACTGCTTGGGGGTGATCTTCAGGCCGGCCTGGATCAGCTGCTCGCGCAGCTTGTAGCCGCGCTGCTTGGCCTTGATCTGCTCGGCCGCCTTGAGCTTGGCCTCGATGTCGCGCCGCCGCATGCCGGACTGGCTCTTGCCGCCCTTCTCGCCGCGGACATTGGCGGGACCGACCTGGCCGAGCCGGCGCTCCAAGCGTGCGCGGGGCCCGTACAGGCTGTTGAACAGCCCGATACCGACGATGGCGACGGCCAGGATCAGCACCAGGATGGCGCCGAGGATCATCGGGTCGAGTGTCAGGAGGCGCTCAATCAAGCTCATCTCCCATGATGTCTGCGAGCTCGCGCTCCTTGCCGAAGTACTTCACCTGGTCCCAGAAGGCGGGACGCAGGCCGGTGAACTTGTGGCGGCCGACGATGCGGCCGGAGGAATCCTCGCCCTGGATCTCGTAGATGAACAGGTCCTGAAGCGTGACCACCTCGCCTTCCATGCCGATGATCTCGGTGACGTGCGTGATCTTGCGCGAGCCGTCGCGCAGGCGCGCCGCCTGGATGATCACGTTGATCGACCCGGCGATCTGCTCGCGCACCGTCTTGGCGGGCAGCGTGTAGCCGCCCATGGCGATCATGTTCTCGAGGCGCGAGATGCATTCGCGCGGGTTGTTCGCGTGGATGGTGCCCATCGAGCCGTCATGGCCGGTGTTCATGGCCTGCAGCAGGTCGAAGGCCTCGGGTCCACGGACCTCGCCGACGATGATGCGTTCGGGACGCATACGCAGGCAGTTGCGCACCAGGTCGCGCATGGTCACCTGGCCGACGCCTTCGAGGTTCGGCGGGCGGGTTTCCAGGCGCACCACGTGCGGCTGCTGCAGCTGGAGCTCGGCCGCGTCCTCGCAGGTGATGATGCGCTCGCCCTTGTCGATGAACTGGGTCAAGCAGTTGAGCAGCGTGGTCTTGCCCGAGCCGGTGCCGCCGGAGACCACGGTGTTGAGGCGGCAATGGCCGATGATCTGCAGCAGCTTGGCGCCGGCCGGCGACACCGAGCCGTAGTTCATCAGCTTGTCGAGGGTCAGCCGGTCGCGCTTGAATTTACGGATGGTGAGCGCGGCACCGTCGAGGGCGAGCGGCGGGGCGATAACGTTAACACGGGAGCCGTCCGACAGGCGGGCGTCGCAGATCGGGCTGGCTTCGTCGACGCGGCGGCCCACGGCGGAGACGATGCGCTGGCAGATGTTCATCAGCTGCTGCTGATCGCGGAACTTGACGTCGGTCAGTTCGATCTTGCCGTTGCACTCGATATAGACCTTGTCCGGCCCGTTCACCATGATATCGGCGATGTCGTCGCGCGCGATCAGCGGCTCCAGCGGGCCCAGGCCGAGGACGTCATTGCAGATATCGGTGATCAGCAGCTGCTGCTCTGCGGCGCTGATGGTCAGGTTGCGGAGGTTGATGATCTCCGCGACGACTTCACCGATCGCCTCGCGCACCGACTTGTGGTCGAGCTTCGCCAGCTCGGCCAGGTCGACGGTCGAGATCAGGTCGTTGAAGACGTTCTGCTTGATCTCCTGCAGGCGGCCGTCAAGCTCGCCGGCGCGACCAGCCTTCTTCAGCGGCGGGGCGGCCGCCTGCGCCACCTGTGCCGTTGCGGTCGTGACCGGTACGGAGGTGTCGGCGCTGGGCGTTGTGGGGGGCGACGAGCGGCGGCCGAACATGCGCGGTCAATCGTCCTCAGGCGGTCTTGGCTTGCGGCTTGCGGAACAGGCCGGGCAGGGAGAATTTCTTGTCCGGCTTGGCGCCCTTGGTCGAGCCGCGCGCGCCCAGCTTCATCGCCAGATCGGTGAACACGCCGACCGTCTTGTGCGACTTGAACCGCTCGCCGATCATCTTGCCGTCATTGGCCGCCTCGATGAAGGCGGCCGGGTCGAAGGGGATGTTGGCGATCGGCTGCACGCCGAGCGTATTCGAGATGTCCTTGGGCAGCAGGCGGGTGCGCCGCGCGAGGTCGGACTTGTTGATGATGAGCTTGCACGGACGGTTGTCGCCGCGCTTGCTGTTCAGGAAGTCGAGCAGGTTGCGCGCGTCGCGGATGTTGGCGATGTCGGGGCTGACCACGAGTACGGCCTCGTCGGCGCCGATCATCACGCCTTCGACCCAGCCGGACCAGGTGTGCGGCACGTCGACGATGACCAGCTTTGTCATCTGGCGGCAGAGATCGATGGCCTTCTCGACCGCCTCCTCGTCGATGCCGTCATAGTGCCGCAAATTGCCCGAGGTGCTGAGGATCTGCAGGTTCTCGTCGTCGTTGACCATGTAGCGCTCGAGCAGCGTGGCGTCGAGGCGGTCGGGATCGGCGAACGCCTCGCCGAAGGGCTGGCGCGGATCCTGGTTGAAGGCGAGGCCGCCCGTGCCGAAGGTCATGTCGAGGTCGGCCAGGATCGTCCGCATGCCGATCTTCTTGGCGGCGGCCCAGGCCAGGTTCTGCGCCACGGTCGACGATCCGACGCCGCCGCGGGCGCCCATCACGGCGATGTAGCGGCAGCGCTCGGGGCCCTTCGGGTCATGCGCGGCGCGCTCGATGGCGTCCATCATCGCCTCGAGGCGAAGCGGCGACACCAGGTAGTCGGTGACGCCGAGCGAGACGATGCGGCGATAGACCGAGATGTCGTTGACGGCGCCGACCACGATCAGCTTGCGCCCGGGCTCGACCACCTGGGCGAGGCCGTCGAGACGGCCCTGCAGCGTGTCGTTGTCGCCGTCGTCCTCGACGATGATGAGGTTCGGCGAGGGGTGGTCGGCATAGTGAGTGATGGCGCGCTGGAGGCCGCCCTCGCGCACCGCGACCTTGCAGCGGGAGAAGTTGCGCTGCTCCGCCAGGGCCTTGCCCGCCGCAGCGGTCTCATCCCGGATGGCGAAGACGTCGATGGTCAGGCGATATTGCATGTTTCAGGCCCCAGTCGGCGACTTAGAAGATCTTGAAGTTGTATTCCTGCTGCAGATCGTTGGCGCTCGGCAGGGATTCGCCGCGCGTATAGCGGTCGATCACGTAGTAGGCGCGGGCGCCGCTGCGGCCGGGCGTCATCTCCTGCGGATAGGCGAGATCGCGTGGATTGGCGGCCATCAGGTCGGTGTTGCGCTGGACGGCGCAGCCGAAATTGTCGGTGACGCCGTTGTTGTAGTCGGAATCCATCGGGTTATCCCAGTAGCCGCATTCCTCGGCCTCGACGACGTAGATCGGGAACGCCATGTGCGAGGTGCCGGCAGTCTGGTCCTCCTGGACATAGAGGTTGATGTCCTCGGCGGGAACGCCGCGCGCCATCAGCGCGTTGGCCAGCTGCAGCGCCTGCTCGCGCGCGGCCGGGTCCTCGGCGGAGCGGCCGGAAACCGTCACGTCGAGCGGCGCCGCGCCCTGGCCATGATAGGCGGCCAGGAACTCGTCGATGCGCTGCTCGTCCGCCGGGCTCGGCTTGCCGGCATAGAGCGGGCCAAGGTCGAGCCGCGCGGTCTTCTGCTGCACCGTGGTCGGATGCGTGATGTGCGGATCATAGTTGGCGAGGTCTGTTTCGCAGGCGGTCATAGCCATCACCAGGAGACCGGCGCCGGCGAGGCGGAAGAGTGCGTTGATCACAGCGTCCCCCTTAGTTGATGATGTACCCGATCGGACCCTTGGGCCCGTCGGTCGGCAGGCTGCTGGCCGGCGGCCGCCGCACATAGATGTTCTGCAGGTTGCCGATGAAATAGCGGTCGAGATCGTGCGACGGCGCGAAGCCGTCGGTCGGCGCCGCCAGCAGGTCTGGGTCGGTCGGCTTGGCCAGGATGACCGAGACCAGGATGACCAGCTCTGTCTCGTTGCGCTGGAACGAGGTCGAGCGGAATAGGGAACCCAGGATCGGCAGGTCCATCAGGCCCGGCACGCCGTTCACCGCGGTCTGCATGTCGTTCTGCAGCAGGCCGGCGATCATGATGCCGCCGCCGCTGGGCAGCTCGATGGTGCTGTTGGCGCGGCGGGTCTGCAGGCCGAGGATCTCGAAGCTGTCGGTGCCGAACGGGATCACCACGGAATTGGCCTGCGACAGGGCGCTGACCTCGGTGGAGACCTTGAGCCATATGCGGCCCGGGCCCATCACCACCGGCAGGAAGGCGAGGCTGACGCCGAAGGGCTTGTATTCGACCGAGGTGGTGGCGCTGTCGCCGTCATCGGAGACGGTTACCACCGGGTATTCGCCGCCGGCCAGCATGCTGGCGGGCTCGCCGGAGACGGCGAGCAGGTTCGGCTCGGCCAGGGTGCGCAAGAGGCCCTGCGTTTCCAGCAACTGGAAGGTGGCATCGAGATTGTCGGAGCTGAGCCCGAGCGTGCCGGCGAAGACCGAGCTGCTGAGGCCGGTTGCCGCAGTGGCAAAGTCAAGCGTCAGCGGGCCAAGTGTCTGTGGGCTGATCAGGTTGGACGCGCCGAGCTCCTTCAGCACGCTCTTCTGGATCTCCGCCACCTTGACCTTGATCAGCACCTGCTGCTCGGAGCCGACGGTGATCAAGTTGACGATGTTCTCGTCGTTGGCCACGAAGCGGCGCGCGATCATCTGCGCCTGGGCGGCGGCCGCGTCGGTGCTGACGACACCCGAAAGAACGATGGAATTGCCGACGCCCTTGGCCTCGATGCGCTCCTTGGGCAGCAGGCTCTGCAGGGCAGCCTGCACGGACTCGCCATCGGGCTGCACCACCACCTCGAGCTTGCGGATGAGGTTGCCGTTGGCATCGACCAGGAAGACATTGGTGACGCCGACCGTGCGGCCGATCAGGTAGACCTCGCCCGGCGCGCGCACGACGATGTCGGCGATGTCCGGATTGCCGATGATCACGTCACGGACGTCACGCTCGAGGTCGACGGCGCGGGTTTTGTTGAGCGCCAGCTCGAACTGGGCGGCCCCCGTTCCACCGGCGGGCGGGGCCATCGGCTCGACCGGGATCTGCACGCGCTTCGGCTGCTTGCCCGTGGGCGGCGTGCTTTCGAGCTCGTAGGCGTCCATCGGCACGTTGGCGGCGGTCTGGCTGGGCGCGGCGGCGGGCGGGGTCGCCGCGGGCGCGTCATCGAACTGGTACTGATCGAGCTTCTGCGCCGCGCTCAGCTGGTTCAGCTGCCGGACGGCATCGAGTGCTCCCTGCTCGGCTTCCACCATGCCGGCGGGCTGGCCGGATTCCGGAGCCGGCGCGTTGATGATGCCGATCATCTTGCGGACCGGTTTCGCGCTGGGTTGGGCGGGCGGCGTGGCGGCGGGCTTCGCGTTGGTCGCCGTCGGGGTCCCGCTGGCCGGGGCCGAACTGCTCGAGGGGTTGCCGAACTGGTCGAAGATCACCGTGTCGACGCTGGTCGCGTTCTCGACCAGCGGCGAGTCGATGATGGCGCGCGGCACCTCCGGCGACGTCGCGGCCGGCAGGGGATCCGCGATCGCCGGCGAGGTTCCCCACATCACCCCGACGACACAGATAGCCGCGATTCGCTGAAGGTTACGCACGGTCAATATCCTTCCTGAGTGACAGCACCGCCGCGATTGACCCGAACCGAGTTGCCGACGGGACCGTAGCCAAGGCCCGAGTCCGTGAGGATCGCCGCCACCGCGCGGCTGGTCGCAACGTCGGAGACGAAGTTGAACGGATCCTCGAAGGCGTCGATTTCGTCCTGCGCCGTCTGGTCGACGACCAGGCTGCGCAGAACCAGCGTCAGGCTGCCGAGCTGACCGGCGGTCAGCAGCTTCTCCGCGTCGCGCGGCGAAACTTCGACCGTGGCGGTCTTGCCCACGTCGGCCGGGCCGGCATCCTCGTTGCGCGCCAGCGACTGGTCGATGGCGAGCACCTTCACGTTCCGCATCACCGTCTCGGTGGTGTATTTCACCAGCGTGTCGCCGTCGGGCAACACGACCGGCCGGCCCTCGGCATCCTGCGCCTTGCCGTTCTCATCGAAGACCTTGATCTCGTGGCCGATCGACAGCAGCACGTCGACATAGTCACCGGGGGCGATGAAACCGCCGGCGCCGGTCGCGGCGGAGATCTTGATCGAGATGGCGCGCATGCCGGGCGAGACGACCGCGGAGCCGATGCTGCGGTCGCCGCGCTGGATCAGCGCGTCGGGGCTGATCGGCTCGTTGGCGAGGATGCGCCGGCGCGCCACCGCGCCGACGATGTCGTTCTCGGCGTTGCCGGTGCCGGAGGCCACCTGCTGGGCCGGGGCGGGCTGCGCCGCGCCGCCTTCCACCGCGGCCATGCCCTGGGCGGCTTCCCCGGCGCCGTTCTGGGCCGCGGGCTTGCTGCCTTCCATTCCGTCATTGGTGGACGTCGCGGCTTCATCGCTGGAGATCGCGGGATCGTCGCTGGCGGTCGCGGCCTCCTCGGTGGAACTCGCGGCTCCTTCGGTCGAACTCGCGGCTTCGCCATCCGCGGCAGGCTTTGGCGCGGGGGCGGCCACAGGCGCGGTCTCCGCAGCGCCGCCGGGCGCTTCCGCACGCACCACCAGGCCGACCTGCGTCGGCGGTACGGTGGCGGATGGAATCACGAACTCGCTTTCCAGGATCATGCGCTCTTCGACCAGCGCTTCGGGCCATTCCGCCCAGCTCACATCCTTGGAGGAGAGAACCTCGCCCGGATTGATGTTGCGGCTGGCGACCAGGACCTTGGCGATGCCGGTCGGGCGCGGCGCCTCCTGCACCACGGGCACAGTCTGGCGCTCAAGGAAAACCTTCACGAGGAACGCCGCCGCGCCTGCCAGGACGAAGGCAATAACGGCGAGCATGATGACTGATGGCCTCATGGAGAACGCGGCTCCTCTTCCCACGAATAGTGCCAAGCGGATTTATTCGAGCATCCGCAATTGACCGCATGCTAGGTACCCATGGTGAAGGATTGGTAAACCTCACAGGGGAGGGCCATGGCGCCGGAGGACATTCGCGGAAACCCGTGAACCGACACCGCCCGGTCCTAAGAAATCGGCCTCCGCGCGGGGCCTTTGGGTTCGATTCTTGCGATTGGGCTCAGAGACGTGCTGAAGCGCGCTGCCGTGGCCTGCCGCGCAGAAGCCCGCGGGCGGTCTTGTCGCCTGCCGGGATTAGAGCGAAAGCCAGCCTGCGAAGGGCGATGTCGGCGCAAAGGCGAAGAAGTCGATGCCGGCGAGGGCGATGGCGATCCCGTAGGGAACGCGGCTGAACGCCGGCACTTCCGCCGCCGCCTCGCCTTCGGTCACCTGAGCCGCCGGGGCGGAGGCTGGCAGTGGCTTTGGTTCCGGCTCCGGTTCCGGCTGCGGACCGGCGCGGGACTGGGCGGCGGCCGGCGCGGCGTCGCCCGTGGCCTTGCCAAGGAGTTTCCGGGCCAGCCAGACGATGCACAACACGCCGCCGAAAGCCGACATCACGACCAGGAACCGGGGCAGGCCGGCGAATTGCGTCCAAAGCGCCATGACCGCGATGAGCTTGGCGTCGCCGCCGCCGAAAACGCCGAAGGCGAAGGGGATCGACGCCACGGCGAGCATGCAGATTCCCGCCGCGAGCGACCAGCCGAGAAACGGCCAGGAGCCCTCGGCCGCGGCATAAGCGGCGAAGCAGGCCGCCACGCCGACGACCAGGAGGTTCGAGATGCGATAGCGCCAGCCGTCCTCGATGGCGGCCGCCAGCAGGCAGAGCAGCGCGCCGCCGGCGGCGATGAACTGGATGGCGGCGCCGTAGCCGGCGGGTTCGAGGGAGGTCGGCATGGTCATGGTCTTCGCTGGACGGACGCCTGGGTCGCGAGCGTCAGAGTGCCCTCAAGATCGGCATCGCGGCAAGCGGGGCTCTTTCCGCGCGCCGGGACGCGCGGAAAGAGGCTCGATGGAAGGCGGTAAATTCGGCGCTGCGGTTACGGCGCCGGCGGCACGCTCTGCAGCGCCTCGCTCACCCGCTCGAAGACATAGATCAGCTCGTTGCCGGTGATGGTGATGGCGGCGATGATGACGACGGAGATTAGGCCGGCGATCAGGCCGTATTCCACGGCGGTCGCGCCCGAGGTGCAGGTGCGCAGCTTGCTGATGAAGCGAAGCATCTTCGGTTCCCCCGATGCAGTGGGTGAAAAGCCAAACGGCGGGCCTTTGCGGGCCCGCCGTCGGTTCATACGCTCGAAAGCGTGCCTGGCGCTTACGGCGCCGGCGGAACGCTCTGCAGGGCGTCGGAGATGCGGGTGAACACCTCGACCAGCTCGTTACCGGTGAGCTGCACGACACCGATGATGACGACCGAGATGAGGCCGGCGATCAGACCATATTCGATGGCCGTGGCGCCAGACTCGCACTTGCGCAGTTTGCGAAAGAAGCGAAGCATCGTTAGTTCCTCCTAATCGACGTGGCGCCCCGACGGCGACCACTTCCCACTCCACCCATGCGGCACCGGATCATTTTGCCGCCGAATGTCACATGAGCTAATAAATCCATTCGAAGTCCAGAACAAGTAAAAAATCGATCCCGGCAGAAGATTTATTTTAGATAATTCAAAGGCAAACAGAGTTTTCCTTGAGTATTATAGTAACTGCTATCCAGCTTCAGGAATTCCTCGGCGGGCGGGGGACTCGAGAATGGACGCCCTCGGCTGGCCGAATGGGTGTTTATAGGCCGCAAGGTTTTAACAAACGGTGAAAATGGGCGGTTAATTCAGCTTCGCTGAGAAATTCACGGCCCTCGGCGGCTTTCCGGCGCTGTCCCGGCACGCGGCGCGGGGCGGCTAAAATTTTAAGTAAATCTCCGCGAATACTAGGACGAATTCAAATATTCGAATCGCATCCCGCGAAGCCGCGCGGCTTCTATCGGTCGGACGATTCGGCTAGGGTCCGCGGCGGGGCCCAATGGCGCGCGCGGGAGCGAAGATGGCGATCCTCTATGCCGACGATCCGGCCGATGCGGCCGCCTGGAGCGCGGCGATCCGCGCCCTCGACCCGGGGCTGGATCTGCGCTTCTGGCCGGATTGCGGCGACCCGGCGGAAATCGAGTTCGTCATCCTCGGCGCCAAGGCGCCTGGTGACCTGCGCCGGTTCGCCAATCTGCGCGCCATCCAGTCGACCTGGGCCGGCGTCAACTTCCTGCTCGCCGACACCGGCCTGCCGCCGGAGCGGCCGCTGGCGCGCATGGTCGATCGCGGCCTGACCGCCAGCATGACCGAGTATGTCGTCTTCCATGTGCTGGACCATTTGCGCGCGGGGCCGCGGCTGCGTGCGGCGCAGCGGGAGCGCCGATGGCTGGAACTGGAACCGCGCAAGCCGCAATCGGTGACCGTGGCCATCCTCGGGCTCGGCGCGCTCGGCGCCGATGCCGCGGCGAGGCTGCACGAGCTCGGCTTTACCCTCCGCGGCTGGAGCCGCAGCGGCAAGGAGCTTCCCGGCGTGACCAGCTTCGCCGGCCTGGAGCGGCTGGCGGAATGCCTCGACGGCGCCGAAATCCTCGTCTGCCTGCTGCCGCTGACCGACGAGACGCGTGGCATCCTCGACGCGCGCGCCTTCGCCGCGCTGGCGCCTGGCGCGGTGCTGATCCACGCCGCGCGCGGGGCGCACGTGGTCGAAGCCGACCTGCTCGCGGCGCTGGCGCAAGGCCGCCCGTCGCGCGCCGTCATCGACGTTTTCGCCACCGAGCCTTTGCCGCCGGAGCATCCGTTCTGGCGCCATCCCGCCATCACGGTGACGCCGCATGTCGCGGCGATCACGCGGCCCGGCACCGGCGCCGAGGACATCGTGGCGAACTACCGCCACGCGCTGGCGGGCGAGCCGTTGATCAACCAGGTGGACCGGGGGCAGGGGTATTAGCCCCGCGCTCTAACGCAGGCGGCGGTAGCTCTCGGCGCGAGTCAGCATCATCGAGATGTGGTTGCGGCGGATCATCCCGAGCGCGTCGAAGTCGTTGACCGCCAACGCGCGCAGCGATTCCTCGACCTCGTAATAGAAATATTCGACCTCGCGGCGGATGTCCGCCTTCGCCATCCAGCCGTACCAGTAGCGGTCGGTCTGGTTGTAGAGCTGGTCCTGGAACTGCCGCAGGAAGGCGTTGCCGACCACGTTGTTGAGCCGGGCGTAGAAGCGGTCGCAGATATCGGCGTATTCGCCCACTTCCGGCTCCGCCTCGGCCCTCAGCATCTCCTGCAGGCGATGCTTCAGCGCCTGCAGCTCGGCGAGATCCGATTCTGAGAGCGGGCGCGGCGATAGCCGTCCCATCAGCGTCGCGAGCGCCATGCGCAGCTCGTAGATGTCGCGCAGTTCGGCATCGTCGACCTCGGTGACGCGGATGCCGACGCCGTTCTTGACCTCGATCAGCCCTTCCACCGCCAGGCGATGCAGTGCCTGGCGCACCGGCGTGCGCGAAATCGAGAACTCGGCGGCGATCTCCGCCTCGGTCAGGCGCTCGCCTGGGGCGTATTGTCGCGTGGCGATGCGCTGGCGCAACACGTCATAAACGCGCAGGGAATTGTCGCCATGGCGAACCGGCGCATGCTGGGCGGGGCCGCGCGGCGTGGCGCGTTTGGCCGGTTCGTTCGGTGGCGCTGGACGCCGGTGCTCGGTCATTGTTGTCCTTGTCGGTCGGCTGGCCCATATAGTGACGCGTTTGGCCGCCGACAACAGCCTTGAATTCTGCCATCCACCGCTTCTGGTATTTCTTAACAAGCTCGGCCTAAACAAGCTCGGGGATCATCGATGCGGCGCGTCCGCCCAGACGGGGCAGATTTCCTGGCTAAGCCATGCCATTGAAGCCGTCATTCTCGCCGCCGATCCGAAGCGCCGTGCTGATCCGAATCCTGGAGCATTGGGACCGCCTGCGGGGTACGCGTGAAATGCCGGACTGGTCGGATTTCGATCCCCTGGACGTGCCCTATGCGCTGGGCTTCCTGAGCGTGATCGAGGTCCATCGAGACCCGCTGCGGTTCTATTTCCGCCTTGACGGCACCAAGCAGGTGGAACTCTTCGGCATCGACTGCACCTGGCGCTATCTCGACGAGGCGATGCCGCCCGATCATGCCGCAATGGCAGGGCAGTCCTACCGCGAGGTGGTGGCGTGCCGCGCGCCCCGCCATCACAGCCGGAAGATCGGGTTCCATGAACGGATTATTGACTATGAGGTGCTTATCCTGCCGTTCTCGCGCGACGGCGCGGGGGTCGACATCCTGATGACCGGAATCGTCCCGGACTACGCCTGAAAAGGCTGAAAACTGAAGGCATTGTGCCGCAGGTCACTTTTCTGCGAGGGGCCGCAGGGCCATATGGGGTGCGACGTTTTACGGTAGCAAGCTCGGGGTAGTGGGAACTGGCGACGGTGATCACCGATTTGTGTGTGTCGCCGGTTGGCTGAGTTCCTGATATTGCGTGCGGGAAACGGGGGCGCCCCGCTGGGTTGCGCTCCGCAACGGGTGGAGAAGATTGAATGAAACGGTATCTGGCCCAGGCGGCGATGGCGGCGATGGCGGTGGCGACCCTGGCGGGTTGCGCCCAGTCCTACCAGCCGGTGGTCGATACGCGCGGCCACGATTCGGCGCGCTATCAGCAGGATCTCTATGAGTGCCGGCAATACGCCCAGCAGGTCAGCCCGGTCGAGGATGCCGCCGTGGGCGGCCTTGGCGGCGCGGCGGCCGGTGCGGCCCTGGGCGCCATCACCGGCGCCCTGGTCGGTGGTGTCAGCGCCGGCGAGGGTGCGGCCTTCGGTGCCGCCACCGGCGGCGCGGTCGGCCTCGGCGCCGGCGCCTATAGCGGCGTCAACGAACAGCAGCGCATCATCGACAATTGCATGCGCGGCCGCGGCTACAACGTCCTGAACTGAGCTTCGTGCGGATTCGCTGAACCCCGGCTGCCGGTCGCGGTGGCCGGGGTTCTCTCTTGCCCGCGAAGACGGGTCAGTTCCTTAACCGCCCTCTGGATAGGCTTGTGATCTCACGGATCACAGCTCCGGAGACTGGTGGATGCTTCGCCTGTTCAGACGCTGCCGGCGCCGGCCGAGATTCTGGCCAAGATTCCGGCCAGGCTACCGGCCAGCAGGCAAAGGCTCCGAGGATGAGCGCCGAGAAGCGCCGCGCCCGCGCCGAGCAACTGATCGGCGAGCCAATGAAATACATCAACGGTACGGTACGTGCCGCCGACTGGTTCCGCGATCAAGGCCGCGAGGTCATCGAGCAGGCGATGGACGAGGGCTTCCTCGTCTCCGACCTGGAGCTCCGACTGCAGCATGTGGCCGCCCTGCGCCGCGAGGGTGAGATGGAAATTCCCGAGGGCGACGCCCGGCAGAGGTTCGCCGCGATGGTGAATCCGCCCGTTTCGGCGATCATGACCTGCAAGAACGTCTTCGTCGTCTACTGGGAGCAGCACGGCGAGACGTTCAAGTTCTGACCTTCGGCGAGGGCGCGGCCCCGCATCGCCACGCCACCTTCGTCGCGGTTGCGGCGGGCGCGGGTTTCTGTATCTTCCGGGTCATTCCCAGCGGGAGCGACCCATGGACCTGTCCAAGATCAAGATCGGCGAGAATCCGCCCTACGACGTCAACGCCATCATCGAGATCCCGCTCGGCGGCAACCCGGTGAAATACGAGCTCGATAAGGCCTCGGGCGCGATGTACGTCGACCGCTTCCTCTACACGGCGATGTTCTATCCCGGCAATTACGGCTTCATCCCGCACACGCTTGCCGCCGACGGCGACCCGATGGACGTCATCGTGCTGGGGCCGACGGCGGTGGTGCCTGGCGCCGTGGTGCGCTCGCGCCCCGTCGGCGCGCTGCTGATGGAGGACGAGGCCGGCGGCGACGAGAAGATCATCGCCGTGCCGGTCGACAAGCTGCATCCCTATTACTCGAATGTCGGGTCGTATCGCGACCTGCCTGAGGTGCTGCGCGAGCAGGTGGCGCATTTCTTCGCCCACTACAAGGACCTGGAAAAGGGCAAGTGGGTGAAAGTCACCCGTTGGGCAGACCCCGAAGAGGCCTGCGAGCTGATCCGCAATTCCATCGAAGCCGCCAAGGGCTGAGCCTTGCTGCCGCGCGACACGCTGAAGGCGATCGGCGATTTCCTGCGTCGGGCCGCTGGTGCGGAGCGGGGCGAGGCGGTCGCCGTGCAGCGCCTGCCCGGCGACACCGCGCGCGAACACTGGCTGCTGCGCGCCGATTTCAGCGGCGGGCCCTATGCGGGACGCCACCACCTGGTGCTGCGTGGCGAGGCCGATGACGGCACGCATCTCGGCAGCGCGGCCGAGATGGCGATCCGCAGCGCGGTATTCCAGGCTGGCGTCACGACGCCGGAGCCGCTCTGGGTCGAAGAGAGCGGCGCGGTGATCGGCCGGCCGTTCCTGATCCTGCGCCATGCGGGCGGCGAGGCCGATCCGGCCAGGATCCAGGCCGATCTTTCGGAGGAGCAGGGCGATCGGCTGGCGTTTCGCCTGGGCCAGGAGCTGGCGCGGCTGCATCGCATCGCCATGGACCAGGCGCCGGAAGCGCTCGCCTTCCTGCCGCGGCGCGGCGCCGACTGGATCGCGCAGCGCGTGCAAATCGCGCGCGGCATCCTGGACTCGGTGGCCGAACCGCAGCCCTGCTTCGAATGGGCGTTGAACTGGTTGGCCGATCACGCCCCCGACGTGGCGCAGCCGGTGCTGAGCCACCGCGACTTCCGCAGCGGTAAGTTCGTCGTCGACGGCGACAACCTGGTCGGCATTCTCGATCTCGAGCAGGTCGGCTGGGGCGATCCGATGGAGGATCTCGGCTCCTTCTGCGCGCGCTGCTGGCGCCATGGGCTGCCGGCGCGCGAGGCCGGCGGCATCGGCAGCCGCGAGGCGTTCTATGACGGCTACAAGGACGTGTCGGGGCAGGCGGTCGACGATCGCCGCGTGCGCTTCTGGGAGATCGCCGCCGCCTTCCGCTCCGGCCTGCATGCCCTGCAGCTTCGCGCCCGTTCGGCGGCGACCGCGGAGCAGGCGCTGCGCGACCTGCTCGCCGGCTTGCGCAAGGACGAGGCGGAATACGACATGCTGCTCGACATCGAGCGCTACGAGGCGGAGAAGTCGTCATGACGGCGGACCAGCGCAGCCTGTTGACCGCGAGCCCGGCGGACCTGATTGACGCGTCGCGCGATGTGCTGCGCACCCGGCTGGCCGCCGCCCTGACCGAGGAGGGCGACAAGGCGCTGGCGCAAATGGCCCTGCGCGCTCTGGCCGTCGGCCGGGCGGAACTGACCGCCGATCCCGCTATCGCGGCGCGTGAGCTGGCCGAGATCGAGGCGCTGCTGGGGCGCGATTTCGCCGGCGATGCGCTGGCCGCGCGGCGCGCGCTGGCGGCGGAGATCCGCGCCCGGCGCATCCCCTCCGACGCCGCGTCGGCGGTGCGCCTGCGCGACCACCTGCTGAACGCGGCGGCGCACCGGCTTCGCCTCAGCAACCCCAAATACATGACCCGCCGCCAGCGCCGCGCGGAATCCTCCTATTAGGCCGCGCGTTTAACTTTCAGGGCGGCGCCGGGCACGCCCCTTGGCAGGACCCTTGGGGCTCGGCTAGGAATGAAGCGGCGACCGGCTAGGGAGGCTGGAAGCGGCTCCGCGCGGGTCAACCATCCGCGCCACAAACCGTAGAGGGATTGCCATGAAAGCGATGTTGAAAGGCGCATTGATCGCCCTTGGCCTGGCCGTGGGCTTTGCCGGGACGATTGCGGGAGCAACGGCGCAGGATTCGCTGCTGCACAAGATCCTGGAGCGCGGCACCTTGCGCGTCGGCACCACCGGCGACTATCCGCCGTATTCCGAGCTCGACCAGTCCAACAACACCTACAAGGGCTACGAGATCGACGTGGCGACCCAGCTCGCCGCCGATCTCGGGGTGAAGGTCGAGTTCGTGCCGACCACCTGGGACACGCTCGGCGCCGGCATCGCCGCCGACAAGTATGACGTCACGGCGTCCGGCATCACCATGACGCTGGAGCGGCTGAAGACCGTGGCGTTCTCCGACCCCTATCTCGATTCCCCGCTGGTGCCGCTGATCCTGAAGAAGGACGAAGGCAAGTATGCGACCTGGCGCGACATGGACAAGGAGGGCGTGAAGCTCGCCGTGATGTCCGGCACCTCGGCCGAGGAATCGGCCAAGAAGAGCTTCACCAAGGCGGAGATCGTCTCCATCACCGCGCCGGCGCTCGACTACCAGGAGCTGCTGGCCGGCCGAGTCGACGCGGCGATCACCGACACCATCTTCATCAAGAAGGCCCTGGCGCAATATGCCGACCAGGTCGCCGTGGTCGGTCTCGACCAGCCGATCGAAGGCCAACCGATCAGCATGATGACGCTGCAGGGCGACCAGGTGTGGCTGAACTGGGTCAACACCTGGATCAAGCTGAAGCAGCAGACTGGCTTCTTCGACAGCCTGTTCGACAAGTGGATCGCGGGCTGATCTGCGCGCCACGCCTCTGACACCGTGCCGCGGCACCCCTCACCCCAACCCCTCTCCCTCAAGGGGAGAGGGGCTTTGAAACTGGAGCTCGCCGCAGCGTTCCCTCTCCCCTTGAGGGAGAGGGACAGGGTGAGGGGTGGATGCAGCGCGCGCTCTTTCAGGAACGCCGCGCTGCTGCTGTGTGCAGCGCTGGTACTCTCCGGCTGCGGCGACTGGTATGTGATCTCGCCGACGACGCAGCTGGGGCGGAAGCACCTGCTGTTCCTGCTGTCGGGCATTCCGCTCACGCTGCTGATCTCGTTCTACGCCATCCTTTTCGGCTCGGTGATCGGCCTGGGCGGCGCCCTGATGTCGCGCAGCCGGCACCGCTGGGTGCGGCTGATCTCCGCCGGCTATGTCGATCTGTTCCGCAAGCTGCCGCTCTACGTGGTGCTGCTGTGGATCTATTTCGGCTTTCCGACCGCCTTGCGCGACGTGCCGGACGACATCAAGTCGCTCCCCGTCATCGCGCTGCTCGCCAACATGAACGCGGTGACCGCGGCGGTGATCGGCCTGTCGCTCAATGCCGGCGCCTTCCTGATCGAGGTGTTCCGCGCCGGGATCGAGAGCGTGGGCAAGGGCCAGGTCGACGCCGCCTACAGCTTCGGCATGTCGCGCGGCCTCGCCATGCGCCGCATCGTGCTGCCGCAGGCCCTGCGGCGGATGCTGCCACCCACGGTCAACCAGTACATCTCGGTGGTGAAGGATTCGTCGCTCGCCGGCGCCATCGGCGTGCTGGAGATCACCCGGCAATCGACCCTGCTGCAGACGCAGATCCTGCACGCGCTGGAGATCTACACCTTCCTTGGGGTGCAGTATTTCGTCATCCTCACCGTGCTGACTTGGTTCTCGCGCTACCTGGAACGCAAGTTCCCGCAATACAACTGAGCGGCTGTCTCCGCTCCACTCGTCACCCCGGCCTTGAGCCGGGGTCCATATCTCGAGCGCTCGCGAGACGGCAACATGGATCCCGGCTCAAGGCCGGGATGACAAGCGAGAAGGCCGCGCCGGAAGTATGCTACTTGCCCGCCAGCACGTCGTTGGCGCTTGCGGTGATGCTGCCCAGCGCCGCGCGGACCGTCTCGCAGCGGACGTTGCCGGCCTGCAGCAGCAGCTGGGCGACGCCGTCGGCCAGGCAGTAGAAGCGCACCAGCTTGGAGGCCAAGGCGGCATCGAGCAGGTCCAGCTTGTCGGCGTTGTGCACATAGACGGCGGCGCGCGGCAGGCCGAGCAGGCCGAGCTGCGAGGAGGGGATCGGCAGATCCTGGATCAAATTGGCGGTTCCGTCGTACTGGTCCTGGGCGGAATCGCGGATCGCCATGACCTCGGCCAGGAAGATGGCGGTCAGGTTGTCGTCAATGGCATCGGGATCGCCGCGGCTCTGCCGGCGCGCGAAGAGGGCCAGGGCGGCGATGCCGAGCAGCGCCACCAGCACCAGCAGCGGCGCCTGCTCCAGCCAGCGCGGCAGCAGCGTGGCGATCAGGCCGGGCGGCGGCGGCGCGGCCACGACGGCGCCGCGCGGCGCCCACAGGCCGATCTGCCGGGTGCGGGCGTCGCTTTCCTCGGTGTCGTAGCGCGCGGCCAGCTCGCGTTCCTGGGCCGAGGGCGCCGTGCCCATGCGGTAGACGGCGGCGAGGCCCTGGGCCAGCAGCTCGGCGCCGAGATCGGTGCCGTCGATGCTGCAGATGGCGATCGAGGTATCCGGTGCCGGGCGGTCGGTCTCGGTGCAGACCACGCGCTGGCCGCCGGCAAGGCCGTCGAGATAGACCCGCGCGTCCGGGCCGAGATTGGCGCTGATGTCGGGCGCGGCGATGCCATAGAGCCGCACCACGCGTTCGCCCACCCGCAATTCGTCGCCGTCGATGATGGTGGCGCTGCCTTCGATCGTCTGCCCGGCGGCCGGCGGCAGGCTACCGCCATCGACTTCGCCCACCGGCACCGGATCGGGTGCCGGCTGGGTCGCCTGGGCAAAGGCGGAAGACAGGCTTCCGGCCGCGACCGAGACCCATGCGGCTGACAGGAAGGCCACGCTGAAACTACGACCGAAGCCGACTCGCATAACGCTCCCCAAGCAGTCTGCTGCCTAGGTAGCGAAGCGAGGCGCGGGCGTCAAATCAGCCAGCCGGGCAACAAACCGGCCCGGAAGGGGTTCGTCCATGGCGACCCCGTCCGCCTGTCCCGCCGCGCGTCTTCGGGAGTGCAGGGGCCGCACCAATCCCCGGACGCCAGCTTACCAAGATCGGACCCAGGATGACGGCGCGTATCCGCAAGCTGCTAAGTGATCTGAGCGAGGCCTTCTGGCTGCTGCCGGGCCTCCTCGTCGCCGCGGGGGTGGTCCTGGCGCTTGTTCTGGTGGCGATGGACCGGGACGGCCGCATGCCGTCCTGGCTGCCCGAGGGCATCTGGCTCTATGACGGCGGGGCGACCGGCGCGCGCACCCTGCTGGGCGCCGTCGCCGGCTCCACCATCGGCGTCGCCGGCACCGTGTTCAGCATCACCATCGCAGCCCTCTCCCTGGCGGCGGGGCAGATGGGGCCGCGCCTGCTGCGAAATTTCATGCGCGATCGCGGCAACCAGGTGACCCTCGGCTTCTTCCTCGGGACCTTCTCCTACGCGCTGATGGTGCTGCGCTCGGTGCGGACGGCGGCGGAGGGCGACTTCGTCCCGCATCTCGCGCTCGGCGTCGGCATCCTGCTCGCCTTCCTGTGCGTGGCCACGCTCGTCTACTTCGTTGGGCACGTGGCGGGCCGCATCAACGTCGATACCGTGATCGAGCTGGTGAGCGAGGATGCCCAGACGGCGATCCGTCGCCTGGCGACGGATGAGCGGGCGGCGCCTGCGCCCGATCCGTGCTGGAACGGGGAGCCGATCATCGACGAGCGGCGCGGCTATCTGCAGCAGCTCGATGCCGATGGCTTGGCCGATTGGGCGGCAGCGCACAAGACTGCCATTCGCCTGCTGGTGCGGCCGGGCGACTACGTCTTTCCCGGAGCACCCATTGCGCTGGCCGATCCGCCCGTCGAGGGAATTGAAGCCGCGATCGCCAATGCGACCGCGCTCGGCCACCAGCGCGGGAGCGCCGCCGACCTCGAATTCGCCGTACGGCAGATGGTGGAGGTGGCGGTCCGGGCACTCTCGCCGGGCATCAACGATCCGCACACGGCCATCAGCGTCGTCGATCGGCTGGGCGCGGCGCTGTGCGAAATAGCGCCGCTCAGTCTGCCGCCCGGCGTCTTTCGGCGCGATGATATTCCCGTTCTGCTCGTGCCCGCAGTGGAATACGACGGGCTGGTGGACACCATGTTCCACATGATCCGGCAGAACGCGGCCGGCAACCCGCCCCTGCTGATCCGTCTCCTCGAAGTGCTCGCCGCGGTGGCCAGTTGCGAGCGCGATCCGGCGCGGCTGAAAACCCTGCGGCGCCATGCCGATCTGGCGCTCGGGGATGCCGAGCGCAGTATCGGCAATCCGTCCGATGTCGAGGATGCACGCCGCCGCCACGGTGCCTTCATTGATGTGCAACGCCACGGCGCAACCCATCACATGCGGCACCGGGCGGACCGGGCGTCAATGGCCTGACGATCGAAAGACCAATGGAAGAAAGGCCCGCCGGCAACGCAGGCGGGCCCTTCGTTCGGTGCTGAGTTCCGCCGGTTGCCCCGACGGCGCAAGGGAGATCAGCCGCTGATGCCCGGCATCAGCTTGCTGTCGTCGCCCTCGTGGTCGCCGCCCGACAATTCGTCGAGCGTCAGGTCGACCGCCTGCTCGAACTTGCTGAGCGTCTCCGAGAGGCAAGCCGCGTCATGGGCGCCGGAGATGAACCAGGGCTCGCGGCTGTCGGGCTCGCACATGACGCCCATGTCGATCAGGTAGCCCGCCATGGTATCATAGAAGGTGTAGTCGCTGAGCTTCCAGTTGCGATAGGTCGTCGGCGCGGTGGCGCTGAAGAACAGGCCGGACATCGAATAATGGCCGGTGAAGGAATGCGGGATACCGCGCTTCGACAGCACCTTGTGCATGCCCTCCTGCATCGCCTTGCCGTAGGCGGCGATGCGGTCGAGCGCGTCGGTCTCCTTCAGGATGGTCAGCGTCTTCTCGGCCGCGGCGAGGCTCATCGCCTGCGCCGTGTAGGTGCCGCCATGGGCGACGCCTTTGCCGTATTTGCGCATGATCTCTTCCTTGCCGCCGATCGCCGCGATCGGATAGCCGTTCGCCACCGCCTTGGCGACGGTGAAGATGTCGGCCTCAATGCCGTACATCGCCTGGGCGCCGCCGCGGCCGACGCGGAAGCCGGTTTTCACCTCGTCGACGATCATCAGCACGCCGTATTTCGTGCACAGCTCGCGCACCGCCTTGATGAACTCGGGCTTGGAGGGGATGCCGCAGCAATTGCCCAGGATCGGCTCGATCAGCACGGCGGCGATCGAATCGCTGTGCCGCTTCAGCACGTCTTCCAGGCGGCTGGCGTCGTTATAGGGCACCTGCCAGAACAGCTGGCGCACCAGCTTCGGGATGCCCTGGCCGTAGGAGACGAGGACCGGGTCCTTGCTCTGGTCCTTCATGCTGTCCGGATCGGCGGTCCACATCGCCGCGTCGAACAGGCCGTGATAGGAGCCCTCGAAGGTGACGTAATTGTCCTTGCCGGTATAGCCGCGGGCGAGGCGGAGCGCCGCCATCACCGCCTCGGTGCCGGAATTGGAGAAGCGGACCAGTTCCGCCGCCGGCATCATGTCCTTGATCAGCTTGGCGACGGTGACTTCCTTCTCGGTGCCCAGCGCGAAAACGGTGCCGACGCTCTGCGCCTCGCGCGCGGCG
>Ga0268299_1000563_pt1 | contig 107151 bp, 97 predicted proteins | sample NOBtaG_FD_193484 | JGI IMG/M metagenome (GOLD analysis project Ga0268299, IMG submission 193484) | Activated sludge microbial communities from bioreactor in Nijmegen, Gelderland, Netherland - NOB reactor | ecosystem: Engineered > Bioreactor > Aerobic > Activated sludge | place: Netherlands...
GGCACGATTTTCTCGGTGATGTGGCGGCACAAAAACCGCGAACTGCGTGCCACGCTGCCCGTATTTCGCAGGTTTCGGAAACTTTCGAGCAAAAAATCAAGGCGTTGTTGCACGGGTATCAGTTTTTGATGTACGCGGCAAGATCGGGATATTTTTTCACCAAACCCGCCGCCTCTGCGCGAGAGATCCGAACGCCGTTCACCCAGGCTGCCACCTGTGCGTCGGCGAAACCCTGCGCCTGTAGCTCGCGCCGGTGCGCCGCCGCTTCGGCAAAGCTGCGAAAAAAACCCGTGGAATACCGATACGACCCCGACTCCTGCTCGCTTTCGATCATCAGATCGGCGTACATCGCCAGCGCGTCGTTGGTCACGATCTGTCGGGCGGCCACGGCTTCCACTTTGTACAGGAGGCCTTCGAAGTGTTTTTCCATGGGCAAAACGCCCCGCACGGCCATTTCATCGGGCACGATCTGCCGCTGCACGGTCTGCTCCAGCGGCAGCGGCTCTTCGGCAGCGGCAAGCCAGACCTCGATCCGGCGGTTCAGGCGCTGCCCCGTTGGGTTGGGCAATGCGTTCAGCACGTTCCGGGCAACGGGGTACGCCGAGCCGAAACTTTTCAGGGAAATGTTCCGGGCCGGAACGCCCATGCCCGTCAGGGCTTTGCCCACCGCTTCCGCGCGTTTGATGCCGTAATACAGGTCGAACTTGGCGGGGCCGGTTTCGTCCGTGTGGGCGCACACCAGTACCCGTGCTTCCGGGAACAGTTGGGCCAAGCGGGCCACCTCGCTCAAGGCCTTGCGATTCTCGTCGTTCAGGATGTCGGCATCGGTGTGGTAGTAGAGCGCCGGGAACGTCGCGCTTTCCGGGAGCCGCACCCCCGCCGGGCCGGAAACGGCAGTGGTAGCGGGCGTTTTTTTGGACACGGCGGCAAACAGGGCGCGTTCGGCAAATTGCTCCATTTGCTCCTGTTTGAAAAAAGCCATATAAATGTCGCGCTGGCCGTAACTGTCGAACCTGTCGGAGGAAAAAAAAGCCGAAAGCCCATCGGACGAAAGGCGGAACGAGGCATCGTCGCCGGGCGAATTGACGGGCGTGCCGAGGTTGACGGGCGCCGACCAGGTTTGGGTGGCCTTGTCGAACACCGACTTGAACACGTCAAGCCCGCCCATGCTGCCGGTGTGGTTGCTGCTGAAATAAAGCGTGCGACCGTCGCGGGCAAGGAAGGGCGTGGTCTCGTCGTAGGGGCTGTTGACCGGAGCGCCAAGGTTGCGCGGTTCCGTCCAGCCGCTGTCGGTGCGCATGGCGTAGTACAGGTCGAGACCGCCCAGACCCCCGGCGCGGCGGCTGGCGAACAGCAGCAGGCTATCGGACGCGAGGAAAGGCGCTGTGTCGCCTTCTTCGGGCACCATGGGGCTGGTGAACGCGGGGTAGGTGACAGCGTTCCGCCCGGCCGTATCGGCCAGGATTTCGCCGCTGAAAAGCGTGAACCCACGGAAAAAGTACAGGATTTGGCCGTCGCTGCTGAAGTCGAGCGCCACTTCGAAGCGGGGCGTGTTGAGGAGGTCGCCGAGCAGGGTGGCGTAGTTCCAGCCGCTGTTGGTGCGGTTGGAAAAAAACATGTCGCTGCACCACTGGCCGGTTTCGAGGTCTTCGTAGCCCTCGGCATTTCGGCGGCCGCCGGTACAGTTTTCGCGGGCGGCGGAGAAATAAACCCGGTTGGGGAAGTTCACGGAAGGCAGGGGCGCGAACTCGTCGCCGGGGGTGTTCACGCGGTCGCCGAGGTTTTCCACCAGTGCCACGTCGGGATTCGGGCGGATGCCCATGCCGCCGACGCAGCGGCGGACATTGTCCAATGCATTGGCCCGGAGCGGGTGTTTTTCGCCGGCCACGCGCAAAAATCCTTTGTACGCCCCGATGGCGCGTTCGAAGTCCGACAGCCCGTGCAGGGTTCGGGCAAGGTAGTAGTGCACGTCGGGGTCGGTGCTGCTCGGGTTTGTCTGGAGCACGAACTCGAGGTACTGCCGGGCTTTTTCCGCTTGGTGCAGCTGGTAGTTGCAGATGCCGAGTTTGGTGAGCACCCCGAGGTCGCCGGGTTTTTCCTGCTGGTACTGGCCCAATGTCGCCACCGCCTCGGCCCATTGGCGGTTGGCAAACTGTTTTTCGCCATTGCGTTTGAGGTCGGCTGCTTTTTGGCCTTCAAGTGCAAGGGGCGCCAGGAGCAGGAAACCGGCAAACAGGGCGTAAGCAAAGATGTTTTTTGACATAATCGGCGACAAAAGTAGGGGTTTTGCACACTTGTACGGAACGCTCCGGGTCAGGCTTCCAATTTGATCCTTTCGTACACGTCGGCTACGGAAAACTCTACCCCGAATCGGGGAAGTACGATAGCGTCCTCCGGTTCGGTAAAATAGTGCGTTTCCCAACGGCCGTTGTCGTCGCGGGCATGCAACTCCACCAGCATTTCGTCCTGATCTGCGATGAGGTAGTACCAAAGGGAGGGAATCGCGAAGTACTCCTTGCGTTTTTTCACGCGGTCGCGTTGGGCGGATTTGTCGGAGGCAATCTCTGCCATGAATACCGGGTGCTTGACGATATATTCGTGCTCGTCGTCCACAACCGGTGCTGCCACCAGGTCGGGATAGCGGTAGATACCGTCCGGGACAACCTCGGCTTTTATGTCGTGGTCAAACAGGTCAAAACCGCGTGTGTAAAGTTTGTCGTCCAGTATTTTTCGGAGGTTTCCGGCGATTCTGTTGGCACGTTTTGCTTCTCCTGCCATAGGGATGAGTTTTCCAAAGTAATATTCGTGGCGGATTTCTGCCGTTTTTTCAAATTCCAGCCATTCTTCCACCGTGTAGCGTTTTTCCGTGACTGCAAGTGTCGTCGTCATGCGCAGTTGAATTTTTAGCAAATGTACTGGTTGTGATCGTATGTGCCAAAGGCACGTTTGTGTTTGGGCAACCCAAACTCTTTTGAACATTTTCCCCACCTTTGCGTCTCGTTTGACCGGACTGCACGAACTACTTCCATCGCAATGCCCAATCTATCGTTTCAATACCCCGCCTGGTTCCTCCTTTTTTGTGCCCTTCTGGGACTCGGCTATGCCCTGCTGCTCTACTACCGCGACACTACCTTCCGCGAACAGGCCCCGATGCTCAACCGCTGGCTCGGCGTGCTGCGCTGGCTCGTGGTCACCATCATCAGCGCGCTGCTGCTGTCGCCCCTGCTCAAGAGCGTGCTCACCGAAACCAAAAAACCCGTGGTCGTGCTCGCTCAGGATGTGTCCGAAAGCGTGGGCGCCGAACTCACGGGTGCCTCATTGGAGCAATACAAAAAAGACTGGCAAAGCCTGCGCGACAACCTGGCTGAAAACTACGAGGTACACGAACTGGCTTTCGGCGATGCCGTACGCGAGGGCGTGGACTTTCAGTTCACCGACAAGGTGAGCAACCTTTCCTCCGTCATGCGCGAGGTGTACGACCGTTACGGCGCCCAAAACCTCGGTGCCGTGGTGCTGGCCTCCGACGGGATTTACAACCAGGGCAGCAACCCCGCCTATTCGAGCACGCAGATTTCCGCACCTATTTTCACGGTGGCCCTCGGCGACACCACGCCGCGGAAGGACCTGGTGGTGAAACGGGTGTTCCACAACAAGATCGCCTACCTTGGCGACAAGTTTTCGATTCAGATTGACGTGGCCGCCTCCAACTGCGCCAGCGCGCAAACGCTGCTCACGGTCAGCAAGGTGGACGGCGAGAGCACCCGCACGCTCCAGTCGTTCCCGGTTTCGGTGGCCAACAACGATTTTTTCCTCACGAAGGAAGTCCTGCTCGATGCCGACCAGCCCGGCGTGGCCCAGTACCGGATCAGCCTCGCCAAGGTGCCCGGCGAGCGCACGGGGGCGAACAATGTCCGCGATATTTTCATTGACGTGCTGGATGCCCGGCAAAAAATACTGATGCTGGCCAACGGCCCGCACCCCGACCTGTCGGCCCTGCGCCAGACGCTGGAGGCCAACAAAAATTACCAGGTGGCCGTGGCTTACCTCGGCGATCCGGGCGTGGACGTGTCCAAGTTCGATTTTGTGGTGCTGCACAACCTGCCCTCTAACGCCGGCGACATTTCGGGCATCCTCGGCACGTTGAACGCCAAGCGCATTCCGAGGCTGTTCATCGCGGGCATGCAGACCAACTATGGCGCGTTGGCGCGAGCGCAGAACCTCGCCAGTGTGCAAAGCAATGCCCAGCAGAGCGACGACGTGCAGGGCAAGGTGTCGCCGCAGTTCGCCGCGTTCTCGATCAGTCCGGAGCTCGCCTCCGAGCTGCCCAAGTTCAACCCCGTGACCAGCGCGTTCGGCAACTTCGCCGAAACCCCGCAAGCCCAGGTGGTGCTCTGGAAACGCATCGGCAAGGTGGACACCGAGCAGCCCCTGCTCGTCCTTGGCGAAACCGACGGCATCAAGACCGGCCTCTTCCTCGGCGAGGGGCTGTGGAAATGGCGGCTGTTCGACTATTTGCAGCACAACAACCACCAGATTTTCGAGGAACTGGTGGGCAAAACCGTGCAGTACCTGACGCTGAAGGAGGACAAGCGCAAGTTCCGGGTATCGCTCGACCAGAATATTTTCAACGAAAACGAGCCGGTGCAGTTTGCCGCCGAGCTGTACAACGACAACTACGAGCTCACGAACGCGTCCGATGTGGCCATGTCCATCCGCAACGCGCAAGGCAAGGAGTTTTTATTCACGTTCAACAAATTAGGAAAGGCGTACACGCTCAATGCGGGAATTTTGCCTGTGGGCAATTACAGTTTTCGCGCGACGAGCAATTTCAACGGGCAAAACCTCCTGTACGAGGGCCGGTTCAGCGTGCAGCCCATCCAGTTGGAACTGTTCGCGACCACGGCCAACCACGCTGTGCTGCGCCAACTGAGCGCCCAGTACGGTGGCGAAACCGTGGCCCCGGATGCTTTGGCCTCCATTGCCGAAAAAATCAAAGCCTCGGGCGTTATCAAGCCGGTGATTTACCAGAGCACGAAAACCAATCCGCTCATCAACCTCAAGTGGATTTTTCTGCTGCTGGCGCTGCTGCTGTCGGTGGAATGGTTTCTGCGGCGGTACTTCGGGGCGTACTGAGGATATGCCCGGAAACGACACAGGCCATACCGGTTGATCTACCGGAATGGCCTGTGTTTTTTTTAAGCAAGCAGGAAGTTACTGCTTGTCCACTTTTTGCGTTTTGAGCACTTGGCGTGTTCGGTCCTGGATTTGAACCAGGTACATGCCTTTGGGTAAGTCGGCTACGAACAGGGATTCTCCTTTGACGAATTCGAACTCTTTTACTTTTTTGCCAACCAGGTTGAAGAAGGCGACATATCCCACAACGCCGTCACCATCCTGAACGGAGACATACTCCGAGGTCGGGTTGGGGAAAATCTTGAGCTCTGCTTTGATGGAATTTTGGGCCTGTACGGCAAGGCTCGCAAGCAGGAAAAAAAGAATGGGTAAGATGTGCTTCATTGGCAAACATGTTAAATTCTGGACGAAAGTATGCACATTAACTCAAGCGACCAACCGATAGTTTTTGTTTTTGAAAAAGATTAACTTTCTTGACACAATAGATTGACAAAGGGCTGCTTGGGAGGCGTGTTTTATTTCGCCTCAGCCCACTACCCCCAACAATACCTCCAGTGTCCCTTTCGTCTGTTTCATGCCGCGCACCTCGTCCTGCACGAAGATCAGTTCCTTGTTCGTCTGCTTGAGGTGAAAACCCATGATGCGGCCCTTGTCGCCCACGAACTGGATGATTTTGTTGAACTGCGCCGTCTCGTAGAACGACGACTGCGGGTCGCTCACGAAGTAGCAGCGCAGTTTGCCGCCCTTGAGGATAAGCCGCTCGAATCCGAGTTTTTTGCACAGCCAGCGCAGACGCAGTCCCTCGAACAGGAAGTTGACCTGTCGGGGCAGTTTGCCGAATCGGTCTTCCAGCATCTTTGAAAATGCCTCGATGCCGGCCTCGTCCGTGATCTCGTCGAGTTGGGTGTACAGGCTGAGGCGCTCGGCGCTGTTGGACACGTACTCGTCCGGGATGAGCATTTCCACGTCGGTCTCGATAGTCACGTCGCGCACGTAGGCGCCCTTTTGCGCCAATTCGTCCTTGAACAGGTCTTTGAAATCGGTTTCCTTGAGTTCCTGGATGGCCTCGTCGAGGATTTTCTGGTAGGTTTCGTAGCCGATGTCGGCGATGAAGCCCGACTGCTCGCCGCCGAGCAGGTTGCCCGCGCCGCGGATGTCGAGGTCGCGCATGGCCACCTGAAAGCCGGAACCGAGGTCGCTAAACTCCTCGATGGTGCGCAGACGCTTGCGGGCGTCGGCGGTGAGCACGCTCATGGGCGGCGCGAAGAGGTAGCAAAACGCTTTCACGTTGGAGCGGCCCACGCGCCCGCGCAACTGGTGCAGGTCGCTGAGGCCGAACATATCGGCGCGGTTGATGAGGATGGTGTTGGCGTTCGGGATGTCGAGGCCGGTTTCGATGATATTGGTGCACACGAGCACGTCGTGCTTGCGGTCAATAAATTCCACGAGCACTTTTTCGAGGTGGTCGGCTTCCATCTGGCCGTGGGCGAGCGCGATGTCCACATCAGGACACAGGCGGCGCAGGAGTTCGACCATTTTGGGCAGGTCGGTCACGCGGTTGTGCACGAAGAACACCTGACCGCCGCGATGGATTTCGTAATAAATCGCGTCTCGGATGAGGTCGTCGTCGAACACGCGGATTTCGGTGTGGATGGGCTGGCGGTTGGGCGGCGGCGTGCGCAGGATGCTCATGTCGCGCGCGGCCATGAGGCTGAACTGGAGCGTGCGCGGGATGGGTGTGGCGGTGAGCGTGAGCGTGTCCACGTTCACCTGCAGGGCGCGCAGTTTTTCCTTGGCGGCTACGCCGAATTTTTGCTCTTCGTCCACCACGAGCAGGCCGAGGTCTTTGAATTTGACCTCTTTGTTCAGCAGCGCGTGCGTGCCGATGACGATGTCTATTTGGCCAGCGGCCAGTTTTTTGAAAATCTCGGTTTTTTCCTTCGCGCTGCGGAAGCGGTTCACGTAGTCCACCGTCACGGGAAAATCCTTGAGGCGCTCGCCGAAGGTTTTCCAGTGCTGGAGGGCGAGGATGGTGGTGGGCACCAGCACGGCGGCCTGCTTGCCGTCGGTCACGGCCTTGAACGCGGCGCGGATGGCCACCTCGGTTTTGCCGAAACCCACGTCGCCGCAGATCAGCCGGTCCATCGGGTAGGCTTTTTCCATGTCGGTTTTCACGTCCTGGGTGGACTTGATCTGGTCGGGCGTGTCCTCGTACATGAAACTGGCCTCCAGTTCATTTTGAAGATAGCCGTCGGGCGGGAAGGCGTGGCCGGGTGCGGCGCGGCGCTTGGCGTACAGTTTGATGAGCTCTGCCGCGATGTCCTTGATTTTCTTTTTGGTGCGGGCCTTGAGTTGTTTCCAGGCATCGGAGCCGATCTTGGACAATTGGGGCGCGTCGCCTTCCTTGCCGACGTACTTGGAAATTTTGTGCAGCGAGTGGATGCTGACGTACAGGATGTCGTTGTTTTTGTACACCAAGCGCACGGCCTCCTGGGTTTGGCCGCCGATCTCGATTTTTTGCAGCCCCGAGTATTTGCCGATACCGTGGTCAATGTGGGTCACGAAATCGCCGGGCTGGAGTTCGCGGATGAGGCGCACGTTCAGGGCCTGTTCCTTGGTAAAACCCGTGCGCAGTTTGTAGGCGTGGAAGCGCTGGAAAATCTGGTGGTCGGTGAAGCAGGCGATTTTCAGGTCTTCGTCAATGAACCCGGCGGAGAGGGCCGTTTCCACGGGATGCCAGGCCACGTTGGACTTCAGTTCCTTAAAAATCGCGTGCAGGCGGGTCAGTTGTTTGGGATTGTCGGAGCAGATATACACCTCATAGCCGTTGTCCTGCCACTCGTGCAGGTTGCGGATGAGCAGGTCGAAGTTTTTGTTGAAACTCGGCTGCGGCTTGGCGTGGAAGGAGATGGTAACCGGCTGGTTTGGGTGAGACATGATTAGCTATTGTGCCGTGCAAAGGTAACAGAGGTTAATCTCCAAATGGTAGCGCTATGGGAGACCATGCTCAGGCAGCTTCTTCAGCCAATTGAACCACGTCATCATACAGTTTTTGATGAATAAAAAAACCGAGCCTGGCTAATCAGGTTGTCCATGAGTGGTTTCACTGCAACTATTAATCCTGCCTGTTTAGCCTTCAATAAGATGCCCAAAATTCCCAGAGGCTGAAGATGATAGTGCAAGGCTATTTTTCTTCCCAAGTCTTCATCCATGAGAATGAGATCGGCCTGTATCTCCAGGGCAAGTACAATAGCCTCTGACTCTCCGGGGTCAAGTTTTTCCATGAGCATTTGCATCATAGATTGATTCTGACAACTTTTCACAACCACCCAATCAGCATGGCGTATTTCTTCAGCCCCCGGCAAACCGGCTCCGGCCATGACAATTTCATCAAAAACAGCCTGCGGGAGAATTACGGAATGAAACAAACGCGGAATCAGATCAAGATGGCCAATGATTGCCAGATTGATGAGCGGAGAGGTATCGCTGACGATGACCATGCTTCATATTTTTTGGAGCGTAATGAGGTCAATCTCCAAATCATAGGGCATAGGCACTTTCCGTTCGGCGAGCACTTGCTGAAACTCCAGGCGATTTAACCCGGCAAAACGTGCCGCTTTGGCAAGCGAATAAAGCCTGCGTTGGTACAGCGCAACAGCTACGTCCAACATCAAGTCCTGCCTGGAATACTGCGGGATTTTCAAAACGGAGTCTGGAACTTCAATTTCGATGATCATTGTGCTGAAATTTGATACAAACCTACGCCTTTTTTCGGCGCAATTTCCAGCGATATATGCTAGACCAATGCCTTTTCACTTACTCTTAAACGCTTCTATCGCTTCCTTCGTAAACTCCGACAGGGCTAATCTTCCGCTGATAGCCGCCCGCTCGCGCAGCAACGCGTCCCAGTGTTCGGTGCCCTGCCAGAAGATTTTTTTCAATTCCGTAAGCGCTTCGATGTGGTACCCGCTGAGGTTTTGAGTAAAGTGTTCGAGGTAGGCGTCCAGTTGTTCCACGGTGTCGAATACTTCCTGAAACAAGCCTTTTTCCTTGGCCCAGGCGGCGGTTTGCCATTCGCCGGGGTTGAGCGACATTTGGCAAAATGCCGCCGTGCCCACCTTGCGCTCCACTGCCGGACCGATGACAAACGGCCCGAACCCAACAGCCAGTTCGCTCAGGCGCACGGAAGCAAAATGCGATGCCATGCAGTAGTCGGTGCCGGCGGCAAGGCCCACCCCCCCGCCCACGGCCTTGCCGTGGATGCGCCCAACAATAATCTTGGGGCAGCGGCGCATGGCGTTCAGCACATTGCCGAAGCCGGAAAAGAAGGCATGCCCGGTCTCAAAATCGCGGATTGCCGAGAGCTCGTCGAAACTGGCGCCCGCGCAAAAGGTCTTGTGTTCGGCGCTGCGCAGCACCACGGCCCGCACCGCCGGGTCGGCGCCGGCGGCATCGAAGGCATCCACCAGTCCCTGCAGCATACGGCTGGGCAAGCTGTTGTGGTTGGGATGAAAAAACGTGACGTGCGCTATGCCGTTCGCAGCAACTTCGGTGCGGACATAGCCTTGTTGGGTGATATCGTGCATGGCTGTTGGCTGTTGGCTATTGGCTATTGGCTATTGGCTATTGGAATTTTTGTAGCGGCAAAGTTAAGGCAATTGCACTCCTGTACATGTAGTATCCGTGGCAAGAGTTCGTATGCAGTAGCATACTTTTGCGGTCTAAAGGCTAAGAGCCAACAGCCAATGCCCACCAACCTGCTACCCTTCCACCAACCCGACCGGCTCGAAGCCGGATGCGACGAAGCCGGGCGCGGCTGTTTGGCCGGACCGGTGTATGCGGCAGCGGTGATCCTGCCGCCGGATTTTTATCATCCCCTGCTGAACGACTCCAAACAACTGACCGAGCCGCAACGCGATGCCTTGCGTACAGTGATCGAACAAAACGCCCTCGCCTGGTCGGTTGCCCGCGCCGAAGCGGAGGAAATAGACCGGATCAACATCCTGCAAGCCTCGTTTTTGGCTATGCACCGTGCGCTGGATGGCTTGGAAAAACGCCCCGAATTCATCCTTGTGGACGGCAACCGCTTCCGGCGATACGGTGAAATACCCCACCTGTGCGTGGTGAAAGGCGACGGCAAATACGCCGCCATCGCCGCAGCCTCCATCCTGGCCAAGACCTATCGCGATGCCGAAATGCAGCGCCTGGCAACGTTGTTTCCACACTACAACTGGGCGACCAACAAGGGCTACCCCACGGAGGTGCACCGGGAGGCTATTCGACAACACGGGCTTAGCCCGCACCACCGGCTATCCTTCAGTCAACTACCACAGGGGGAGCAGTTGGCGTTTGGCTTTTAGCCATTGGCTGTTGGCCGTTGGCTTATTCGGCTGCGTATTTTGCCAATAGCCTATGGCTAACAGCCAACAGCAACTATGCCGGTTTTTTCCTGGCTGCTGCGCGCAATTTGGACGGTTTGGGCCGTTTCTTGCCGTGCGATCCGCGGCGAATCTTGCCGCGTTTGCTTTTGAAATCTCCTCTACCCATGTTTTTCGATATGTTGATTGGTTAAAAAAATCTCGCTGATATTCAGATCATCCCCGCCAAACTCATCATTCATCATTCATCACTCATCACTCCCACTCGTTTCTTTCCTTTCACCTTGGGCCTGCCGATGCTGGCATACTGAAACCCGAGCGCTTTCATTTGCTCCACGTCGTACACATTGCGGCCGTCGAAGATGACCGGCTCGCGGAGCAGGGCGGCCATTTTGTCAAAATCCGGCGTGCGGAATTCGCCCCACTCGGTAGCGATCACTAAGCAGTCGGCGCCTTGCAGGGCATCGTACATGGTGTTCACAAATGCGACACGGTCGCCGAAAATGGCCTTGACATTGGGCATAGCCTCCGGGTCGAACGCCCGCACCTGCGCGCCGGCAGCCAGCAGTTCCTCAATGATCACAAGAGCCGGCGCCTCACGGATGTCGTCGGTGTTGGGTTTGAAGGCCAGCCCCCACACGGCTATGGTGCGCCCGGCGAGGTCGTTTTTGAAGAAGCGGCGGATTTTTTTGGTCAGCACGCCTTTCTGGATGCCGTTGACCTTCATCACCGACTTCAGGATTTTGAAATCGTAACTGTTCTCACTCGCGGTTTTGGCCAATGCCTGCACGTCCTTGGGGAAGCAGGACCCGCCGTAGCCGATGCCGGGGAACAGGAAGCGTTTGCCGATCCGGCTGTCACTGCCCATACCGATACGCACCTGATCCACGTTGGCGCCGAGTTTTTCGCAGAGGTTGGCGATCTCGTTCATAAACGAAATGCGCGTGGCCAAGTAGGCATTGGCGGCGTACTTGGTCATTTCGGCAGAACGCTCGTCCATGAAATAAATCGGGTTGCCCTGCCGCACAAACGGCTCGTACAACTGGCGCATCACTTTGCGGGCTTTTTCGCTGCGGGTGCCCACCACCACGCGGTCGGGCTTGAGAAAATCTTCCACGGCCACGCCTTCGCGCAGGAACTCGGGGTTGGACACCACGTCGAACAGTTTTTTCGACAGTTTTTCGACCATGATGGCCGCTACTTTTTCGGCCGTGCCCACGGGTACCGTGCTTTTGTCCACGATGACCTTGTAGTCGGTAATGATGCCCGACAACTCGCGCGCCACGCCCATGATGTAGGAAAGATCGGCGCTGCCGTCTTCGCCCGGGGGCGTGGGCAGGGCGAGGAAAATGATCTGGCTGCTCTCCACGGCCTCGCGCAGATTGGTGGTGAACTGCAGGCGGCCTTCCTTGGTATTGCGGTCGAACAGCACATCGAGACCTGGCTCGTAAATCGGGATTTCTCCGTTTTTCAAACGGCGGACTTTCTGTTCGTTGTTATCCACACAGATGACGTTGTTGCCTGTTTCGGCAAAGCAGGTACCCGTTACCAAACCCACGTAACCGGTACCGACGACGGCAATGTTCATGTATTTCAGTGTTTTGTCGAAGTGTTTAAAAATGGGCGGCAAAGATAGCGGGAAGTGTTTTAGAGTTTTGGTGTTTTTGTGCGCGGTGTCCACAAAAACGAGCATGAAGGCTGGTTACAGTCTTTTTGAACACGCCCACTAAAACACGAAAACACTTTTTTCGCCTTCGAAATCCAGGTGCGGATGTTCCGCGCTCAACTGTCCGATCTGCTCCATCTGCCGCTGCGCAAACGCCCGGTGCTCCGGGCTTTCCGGGTGAAAAGGCCGGTGCCTGGTGGCGGCGCTTATTTTGGAAATCCGTTCTAGCAGGTTCTGGGTTTCCGGGGAAAAATACGTTTCGGCGAAATGCTCCCAAATATAATCCACGGCCGTATCGGCGGGGTGGACCATATCGGCGGCATAGAACCGGTAGTCGCGCAAGTCGTCGAGCAGGAGTTCGTAGGCCGGGAAGTAGTGCGCGAAATCGAGGCGCTCGCAGAGTTCGGCGCAGGCCAGCGCGAGCACGGCCTTGCTGCGCTGATTTTCCACAAACCCGGCGCGCAGGTGCCGCACCGGACTGACAGTGAGCACCACCCGAAGCCCGGGCATGGCCGCATGCAACGGCAACAATGCCTCGGCGAGCGCATCTGCCGTTTCGGTCACGCTCAGCCGCCGCTGCGCGAAACGGTCGGCGGGCACCTTGTGGTTGTTGGCCACCACCTGTCCGGTATCCCGAAGGGCAAACACATCCGCCGTGCCGAGCGTGAGGAGCAGGCGGTTGGCCGTTTTCAAAAACGCTGCGGCCTGGCGGTGGGCGACCGTCATTTTTTCAGCGGCCGTATCCCGGTCGGGGTGCGAAAAACGGCCGTGGTGCTCCCAACTGTGCCACAGGCCCTGGTGCTGAAACAGGTCGTTTGCCGAATCAACATCAGGCTGCTGCAGGGCATGCAACGAGCGGGCAATGGACACCGGGTTGTACACGATGCCGTTGGGATTGGTCAATGTCGGAAATTTGGCCCCCGCCAGCCGGTCGCCGATATGCTCGGTGAAACACGAGCCGACCAGCAATGCGCGATCCGTGTGCGCGATGCCGAATGGCGCCCGGTGAGCGGGCATGATTGTCCGAAACGTTTTCATGGCAGCCTTTTTTCCCGGCAAACTTGCTACTTTTACCGCTCTTTTTTCGACACCTTCCTGAAATACTCCGCATGGGTTTTTTCGAACAACTTTTTGGCAAACGCCAACCGGCGTTACCGGACATTCCTTTCGGGCGCTACACCGACGCCTTCAAGTCGGACGACCAGGTGGCGGCCTGGAACCGTTCGATCGAACTGTTCGACAAAGGGCAACGCCTGGAGGCATACACGGAATTTCTCTCGTACCTGCGCGACGACGGTCTCGACAATGTCCGCTGGAAACTGGACGGCGACACCATTGGGTTCGAACTTCAGCAAGGCTCCCAGCGCATCACGGGCACCGCCACGGCCGAAAAAGTGCTGGCCGAAAGCAAGGTTGCCCGCGCAGAGGACCTCAACGTGGGTTTCCTGCGGCGACTCATGGAGTACAACTACAGCCTGCGGTTTTGCCGCTTCGCCCTGTCGCCCGACAACATCCTCACCCTGCGCTTCGACACGCCCGGCATGGACGCATCGCCGCTCAAACTGCTGCATGCCCTGCGCGAACTGGCCATTCATGCCGACAAGCAGGACGACCTGCTCCTGGACGAGTTCAGCACGCTGCACCCCGTGGAAGTCCTGCCCGGAGCGGAAATCCCCGAAGCGGAAAAAACGATCAAGTACGAGTACCTCTGCGAGCAGATCAAATCGGCTCTTGCCCTGATGGACAAAGCCGATCCCGACCCGAACAAGTTTCCCGGCGGCTACGCCTACCTCCTGCTGGCCTTGGCCCTGCGGCTCGACTACCTGCTGCGCCCCGAGGGATTCGTGATGGATATTCTGGAAAAAATATACGGCATCTATTTCACCAAGGACGAGCGCACCAACCAGTTGAAGATCATCGCGCTGCGCAAGGAATTCCAGAAAATACTCGACCGCCCGAAGGAGCAGGTGCTGCGCGAACTCTACCGTACGCGCAGCACCTTCGGCGTGAACCCGCCCGCCAACCACGAGCGCATTGTTGCGCTCATTGACGGGGAATTGCCCAACATGGAATGGCACCTCAGCCAGAACCACCTCGAACTGGCCCTGGCCATCCCGCAGTACATCGTCGGCAACGCGCTGTTCCAAAACGTGCCGCCCAAGCCCGACCGCGACCTGTTTCACCTGTTTTTCCAGATCACGGAAGCCAAATTTTTTCGCGATCTCGGCTTCCCGACGTACACCACACCCAACGGTTTGCCCGACAAGCGTCCCATTGTTCAGGCCATTCGCAGCGTCGCCGAAAACAACCACCGCGAGTACCCGCGCCTGCGACTCGATACCAACCACCTGGATTTTACCTCCATGCCGCTCTTTGCCAAAAGTTATCTGGAGATGGTTCGAAATCTGGTGCTTGTGAAAGATTAAACCCGGCCTCTATTCGCTTATCCAAAATCAACAGCCACCCAACCCGACGTCACTTCATTCATGTCAACAAACTATTTTATGCGCAACAAACGCCTCTGGCTCGTCGTGCTGCTCATCGCGGCGTTTGCCGTTCCGTACCTCCTCCAATTACTGCCCCCCAAAACCGACCCCGCCAAACAGCCCGATACCCCGCCCAAACCGGCGGTGACCGTGAACGTGCCGGCATTCAGCCCCGACTCGGCGTACGCTTTTGTGCAAAAACAGGTGGACTTTGGCCCGCGGGTGCCCGGCACGCCGGCCCACAAAAAATGCGCGGCCTGGTTGGTGAGCGAGTTTACCCGCATGGGCATGACCGTGGTCGAGCAGAAATTCACGGCCCAGACCTACTTCGGCCCGCGCGACGCGGTCAACATCATCGCCCAGTACAAACCTGAACTGCCCAAACGCATCCTGCTGTCGGCCCACTGGGACAGCCGGCACATCGGCGACAAGGATTCCAAGGACAAGGACAAGCCCATCCTCGGCGCCGACGATGGTGCCAGCGGTGTGGCCGTGCTGCTCGAAATCGCCCGTCTGCTGCAGGCCAACCCCGTGGACCTGGGCGTGGACCTCATCTGCTTCGATGCCGAAGACCTCGGCGATGACCGCGGGCAGGAAGCCGGCCAGTCCATCATGACCCAGGCAAACAATGACGCCAAAACTCTGACCTGGTGCCTTGGCTCGCAGCACTGGGCGCGCAGCCCGCACAAACCCGGCTACACTGCGCAATTCGGCATCCTGCTCGACATGGTGGGTGCCCGGGGAGCGGTGTTCCCGCGAGAGGGCTACTCCGCCCAAAACGCCCCGCGCGTGCAGGCCGAGATCTGGAACATCGCCGCCGAACTCGGCTACGGCAGTTATTTCCCCAATACCCCCGGCGGTTACGTCACCGACGACCACGTGTTCGTCATTCGCGGCAGGCAAATTCCCACGGTGGACATTATCAGCATACCTAATCCGCCGCCAAATTCCTTCGGCTCCTACCACCACACCCACAACGACAACATGTCCGTCATTGACCGAAGCGTGCTCGGCATGGTCGGGCATGTGGTGGCTACCGTGGTGTACCGCAGCGGGGCAGGGGTGTTTTTGTGAGAAAACACAGGACTTCCGCAAGTTGTGCCTCGCGTGTCAACCCCACCCCCAGCCCCTCCCCAACAGGGAGGGGAGACGCGACAAACACCGTAGATTTCAATGGTGATTGACGTATAATCTACGTCTCCCCTCCCCCCTTGGGGAGGGGCTGGGGGTGGGGTTGACACGCGGGAGGGCAACATGCAAATAGTAATAATACACAATTATTTCCCGTGCGTGCAACGCTGCCGGATGCGAACGGTCTTTGTTCCCAGTTCTTCACCAAATTTTCTCGCACATGACACGATTTTCCTTTCAGCGGCTGACCGCTACGTCTGCATTTCTGCTTTTCCTCGGCGCTTTTCTCCCTGCCCAAGAGCATACCTTCCACTTCAAAACATCCAAAATGACCCATGGCGGCGACCCCTGCCAGGTGTTCATCGGCGTGGGCACCAGTTCGGTGTCGAACGGCCTGAAAGTGGACTACACGGTGGACAACACCCCCGCCACGGAGTCGGGCGTGCTGGCCGGCGACGTGATCCTCACGCTGGACGGCGTGCCTGTGCGCACACAATCCGAACTGGTGCGCGAACGCGACAAGCACCAGCAAGGCGAAGCATTTTCCCTGAAAATTTTGCGCGACGGACGCGAAATGACCATCAATGCCCGCTTCAAGTCCTGTAGCCAAGAAGAACGTGAAGCCTTCCGCCAACGCAAGGAAACCCTAGAGATGCGGATGGAGGAACTCGAAGAAAAATTGGCCGACATGCGCCTGCGCATTTTCGATCATGCACCCAAAATGGACATGACCGAGCGCCCGATCCTCGGCGTGTACGAAGGTGAGGGCAACAACAGCCAAGGAATGGTCATCAAGAGTGTCATCAAGGGCAAGGGAGCGGAAGCCGCCGGCCTGAAGGAAGGCGACGTGGTGATCCGGGTGGACGGCAAATCCATCGCCGACAGCGAGAACCTGCGCGGCGTACTGGCCGCACACAAACCCGGCGACCGGGTATCCGTGGTGTTTCTGCGCGACGGAAAAAACATGCCGACCGAAATCGTCCTGAGCGCCGACCGCACGTTCTTCTCGCACAAGGTCGAGCGCGACCCCTGCAAAGTGTTCATCGGCGTGTACACCACCGGCAACGCCATCGAGGGCCGCGGCGCGCGCGTCACCGGCGTGATTGACAACACCCCCGCCAAAGAAAGCGGCGTGCAGCCGGGCGACGTGATCCTGGCGCTCAACGGCCTGCCAGTGAACGACCACAATGACCTGCTGCGCGAGCGCAACAAAAACGAGCCGGGCGACGCGTTCCGCCTGACCGTGCTGCGCGATGGCGCGAAGATGGAAATTGATGCCAAGTTCAAATCCTGCACCACGCCGGGTTCGACGGAACAAGAAGAAAAAGTGGTGCTGGAAGACAAAAAATCCGAGGCTCGCCAAGAGCCGACCAGCGTGGACAACCTGCTCGTGCTGCAGGCATTCGAAGCCTACCCGAACCCCACGTTCGGACCGCTGAACATCCGGTTCGAGGCCGAGGCCGTGCCCACCACCGTGCGGATCCTCGACGTGTCCGGCAGGGCGGTGTACACCAAGGACCTCCCACAGTTCGGCGGCTTTTTCAGCGAGCAGGTCAACCTGTTCAACAACCGCCCGGGCAACTACCTCCTGAGCGTACAACAGGGCGACAAGGTGCGCACGAAGCAGATTGTGTTGATGCCGGGCGCTTGAGGCACAGCTTCCTGAACATCCAGTTTGTGAGCCATTCCGATTTTGTCGGGATGGCTCATTTTTTTGAACACTCAAGATGTTCGAAAAAGTGTGGCAACGCTGTTTACGTCTTTCCTGGCACGAGCGAGCCTTGACAGATAATAATGCAAACCCTCAACCCGAAACCTTCTAACCCGAAACCAGTACCCCCTAACCCTGCAACGCATCCCAGTACTCCACGGCGCGGCGGGTATGCGGAATACAGATGGAGCCGCCGACCATGTTGGCTACGGCAAAAATTTCGAAAACCTGATCGGTGGTGATGCCCAGTTCGTGACATTTGCCGAGGTGGTATTTGATGCAGTCGTCGCAGCGAAGCACCATGCTGGCCACCAGCCCGAGCATTTCCTTGGTTTTCACGTCGAGGGCGCCTTCCTGATAGGTTTGGTTGTCGAGGCTCCAGAAGCGTTTGACAACCTTGTTGTCCTGGCGGAGGATGCGCTCGTTCATGCGGGCGCGGTAGTCGTTGAATTCCTGTACGAGAGACATGTGTCAGTTTTGAGTGTTGAGTTTTGAGTTTTGAGTTGGGGGATGTGACGCATATTTGCGATTCCCGGGCCAAATGTAGGTCGGGTATACCCAACTCAAAACTCAACACTCAAAACTCAAAACTGACACATGTCTGATCTTCGGAAAAAACTCACCCTCTACGGCCTGACGATGATCGCCGTCGGTTCTTGCATCGGTTCGGGAATATTTGTCACCCCGGCCCAGATCGTCAGTGCCGTTCCCAATGCCACGTTGGTACTGGCGGTGTGGGCGCTCGGCGGGGTCATCGCGCTCACCGGAGCGCTCACGTTCAGCGAACTGGGCGGTATGTTCCCAAAATCGGGCGGCGTGTACGTGTACCTGCGCGAGGCGTACGGCGACTTTGTGGGCTTTTTGTACGGCTGGGCGATTTTGCTGGTGGTCAACACGGGGGCTTTGGCAGGACTTTGTGTGGCCTTTGCGGAATACCTGAAGATTTTTTTCCCCGACATGAGCAACGGGGAAAAAACCGCCGTGGCCGCCGCCACCATGCTCGCGCTGACCGCCGTGAACATGATCGGGGTGCAGGTCAGCCAGCGCTTGGCCACCGTGTTCACCGGGCTGAAACTGTTGGCCATCGGCGGCATCATCGCGGCCGGGTTCATCTGGTTTGATCCGGCGGCGGTACAACTGGATTTTTCCCTCGGCGAATCGGTGCCGGCGAATTTGACCACCGCCATGCTGACCGGCCTCATCGGGGTGCTGTTCTCGGTGGGCGGCTGGCACCATGCGTCGTTTGTGGCGGGCGAGGCGCTCGATGCCCCGCACACGGTGCCCCGGGCCATGTTTCTGGGCGTGCTGATCGTGATGACGACGTACCTCTTGGTCAACCTAGCCTACATGTTCCTGCTGCCGCTGGATACCATTGCCCACTCGCCGCGTGTAGCCGGCGATGCCATGACTATTGTGGCGCCCTGGGGCGGCAAAGCCGTGGCCGTGGCCATAGCGCTGTCCATTTTTGGCACCATCAGCATCTACACCATGTCGGCGCCGCGCATCTACTTCGCCATGGCCGCCGACGGTATTTTTTTCAAACAACTCGCCTACGTGCACCCGCGCTGGCGCACCCCGGTGGTGGCTATGCTCGTGCAGGTTGTTTGGGCAATGGTCGTGCTGGTGTTTTTTCAGGGGTTGTTCGACAAGATCATCACGTTTGTCACTTTCCTGGACATCGCGTTCATGGGACTGGCCGGCGCGGCGATTTTTATTTTCCGGAATAAACGGCCGGCGCAGGAGCGCCCGATTCGGGCATGGGGGTACCCGGTGGTATCCATTATTTTCATCGCCATTTCGGCAGCGTTTGCGCTGAACACCCTGCTGGAACGCCCCGACCAGGCGTTGCCGGGTGTGGGGCTGCTGGCCGTGGGAGCCGGAGTGTTTTGGTGGAGGAAAAAGCGGGGTTAGGATATTGTAAACGCAGAAAAACTAATCTTGACAACTTGACAACATAAGATCACTTTTGCCAAAAAATTGAATTTATACTCACCATAACCATAAGGTACCGGGACGGTATCGAAAAAGCATTTATTGTGATTGGCCTCTGCTGATGGTTCGCACCGGTGGAGGATTTTTTTCTGCTTTTCTTATTTCAGTTCCCGATGGTCACCGGCCCGCCCTCGGCCCCCAGCGTGAGCGGCTTGGCGACCGTGATCTTCTCGGAGCCGGTGTTGTTCCACATCATTTTGTTGAAAAAAATGTTTTTGATTTACTTTTGTACGCAAAATCACGGACGGCATGAGCGCACTGACCTTGTATTCCAAATTCGAGACACCGGGCAAAACATAACAAACCATGACGACACTTCAGAAAGTAGCCGGTATGCTGCACGAAATGTCCCCTTCGGAAAAGGCACAGTTGCTCCAGTGGGTGGTCAGCGACCTTACGAACATTTTTCCGGGCATCGAAAAAACACCGGGCGTATGCGGCGGCGATGCCTGCATAGCTGGCACGCGCATACCAGTATGGTCGTTGGTCAATTCGAGGCGACTGGGCATGAGCAATGAGGACCTGCTGCGCAACTTTCCGACGCTGACCTCACATGATCTGGCCAATGCTTGGGCATATTACGAAGCAAACCGAGCAGAAATTGATCTGCAAATCTTTGAAAACGAAGAATCTTGAACCGATGGCAAAAATTTACGCCAACGAAAACTTCTTCTACGATGCCGTAGCGATTTTGATTGATTTGGGTCACGATGTTCTTACTACTCGTGATGCCGGGAAGGCGAACCTCGGAATCCCAGACGAAGAAGTTTTGGCGTTTGCCAAAGCGCAAGGCAGAATCATGCTCACGTTCAACTACCGCCACTTCATCCGACTGCATCGAATCTTCCCGGATCACGCAGGTATTATTGTATGTACAGAAGATCGGGATATAGCAGCGCCTTCCCTACGCATTCATGAGGCCATCGAAAATCTCGGAGGCGAGTTGGCTGGTCAACTCATTCGTATCAATCGCCCGAACTCCAGTCAGAAAAATTCGGAATGAGAGGCAACAAAATCCCCGATGCCTGTACAGACACCGGGGAGAGCGAGGCGAGAGCCCCGGCCGCGTTCACTGGTTTTGTAATTTCTTTGGGCCGTCTGCCGCATCAATTCCCGATGGTCACCGGCCCGCCCTCGGCCCGCAGTGTGAGCGGCTTGGTGATCGTGATCTTTTCCGGGTAGGTTCCGGTATGGATCAGCAGCGTCCAACCGGGCATGGCCGCCTGGACGGACTCGCCGACCTCGTCGTAGGGAAAGCGGAAGGTGCCGTGCTGCGCCACCGCAAACGGATTGCCCACATTGGTAATGTCCGAAGGAAAGGGCCATGCCGGCACGATGCAGTCGTGCCCGACCGTGTTGATCACCACGGTTGACGGCAAGGCGCTACTTTTCACGTACACCGGATTGGGTGGCGCCATGTGGTCGAACGTCCAGTCCTCTTGGTATTGGTCAGGGGAGATCAGGTTGTACGTGCCCGAGGTGGCATTTTGTGCGTGCTCGGAGGCGTCGGCGTATTCGTCTTTGACCCAGCGACTGAACCCGGGTGGGCCGGCAAAAACAAAATCGCTCGAATATGCCCCGGTGTAGGGTATTATTTTTCCGGCCAATTGGGGCGCGGTGGGCCAGGCAGAACCGGCGGCGGCGTAAGCGGCATTGCCGAAAACAGCCGCCGTGCCGAACACCTCCGTCAGCAGCGCGTCGAGCAGCGGCCCCCATTGGGCAGCATCGTCGTAGGCCGCGTCGCCCCAGGTTTTGTGGTCGAAAAGAACAATGGCTGGCCGGTAGGCAAACGCGCGGGCATTGCGGATAGCCAGCAGGTAGTCGCGCAGGGTGCTGCCCCATGCGGGCGTGGAAAATGTGGCATCGCCCGTCGGGCCGTCGTGGCCGATGAGGAGCGTTGGCACGCCGTTTTGCAGTTTGGTGCTGAAGTCCAGCTCGAGCGCCCACACGTTCCAGTCGTCCATCTGCTCGGCGGGCGGGTTGTGCATGACGGGGCAGGTGTTGTTCCACACGCCGAAGAAGTTGGTGCCGCCGCAGCAGGCGTAGGAGTTGTGGGTGCCCTTGAGCACGAGGGCGTTGAGCGGTTGCGCGGCGCCGACCTTGGCCACCGCACAAAGGACGGCGAGGACGAAAATGCTTTTGGTGGGCATAGTGGTGACATCATTATGGTGAAAAGAATGTTTTTGATTTACTTTTGTACGCAAAATCACGGACGACATGAGCGCATTGACCTTGTATTCCAAATTCGAGACCCTGCCGAAGCACCTCCAGCAGCAGGTGCTCGACTATATCGAGTTTCTGATGAGCCGCGAGGCCAAAAAACCGAAGCCTCAAAAACCCGCCAAATCGGCCGCCAAACCAAAGGCCGGATTCGGGGGAGCGAAGGGGATGATCAAACTATCGCCCGACTGGGACGAGCCGTTGGAGGATTTCAAAGATTACATGTAACCCATGAAAAAATTACTCGTAGATACCCACGCCCTGATTTGGTTTCTCAGGGGCGATTCGTCGCTATCCCAAGTGGCTGAAAAAGCCATGCGTGCTCCTGAAAATATCAAGTTCGTCAGCATTGCATCGCTTTGGGAGATTGCCATCAAAGTCAATCTTAAAAAAATCGAGTTGGATTTTTCACTAACTGACTTTGAAAAACTCTTGGCAGACAACCAGTTTGAGGTCTTTCCAATAGGATTTCAGCATGTGGTCAGAGTGGCTGCGCTCCCGTTCCACCACCGCGACCCCTTCGACCGGATGCTCATCGCACAGGCCCTGACGGAGGAGCTGGCCATCGTGACCCGCGACCCGCATTTCCGGGAATACGGCGTGCCTGTTTTGTGGTGAGGGAAAGCCTCCCGATGCCCAGGAGTTAGGCATCGGGAGCGAAAACACCGGCGGCTCACATTATCTCGTCTCAATGTACTACTGCTGACCAATGACAACCGTACCGTTGTACGCCTTGAGCGTGCAGGGCTTGGTGATGGTTAGGGTTTCGTTGCTGGTGCTGGGTTTGATGTTGATGGTGCCGCTGGTATTGACCCGATGCACGGCGAACTGGAGTAAATTGAAGGGAAGCGCGAAGGAACCGAGTTGTAAACAGTTCGTCGAGTTGAAATCTACCCATGCTTCGCTAAGCGATACCGCATTACAGTCGCCGACGCAACTCAGACCGTTGACGTAATTGCTGATGGTCGAGAAGGAGTTGAGCGCACAGACTTGATTTCCGTTTGACCAAGTAGTCGTTGAGGTAACGTAGGGGTCCATCATCAACGGCCCACGCCCTTGTAGATTACAACCGTCATTTATCTCATAATCGTGTTTGCAATTCAGGTTGTGCCCAATTTCATGAGCGGTCATTCCGCGCAGTTCGGCAACATCCCAGGTGAAATCCTGAAGTAGGTGATAAGCGTTGTCGTTGCAGAAACCGGGCCGGAAGGCAAGTCCGACGGTAGAGCCATCCAGATCCCGGTCGGTCCATAGTTCGCTCACGTCTGTAGCTGTATTGCAAAAATCACCGTCGTTACTCCAGTCTTTGAAGTCATCCAACAAATCCTCGGAATCGGTAGTCGTTGGCCAAGGATCGCATCCCCCGCAGGTAGAAAAAAACAATTTTGCGATCAGAAACCGTATCTCGCAGGAAAACTCATTGTCGTACACAGCATTGACGTTATTCAGCACGCCGATCTGATGGTTCAAAACCGCAGATACCGAGCCGTATTTTGCGAACATAGAAAAGTCTGCCGCCATACCGATGCCCGCTACTTTGCAACCGGTGCAGGGCGCTTGTTCAGGGGCCGATACTTCGGTTTTCTCCGCCACCTCCGTGTTTCCGCACTGCGCCCCGGCAACCCTGATAGCGCCGTCGGCATTGTACAAAACGAACAGGTCGGGCGCAGCATTCGGCAGATGAGGTCGGAGCGGTTGGATGAAATGGCTGGTATTGCCCACCCGCACGAAGCCATACAGAAAGTCGTCGTTCACCGTAAGACGCACTTCCGAATCGTCGGGCCGGTCGATCACTACTCCCTTGAAGGCCCGGATCAATGGCAGTGGCCGGGTTTCCACGCCGGTTTCGGAGGCGATAGTGATGGTAGCGCCGGGTAGTACCATCTGGACCGGCTCCAGTAGCAGGTTCCACTCCTTGTCCTCGCCAAAGCGCAGTACCATCGGACGGGCTTCTTCCGTTGGAGTGTGAACATACTGAACTACTGCATCCACGTCGAACTGGTAAACGGCGCTTGCCGAGAATGCCTTGGCCAGTATGGACTCGGCCTCCTTTTGTTCAACCCGAATGCCTTGGAAAACAGGCGGAGGGGTGGAAGTCCGGATTTCCTGCGCCTGCGCGATCGCACCGGTCAGCAGGATGAGCAGAAGCACCTTAATTATAATTATTGGGATCGGAGTGAAATTGAAAAAAATGTTATGTCGCATGGCGAGTACCGTTTTAAAGCATGAACAAATAATGGTGGACGGTTTTTTGGGGCCAAAGGCTTACTTTTGTAACCAATTCAAGAGCACTGATGGCAAAAGATATTTACCACGAGAGCGTAAAAATCGCCCTGGTCAAAGAAGGCTGGACGATTTCACACGATCCGCTGCCCATTCTGGCGGACGACGAACGCTGGGAAATTGACCTTGGCGCCGAAAAAATTCTGGCGGCCGAACGCAATGGCGAAAAAATCGCTGTTGAGGTGAAAAGTTTCTTGGGACGCTCGCGTGCGTATGAATTTCATCGCGCTTTCGGTCAGTATATGATATACTTCGATGTGCTGCTGGAGATCGAATCTCACCGTGTTCTTTTCCTTGCAGTACCGGTAGACGTGTACGACGCATTTCTGTCCCGGCCCTTTTATCAAAAACTGATCGTCAGGAGAGACCTAAAACTGCTCGTCTTTGATCCAATGCAAAACACGATTGTACAATGGATAAAGTAGCCAAGTACCGCGCAACCATCAAAAACATCCTTCAGGAATATGCCGACACGAGGCAACCGGCACCGACCAACGATGTGCAGCATCAGCTGCTTTTCGATGAAAACCACGACCACTACCAGCTCTTTTGCGTGGGTTGGACGGGCATGAAACGCGTCTATTTCCCGGTCTTTCACTTAGACATCATCCACGACAAGGTTTGGGTGCAGGAAGATGCCAGCGATTTCGACATCGTAGGCGTGCTGGAAGAACGCGGCATCCCCAAGTCGGACATCGTGCTGGCGTTTCATGCGCCGTACAAGCGTACGCACACGGGCTATGCGGTGGCCTGACTCCTTTGAATCAATGCTTCTCCACCTGCATCTCCACCAACCCCCGCTCGCCGGCCTTTAGCGCCGTCACGGCCTTACCGATGGTGCAGCCTATGCCGCGCAGCGGATCGGTGATGGCCATGGCGTGGCCGGGCACCGCGCTGGTCGTGAGCAGGTCGCCCACCTCCACCGGGCCGACGCACCACACCTCCACCGTGCCCACTTGGGCCACGGGCGCCGCGCCCCGGGCCAGTTCCTCCTGCAAGAGGCACACCCCGGCAAAGTACTTGCCCGCCCCGCTGATGACCCCGGCCACCTTTTTGTCGTAGGGTTTGTCGGTCGGCCGCACCTTGCCCTGCTCGGTCTCGTCGAACACCACCACCGTGCCGGGAAGCAGCGCCGCGCCGCCCGCGCCGTGGCGGGCCTCGGCGAGGTCGCCGCCGGTGATCTCGAGGATGGGTACCGAAACTTTGCTGTTGAACGTGTGGCTGCTTGCTTCATAATGGATTGGCGCATTGCCTACATCGCCGTTTCCTTGTGACGCCCGAATAATGCCGCCATGCGCAGCAGTACCGTTTTTGAAATGAATGAAGCTGTATCCATTTTCAGTCCCTGAAAGTCCCGGATAGATGCGACTTGCCGCACTTATTACGCCATCAACATGAAGTGTTGTTTCTGGGTCTGATGTTCCAATTCCAACTCTACCACCTTTGATATTTAACACATCGCCGCTTTGAGTAGCAATATTGACGCCGCCATAGGCTTTTATTCTAATACCTGCGGAGCCAGGAACAGTGAAAGATTCTATGAAATAACTGGGGTCAGAAACTCCTCCTTGAAAATATAATCTTCCGTTACCCCCCAAGTGCAAGTCACCTGCTACTGTTAGTTTTGATAAAGGGTTATCCCATCCAATTCCGACATTTCCTCCTTTCCTGTTTAGAATAATATTACCCCAGGTATTTTCTTTACTCACAGCCTGTAAATCTCCGAATCCGCCGCTGAATGCGGATGTGGACATACGGATATATGTATTACCCAATGAGCTGCCGCCAACAATCAGATCAGTCTGGTTTTGAGGATTAACAACCTGTAATGTGCCAAAGACATCATTGGTGCCAGTACCAACACCAAGTCTTTTGTCGGGAGCAACCAAAATCGTATCCCCCACATTTTTCCAATCCCCGCTATGCTCTGCCCAAGCCGCGTACGGCACCGCCAGCAACTTGTTCTCGCTCATCGGCTTGTAGGCAGTGCCCCCGGCGGGGTCTATTTCTATTTTCACCCAGTAGTCGTGCGCACCCCAGTCCAAGTTCTCGAACGCGCCGGAAAGGACGGTGCCGCAGCCGAGCGGCAGCACGACCTGGCCAAACTGGTTGGTCGGGGCGGTGTGTCGTTCGGAGTAGTCCGCCGGGGCCTGTGCGTCCTTGGCGAAGGAGACGCGCAGGGCCACCGCCTGGTTGGCGATAATGGCGCCTGCGCTGTTGCGCACCACGGCCTGGTAATTGAAGCACTTGGGCGGCTGGGGCGGGTTGGCGTAGGCAACGGCTGCGGCCAAAAGGATACAGGCGGCAACCAGGACGGAGGGGGTCAGAAAGCGAAAGAATTGTTTGCGTGGCATGGTTATGACATCATTTTGGTGAAAAAAATGTTTTTGATTTACTTTTGTACGCAAAATCACGGACGACATGAGCGCATTGACCTTGTATTCCAAATTCGAGACCCTGCCGGAGCACCTCCAGCAGCAGGTGCTCGACTATATCGAGTTTCTGCTGAGTCGTGAGGCCAAGCCTGACGGTTCGGCAGCACCACGAAAAAAAGCGAACAAAAACGTTCCGAATACCGCAAAAAGCAGGTTCGCTGGGCGCATTTCGTCCGCTACCGCCGCTCAACTCCACCATCAACTCCAGGAAATGCGCGAAGAATGGCCATGAAATTCCTGCTCGACACGAATGCCGCCATTGACTACATCGGCGGTGGTAACTACTGCCTCCCCACAAACACATCCACCTTCCCGTTCTCCCCCTTGGCCAAGGGCGTGATGGCCCGCCCGATGACGGCCCCATCCGCCTTGCGGCGGCTCTTGGCGGCCATGGCGTGGCCGGGCACGGCGCTCGTGGTGAGGTAGTCGCCGATGGCGATGGGGCCTACGGCCAGCACTTCCACCGTGCCGTCCAATGCCACGGGCACGCCGGTGTCGGTGCCCTCCTGCGCGTGTAAGATGCCGGGACGGTACTTGCCCGCGCCGTGCAGGTCGCTCACCACGCCGGGCATCTTGTGGTCGTAGGCCGAGGTGCTGGGGCGCACGCGCCCGGGCTGCGCCTCGTCGAACACCACCACCGTGCCGGGCGCGATGCACTGGTCGTGGACGGTGGGGAAAAAGTGGGCGCGGTCGTTGCCGAGGATGGTGAGGGTTTTTACGCGGGCATCTCCGTTGACGTCTAAATCGGCTTGAGGATCGCCTGTGCCGATACCTAATCTGCCACTTGGTTTAAAGAACAATCGGTACTTGGAAAGGGTAGGATCGTAAAGATAAAATGCTCCACCGGGTGACATCTCCCAATAGAGACGATTCCCTCCATTGTTGGCAATATGAAGCGACGGGAAGTTGGATTTTAACTCCAAAGTACCGTGCGGGTCGGTAGTGCCAATCCCTACCCCGCCATCTGGATCAAAGGCCAATCTGTAATTGGATAGACTTGGGTCATAAAGATAAAATTCTCCACCGGTTGACATCTCCCAATAAAGTTGATTGCCATTATTATTGGAAATATGATGTCTTGGTGTATTAGACTTTAGATCTAAAAGGTTTGCTTTGATTCCTCCATTGACATGGAAATCGCTTTCAGGCTGAGTGGTACCAATGCCCGCATAACCATTGGAGCCGAAAAACATTCTGTGTTTGGATAGACTAGGGTCATATAGGTAAAAACTGCCTCCGGGGCTCATCTCCCAGTAAAGTTGATTCCCGTTTTGGTTTTTAAAATGCAGAGCAGGCCATTTCGTAGAGATATAAACATTCCCGTGCTCAGTAGGCGGCAGTATCACCTCCTCCTTTCCCAAATCCACCCACGCCGCCGCGCCGATCTTCACTGCCACACCGAGGAAGTGCTTGCGGGCGGCCCAGTTTAGGGTGTCGAACAGCATGGGGGGCGTCGGCGTGCCGGTGCCCACCACCAGCGCCACGCGCCCAAATGCGTCGGTCTTGGCGTTGCTGTGGGTTTCTTCGTACAGATTTTGGTCGGTGGCCGAGAGGATTTGGAAGCGCAGCTGCACATTGGTGTTCGCCGGGAGCGGCGCGCCGGCGGCATTGCGGATGACGGCCTGGTAGTTGTAGCCGTAGGTGGGCTGGTCGGTTTGGCCCCATAGCTGGAGCGCAGCGAGGAGCAGGGCAAACGAGAGGAGTATGTTTTTCATGATGAAGTGGTTTGAAAAGTGATGAACGATGGGTTTGACATCGTCCGACGAGTTCGTCGTCGGACGACTGCTGCGGCGCCTACTGCTTCACCACCTGCACGGCCCGCGCCCAGCCGTTGCCGTCGGTCAGCGACAGGATGTACAGGGCGGCGGGCAGGCCGCTCAGGTCGAGGGTGGCGGTTTGTTCGGTCAGCGCGACGGTGCGCAGGGTGCGTCCGGCCACATCGGTCAGCACCGCCCGGAGCGGCGCAGCGGCGGGCGGGCGACCCAGATCAATGGTGACGGTGCTTTCGGCGGGATTTGGGAATACGGTGATGAGGCCGCCGTCGGTAGGGCCTTCCACGCCGACAACGGTCGGGCAGAGGAAACCCGGCGCGGGCGCGCTTTGCTGGAAGCCCTCGGTCAGCACGACCACGCAGCCCGTGTCGTAGTGCGTTTGCACGAATGCCTCGCCGAGCGTCCAGGCGACGGTGTAGCCGGTGATGGAGGCGGTACCGCCCGCGTTGGCGAGCACCTCGCGTTCGGCGGATTGGGCGCCCAGTACGCCGCAGGTGAGCAGCGCAAGGGCGAAAGCGGAGAAATGTGTTTTCAGCATGAGCGGTAATATGATTGGTGAACGAATGTGAATACCATGCCCCATGAGAGGAGCGCCCCGGGAAAACCGTACTTGCCCGGGGTGTTTTTTTCTGAAAAAAATTTGAAACGGACCGTTTAAAATCTGTGACAAACATAGCCGCCCATATCCCATGCGGGTTTGACTTTAAACGGCAACTTGTTGACTTTAAAAGGCATTTTTGGGGGCAGGGGGGCAGAAACACGAGGCCAATCGGGATTTTTGCGCGGACACCCGTACATTTGCAAAGAAAAAAACGATCTCCCTCATGGCAATTCAAGACTTGAAAATCACCATCCACGAATTGGTCAACAAGACCAATGACGAGGAAGTACTTCGAAGCATATACCTGCTGCTCCAAAAACTTCTTGCCGCTGATGACGATATCATGGGCTTCGAGGCGGATGGCACGCCCATCACGGTCGAAGACTTCGTCCGTTCGATCCTGGAGGCCGACGAGGACATCGAAGCCGGAAACGAGATCCCCCACGCCGACATGAAAGCCCGATATGGCGCACGTTGAATCCCATGAGCACCCACGAAATTGTTTACTCGCGGCGCTTCGACCGGGATTTCAGCGCCATTTTGCGTTATATCCGAACGGAGGCATCTCCACTCGTTGCCGATAGGATCAGGGATCAGATATTCGACACAATCGAAACCCTTGGGGACAACCCGGAACGTTACCCGTCCGAGTCAAAACGGTTGACACTCACGCAACCAGCCGCAGCCGAGCCTTTGAGGGCAGGGCTTGCGGCGGGTTGGCGTAGAGTGAATTGTTAGCGGCTTTCGTTCTTTTTTTTACCACTATAATACTGAGTGGCATTGATTGGCTTCGAATTTCAGCCTAACGTAACTACCACGATACTTGAACATCGTAATGTCCAAAGTTATCATCGTAGCGGGTATCTTCTACAATGAACGACAGCCGCCCTGCATTAGGCATTGTAAAAGTCAACCCCTCAGAGTATTTAAAAGTACCATACCCAGAAACGTTAATCATCAATGCACCCTCAGCATGTGAAGTGGATGCATTGCGACATTTTTTGTCGTCACTCTTCCAAAGTTCCCAAGCGCTTTTGCCACCTGAAGCCTGGCAACAAACTTTACCTGAGGCAAGGATTGTAACGGAAACGCCTGCCTCAATGAAAGGGCCACTAACCCATTGGGCATTGTTGCCATAAATGGCCCTTTTCCATTCACTGCTGCTCTGAGCAAGGGCTGAATTAGAAACCAAGAATGTCAAAGCAGTAAAAATTGCTGCTGCCAAAATTTTTTTAAACATGACTGTAAAGATTTAATTGTGAAAAAATTGGGAGAACTGGTCTGTATAGTTATCGAACGGTAGTAGCCTAAAGTCAGCCAGTACAATCCCGGAGGCTGAAACTACTTCCGCACAAGACAAACAGAAGCAGTATTAAACCGGATGAGATGCAAATGGGCCTCGTCCTCAATGTTTCCGCCTGTGTCAAGATCATCGCCACTTGTATCACCCATGTACTCCAATCTTGACACCATGCTCTGCGTAGGATTGGTAGAATACGTGAGCACGTTCATTGCATGACTGAGGTCTTCTATTGGGCCATAGGCAAAGGAACTGGGTGTAATGAACGAGCCGACCGTCCACCCATTCGGGCAGGTGTATACTTTTTTGTCCTCTGTCATTGTGCCTTCGGTCCAGTTTGTTTTGGTTTCTTTGGCACGCATGAAAACCTTTACCCAAATTTCCATCACGCCACTAGTATTCGTACTTGTATAGTAATTGGCCGTTACCGTAACGTTCGGCCCATTTCCGTTGAACTCTTTGTCTCCGGCAATACGAATCATCTTTTTTACATCCTTGATATCACTTGGGGTGAACGTAACGGTCTGTCGCATGGCTGCATCAACATTGGAACATCCATTGTTTGTAATGGTGACCGTTCCGCTGCGTGTTTTGCCGGAGCGGCTAATGGTGTAATTATGCGTGCCTGTGTTCAGTGTAAACGTTGCGAAACCTGATGTACCGCAGGAAGGCGCAGAGGTAGCCGTACTTGTAATGGCCTTGGTTGTGCCGCCGATATTGACTTCGGTTGTTCCACCTGTGCAGCCCGATGCCGATGTTTCCCAAAAAACCACACTCCCGGTTGGTTGCGGAGGAGCTGTAGTGCATGCCGCTTGGCATTCGCTCAGGGATGTGTATGTGGCACCATCAGTCACATATTGGCAGTTGCCGCTCTGGCATCGGTATCCTGGGGTAGTGGTTACGATTTTTGTTTCGCAATTCTCACCGGTGTATCCGGGAGGGCACTTGCAGTCCCCCTCTACACAAGTGCCGCCGTTAAAGCAGACTTGCGATTCGCACTTGTCTTTACAGGCGGGAGAAAGCACTGCCATTATGAAGGCAGCTGTACATACGAGGAAAAAATGTGTGTTTTTCATGTTGCAAAAAATTTGAAGTGAACGAATGTGAATACCATGCCCCATGAGAGGAGCGCCCCGGGAAAACCGTACTTGCCCGGGGTGTTTTTTTCTGAAAATGAATCGAAATTGACCGGCTAAAATCTGTGACAAACATAGCCGTCCCTGTCCCAAGCGGGTTTGACTTTAAACGGCAACTTGTTGACTTTAAAAGGCATTTTTGCCTCGCATCTCGCTCGGACTGCACCCGTACCGCTTCCTGAACGCCCTGGAAAAGTGCGCCAGGTCTTTCAGCCCGACCTCGGCCACGATCACCCCCACGGATTTTTCCCGGTCGGCGAGCAGCCGCTCGCGTGCCCGCTCCAAGCGGTAGCACAGGAAAAACTGCTCGGTGGTCAGCCCAGTCACGCGTTTCAGTCGGCGGTTCAGTTGGGTTGTGCCGATGCCCAGGCCCCTGGCAATTTGCCCGATGGTCAATTCCGCGTTTTGGTAGTGCTGAGCCAGATAGGCAGCCAGTTTTTCCGCCACGTCGTCGCTGGGCTGGGGTTCAAGCGCTTGGGCCTCCGATGGCGGCACGTCGGGGGCCGGCGACTCCGGCGGTGCAATCCCGGCAGCGGTTCCGACTCCCGGCAGGACAACGGGTGGCGAGCGCTCGGCACGGGCGGGCAGCGCCGGTGCCGGCAGCACTACCTGAAACAGCGCCCGCTGCCGCAGCGCGAGCGCCCAGGAAAAACAGAGCACGTCAAGCACCACGCCCACCTTGAGGTGGTACAGGCAGAACGCTCCCCACCCGGTCGGGAAACAGCAGATCATCTCCGGCACGAGGAAAAACTCGTCCGTCCAGCGGCGCTTGGCCACCACGAACAGAAAACCGAGCACCAAGGCCGCCGTACCCGCGAGCACCAATTTTTGGTAAAACAAGCCGGCATGGTGCAGCGCCCGCACCACGAGCCACACCAGCACCGGCAGCAACAGCACCTGAAACAGCTGGTGCGCGGCATCGGCGGCGGTGCGGCCAAACGCCATCTGCACCACGAGGTGCCCCCCGCTCATCAGGCCGAGAAAACGGGCGAGGTACACCAGCACCCGATTCAGGCGCGGGGCCGCCGCACCGAGCTCCAGCATCCGGGCCACGAACAGGAAGTAGCACGCGAACGCGGCGTAGCTCAGCGGGGTGTCCCACTCCAAGGGCGGGTCGGGCACGCCAGGCACACCGGGCATGCCCGACACATCTACCCAAAACTGCCGCCCGTAGTGCAGGAACGTGGCGGCCAAGTAGCCGACATACCACGGCACGGCATCGTCCTTCGACAGCCGCCACTGCGCCAGCGCCATGTAGGCGCAGAAGAGCAGGAGGGTGAAAAAGACGGTGTTGAACAGAATGAACATGGCTCGGATACGGTAAGTCGTGCATTTGAGGGTTTATACCCGTGATGCGAATTTTCTTACCCGACTGGTTAAAACAAAATGACTATCCGCATATTGTACCCCGCGAGTCAACCCCACCCCCGACCCCTCCCCAACGGGGAGGGGAGACGTAGAGCACCCCACAATAACTTCAAAAAGAACATTCTCCGGTATTTGTCGCGTCTCCCCTCCCCGTTGGGGAGGGGTCGGGGGTGGGGTTGACTCGCGGTGGGGTACAATATGCGGATAGTCATTTAAAAAAATTTAGGGGCCATTCTCAAGGTATGCCACGCCGCGAGTCAACCCCACCCCCGACCCCTCCCCCAAAGGGGAGGGGAGACGCGACATACACCGTAGATTTCAATGCTGGCTGACGTGTACTCTACGTCTCCCCTCCCCATTGGGGAGGGGTCGGGGGTGGGGTTGACCCGGTGAAGCGCAGATTTCAATGTCGGTCGACGTGTACTCTACGTCTCCCCTCCCCTTTGGGGGAGGGGTCGGGGGTGGGGTTGGCCCGGCGAAGCGCAGATCTCAATGCTGGCTGACGTGTGTTCTACGTCTCCCCTCCCCATTGGGGGAGGGGCTGGGGGTGGGGTTGACGCGCCGAGGCACCACTACCCCGCCCTCCGCCGCATCCAAAACCACGCCCCAGCCGCGCCCGCCGCCGCCAGCAGGCCCACCCATACCCATGCCGGCACCGTCCCGGAACCCAGCGGCTCGTCGTCGCCCACGAGGATGAACGTGGCCCAGTAGTACGGGTGCATCTGCTCGTCCGAATGGGTTTTGTTCAGAAAGTCCACCTGGGCGGCTTGCAGGGCGCTTGCCTTTCCCTTGCCGCTGCTCAGTTTTTGGAAAAAGTCCGCGACCAAGTTTTTCCCGGACAGGTCGTTCACCGGCCACAGGCTCATCATCACATTGGAGCATCCGGCGTACCGGAATGCCCGGGCAAGGCTCATGATGCCTTCGCCGCGCACCACCTTGCCCGCGCCGGTATTGCAGGCCGAGAGCACGGCGAGCTCGGCGTGCAGGCGCATGTTGTACAGTTCGTAGGCGTGGAGGAAGCCGTCGTTTTCGCCGGTGCTGTCGGACTGCCCGCCCGCAAATACCAGCGTGGAGTACATAGGGTCCTCGTCGTTGGTCAGGGCGTGCATGGCGAGGTGCAGCACGCCGGCCTTGGCCGCGTGTTGTTTGAACACATCCTCGGTGGCCCCGATGCCGATGCGGGTTTGGCCGCCGGAAATACCGCTCGCCCGCTCGACCTCTTCGCCGTTGTACCGCAGGGCCGGCACGTCGCCGCCGCGAATCACGCGGAATGCGCGCGAAAAACGCATGCTGTCGGGCAGGGCACGCGAGGCGATGGGGCCTCCGGGGTAGGCGGGCGCCATGCCGAAATAGTCGCCACGCCCGGAGGCGGACTTCTGATTAGCGAACAAGGTGCCGGAATACTCCAGCCGAACGGCATGGTCCCGAACCAAATAGGGCAACCCGCGGTAGTCCACCGGGGCATTTTCGGCTACGGGCTGTGTCAGCAGGGCCGCGAAGGGGACATAACCGATCACGTCGTCGGGCGCCACGATCAGCCGGGAGGCTTTGGTGTGCCGGAGCGGCTCGGCCAGCAGCGCCCGGAACAAGCGGTGGGAAGCCCCGGTGAAGGCGCGGAAATCGTCCGTTGCCTGTTTGCCCGTCCGGCGTGCTGCCGGGTCGAAATCGTGGATGCCCGCCCGCAGCGATTTCATGTCCCGATGAAAGGCCGAATCCAGATCGTACCGAAAAACGGTGCAGCGCGACCGATCCATCAGAAAGGTGAACAGCGCCGAGTCGCCCATGACATACTCCACGAGGGCCGTGCCGTCGGGCAGTTTGGCTTGCGCGTCGGCGATGGTCGCCACGTTCCGGGAATATTTCAGGCGGTAATAGTCCGGGTATCTTTTTTTGAAAATCGTCAGCAACGAGTCGAGGCTGTGTTTCAAGGTGAAAACATGGTAATTCCATTTGGAAATACGGGCGAGGTCGGAGCTGTCCTTGGCGCGTTCGTCGAGCGCCATTTTTTCGTAGTAGCCAATGTCCCGTTTCAGTTTTTTTTCGTGCTCCTCGTCTTCGGGCCGGATGTTGGCCAACCGTTTGGCGTCCAGGTCCCGCAGCGATTCGAGCAGCTCGATGGACTTGCTTTTTTCGGCGAAGTACCAGGCCTTGTCGAGATGGCGTTGCGAGCCGGTTTTTTTCCACAACTCGAAGGCAACGCCCAAGCCGCGCTGGTACACGGGGCGGGCAGCACCCGCCAACTGGTTTTTTGCGCCTGTGCCGCGGTAGGTGTCGCGGATGTGATCCACCAGCGAATCGGCGAGCAGGTACACCGACAGGGCGTGGTGCAAATCCTTTGTATTGCCGGATTGAGCGTACTGCTGCTCAAAAACCCGGCCTTTGAGTTCGAGGGTGCGCAGGTGGTCGGGTTGGCGGGTGAAGCGGGCCACCTCGGGGTTTTGGAAAAAATCCGCGCCCCTGAATTGCCCCGCCTCCCGGAACAGCAGCTCGCCAATCGTTTCGCGGGCTTCGGACAGGCTGTCCATGGCCATGTAGGTTTCGGCGAGTTTTTGGTAGAGGTCTATCGTTTCTAGGGTGTTTTGGCCAACGCCAGTCACGTCCGTCGCTGCGATGGCCGTTTTTAGGAATTCGAGCGCCTTCGGGTAGTTTTTCAAGGCGAGGTAGTAATCCGCTTTGACCTGGTTGAATTCTACTTCGTAATTGAATTGAATGATTTCGGCTTTGTGTTTTCGATAATAGCGTTCGCACGATTCCAAGCGGGCGGCGCAGGAGTCCAAATTGCCGGTGAGCAGGTAACAGTTCGCTATTGTTACCATTCCAAGGAGTAGGTTCGTAGGCGCATCGGGATATTGCGCCGTGAGCAAGGCGTACGACAATGCGGTCTCGTAGTCCCCGATTGTGAAGAAGTTGCCGGTTAATCGGCCGTAGATGTGCGGTTTCCGATAGTCACCTAGTGTTGTGTCATTCAGAATGCTGTTATAGTAGCGCATGGCGGTCGTGTAGTCTCCTTTCAGCCAATACCCGAAGCCAAGGTTGCGTACGCCGTTTGCAATGCGTGGGTCGCCGGGGGGCAATGCTCGGCGGGCGATTGCCTCGCCCTTCCGGTAATAGTCCAGCGCCATATCGGGATCATCAAAAAGATAGGCGGCCATGTGTCCAAGTCCGTAATAGGCCATGGCCGTCTCGTTTTTATCCTCGCCGCGCACCCGTATGGCGATGGCAAGCGCCTCGTTTATGATTCGGGTGCCTTCCTCCGGTTCGCCGAGGTAAATTTTTGCCATACCTATGCCTCCGTATCCCGATGCCCAAACTTCAAAAATCCTTGGATCGAACCGCTGCTCCAGCAGTTTTTCCGCGAGGCTGCACATTTCTGTATTGGCTTCCAGAAATGCGTCCCAGCGCCGGGACCAATACGTTCGCCATGCCTCGACCGCGTAGGCTTCGGCCTGCAACGAATCGGCGCGATAGGTGGCTTCAACCCGGCGGACGACCTTCGGGAAATCGGGGGCATAGCGTTTGGCCGATGCGCCGACCCCGTCGAATCGGGCCGGGTGCTGGAATCCGAGCGCGAACAGGAGCAACAATAAAAAAAGGACGGCGAGGGTAACCGGTGTTTTCATGTCGAAAGGGTGGTTTTGTTTTGTTGAATACTTGTAACAATTGACTATCCGCATTTAGGAAACGAGTCCTGTTTACGGCTTGATCTTAATCGCATTATTTATCATACCGCTTGCGAGGGCGGGGCTTGTCCCCGCCCAGCTCGCGAGCGGCGTAAATAATTTGTTTTCAAAGGGCAGTCGGTCATTTTATCAAAAGCAAATATAGGTTACCCTTGAGCCAACCGATACCTTGGGCAGGTGTTTTTCAAAAAAACGTAACCAATGATTTGGCATACCGCCGTACTTTTGGTGCAATCAAATGGCACACACCACCCGCAAATACACCGATCACGAACTGCTCGACGGCATCCGCCGTCGCGACAACACGGCGCTCGCGACCGTTTACCGGGAGTACCGCCCGCGTGTTGTCGCACAGGTTTGCAGTTGGGGTGGGTCGGCAGACGATGCGCGGGATGTGTTTCAGGAGGCAATCATCGTGGTGTTCATCAAGGCCCGACTGCAGGACTTTCAATTGACCTGTGCGTTGTACACCTTTTTGCACGCCGTAAGCCACAACCTTTGGCTGAAAAAAGTGCGCGAAAAAACCCGGCACGACGGGGTAAGCCTGGACGTACCCGAGGTATTAACGTTGGGGGTTGATCCGTCGGACGCGCTGGAAGTGGCCGAGCGCCAACAGTTTATTGCCGAAAAATTCATCGAACTTGGCAACGCTTGTCGCGATGTGTTGCGGCTTTCCATCATCGAGGAAAAGACGCCCGAGGAGATCGTGGAAGCGCTCGGCCTGGGAAGTCTTTCCTACTATTACAAGCGCAAATCCATTTGCAAGGACAAACTGGCCGAACTCGCAAGGCGCGATGCGCGGTATGGCGCGGTTTAAACAGGAACGACATGGCGGATATCCGCGAACAAATAGAGCAATATGCCCTTGGCAAACTTTCCGGCACTGCGCTGGAGGCTTTCGAGGCGCGTCTTGCTGCCGATCCGGCATTTGCCGACGAGGTGGCCCGGGAGGTGGAACTGATCCGGGCCATACGCTTGATGCCCGAGGTGGAGGCCCTGCGCAGCCAACTGGCCATGCTCGAAGGCGAGGCGCAATTCGAGCAAAAAAAGACGGCGCGGGTGATTCCAATGCGGGTATTGTTTGCCGCCGCCGCCACGATACTTTTGGGGCTGGCGGGTATCTGGTTTTTTGAGTTGGTATCGGCCCCGAGCTCCGAGGAATTGTTCGTTGCGCATTTTCGTCCCCCCCTCGAAATGGCCGCGCCCAAAACCGGGCGCGGTGCCGCGGATACTGCACAGACCGAGGCTTCTGCTTTTTTTGCGCTGTTGGATGCTGTGGAAAAAGACTACCAAAACGGCGATATGCCCGGGGCTTTGGAGAAAATTGTTCGTCTGCGAGCATTTCCCGAAAGTGGCGAATACGGGGACTTGTTGGCATACTTTGCGGGCTTGGCCTGTCTGCGGACAGGAAAGCCCGAGCGAGCCATTCGCGAATTTGAAACAATCACCGGGGGCTATCCGGCCGAAAAGCCGTGGTACATTGCGCTCTCCCGGCTGAAGGCCGGGCAGCTGTCGGAGGCAAAAGCAGATTTTGAGCGGATCGGTCGGTCCGCATCGCCTTTTGCCGAGGAAGCGATGGAGATTTTGAAGGAGATGAAGTAATCCTGCTGCGATACGTCAGGCCCGTCCCCTACCGCTTCACCACCACAAACTCCACCCGCCGGTTCTGAAACCTCCCCGCCTCGGTCTGGTTGCTCGCGATCGGGCGCGCCTTGCCCATGCCGAAGTACTTGAGCCGGCTGGCCAAAATCCCGTTGTCCACCAAAAACTGCCAGACAGCCTGGGCGCGTTTGCGCGAGAGCCATTTGTTATAGTCCGTGCCGCCGATGTTGTCCGTATGACCGGTGATCTGGATGTGCAGGGTCGGGTTTTCGCGCAGGATGCGCAGCAGTTTGTCGAGTTCGACGTAGGAGCGGGGCATGAGCTCGTGTTTGTCGAATTCAAAGTACAGGTTTTTCAACTGGATGGCCTTGCCCGTTTCCAGCGGCTGCCGGGTGATGTCGTCGGGCTTGACCGGCACGGGAATGAACGGCGGGATTTTTTTCACCAGCACATCGTCGAAGTAGTAGTAGGCGTAGTTGAAACCCTCGGGGTCGGTGGCGTCGAAACGGGTGTCTTTGTCCTCAAAAAAATTGCCGAGCAGAAGGTACTCCGCCTCGTTTTCGGCCCTGAACTGCCCGCCGAGTTTCACCCATTTCCCGTCATCCGCCTTGACGACGCTTTTGGCAAAAAACTGCGGCGCGGCCAGAATCTGCTCGTCCGCAAGCCGCTCGATGCGTTTTTCCGAAAAATAGGCGCCGATGTTGTTGATCTGCAACGCGCGCGGCAGGGACGTCACCCAGAGTTCCACCAGGTAGGTCTGACCCGGCACGAGCGGTTCGGCCAACTGGATTTCCACGTATTCCCGGCAGTGCGGCTTGCCGTTGGTGCACCCGTACAGCGTGAGCCCCGCCATGCTGCGCCCGGTGTGCGCTTTTTGTTTGCCAAAGCCTTTTTCGGCCCAGTCCTGGGGCACTTTCACGCCGGGGCCGTACACGTCGGGGCTGGCGGTGCTGGCACTGAACCAGTATTTGACCACCTGCCCGAAAAACGCGCCTTTGTACGACCAGCCTACGGGCGGGCTGGCGAAACGCTCAAAACCGGGATTGGGCACGAGGTTGTCGCCATCCTTGATCGCCTGGGCAAAGAGATTCATTTGAGAAAACGCAAAGATCACGAGCGCGGCGGAGCGGAACATGGAGAAAGTGCTTGGCGTAGAGTGGACGGATTTTTTCAAAATGACAAAAAGTATTGTGAGGGAGCAGAACACGCGACGCGATACGTGACAGGGTGACTGCCAGTCACCCCGTCACTACCAGTCCGCAATGGCCGCCCAAATGTATCCATTTTCCTTTCGCCCACTATTTTTTGGACGTTGCCTGACGAAAATCAATTCCCCGCTTCCGCGCCAACGGCAGCCGCCCTACATTTCGCTTTTTTTGAGAAATGCTCTTTCTGCACCTTCCGTCCAACCTCTCGCGAGTTATGTTCAAATACATCCTCTGCTGCTTGCTGCCGGCGCTGCCGTTTGCCCTGAATGCCCAGGCCTGTTTCACCGAAATTCCTGAAAACGCCATACCCGCCGTCGGCGAGTCGGTGCGCCCCATCGTTCCCCGGCAGTACCGCACCGTCCGGCTCGACCTCGCACAGCTCCAGCCGCTGTTGGCCGCCGCCCCGGACCGGTTCAAACCCGCCGCCGCCCCGGAACAGGAGGTAGTGCTCGCCCTGCCCCTGCCCGACGGAACCTGGGGCCGGTTCCGCCTCACCGAATCTCCCGTGATGGCCCCGGCCTTGCAGGCCAAATACCCCGACATCCGCTGCTACACCGGCACGGGCATAGACGACCCCACGGCATCGCTCAAGTGCGACCTGACCCCGCAGGGGTTTCACGCCATGATCCGTTCGGCGCACCACGCTCCGGTTTTCCTAGATCCTTACCGGCAGGGCGACCGCGTGTACTGTATCGTGTACCGAAAACAAGACCTCGATGCCAAGGAGCCGTTCGCGTGTTCGCTCGACGAAGAAATTGACCAACCGGACAAGACCCAAAACCCGATGCCGGAAGCCGGTGGCGACTGCACGTTTCGCCGCTACCGACTGGCGTTGGCCTGCACGGGCGAGTACGCCAACTTCCACGGCGGCACTAAACCCCTCGTGTTGGCCGCCATGAACACCACCATCAACCGCGTGAACGGAATCTACGAACGCGACCTATCGGTGACCATGCAGCTGATCGCGAACAACGATACGCTCATCTTCCTCGACCCGGCCACCGACGGCTACTCCAACGGCAACGGCTCCGCCATGCTCACGCAAAACCAAACCAAGTGCAACACCCTGATCGGTTCGGCCAACTACGACATCGGGCACGTGTTCAGCACCGGCGGCGGGGGCATCGCCAGCGTCGGCGTGATCTGCAACAACTCCACCAAGGCACGCGGCGTGACCGGCCGCAGCGCGCCCGTCGGCGACCCGTTCGATGTGGACTATGTGGCCCACGAAATGGGCCACCAGTTCAACGCCAACCACACCCAGAACAACCCCTGCAGTCGCAATCCGTTCACGGCCATGGAACCCGGCAGCGCCTCCACGGTCATGGGCTATGCGGGCATTTGCAGCCCCAACGTCCAGGCCAACAGCGATGCGTATTTCCACGCCATCAGCCTGCAAGAAATAAACAACTACATCATCACCGGCCCCGGCAACGTGTGCCCGGTCAAAACCGTCACTGGCAACACTGCCCCCGCGGTGGATGCAGGAGCCGACTACGTCATCCCGCGTGCCACACCCTTTGCCCTTACCGCGAACGGCTCCGATCCGGACGGTGATCCGCTCAGCTATTGCTGGGAGCAGATGAACAACGAATTCGCCAGCATGCCGCCTTTGGCCACCAATACCACAGGGCCGATGTTTCGATCGCTCAACCCCGCCGATTCGCCCACGCGCTACTTCCCGCGGTTGCCGGACTTGGTCAACAACGCCAACACGACCTGGGAGCGGCTTCCCGGCGTGGCGCGTACCATGAACTTTCGGGTAACGGTGCGCGACAACAAACCCTCCGGCGGCTGCACCGACGAGGACGACATGGTGCTCACGGTGGCGGATGCGGCCGGGCCATTCGTGGTCACCGAACCCAATGCGGCGCTCAGCTGGTACGTCGGCGAGTTCAGAACCGTCACTTGGGACGTGGCCGGAACCGATGCCGGCCCGGTCAATTGCGCGCAGGTGCGCATCCTGCTTTCCACCGACGGCGGCCTGACGTACCCGTTCGTGCTGGCCAGCTCGGCGCCCAACAGCGGCACGGCGCAGGTGGAAGTGCCCAACGAAATTTCGACAAACTGCCGCGTCATGGTGCAGGCCATCGGAAACGTGTTTTTCGACATTTCCGATCAGAATTTCAGGATCGAAATTCCGCTCGTGCCCACGTTTTTCATGAATTTTTCGGTCAATGCCACCGAGCAGGTGTGTACCGAACAAACGTTCTATTTCGCGGCGGACGTCATCGGTTCTGGCGGATTTACCGAGCCGGTAACCATCTCCGTGGACGGACTGCCCACCAATGCCACGGTCGTTATATCCGACAACCCGGTCGTGCCCAGCAGCACGGTCTTTTTCGAAATTTCAAGCCTGACTAAACCGGGCTTGTACCCGATCACTATCGCTGCCGAAGCCGATACCATCGTCCGCAACTCCAGTTTTGTGTTGGCGGTGGTGGACAACAAACCTGCCGCGGCCAACCTTGTCGCTCCTGCAGACGGCGCCAAAAACGTCACCCGTAGTCCGACGCTTGTGTGGAATGCCGTGCCGGACGCCCTGCGCTATCGGGTACAGGTGGCAACCGGCGCGGATTTCGGAAACGTGGTTTTCGACCATACGACTGCCGACACCAGCGCCGTCGTTGGCAGCCTCGAAGCGGCCACCGTGTACTATTGGCGGGTGGAGGTGGAGAACGCCTGCGGCTTCAGCGACCTCGCTGTTTTTTTCGCCTTTCAGACCGGCCAGCCGGAATGCTCCTTCGACTATTCCAGTACTGACGTGCCGATTGTCATTCCCAACACCAGCACCTCTTTGGTGCTATCCAATTTGACCGTGCCGGACGACCGTTTCGTCGCCGATGTCAATGTCAGCCTGAAAATTGACCATTCCTGGGTGGGCGATCTGGCCGCCCGGCTGGTGGCGCCCGACGGCACGACGGCCCTGTTGTTCGAGCACCCGGGATTCCCGGCGCTCAGCAGTGGCTGCAACGGCGAAAACCTCGACCTCCAGCTAGACGACGAGGCCGTGCTTACCGCAGCCGATCTGGAAAATACCTGCGACAACATGCCCGCCATCAGCGGCGTGTTCCAGTCCATGGAAACCCTCGATAGGTTTGACAATTCCCCCGCTACCGGAACCTGGAAATTGGAAGTGGCCGACATCTTCCCCGAAGACGGCGGCGCCATCGTGGAGTGGGGCCTCTCGTTTTGTTTTTTCCAGGAAGTGCCGCCTGCGGAAATTTTGGTGAACAACCCGCTCACCTTGCCAAGCGGCTCGACCAAGGCTTTGGGCATCACCAACCTGATACTCAACATCTCCAGCGGCAATCCCGACGACGGGGTGTTTACACTGCTCGGTGCGCCCCAGTATGGTGCCCTTATTTTGAACGGTTCCCCGTTGGTAGTCGGCGATTTGTTTACGCAGGCAGACATTCTCTCCGGCGCGCTGGTCTACATGAATAGCGGGGATACCGCCACTGCCGATGCGTTTGTGTTTGATGCGGCAGATATCAGCACCAACGGATGGATTCATGGGGCCACCTTCCACATCGTGGTCGTGCAAAACGACCTGAACGCCAGCGCGACCATCACGCAGCCGTTGCTGTGCCATGATGCCGCCACGGCCCAAATAACCGTGGAGGTGACCGGCGGCACCCCGCCGCTGTTGTTCAGCCTGAACGGCGGGACCGGGCAATTTCTGAACGTTTTCGGCAACCTGCCGGCAGGCTCGTACACGGTGGTGGTGACCGACGACTACGGATTCACAGCGGAAACGAGCATCACAGTGGACAACCCGCAGGCCATCGGTGTGACCGCTGCTGTCAGCAACGACGACGTTTCCGTGCAGGCAACTGCTGGAAACCCGCCCTACGCCTACAGCCTCGACGGGCAGACCTTCCAGCCGGAACCGCTTTTTGAAAACCTGCCGAACGGCGACTATACCGTGACCGTGCGCGACGCCAACGGCTGTACGGGCACGGCGACAGCCACGGTTTTTGTGGGGCCGCTGTTGTTGCAACAAATTGTAACGACCAATATCAGCTGCCACGGAGGCGCCGATGGCACCGTGGCCGTTCAGGTCATGGGCGGTGTGGCGCCGTACGAGTACAGTTTGGACGGGACCAATTTCCAGCCGGGCAACACCTTCAGCGGACTAAGTCCCGGCTCCTATACGCTGGTGGTGTCGGACGATTCGGGCAACACCCTTTCGGAAACAGTTGAACTGACCCAACCGCCGATGATCACGGCGAGCGCATCCGCGAACCTAAACACCATTTCCGCAACGGCATCTGGCGGCACCGGCATGCTGGAGTTTAGCATAGACGGCCAAACCTATCAGCCGGACGGTGTTTTTGGCGGTTTGGCCAACGGCGACTATACCGTGACGGTCCGGGATGCCAACGGCTGTACCGCAACGGCCGTGGCGACGGTGGCAGTACCGCCCCTGGTTCTGACCGGGCTGAGCATAACCGGCGAAATTTTGTGCGCGGGCCAAACGGTCTCGGTGCTGGTTTCCGCCGCAGGCGGGGTGCCGCCCTACACGTACAGCCTCGACGGGGGCGCGTTCCAGCCGGACAGCCTGTTCGAGCACGTGGGCGGCGGCACGCACGAGATATTGGTGCGCGATGCGGCAGGTACCGAATTGTCTTCCCAGTCCTTCGTTTTTTCGGAGCCTGACCCGATCAGCACCACCGTTGTGGTGGTAGCACGTACTTCAACCGTTACTGCTACGGGTGGCACACCGCCGTACCAGTACGCCTTGAACGGCGGCACGCCGCAGGATTCCAACGAATTCCCGGACCTGCCCAACGGCACCTACGCGGTGACGGTAAAGGACGCGAACGGATGCACCGAAACCGTTGAATTTGAGGTAGTCTATGTTGATTTGGCCGGAAACATCGCGGTGACAAATCCCAGCTGTGCCGGCGGTTCGGATGGCGCTATTTTGCTGGAGGTGTTCGGCGGCACGCCGCCCTTCGAATGCAGCGTGAACGGCGGCCCCTGCAACCTGTCCGACCTGACAGCCGGAACGTACACCGTGATCGTCACGGATGCGTTGGGCGACACGATGGAAATCGTCGCGGTGCTCAACGACCCGCCCGCGCTGGTAATTTCGGCAGATGCCGCCGACAATGTCATCACGGCTTCGGCTACTGGGGGAACGGGTGCGTTGGAATACAGTCTCGACGGAATGGCCTACCGGCCCACACCGGTGTTTCCCGACTTGCCGAACGGCGCCTACACGGTGTTTGTTCGAGACGAAAACGGCTGTGTGGCAGAATCAGACACGGTTTTGGTGGACTTTGTGGGCACGGTCTCGCCCGAAAAGGCATGGGGCCTGACGGTGCGGCCAAATCCGAGCGCCGGTCGTTTTCTGTTGGAGCTGCACCACGCGCCTACGGGCACCCTACACGCCGATGTGTTCGATGCCGGCGGACGGTTGTTGCTCCGGGAAAAACACGAGCCGTCCACTCCGCACTACACCGCAGCGCTCGACCTGACGGGCTTTCCGCCAGGCACGTACACGCTTCGGTTGGTCAGCGGAAATGAGGTGGGGGCCGTGCGCTTGGTGATACGATAGGGGCTTATTTGTTCGCCAACTGCCCGCAGGCCGCGTCAATGTCCTTGCCCCGGCTGCGGCGCACGGTCACCGTCACGCCTTTTTGGGACAGGTATGCCGCGAAGGCGTTCAGGCGGTTCTCGTCCGATTTTTCAAAAACGGCCCCTTCGATCGGGTTGTACTCGATGATGTTGACCCGTACCGGGAACTTTCGGCGGCACAGCCGCACGAGGTTGGCCGCGTCTTCAATGCTGTCGTTGAAGCGCTCGAACGCGATGTACTCGAAGGAGATACGGCACTTTGTTTTCTGGTAAAAATACTCCAGCGCCTCCATCAGCGCTTCGAGGTGGTTGCTCTCGTTGATGGGCATGATCTCGTTGCGCTTGCGGTCGTCGGCAGCGTGCAGGCTGAGGGCGAGGTTGCTGCGGAATCCGTCGTCGGCCAGTTTGCGGATCATTTTGGCGATACCGGCCGTGCTCACGGTGATGCGCCGGGCCGACATGCCCAAGCCCATGGGCGGCGGGGCCGTGAGCCGGGCGATGCTTTCCATCGTGTTGGCGTAGGTTAGCAGCGGCTCGCCCATGCCCATGTACACCACGTTGGTGATCGGACGCCCGAAGGCTTCGAGGCATTGTTTGTTCACCAAGGCGACCTGGTCGTAGATTTCGTAGGCCTCCAGGTTGCGCTTTCGGCCCATGCGCCCGGTGGCGCAAAACGCACAGGTCAGGCTGCACCCGACCTGCGTGCTGACGCATACGGTGAAGCGCTCGTCTTCGGGCACGGGAATCAGCACGCTTTCGATGCGGTGGCCGTCGTGGGTGATCCAGCGGGTCTTGATGGTGCCGTCGGCGCTGTGCTGTACGGTATCCTCGTGGAGGGTGTAAAACGAAAAGTCCGCGCGCAGGCGGGTGCGCAGGTCCTTGGGCAGGTTGCTCATGGTTTCCCAGTCCGTGGCCGACTTGGCCCACAGCCACTCGTAGAGCTGTTTCGCGCGGAAGCGCGGCTCGTTCCACGACGCGAAGAGGAGTTCGAGGTTAGGCAGGGATATCCCGCGAATGTCTTTGAGCATGATACGATTTAAAAGGCATGGCGCATAGGTTTAGGCTGTTTTATGCAAAAAAATTGCCTTACACCCTATCGCTTGCGGTAGGCAGACTGTCAAACCAATTCCTGAAATCCACTAAACGCATAAGCCCGACTTTGGGGAAATCAATTTCGTTGAGTTTGCGAAAATGCCGATCCTCTGAAACAATAAACAAGGCTCCTCCCGCTACTGCTGCGTCCACGAATTTATTGTCATCGGGGTCTGCTAACAAATTCCAATTGTAGTAAACTTCGACAAGTTTAGCGGAGGGAAGTTCTTTTAAGGCCTTGATGAAGTTGACAGCGGCAATAGGTGAGTATTTTCTAGTCAATACCTCTTCATATTCAAGTAAAATGTCTTGACTGATACCAATTTCAAACTGTTCATTCAAGAGTGCTTCGATAATCCAATGATGGGGGGAGGCAGCGGAAAGTGCTGCCACAAAAATGTTCGTATCTACGACAAAAAGCATACGTTCAGGAAGGCTCGCTTAGCAATTGTTCGGCGGTATAGCCCTGCGATTTCCACACTTTCGTCGCCTCGGCAACCGATTTTTGCATAAAATAACGGGCAAGCATTCGGCGGATTTCCCGAACATCCTCTTCTGAAACGCCCATGGCGAACACCTTGAGCAACTCTAACTGGACATTGGTCAATGGTGGCATCGGTTGTAGGTTCATAACATCCTGTTTTTTGATTCTCTGCAAATGTAGTCTTTTTTACCTGTAAATCACCTTCGCCGATGCTTCCGCCCGGGCTTTCATCTCGGCGGACTTTTGCGAGTTCCCGACGGCGGCATACACTTCCGACAGGGCATTCAACACGCGCTCGTTTTCCCATTGCGTGGGCAGGGCGTGCTCCAGCACGGCGATGGCGTTGTTGTTGTCCTTTTTTTCCTTGAAAAAATACTCGTATCCCAAGCGGTAGCAAAACGCGTTGATCTTGTTCGGGTTGCCGCCACTGGTGGCCAAATACACCATGTACTTGTCGAAGAAGGGCCGGAAGTTGGCGTTGTTCGGAATCTTTTCCATCAGGATGCCAAACTCGTGGAACAGCTTGTCCATCTGCTTGTCCTGCTCGAAGCGGGCGGCAGCGATGGCGCCCTTCATCACCAAGGCCGAGCCGTAGTCCGGGTTGATCTCCAGCGAGCGGTTGATGTGGTACTCCATCGTGTCCACCCATTGGGCCTTTTCCGAAGGGTTTTTGATTTTCAGGTACACGTTCTCGTACAGGGCCGTCACATAAAAACAGTGCGAGCGGCAGCTGTTGGGCGACACGGCAATGGAGGACTTGTTGAGCGAAAGGGCATCTTTCCACACCGGCACGCGCTGCACGGTGAGGTAACCGAACGCGCCCACGAGCAGCGCCGTCAGGCCCACGCCCAGCAGGTAGGGCCGGTTGGGCTGCTCCTTGAACCAGGTCGGTACTTTTTCCGCCAGAAACCAGCCCCCCAGCAGCGCAAACGCCACGGAGGGCATGAACGCGAATCGTTCGTTCATAAACGTGCCTACCTTCACGAACAGGTTGGACACGATGCTGAGCGTGATCAGCCAGTACGCGATGGCGTAAGCCGGCACGTTGCGGGCGCGAAACTTCAGCACCGCCCAGACGGCCATGCCGAGGTACAGCGCCAGGGAAGCCAGCGCGCGCCAGTCCGTCCAGTTCACCTTGGGCACGTGGTAGGGGTAGTAGTCGTGCGTGAGCGGATGCGGCCAGAACAGGAGTTTGACGTACCAGCCGAGGGTCAGGAAGGTGGTGGCGAGTTTTTCGCTGGCGGTCATGCCGAGGAAGGGGTTGTTCATCAGGTCGCCGATGGCCTTGCCGTGGTCGAGCATGAAACCCAGCGCCTTGTAGCGCACCACCACGAATACCAGCACTGCCAGGAACAGCGGCACACTGGCCGCGGCGATCCGGCCCTTGGGCACCTTGGCAAAAAACCACGCCGTGAGCGGGAGCACGGCCAAAAACGTGAGCGCGTTTTCTTTGGCAAACATACCCAGCAGCAGCAGCAGGCCCGACAGCCAGCGCCAGCCCTGCCCGTTGGTGTCGAAATGCTTCAGAAATGCGTACAACGCGCCGAGGCTGCACAGGAGCGCCAGAATTTCGTCGCGGCCTTTGATGTTGGCCACCGCTTCGGAGTGCAGGGGGTGCGCCACGAAAATAAGCGCCCCAACGAAGGCGGCGCTGAAGTACCAGCGCCCGTTTTCGCCCAGCGGGAAAAAGCCGAGCAGGACGCGGTACAGCACCACGCCCGTTAGGCCGTACAGCAGGATGTTGATGAAGTGGCTGATGCCGGGGTGGTCTTTGCCGAAAATACCGACTTCGGCGGCGAACGTCGCCAAGGACAGCGGGCGGTAGCGCCCGCCTTCCAGCAGCAGCAGGTTTTCTTTTTTCTGGAAATAGCCCATAAAACTGTCATACCCGAAGATGTCGCCGATGCCGGCAAAACCCTTCTGCACGTATGCGTTTTGCCAGTACACCATCTGGTCGTCCAGGATATAGCCGTACTGAATCGAAACGCCGTAGAGCACGAACGACAGCGCCATCAGGGCCATGGCCGGTAGCCAGTGTTGCCGCCAGAACCCGGGCGAAAACGTGGACGTGAGCGGCACCGAAGCCGCTTGTTTTCTGGGTGCGACGGGTTTGTCGGCAGGTACGGAACGTTTGATCTGGGGCTGGGGCGTTGGTTTGCCTTTGCTTTTGGCCATGACATGCGGTGTTTTAAAAAACGCGCAAATATCGAAAGATTTGGTCGAGGCCCAGCCTAAAAGTTGGCCGAGGCCTTGGCACAATCCCATTTAGTCGAACCCCATTTGTCATTCCGAAGGAATCCGTCCGCTCAAGGCGGGCATCGAGCGCGGTTGCCCTCGTAGAGCGGACGGATTTTTTCAAAATGACAAACGAACGTTTTGCAAGCCGATGTACCGTACTTTTGCCGCCTTATTCGCCATGTGCTGCTTCCCCTGATGAAAAAACGATACCTCGTCACCGCCGCCCTGCCCTACGCCAACGGCCCGCTCCACATCGGACACCTTGCCGGCGCTTATCTGCCTGCCGATATTTATGTGCGCTACCTGCGCCTGATGGGCAAAAACGTCGTCTTCGTGTGCGGCTCCGACGAGCACGGCGCTGCCATCACCGTGCGCGCCCGAAAAGAGGGCGTGACCCCGCGCGAAATCGTGGACAAGTACCACGCGAGCATCCGCGATACGTTCGCGAAAATCGGCATCGCCTTCGATATCTACCACCGCACCAGCGAGCCGCTGCACCACCAGACCTCGCAGGATTTTTTCCGGAAACTGCTCGAAAACGGCCAGTTTGAAGAAAAAGAAAGCGACCAGTACTACGACGAAGTGGCCGGGCAGTTCCTCGCCGACCGCTACATCATCGGCACCTGCCCCGTGTGCGCCAACCCCGATGCCTACGGCGACCAGTGCGAAAAATGCGGCTCCACCCTCAGCCCCACCCAGCTCATCAACCCCCGCTCCACGCTCAGCGGGGCCGCCCCCGTGATGCGCCCCACTACCCACTGGTACCTCAAACTGAACGAACACGAGGCCTGGCTGCGCGAGTGGATCAACACCGGAAAGGCCGACGGAAAAAAACTGCACGACCCAGCCGCTTGGAAAAACCACGTCGTCGGCCAGTGCAATTCGTGGCTCGACCAAGGCCTGCAGCCCCGCGCCATGACCCGCGACCTTGACTGGGGCGTGGATGTGCCCCGGGAAATTCCGCACTCGGAAGGCAAAAAACTGTACGTCTGGCTCGACGCGCCCATCGGCTACATTTCAGCTACCAAACAGTGGGCGCTCGACCACCACACCCACTGGGAACCCTACTGGAAAGACAAAGACACCGCACTGATCCACTTCATCGGCAAGGACAACATTGTATTCCATTGCCTCATTTTCCCGGCCATTCTGAAGGCGCACGGGGAGTTTATTCTTCCGGTGAACGTGCCCGCCAACCAATTCCTCAACCTCGAGGGCAACAAACTGTCCACCTCCCGAAACTGGGCGGTGTGGGTACACGAGTACGTGGAAGAAATGCCCGGCCGCGAAGACGAGCTCCGCTACAACATGATCAAAAACATGCCGGAGCAGCGCGACAGCGAGTTCACCTGGAAAGGTTTTCAGGAAAGCACGAACACCGAACTGGTGGGCAACCTCGCCGGCTTCGTACACCGCGTGCTGGTGCTGCTGCACAAAAACTACACGGGTGTGGTGCCGGGCATTGACGCCAGCCGGGAATTCAAAAGCGGCTGGGACGCCGAGCAGGTCGGCACCTACGACACCGAACTGCACCGCCTGCACCTGAAATTAGAGGAAATGGGCCGCGAGATCGAGCAGTTCAATTTCCGCGAAGCCTTGCGCATCCTGATGGAAATATCCAGCGCCGGCAACGCCCTGCTCCAGTTCAACGAACCGTGGAAGGCGATCAAGGACGACCCGGAATTGGTCAAAGTGGTGCTCAACCTGGCGCTCCAGTACGTCGCCGTGCTGTCGGTGGCGCTCGGCCCGTTTCTGCCGTTTGCTGCGCAGCGGCTGCGCCAGATGCTCAACCTGCCGCCCCTCGGCGACAGCAACGACCTGCTGGACATCCACAACGAACTGGCCGAAGGCAACCCCGTCATCCGACCCAACCACGCCCTCAACGCCGCCGAACACCTGTTCACCCGCATCCCCGACGAGGCAATCGCAGCGCAGGTGGCCAAACTGCAGGCCGCCGCTCAAACGAATCAGCCGGCTGCCGAAAAAACCGCAACCGCCACCTATCCGCCCATGAAAGAAGAAATCCAGTACGACGACTTTGCCAAACTCGACATCCGCACCGGCACCATTCTGGAGGCCTCCAAGGTGGAAAAGGCCGACAAGTTGCTGAAGCTCACCGTGGACCTCGGTTTTGAAAAACGCACCATCGTGTCGGGCATCGCCCTGCATTTTCAGCCCGAAGAAATCGTAGGCCGGCAAGTCGTGGTGTTGGCCAACTTGGCGCCCCGCACCATGCGCGGCATTGAGTCGCAGGGTATGATCCTGATGGCCGAAGACGCCGAGGGCAAGTTGAGTTTTGTCAGCCCTGAGAAGGGGTGGCCGGATGGATGGGGGGTGAAGTGATTTACGATTTTGGATTTACGATTTACGATTGATTACTCAGTCAATTGGAAATGGTAAATCCAAAATCGTAAATCCAAAATCGTAAATCATGAAGGCTTACCGCGAAGCACTCGACTACCTGTACGCCCAGTTGCCCATGTTCCAGCGCATCGGCCCGGCGGCGTATAAAAAAGACCTCGGCAATACCCTGGCTCTTTGTTCGCACCTTGGCAACCCGCAGCACAAGTTTCCCAGCATCCACGTCGGCGGCACCAACGGGAAAGGTTCGGTAAGCCATTTTCTGGCTGCGCTTTGCCAAATGACGGGACTGAAAACCGGCCTGTACGTCAGCCCCCACTACCGCGACTTTCGCGAGCGCATCAAGATCAACGGGCAGTACATCCCGCGGAAACGGGTCATGGAATTTGTGGAAATGCATCGCGCCAAAATCGAGGAAATCCAGCCGTCCTTTTTCGAGATGTGCGTGGCCATGGCCTTCGACCATTTCGCGCGCGAACGGGTGGACATTGCCGTGATCGAGGTAGGCCTCGGCGGGCGGCTCGACAGCACCAATGTCATCACGCCCCTGCTCAGCGTCATCACCAACATCAGCTACGACCACCAGAACCTGCTGGGCGATACCCTGCCGCTCATCGCGGGCGAAAAGGCCGGCATCATCAAACCCGGCGTGCCTGTCGTTATCGGCGAAACGCATCCCGAGTCCGCCCCGGTTTTTCTGAAAAAAGCCGCTGAAACCCGCTCGCCCATTGTATTCGCCGACCAGCATTTTCAGGTTTTGGAAAAAGAAACCGGCTCGTGGCGCACCACGACGTACGACGTTTTCCGGGACGGCAAACCATTTCTGGAAAACCTGGAAGTGGATGTCGCCGGGCCGTTTCAGCAAAAAAACCTGGCCACGGCGCTTCAGGCCTGGGAAATGCTGCTGCCCGTGTTGCCGTCGGCCCCACCCCCAGCCCCTCCCCCGAAGGGGAGGGAGGCCGCGACAAACCTCAGAGGGTTTTCACCGCCGGCCTCTACGGCTCCCCTCCCTTCGGGAGAGGGGTTGGAGTCGGGGCCACTCAAAACTCAAAACTCAACACTCAAAACTGCCGAACTTACCCGTTTCATGGGCCGTTGGCAGGTGATCGGGCAAAACCCTACGCTGCTGTGCGACAGCGCGCACAACGAAGCAGGACTACGCATGGTATTGGAGCGCTTGGCTGCTGCGCCGTTCCGGCAAATCCACTTCGTGCTGGGTTTTGTGAACGACAAGTCGGTGGAACCGGTGCTGGCGCTTTTTCCGCCCGGTGCGCGCTACTATTTTGCAAAGGCCGATATTCCTCGCGGAATGGAGGCAACTTTGCTGCGCGAAAAAGCAGCAACTGCGGGGCTGCACGGGCGTGCCTATACTTCGGTAAAAAATGCCCTGCGCGCCGCCCGCCGTGCCGCTGGCCCTGATGATCTGGTGGTGGTAACGGGCAGTATTTTCGTGGTGGCAGAAGTGATTTGATTGACGATTTTGGATTTACGATTTACGATTAAAACAAAGTGGAATGATCGTTCGATACTTTAGGCCGCTGTTGGCGTCCTCGCCAACAGCAAGGGCTTGGCTGAGCCTGCTCCTCACTTGCGGTTTTTTTCTATCGCTGAGCGCCCAGCAAACGGCCACCGTCTTCGGTCGCATTACCGATGCCGTCAACGGGCAGCCCGTGGAATTGGTCACCGTTTTTGTGAAAGGCGGCAGCAGCGGAGTCACCTCCGATGAGGCGGGCAATTACGCCATTCAAGTACCGGCCGGTCAGCGCCTGACGCTCGGCTACCGGCGCGTGGCGTACAAGGAGGCCAGCGCCGACGTGCTGCCGTTGGAACCGGGCGCCCGCTTCGCGCTCGATGTGGCCTTTGCCCCCGTGCAGTCGAACCTCGAAGTGGTGGTGCGCGACCGGCGCCTCGACGACGCGGGCATGGTGCGCGAACGCCGGATCGAAGAACTCAAACTCCTGCCCAGCACCACCGGCAACCTCGAAAGCGTGCTGCCCCACATCGCCCTCGGCACCAACACCGGCGCGGGCGGCGAACTCACGTCGCAGTACCAGGTGCGCGGCGGCAACTACGACGAAAACCTTGTGTACGTCAACGATTTCGAAATATACCGCCCCCAACTCGTGCGGGCCGGCCAGCAGGAAGGCCTCACCTTCCCGAACCTCGACCTCGTGCGCGACCTGTCGTTTTCCTCGGGCGGCTTTCAGGCCAAATACGGCGACAAGATGTCGTCGGTGCTCGACATCAAATACAAGCGCCCCGACAGTTTGCGCGCCAGCGCCAGCGCCAGCCTGCTCGGCGCGTCGGCGCACGTGGAGGGCAGCCTGAAAAACCGCAACGACCCCTACCGGGCTTTTCGCTACCTCGTGGGCGCCCGGTACAAAACCACGCGCACCCTGCTGGGCAGTCTCGACGTGACGGGCGAGTACGTCCCTGATTTCTACGACCTGCAAGCCTACCTGACCTACGACCTAAGCCGCAACTGGCAACTCGGCGGCATCGCCAACTACAACCGCTCGGTGTACCGCTTCGTGCCCGAAAGCCTCGTGCGGGCTTTCGGACTGGTGGACTTTGCCCTGCAACTGCGCTCCGTGTTCGAGGGGCAAGAGGTGGACGACTTCACCCAGGCCATGGGAGGTGTTTCCCTGACCTACCTGCCCGACCGGCCGCGCAACCCGCTGTACCACAAATTCCTCGCCTCGGCCTGGCGCAGCCAGGAAAACGAGCGCTTCGACATCCTCGGCTACTACCTGCTGGGGCAAATTGAGGACAACCTCGGCTCCGACGAATTCGGCGAGATCGTGGACGTGCTCGGCACCGGCACCCAGCACACGTGGATCCGCAACAACCTCACCCTCGACGTGCGCAACGCCGAATACCGGGGCGGTATCGAGTTGCAAAACGACGCGCCAGACCGCAGCCTCACCCGCAGCCACTTCCTGCAGTGGTCGGCAAAATGGCAAAACGAGGAGATTTTGGACAAAATCAACGAATGGGAACGCCTAGATTCGGCCCTGTACTCCCTGCCTTTCGATACCACCCAACTGCTCGTGCGCCGCGTGCTGAAAACCCAAAACAGCCTGAACAGCCACCGCTTCTCCGGTTTTTTTCAGGACACCTGGACCTGGCGGCAGGACGGCGTGCGGGAAATTCAGGTGACAGCCGGCGTTCGCGGCCAGTACTGGAGCCTGAACGGCGACTGGTTTGTGTCGCCGCGGGTGCAGGTGCTGTACAAACCGCTCAATACCAGCAAAGACCTGTCGTACCGCCTCGCCGGCGGGCTGTACTACCAGCCGCCGTTTTATCGCGAACTGCGCGGCCTCGACGGCACGGTAAACCCCGATGCGCGCGCACAAAAGTCGGCGCACATCGTGGGCGGTCTCACTTACGATTTCCTATGGGGGAAACGCCGTCCGGTGAAAATGCGCCTCATCGCCGAGGCGTACTACAAACAAATGTGGGACCTGATTTCGTACGACCTCGACAACGTGCGCATCCGCTATGCCGGGTTCAACGATTCGCGGGGCTATGCCACCGGCATTGACGTGCGCCTGAACGGCGAGTTTGTGCCCGGCGCCGAAAGTTGGGTCAATCTGTCGTTCCTCAGCACGCGCGAAGCCATTGACGGCGTGCAACACAAGATCCGCGAGATCGGCGACCGCGAGGGCCGCCCCGTGGCCGATGTGCCGCGCCCCACCGACCGGTTTCTGACCTTTTCCACGTTTTTTCAGGACTACCTGCGCAACAACAAAAACATCCGCATGCACCTGAACTTTACCGTGGGCAGCGGCCTGCCGTTTGGCATCGTGGACAACAACGTCGAGTACCGCAACCCCTATCGCTTTAAAGCATACCACCGCGTGGACATCGGTTTCGGGTTCCAACTCTGGAAAGACGAATGGCGAAACCACCGTCCCCGGCACTTTCTGCGCTTCACGCGCAACACTTGGGCCAGCATCGAGGTGTTCAACCTGATGAAAGTGGCCAACGAGGCTTCCAACACCTGGATCAAGGCGATCACCAACGTGCAATATGCTATCCCGAACTACCTGACCGGGCGGCGGCTGAACTTTCGGTTGCGCATGGATTTTTGAGGTTTCGGGTTTCGGGTTAGAAGGTTTCGGGTTAGGAGGTTTCGGGTTTCGGGTTAGAAGGTTTCGGGTTTCGGGTTAGAAGGTTTCGGGTTGATAAACCCAATTAACCCGAAACCTCCTAACCTCCTAACCCGAAACCTCCTAACCCGAAACCCGAAACCTCCTAACCTCCTAACCCGAAACCCGAAACCTTCTCCAGCGCATTTGCAGCACGCCGAGCATGGCCTCCCGAACGATGTGCAGCGACATTTTTGACTGGCCGCGCTCGCGGTCTTTGAACGTGATGGGGACCTCGCGCACCTGAAAACCGAGGGAGTAAGCAGCGAATTTCATGGCAATCTGGAAAGCATAACCAATGAAACGCACCTTGTCCAAGTTGATGTTTTCCAGCACTTTTCGGCGGTAGCAAATGAAGCCGGCAGTAGGGTCGGCCACCGGCATCCAGAGGATAAGGCGGGTGTAGAGCGACGCGCCGTAGGAGAGGATGATGCGGTCGAGTGGCCAGTTTTTGACGTGTCCGCTGCGCACATAGCGGGAGCCGACGGCCACATCGGCGCCCTCATCCCGACATTTGGCCAGGAGGCGCGGGAGGTCGTTCGGGTCGTGGGAAAAATCGGCGTCCATTTCAAAAAAGTACGCATAGTCGCGTTCGAGGCCCCAGCGGAATCCGGCGATGTAGGCCGTGCCGAGTCCGAGTTTCCCGTTGCGCTCCAGCAGGTGCAGGCGTCCGGGGAATTCCGTTTGCAGGGTACGCACGATGTCGGCCGTGCCGTCGGGCGAGCCGTCGTCCACGATGAGGACATGGAACGCGTCGGGCAGGTCGAACACGGCCCGTGTGATGGCTTCCACGTTCTCGCGTTCGTTGTAGGTGGGAATGATGACGAGGTTGGGCAATGGATGCGGTGTTTGAGAACAGGGGGACGGTTGATTCCGCTCGGCCCGTTTCCGGGAACGGCTCGGCAAAGGTAGGTTGCCTCGGCGGAGAATAAAAAAGCCGCGTAGCAGATGTCCGTCGTTTTGAAACGAAAAGGACGGCTGCTGCGCGGCTGGTTGCTGCCGGGAGGCAAAACGAGTAGGCTTAATTTGTGAGCGTTAGTCGTTCCTTGTCCCCCCCACCATAGTCAAGTTCAAGCACAAACTTTTTGCTCGACAACTCCACGATGGTGTATGTATCGTCGTCTCCATCTGGGTCTGTCAAGGTGAACGTTTTGCCGTCGGCACTGATGTTCCACGCTCCTGTCTCGGTAGCAGGTTCGCTTAAATCGCATTTGACGGGGCCGAAGGTTTTCGTGGCAGACTTGTCGCTATTGAATTTGAAACAATCGTCCAAGCGGCAAGGGTCAAATTGATCTGCTGTAACATCTTCCCAGACCATGCTCACCGGATTGTATGCTTCCTGTTTGGTCACTTTCCAGCACGACGCAGCGGTGAGGGCGGCCTCGCCACTGGCCGAGTCTTCGTCTTTTTTGCAAGCGGTGGTGCCTACGATAACGGCAAGAAGCACAAAGAGGAGGGACTTGATTGTTAGTTTCATGTGCATTGAGTTTTAGAAAATGAACGATTGAACGCATGCGTACAGCACGCGAGTCATTTTGTACACTTCTGCTGGATTAATTCGACCATGTAAGACGGACCTTGACTCCGCTGTCAGTTGCCTCCAATACGAGTTTGTTGCTGCTCAACTCGACGACAGTACCCACGGTAATATCCCCATTTTCATCGAGGGTTAAAGTCTTGCCGTCGGCGCTCAGGCTCCAGGTGCCGCCATCATACTCTTGCGGATCGGTTGGGTCACATTTCGTAGCGCCCTCATTGATGTCAATTGTTTTGTCGCTGTTGAACTTGTAGCAGTTGTCCAAAAAACATGCGTCAAACGTCGCGGATGTAACGTCTATCCAAGTGGTTGTTCCCGGTGCTTGTCCTTCGGCTTTGGACAATTTCCAGCACGACGCAGCGGTGAGGGCGGCCTCGCCACTGGCCGAGTCTTCGTCTTTTTTGCAAGCGGTGGTGCCTACGATAACGGCAAGAAGCACAAAGAGGAGGGATTTGAATGTTTGTTTCATGTGTATTGAGTTTTTAGAAAATGAACGAATGGGTACAAACGTACGTCAGACACCCCGTTCGACGCATTGCTGCGAGAACAAATTTTTTGTCTCCAAGCACAAGGCCAACAAGTGCCCCAGCCCGGCAGGCCGCGGGCGGCGCAGGGCGTACACGCATCCGTTGTCGAGGTTCAGATAGCGTTGCCGTTCGAGGGCGGCATGCTGGGCGGTTATTTCAGGTAGTTTCAGGGGCGTGTGGCCGTGCAGGATGATTCGGTCCCCAAGCCAGTCGTAGTCCACATTGCCGTACCAGTTGCGCAGCCAGAGCAGGGTATCGGGGTGTTCGAGCGGTTGGGGTTGGGCAAAATCTATCCCGGCGTGTACGCACAGAAAACCCCGCGTTTCGTGCCAGAGGGGCATGGACTCGAAAAATCGCATGTACATGTCCGGGATATGCTCCAGCCATTTTGCCGAAAAACTTTCGAGTGTGGCCCTGCCGCCGTTTTTGAACCAATGGTCCGCCGCCTCGGGGCCGCTTCGGGCGTCCAGCAGCATTTGCTCGTGGTTGCCCCGCAGGCACACAACGTCTATTCCGGCTTTTTGTAATTCCCAGACGGTATCCACCACGCCTTTGGAATCCGGCCCGCGGTCAATCAGGTCGCCCAGCAGCACGATGGTGTCGCCGCGTTTGGGCGCGATCTGACCGAGCAGCGCCTGAAAGCTGCGGTTGCACCCGTGAATGTCGCCGACAGCGTAGGAAAGCATCTTGAAATTACACGTTGAGGTAGCTCATCAGCGAGTCGTAGCGCTCGCGAAGCGCATCGCCATACTCGCCTTCGGCAAACGTTTCCTTCACCTCGTATTCGTAGCGATGGAGCGCTGCGATGATTCGGCTGAGGTCCTGGCTGTTGACCTTGATGGTCAGTTCGAGCGTTTCGGAATCGGTCCCGGAAGTCACGAAAGTGCTTAGAATTCGGGTGTTTTCTTCCTCGATGATTCGAGCGATGGCGCCGAGGGAGTAGTCGCGGCGGCTCATTTCGAGCACCAGCACCCCGCCAGGTTCCGTGAAAGAAGCGGCCCCCGCGAAGAACCGAAGCAGGTCGCTGAGGGTGATGAGGCCCTGGTAGTTGCCCTGTTCGTCCACAACCGGAATGACGGTAAGGCGGTTTTCGCCCATGGTCCGCATGACCTCGAAGACGTGGTCTTTGCCGCGCACGGCAAAGCGGCGAAGCATGGAGAAATCGTACTCGCCGATGGGTTCATAGAGTTTGTGGTTGAAAATATCCTCTTCGGACAGAATGCCCACCAGGCGGCGGCCGTCCACCACGGGCAGGTGCTTGACGTGGTGGTCATTCAGCGCGTGAAAAGCGTCTTTTCCCGTTTGCTCGGTGTGGAGCGCCGGGATGTCGTATGCGATGAGCGAATGGGCAGTCATGGCTGGGCCGGGCCGGATTTTTTTGTGTTCGGGTCAAGCCCGCGCACGATTGAAAAAAACAGCGACTTTTCGGGCACGTTTCGCCTGCACAACAAAAAAACAGCCGCTTTGATGATAAGACGCGCGTAAACCCCGGGACGGCACAAATATTTGTCCAAAATTTTTTACCAACAAACAAATCATGCTCAGTCAGCGACAATTGTTTTTGCGACACCTTGCCCAAACCTCGCCGGCGCCCCTCGCGCTCGAGATCGCCCGCGCCGAGGGGCCTTACCTGTACGACACCGCAGGCAAGGCATATCTCGACCTGATCGCGGGCATCGGGGTGAGCGTGCTCGGCCACCGGCACCCGCGCGTGGAAGCCGCCGTGCGCGAGCAATTGGGCCGCTACTGGCATACGCTTGTGTACGGCGAATACGTGCTGACGCCGCAGGTGGAACTGGCCGCGCTGCTATCGGAACAACTCCCCGGCCTCGATTCGGTGTACTTCACAAACTCCGGGGCCGAAGCCACCGAGGGCGCCATGAAACTTGCCAAACGCTATACGGGGCGGCCCGGCTTCGTCGCCTGCCGCCATGCCTACCACGGCAGTACACAGGGCGCTGCGAGCCTTATGGAACCGGTTGATTTCACCCTGGCATACCACCCGCTGTTGCCTGGGATCCGGCATATTGACTTCAACTCGGATGCGGATTTGGACATAATTGACCGCCACACCGCTGCCGTCCTCGTGGAAACCGTGCAGGCCGAATCGGGCATTTGCCTGCCCCGTCCCGAATGGCTCCTTTCCCTGCGTCGGCGCTGCGACGAAACGGGCGCGCTGTTGGTCCTCGACGAGGTACAGGCCGGGTATGGCCGCACGGGCAGTTTGTTCGCCTTCGAGCGGTTCGGTATCCGGCCCGACATCCTGCTGCTGGCCAAGGGATTCGGTGGCGGCATGCCCATCGGGGCGTTCGTGGCGCCACGGGCCATCATGCAAACGCTGTCGTTTGATCCCCCGCTGGGGCACATTACCACGTTCGGCGGGCATCCTGTGAGCGCGGCAGCGGCGTTGGCGACATTGCGGGTATTGCTGGAATCGGACCTGATCGCGCAGGTGCCGGCCAAGGAGCAGTTGTTCCGCCAACTGCTGGTACATCCGGCAATAAAAGAGATGCGCAGCGCCGGGCTGTGGATGGCCGTGGACTTGGATGATGCTAAGCGGGTGCAACGCGTCATTCAGCATTGCCTGCGCCGAGGCGTGATCACCGACTGGTTCCTGTTCAACGACCGTTGCCTGCGCATCGCGCCGCCGCTCACCATCGGGGAGGCGGAGATTCGGGAGGCGTGCGCGGTGATTTTGGAGGCGCTTCAAAAGACCTAGTCGGCCCAATCGTTTTAATACCGAGCCTTTTTCCTTCCTTTATCACCCCCGCCCTTGGCAAACGGAAACTTCTTGTCCTTGTTCGGCGAATCGGGCCGGGCTTCGGCATCGCTCACTTTCACGCGGCGGCCATTGATGTTGAACTCCTCCAAGCCCCGGCGTACTTCGCGGATGAAGTCCGGCTCGATGTCGAAATGCATGTAGGACTTGTTGATGGCGATCTCGCCGATTGCCTGTTTAGGCACCCGGAATTCGTTGATAAGCAGGGAGAGAAAATCCTTTTTGTTCACCCCGTCCATCAGGCCGATGTTGACGAACAGGCGCTGGGCCGATCCGCCGGGAGCGCCGGCGCGGTCGGGGCGGCTGCCCTTGTCGCGGCTTTTGGGGTAAATATTGATGTCGGGCGCGTTGCGGTAGTATGCGAGAAAGCGGTTGAACTCGACGCTGGCGAATCGTTTGATCAGTTCTTCCTTGGAAAGGTCTTTCAGGGCTTCGAGGATGCGCGGCAGGAACGGCTCGATCTGGTCGTGCTGCACCTCTTGGTCGTGGATGTTCTGAACGATGTGGAACAGTTGTTTCTCGCACACTTCCACGCCCGTAGGGATCGGCATCCGGGTGAACACCGATTTGGTCCGGCGCTCGATCTGGCGGATTTTTTCTTCAAACTTGGGCGTGATGATGCTGATGGACACCCCCGTGCGGCCGGCGCGGCCGGTGCGCCCACTGCGGTGGGTGTACACCTCAGGCTCGTCGGGCAGGCCGTAGTTGATGACGTGCGAGATGTCGCTCACGTCAATGCCGCGGGCGGCCACGTCGGTGGCGATGAGCAGCTGGAGGTTGCGTTCGCGGAAGCGCTGCATCACGCGGTCGCGGTCGCTCTGGGCAAGGTCGCCGTGCAGGGCATCGGCGTTGTAGCCGTCGCGGATCATCTGCTCGGCCACCTCCTTGCAATCCATGCGGGTGCGGCAGAAGATGAGGCCATAAATACCGGGATGAGCGTCCACCACGCGTTTGAGCGTGGCATAGCGGTTTTCGGAATGGCAGAGGTAGTAGTGGTGCTCGATATTGGCATGTGCTTGGTTCCGGGAGGATGCCCCGATCTCGCGCGGGTTGTTCATGTACGTGCTGGCGATGGCGCGTACTTCGCTCGGCATGGTGGCCGAAAAGAGCCAGATGGACTTGCGGTTCTCCACGGCTTCGAGGATGATGTCCACCGCTTCTTTGAAGCCCATGTTCAGCATCTCGTCGGCTTCGTCAAGCACCACGCGGGCCACCTTGTCCAAGTGGGCCACCTGCCGCACGAGCAGGTCCACGAGGCGACCGGGGGTAGCCACGATGATCTGGGCGCCCGCCCGAATCTGGCGGATTTGCGTTTCGATGCTGGCGCCGCCGTACACGGCCACCACCTTGTACTGGTGGGCGAATTTTGAATAATTCATCAGGTCGCCTGCCACCTGTACGCACAATTCGCGGGTGGGGCACAGCACGAGTGCCTGTACGTTTTTCTCGGCGGGGTTGATGCGCTGGAGCAGCGGCAATCCGAATGCGGCGGTTTTTCCGGTACCGGTCTGGGCGAGAGCGATGAAATCGTCGTCGGATTGCAGCGCGACCGGAATGACCTGTTGTTGGATGGGGGTGGGGGTTTCGAACCCAAGGGTAGCGATACCCTGAAGCAGGGCATCCTCGATGCCCATTTCTTGAAAAGCAGTCATTAAATGTGTTGTGTCAAATAAAAAAAATCCGTTTTGGGGCCTGGTCGGACGGTGAGAATCGGGCGCAAAGATGCGCGAATTTTGTTGTTGTGCCTCAATTTATTTTCCGGCGGGCTTATTTCCCCTTCCGCTTCTTGTAATTTTCCAGCACAAATGACCCCAGCCCTTGCAGCGAGGAGTAAAACGCTTTGCCGTTGTTGGCCTGCGTGAACGCCTCCACGAACCGCACGAGGTAGGGGTCGCGGGCGGGCGATCAGGTGGTGACAAGCACATAAAGATTTTTTACAAATAGGCTCTCTGAATGAGAATTTGTGAGTCGTGGCAAACAACTAAAAAACTACATTTGCCCCACTCCGCAACATCAAGCCGACTGACGAATGACAGAACCGCTCAACATTTTTATTTGCTATGCTCGCGAAGATAGCGATGCGCTTGAGGCAATTCGCAAGAAACTATCTCCACTCGTCCGTAGTGGTCGCGTCAAAGTTTGGTTTGACGGTGAAATTACTGGAGGCAAGGCATGGGATGATGAAATCCGGGGGAACCTGAAATCCGCCGACATCGTCCTTTTACTCATCTCCGACGACTTCTTCGATTCAGACTACATTAATAGTGTTGAGCTCCGTGAGGCTCTAAATGGACATGCTCGTAAAGAAAATGTGGTTGTACCTGTTATACTTTATGATTGTCTATGGGATTCTCACCCTGAGATTGCTCGTCTGCAAGCATTACCTGATGATGCAAAGCCCGTTTTTGTAAAAAAATACTGGTCCGATCCTTCAGATGGATTTGCAAACGCCGCACGAGGCATTGTTAAAATTCTTGATGATTCTGAAACAGATTCTCGCCGAAATCGAAAATTCCTCCAGCAGAGAGCGGATGCCTTGCAAATAGCACTTACTTATGTTGATACTTCCACGCAAAGTGAAAAGACAATTATTGAGCAAAGTATCGACGAGGTGGAAAGTCTTAAAAAACAACTTGAAGCCCCTTCCGACACCCGTATTCTTCTTCCAAAAATGGTTTTTGTGCAGGGTAGTACCTTTGAAATGGGAGAGAAAGGAGTAGCCGCACCCATACATACCGTCACTTTACCAGATTTTGAGATTGGTAAATATCCAGTAACTCAAAGACTTTGGCAGATGGTTATGGGCAGCAATCCATCGTATTTTATAAACAATATTGACTGTCCCGTGGAAAATGTATCATGGTCCGATGCCCAGAAGTTTTTGACCAAACTCAATGCACTGCACCCTGGCAGAAATTATCGTTTGCCAACCGAAGCCGAATGGGAGTATGCTGCTCGGGGAGGTATCAAAAGCAAACATTACAAATTCTCTGGCAGTAACGACATAGATGAGGTTGGTTGGCATCGGGGAAATTCTGGTGAAGAAATATATGCCGGAAAATGGAAGGATGAGAAAACAATTGAAAACAAGTGTCGGACACATCCTGTCGGTCAAAAGAAGGCTAATGAGCTCGGCTTATATGATATGAGTGGCAATGTTTGGGAATGGTGTGAAGATTGGTATGCCGGATACCCTTCCGAAAGCCAGGTAGCGCCATGTGGTCCGAAAGAAGGAGCATCCCGTGTAACTCGCGGAGGCAGTTGGGGCAACCCTGAATTAAGATGCTCCGTCACTTTTCGTTTTTCTCACGATCCTTTGCGACGTAGTAAACATGTCGGGTTGCGCATTGCCGCATCCCCATCTAAGTAAATGCACGTTGAACGATTCCCCAAAACGCACCACTACCCCCCCATATATGCTTGAGTCTTGCGCACGATTGTTTTTTTAACCGCAGCCCAAGATACTTTTTGTAACATTTTGGGGTCGCCATCTGCCTCAGCGTCGTCAAAGTAGGTCAAGCTCTTGAGGATGTGGAACAAATCAACATGAGGGAGCCGTTCTTCAAAAATCTTCAAAATATTGCCCAAGGAGTACTGTTCAAGGATGAAGAACAGGTCAATAAAATCCTTTTTCACCCCCCGTCGCGCAACGGCCAGCAATTTCATCACGGCAATATTTTCGATGGAAACAAGCCTTATTCCTTCGATGGTGGCATGGTCTTGAACAAACGAGTAAGGAAACTTCAGGAAGTCCAATTTTACATTGTCCAAGCGTACTTGGAGAAAGGGTGGTTTGTCAACCAAGATATCCAGACTGCCCAAGGGTTTCAGGGCTTGCTGAATTACGGTGCTGTCGTAGTCTTGATATGTGAACAGATCAAGGTCTATCGAAATTCGATGACCGATCTGGAGTGCCAAAGCCGTACCCCCAACTAAATTGAACTGTTGAAGTTCCGGCATCTGCATCACTTTTTTCAATATTGCCAGAGTTGCTGGATGGACTGTGGCTGTTTGTAGCATCTGAATCGTGATTTGGGCACTCCAAACATGGCACTACAAAAACTCAGTGTCACTTGGTCTAAGTACCGGATTTGCATGGCCTCCTTTTTGACGCGCTCCAATCCGTAAAGACGAACAAGTGCAAACCAATCGCTCAACCGCCCTCGCGACAGCACCCGCTCAATGATGAAGCGGGCATTTTTTCTGGCGTCAAGGGTGGTTTCATCGATATCCCACAAGAGGTTGGGGGAGAACTCGATGGATTGCTTTGTTTTTTGCATTATGTCTTGTGTCAACGAATTGTGTGAAGCCGAAAGGTAGCAATACTTGCTGAAACGGCCAATACTTGCCGATCTTTGTTTGCCCCCCAAGGCAGTAATCTGTGCGATGGATTGCCGATTGCGGCGGCTTCTTCACCGCCCCTTCCGCTTCTTGTAATTTTCCAGCACAAATGACCCCAGCCCTTGCAGCGAGGAGTAAAATGCCTTGCCATTGTTGGCTTGGGTGAACGCCTCCACGAACCGCACGAGGTAGGGGTCGCGGGCGATCATGAACGTGGTGATCGGCACATCGAGTTTCTTGCAGCGCAGGGCAAGGTTGAGACAGCGGTTGACGATCTTGCGGTCGAGGCCGAAGGAGTTTTTGTAGTAGTTTTTCCCGACTTTGATGCAGGTGGGCTTGCCGTCGGTCACCATGAATATTTGTTTGTTCGGGTTGCGGCGGCGTTTGAGCAGGTCCATGGCCAGTTCCAGGCCGGCTACGGTGTTGGTGTGGTAAGGGCCGACCTGCAGATAGGGAATGTCCTTGAGCTCGATGGGCCAGGCATCGTCGCCGAACACGATGATGTCGAGCGTGTCCTTGGGGTATCTGGTCTGAATGAACTCCGCAAGGGCAAGGGCTACTTTTTTGGCCGGCGTGATGCGGTCTTCACCGTACAGGATCATGGAGTGCGATATGTCAATCATCAGCACCGACGACATCTGGCTCTGGTAGTACGTCTCGTGCATCTCCAGATCGTCCTGAGTAAGGCGGAACTCGTCTATGCCGTGGTTGATGTAGGCATTGCGCAGGGAGTTGGTGACGGCGAGGTTGTCGAGCGCATCGCCGAACTCATAGGGCTTGACATCGGAGGTAAACTCGTCGCCGTTCCCGATAAAACCGGTGTTGTGGTTGCCGCTTTTGGCTTTTTTGAGATCGCCGAAAATGTCGTCGAGACTTTTTTGCCGCAGGCTGATTTCCAGTTTGGCCGTAGGCCCCATGTTTCCATCTCCCTCGCCGTCGCGGCGGATGTAGCCGCGTTCCTCAAGTTCGCGGATGAAATCGCCCATGCCGTACTCGGGCGTGGTGAGTTTGTACTCCTTGTCCAATTCGGTCAGCCAGGCCAGCGACTCCCACACGTTGCCGGAGGTGTACAGCATCAGCTCCTGAAAAATCTTGAACAGCCGGTCGAAGGTGGACTGGTTCGGGTCGGGTTTGTAGTCGGAAAAGCGAAAGCCGAGCATGTGGTGGATAGTAGACGGAAGACGGAACAGCGGCCGAAAATTTTGGTTTCGAAAAACGACCGAATTTAGAGCCTGCCCAAAAACCTATCTGTTTGGAAAACTCCCGATACTTGGCGCTTTCTTGAACAAAAAAAGAGGCAGTGCCACCACAGCACTACCTCAGCCCTAACCAAATAAAACCAAATTGTTTCTGCTCCCTTTGTTTTTTTGCGGAACAAAGGTAAAACCCTTTGTGTAACTTGTACAAGAACACGGCAAGTTTTTTTTCGTTCTTTTGTAAAAAAATTTGTAAAAAAAACTGGCCTTCCTGCACAAAGCCCTCAAAATGAATTGTTCGTTTATCCGTGCGATTTCAAAAATTTTACCTGCCAAATCAAATTTTGAATCACGCCGGAATTTAACTTATCAATCAACGCATAATCTTATTCTTTTTGGTTCATGAAAATTTATTGGAAGAGTATGACGAAACCATCCCTCAAGGGCCTCGCGCTTATTGTATTCGTTACACGTTTGGTGGTATTGTCGGCCCAAAGCCCCGATCACGCGGCTGACGCGGCATTGGTCCGGAGAATCTACGACCAGGCGCTCACCGACGGGCGCTGCTACCCTTGGTTGCGCGACCTCTGCTTCGACGTGGGGCACCGCTTGAGCGGAAGCGTCGGCGCCGAAAAGGCCGTCCGTTGGTCCAAAGCCGTACTTGACACGCTCGGATTCGATTCCGTGTGGCTCCAGCCGGTCATGGTGCCCCATTGGGAGCGCGGCGAGCCAGAGCAGGTCAGTGTGCTCGGAAACAAAAAACGCGGCGGATTTCGCCTCGACGCGCTTGCCCTTGGCGGCTCGGTGAGCACCAACGGCAAAGCCCTGACCGGAGAGGTGTTGGAAATACGCTCCTGGGAGGAACTGGATTCCCTCAGCGAGGCACGCATCCGGGGCAAAATCGTGTTCTACAACCGCCCGATGGATCCCACCAAAATCCGCACCTTCGAGGCTTATGGCGGTTGTGTGGACCAGCGCGTACACGGCGCTTCCCGCGCGGCCAAGTACGGCGCCGTGGGTGTCCTCGTGCGCTCCATGGGCTTCCGGCTCGACGACTACCCGCACACCGGCTCTCTTCGATACGACTCGGCCTTCACGCTCATCCCTGCGGCGGCCATCAGCACCAATGCCGCCGAAAAACTCAGCGCCCTGCTGCGCAGCGAAACCACCCCGGCCCGGGTGTCCATGACGCTCAACTGCCGCGTCTTGCCCGATGTGCTCTCGTACAACGTGATCGGCGAGATTCGCGGCTCGGAACATCCCGACCGCGTCATCCTCGTGGGCGGCCACCTCGACAGCTGGGACGTGGGCCACGGCGCGCACGACGATGGCGCCGGATGCACCCAAAGCATGGACGTGCTGCGCTATTTCCGGCAGCTCGGGTACAAGCCGCGCCACACGATCCGCTGCGTGCTGTTCATGAACGAAGAAAACGGCCTGCGCGGCGGCCAGGAGTACGCCCGCGAGGCCGAGCGCAAGGGTGAGTTCCATCTATGCGCCATCGAGAGCGACGCGGGCGGATTCACGCCCAGAGGCTTCGGGTTCGATGCCGACGATAGCGTCGTGGACCGTTTTTTTGAAAAGGTGGCGGCGCACCAGGACTTGCTCGAGCCCTATGGACTGAAACTTTACCGGGGCGGCGGCGGAGCCGACATCGGCCCGCTGAAAAAGCAAAAAGGTTTGCTCAGCGGCTATGCCCCCGATTCACAGCGTTACTTCGACTACCACCACACGGCAGCCGATGTGTTTGAGGCCGTCAACAAACGCGAACTGGAACTCGGAGCGGCAAGCATGGCGGCGTTGGTGTATCTTTTGGACAAACACGGGCTATGAGCGCTCGCCGCGCATGAGCCAAAGCGTGAAAAACAGGTACCAGGCAACGCCCATGGCGGTTTCGATGGTGTATTCCACCAGAAACGACGCGAACACCATCACCTGAAACGCGAAAAAAAGCGCTTGTCCACCGCGATAGGCAAAAATCGGGTACAGGAATGCGCACAAGCTCAGCCCCAGCCCCAGCAATCCGGTTCCGGCGAGCAGGTAAAGAAACTGGTTGTGCGGCAGCTTGGGCGTAGATCGGTTGTGGGGGAAATGCTCGGCCAGCACGTGCTCGGTCTCGGCGGGCAAATCGCCCGCACCCACGCCGATCCAGGGGGATTTCTTCCAGATCAGCCAGCCGGTTTGCAAGGACACCCACCGTTCCGAGTCGGAATAGATGGCTCCTTTGCCCTGCCGGTACTGTTGCCAGTCGTACACGGTGTATTCCCATTTTTGTTTCAGGCTGGGGATCGTTCGCACCGCCCCCCAGAAAACCGCCCCGGCCACTGCCGTCGCCACCAGAACCGTGCCCCATCGCCTCTGGTACCATGCCCAGCGTACCCCCAAAAAAAGCAAGGCCGCATACAGCGCCAACAGCCCGCTCCGAACCGCCAGGAAATGCGCGGAACCGAACAGAAACAGCACCGCCAGCCCCAGAGCGGTCCGCTCCCAAGCCTGCCGCCACACAAACCGTTGCTGCCACAGCCAGGCGCCCGCAAGTACAGCCGTCGCCACCATCAGGCTGAAGCGGATATGGTTGCGCGGCACCGGCATCGGACGCCCCTCGTACATCGCTTGCATAATTTCGGGCCGGTGCAGGAAAAAATTGACAACCACGCCTACGCACAAAACTGTCAGTATCCACACCAGTATGTACAGCAGCAGCCGGTACCGGTGTTTGCCCAAGGGAGGCAAGTTGGCAAAAGCCCAGGGAAGCACCAAAAACGGCAGGCGCACCCGCACGCGCTCCAGCCAGTACCGCTGGTCCTCCGACCATAAACCACTGACAGCAGGAACCACGAGCAACAGCACGAGCACGGCAAGCGCGGGCTGTCGAAACAGTTGTTCAAACGAATATGCCAACACGCGCCACGCCCGCCGGCCCGGGCCGACGGGCGTGGCGCGTGCCGCCTGCCAAAAAGCCGTGCACACCAATCCCCACATGGAAATGGACAACAAAAATGGGGAGACGGCCATGCTAAGCACCAGCAGGACAGCAAAAAACACCGCAGTACCCGCTGGTGCGCTGGCGCCCGAAGCCCAGGTTCGAAAAGTTCTCGCAAAACGTGTCGCCATTGTTTTCAGGAAACGTTTCCCCGCGTCCGTTCGCTGTCGAACCGGGACGGCAAAGATAGAAACCCCGCATCGGCATGCCTTAGAAAGGTAATGCTAACTTCATATTGGCTTAACAGGCTTCGTCTCGACGAGGGCCTACCTTTGTGCGGTCATTCGACGTTACTTTAAAAATGAACTTTTGCCCGCGCCTCGACAATACCGCCGCTCAATCCTCGATCGCACTATCTGGATGCCACGGCGCTCGCCCTTTTCGCTTCAGGTTTCTTCTCCAGCGGCACATCGGCGCGGGTTTTCGACCATCCTTTCGCGCAGCATATAAAATGAGCAGGCCATGAAACGAGATCTGGATATTGTCATCATTTCGGACATCCATTTGGGGACTTATGGGTGCCATGCCCGCGAACTGCACAACTACTTGAAGAGCATAAACCCCAAAACGCTGGTGCTCAACGGCGATATTTTCGATATCTGGCAATTTAAAAAGAGTTATTTCCCCAAAGAACACCTCGAAGTGGTGCGCCGCATCATGAAAATGGCCGTGGACGGCACCAAGGTGTACTACCTCACCGGCAACCACGACGACCTCCTGCGCAAGTTCGGCGAGCTGTCGTTCGGGCTTGTGCATCTTCGAAACAAACTGATTTTTCAGGTGGAGGGCAAGACCCACTGGGTGTTCCACGGCGACGTGTTCGATGCCAGCATCCAGCGTGCCCGCTGGCTGGCCCGCCTCGGCGGCGAAGGCTACGACCTGCTCATTCGCATCAACAGGCTCATCAACGGTACCCGCCGATTGTTCGGCATGGCGCCCGTGTCGTTTGCTTCCAAGGTAAAAAAATCCATGAAAGAAGCCGTCAAGTACATCAGCGACTTCGAGGACACCGCCATTCAATTGGCCGCCGAAAAAGGATACGACTATGTGGTGTGCGGCCACATCCACCGCCCGGAAATCCGCGAGGTGACCGCCCAGAACGGCAACAAGGTGATCTACATGAACAGCGGCGACTGGATTGAGCACTTGACCGCCCTCGAGTTTGCCGACGGCAGTTGGAAAATCTATCAGTACGACGCAACGGAGTTCGACGTGGTCAGCCCACGCCTCCAGGTGCCCGAGCGCGATCCGAAAATCTTTACGTTGAAACGCGAGGAAGTGCTGCCCGAACTGGGAAACGGCCTCGCAGCCTTCGAGGCCATTCACTAAAAAAACTACCCTGTGTAGGACCGGAGTGGACAGGATCCAGAAATATGCGCTCCGGTATTTTGATCACATATTTTGCTTCATACAGTAAAAAAAACTGGGCGCGGAAGAGCGGTTCGGTTTTTTTCATTTAGAGCCTATCCGAAAACCTCCTTTGAGACTGGAAAGGCCAAAGGAGGTTTTCGGATAGACTCTTACTCGCCCAGCAACTGCCCGGCGTGGTTCTCCGTGTCCACCTTGGCAATGATCTGCTCGATCTTGCCCGTTTCGCCGATGACGAAGGTGGTGCGGTGGATACCGTCGTAGCTGCGGCCCATGAATTTTTTCGGCCCCCACACACCGTAAGCCGTGGCCACGCTGTGGTCTTCGTCGGCCAGCAGGCTGAACGGGAGGCTGTATTTCTCGATAAACTTGACGTGCTTTTTCACCGGGTCGGGGCTGACGCCGAGGATGTCGTAGCCTTGGGCCTGGAACCTCGGGTAGCCGTCGCGCAGGCTGCACGATTCGGCGGTGCAGCCGGGCGTGTCGTCTTTCGGATAAAAATAGAGCACGAGTTTTTTGCCTTTGTACTTGGCCAATGTGACGGTCTCGCCTTTTTCGTTGAGAACAGAAAAATCAGGGGCCTGATCGCCCTCTTTCAGATGAAACATGGTTGCTATCGCTAAGTGGTGAATCGAATAGCCGTTAAAACGGTGCGGGGACGATTTGGTTTTACAGGAAACGAAGACCGTGCTCAACGGCAGTTTTTACGCAACGAAAAATGCTATTTTTGCCGCTCAAACACAGCAGCCCTCGTCGAGCATGTCAAAAAAGAACTTACCCAAGCGTCCCCAGCAAAATTTCAAGCCACAAAACAGCGCGTCAAAGCCTTCGAAACAGCAGGCCGCCAATACCGCGGCCGGTAGTCGTTGGGAACCGGCTGGTTGGCTGCGCTGGGCATTTGTCGCCATGGCTATCACGGCGGCCTGCTACCTGCCGTCATTGACCAACGAACTGGTGAATTGGGACGACGACCCGAACATCACCGAGAACCCGAACCTGGAGCGCATTGACGGCCAAAGCCTGCGCAATATTTTCTCCATCGAAAAAGGCGAGGTGATCGGCAACTACAACCCCCTGCCCATTTTCACTTTTTACCTGGAAAAATGGGCCGCGGGCGAGATAAACCCGACCCTCATCCACTTCAACAATTTGGTGTTGCACTTGCTCACGGTGCTTTTTGCCATGCGGCTGCTGCTGCATATCGGCATCGGCGTGGGAGGGGCCTTCATCGGCGGGCTGCTGTTCGGCATCCACCCCATGCGGGTGGAGTCGGTCGCCTGGGCCACCGAGCGGAAGGACGTGCTGTTCGCCGTGTTTTTCTTCGCTGCGCTCATGTACTATGTGCGCTGGATCAAGACCGAGGACAGCGGCAAGCGCATGACCCTGTACATCGGCATGCTGATTCTGGCCATCCTGTCGGGATTTTCCAAGGTGCAGGCCGTGACGTTGCCCTTGTCCATGCTGGCGCTGGACTACTTTTTTCGGCGGCCCTTGAGTTTCAAACTCATTTTGGAAAAAACCCCGTTCTGGTTGGTGTCAATGGTGTTCGGCCTGATCAACCTGTACACGCTGAAAAAAGCGGAGTCCACCAACGATGACGTCACCGGGTTCGATTTCCTCGACCGCTTGTGCATCGGGGCGTACTCGTTCTGCGTGTACATTTTCAAGTTGTTCATTCCGCACCCGATGTCGCCCCTGTACCCGTACCCGCGTCCGCTTCCGATTTGGGTGTACCTGTCGCCGATCCTGTTTTTTGCCGTGTGGTACGGCGTTTACCGCCTATGGAAAGCGGACAAACGCTTATGGGTGTTCGGGGTGTTGTTTTTCTTTTTCAATGTCATGTTCCTCCTCCAGGTACTGGGCGCGGGCCAGGGTTTTTTGGCCGACCGCTTCACGTACGTGCCGTACTTCGGATTTTTTGCCATTATTGCATGGCTTTATCATACATACACGACCGAAAAACCGGAGATGCGCTCCACCCTGAACGGTGTGTTCGGCATCATATTCCTTGTTTTTGCCGTGTGGACGGTGCGCCAGATCGGCATCTGGAAGGACGGCGGCACCCTGTGGACCCACGTGATGAAGTATGAGGACGACAAAAACTCCCTGCCCTACTGGAACCGCGGGCAATTCCTGCGCAACAAAAAAGGGGACTACGCCGCGGCCCTTCAGGACTACACCAAAGCCATCACCATCGAACCCAAAAACCCGGAACTGCTTAACAGCAGGGGAAAAACCTATTTCGACATGGCCATGGGCGGCAAGTTCAGCAACCAGCAGGCCGAACTGACCCAAAAGGCCATCGCCGACTTCAACGAAGGCCTGAGCAAGTCGAACATCAAGCCGAAAACAAAGGCCGAGATGCTCATCAACCGGGGCGCGGCGTTGGCGTCCATAGGCAGGCTCGACGAAGCGGAGCGGGATTTGAACGAGGGCATCTCCATTCAGCCCGGCAACAAGAACGGCTACCTCAACCGCTCGTTGGTGTACTTCACCAAGCAGCGGTACGATCTGGCCATCGGCGATTATACCGAATACCTGAAACTGGATCCCTACGCCGGCAACATTTGGTACGAACGCGGCATGCTTCGCCGCACGCTGAACGCGCCTCGGGAGGCCCTTTCCGACCTGAACCGGGCTATCCAGTTGGCGCCGGACCTCAATGTGGCCTACATGGAGCGTGCCCGCGTGCATGCCATCCTGGGCGACAAAAATGCGGCGCGGGCCGACTACCAGCGGGCGCAGCAGATGGGGTTACAGTTGCAGCAGTTTGATCAGGACCTACTAAACCGGTAATTTTTAGGATCGGCGCAAAGCCCCTTCGGTTCACAGGCAAAATTTGTCAAAGTCCTCCCGGTGCAAAACGCCGGTAACCCCGGGCTTGTACGCTTCGAGGAAGGACATTGGAAATTTTGCCTTTGCCTTGGGGTTGTACTTCATTTGCCAGGCAGAGAAAACGCCGTCCGATTCTTCCACATAATCAATCTCTTGCTGTTGATATGTGCGCCAGAAATAATGCCTGGCCCATATTCTGTGGTAGTGTAGGTATTTTTGGCGTTCACTGACCATGAAATTTTCCCAGAGAGCGCCGGCATCCGTTCGCAAAGCCATCGGTTTGAAATCAGCAAGCACTGCATTGCGGATGCCGTTATCGTAGAAATAAATTTTTCGGCTGGAGTTGATCTCGTTGCGCAGGTTGCGGCTGAGCGGCTGGAGTCGAAACACGATGAAGGATTTTTCGAGCAATCCGATGTATTGTTCTACGGTGTACCGGTCTATCTGGAGCAATTGGGCAAGTTCGTTGAAGGAGACTTCCGACCCGATCTGCAAAGCCAGTGCGGTAAGTAATTTTTCCAACATCTCGGGTTTTCGAATTCCTCCGTACTGCAGCACGTCGCGATACAGATAACTGCCGCTAAGCTGTTGCAATACCTCCCGTTCGTCGCCGGTATGGTTCAGCACATCCGGGTACATGCCGAAGACCAAGCGCTGTTCGAGCTGTTTTCGGGCATCTAAATAACCGACATGCTGCACCAGTTCCTTCCAGGCAATGGGAAACATCATAAACTCCCATTTCCGGCCGGTCAGCGGCTCGTTGATCTCGCTGGCCAAGTCCAAGGAAGATGATCCGCTGACCAATAGGCGGATTTCAGGAATTTGGTCTGTGATGATTTTTAGCGTCAGGCCGATGTTTTTGATGCGCTGCGCCTCATCCACAAACAAAATCGTGTTTTTCCCGATGATTTGGCGCAACCGTTGTTCGTTGGAGTTCTCCAGCAACGCGGGCACTTCCGCCTCGTCGGCATTGAGGAGGAGAAACTGCCCTTTTTCGGCACATATCTGGCGTAGAAGCGTGGTTTTTCCCACCTGACGTGGCCCTAAAATAATAATGGCCTTACCCGAGTCCCAGCGAGATTCGATTTGGAGACGCAGCAGTCGTTCGATCATTTTAAATAAATTTGAAGAACATGATCTGCAAATTTATTTAAAAATGTAGAACAGAAAACGCTTTTTTTATTTCACCTTGAAATCGAACGTCACGGTACCGCACTGCTCGGCGGTGCCGGAGGGCGCGAAGCGGTACTGCCGTGCCCAGGATTCGGCCTTGTTGCGCAGCACGCCGTCGTTGGTGGTGGAGCCGGTCAGGGTATAGCTGGCGGACGTGACGGAGCCGTCGGCGGCTACGCAGACGCGTACGGCCACCCGACCGGTGTTTTGGGTATCGTCCACCATTTTGGGGCGTCCAACCACCCGGCGGCCCGACAAGCCGCCGCCGATGGATTCGCCCACGCCGGAGCCGTCGCCGCCGCCGGTGCCGGTACCGCTCCCGCTTTCTTTTCCAAACGGGTTCGTGCCGGTGCCGCCGGGCTGGCCTTGGTTGCCGGGCTTGCCGGTGTTCCCTTGCCCCGCGCCGGTCGAGCCGGGTTTGCCGAACGTACTGCCGAACGCGCCTTTTTTCTTGTCGCGTTCTTCCTGTTCCTTGCGGGCCTTCTCCTGTTCGGCGGCAATGCGCCGGCGTTCCTGATCGGCGGCTTCTTCCTGTCTGCGCTTGGTCTCTTCCTGTTCGCGGCGAATGGCTGCCACGTCGGGGTCGGACGAGGTTTGGGTTTTGACAGGTGTCGGTGTCGAAGCCTTGGGAGGGGAAGTGGTTTTTTTAGGGGGCGTAGGTTCCGGTTCTGCCACGGGCGTTTTGCTGCTGGGGTCGTCCATCTGTTGGCCCTGGGGGGCAGGGTTGTCGCCTTGCCCGGCATCCGGTGTGCCGGGAGCGGCATTGTCTCCGCCGCCGCCCCAATTGATCTCGATGGGCGGTGTCTCCAGCATGGGTTTGGTGACGACCACCTGCATAAAAAACAGCAGCGCCAAGATGCCTGCGTGCAGGATGACGCTGATCAGGATGGCCTTGGTGCGGTCTTCTTCTTTTTGTTTGCTGGCTATAGCGCGCATAGTTTTTTGCTTTTTGCTGTTGGCGAATGGCCGTTGGTGCGTTGGATGCCAAATCTGCCGAGATTGCACAAAAACGCCGGGGAGCCGGTGCAAATTATTGCCACTATTTGCCTTCCGGCAGTTCTTCGGTCGCCAGGATTGTTTTTACTTTCAAACGGTTGGCAATATCCAGAATAAACACCACATAGTCCAAAGGCACGGTTTTTTCCGCCACAACGGTCACCGTGACGGCGTTGGACGCATCCTTGGTGGCCCGGACTTTGGCGGAAATAGATGCCTCAAGGCTTTCTTTTCTGGTTCGAATGCCGTCCACGAAGTAGTCGCCCTTGACATTTACGGACACAGCGAGGTCGGGCGATGCCATGGTCTTGGAACTGCTCGAAGGCAGCTGCAGGTTCAGCGCATTGGGGGTGACAAACTTGGACGTAAGCATGAAAAACATCAGCAACAGGAAGATGATGTCAATCATGGCTGCGAGGCTAAATGAGGGCGTAACGCGTACCCTTCGTTTTATACCCATATCGTGCTTGTAATTGGATGAAAATTGGACAACAAAATAGGAATGAACGCCGTACTACCGCGACGGCTCTTGCAGCAGATCCATAAACTGGAGCGCCGTGTACTCCATTTTGTACACCACTTTATCCAACTTGGAAACCAAGAGGTTGTATCCGGCCATGCCAACGATGGACACTATTAAACCCAACGCGGTACTGGTCAGGGCCTGGTAGATACCACCGGAGAGCACTTGCGGCGTCACGTTGGTGGCGGTGGACATGTCTTCGAAAGAAAGGATAAGGCCAAGCACCGTGCCCAACAGGCCGAACATGGGGCCTAAGCCCGAAATGGAGGCGAGGGTAGACAAGTTGCGCTCCAGTTTGAGCAGCTCGAGGTTGCCGACGTTTTCGATAGCCTTGTTGATGTCTTCCAGCGGCTTGCCGATGCGGTCGAGGCCTTTTTCCACCATACGGGCCATGGGGGCATCCACGCTCTGGCAAAGCGCTTTGGCGGCCTGCAGGTTGCCGCTTTCCACGCTGGCGCGGATGCTGTTCATGAAGTTGTTGTCCACGCGTCCGGCGCGCTCCAAGGTCCAGTAGCGCTCGAAAATGATGTACACGGCGGCGATGGACAGGAACACCAGGATGAAAAACATCGCCTGGCTGGACAAGGTGTTCCCGAGGAAGGTATCCAGCAGACTTTTTTGTTCGACGGTTTCGGTTAGCGGCTGAGGGGTGATTTGCAGAAACCAGAATGCAGCCAACAGGGATTGAAATGTCATGGGACGGAGTGGCGTGGGTTGGTTAATGAATTGATTGCTTGTTTTTTGTGTACTTGCGAACGCCAAAAGTAGAGCGTTTTGTATTTGTTAAGCCTAATTGCCCGACATTTTTGTGACCTGCCCCTCCTTTTGTCGCTCAGGTTGCGCGTGAAAAATGAAAGCCGCCCCGGTGAACGGAGGCGGCTTCATGTATCATTGACGGGAAAGATTTGATTGGGATTATCTGAAAAGGGGGCACTAATGGCGTGAAACGGTGTCCCAGACGTAGAGCATCCGAGGAACCGTCCGCACCAACAGCATTGCCAGGAGGGTGACGTACAAAATAAGCATGCTGGAAACGGTTTAGATTATGAAAGAACTGTTTAGTTGTTTTTCGGATTAAAATTTCGTTCGAGTCCCAAAGGTGGAAATTATCCGAAGACAAAAAAAATATTTCCAAAAGTTTTTTTTCGTGAAAACGGGCATCTTTTCCAAATGAAAAGTTGGGGGCTGAAGATTGCCGCCAAAAGCCTACCTTTGCCACCTGTTCTGTCGTGTGCAAATGTGTGCTTTCGAAGGCACGCAACCATTCTTTGCGGCAACTCGTATGCTGCCGTGCCTTCGGAGTGCGTATTTGCACATTATTTTTTTATGGTCGTCATACCTTCGACCGCTTTACCAAACTGTACTCTTGAGATCATTAAAGCCTTTGGCGCATGGTTTACAGCAACATTCTGGAAACGATCGGAAAAACCCCTATGGTCCGGCTGAACAACGTGGTTGCGGACATTCCGGCCACCGTTTACGCGAAACTGGAAGCGTTCAACCCTGGCCTTAGCGCCAAAGACAGGATCGCCCTGCATATCATCGAGCGCGCCGAACAGATGGGCAAGCTCGGGCCCGGGGGCACCGTGGTAGACGCCACCAGCGGCAACACTGGCTTCAGCCTCGCCATGGTGTGCGCCCTCAAGGGATACCGCTGCGTACTCACCGTGACCAGCAAAATTTCCGAGGACAAACTGAACAACCTGCGCGCCATGGGCGCCGAAGTAATCCTTTGCCCCAAGGACGCCAAACCCAGCGACCCCAACTCCTATTACCGCCGCGCTGAACAATTGGCCAGGGATATTCCAGGCGCCTACTACGCCAACCAGAATTTCAACCTCGACAACAGCGACGCGCACTACTTCAGCACCGGCCCTGAAATCTGGGACGAAACCAGTGGCCGGGTAACCTGGATCATCGGCAGCGCCAGTACCGGCGGCACCCTCTGCGGCTCGGCCCGGTACCTGCGGGAACAAAACCCCAACCTGAAGGTGGTGGCCGTGGACGCCTACGGCTCCGTGCTAAAAAAATACCACGAAACCGGCGTGTACGACGAAAGTGAAATCTACTCGTACCGGATCGAGGGCACCGGAAAAAATATCATCCCCGGCAATATTGACTTCGATCTGATAGACCGCTTCGTCAAAGTTACCGACCGCGACAGCGCCTTGCAAGCCCGCGCACTCGCCCGCCAGGAGGGCATTCTCGCCGGCTACTCAAGCGGCGCCGCACTCCAATGCCTGCGCCAGATCAAAAACGATCTGACCCCCGACGACGTCGTAGTGCTCATTTTTGCCGACCACGGCAGCAAGTACGTAAGCAAAATTTTCAACGACGACTGGATGCGCACAGAAGGGTTTTTGGCACAAGAACCCGAGCAAGCCAAACCGGCAAAAGTCTCCGAACGCGACCAAGTGCTTTGCTAACCACTCGAAACTCAAAACTCAAAACTCGATAGTCGTGGATCTTTTTACCCGCATACTCGAACAGGCCGGGCCGCTCGGCAAATACGCCGATATGGCCGAAGGCTACTTCATGTTCCCAAAACTCGAAGGCGAACTCGGCAACCGCATGTACTTCCAGGGCAAGGAGGTCGTCTGCTGGAGCATCAACAACTACCTCGGCTTGGCCAACCACCCCGAGGTGCGCAAAGCCGATGCCGAAAGCGCCGCCCGCTGGGGCCTCGCGTATCCCATGGGCGCCCGCATGATGAGCGGCGAAACCAGCCAGCACAACAAACTGGAAACCGGCCTTGCCCATTTCGTCGGCAAAGAGGCCGGATACCTGCTCAACTTCGGCTACCAGGGCATCCTGTCCGTCATTGACGCCCTGCTGTCGCGCCGCGACGTGGTGGTGTACGACTCCGAAAGCCACGCCTGCATCGTGGATGCCGTGCGCATGCACCTCGGCAAACGCTTCGCCTACACGCACAACGACATCGCCAGCCTGCACAAAAACCTGGAACGCGCCGCCAAAATCACCGAGGAAACCGGAGGCGGCATCCTCGTCATCACCGAAGGCGTGTTCGGCATGCGCGGCGACCAGGGCAAATTGCGCGAAATCGTGGCCCTCAAGGAACAGTACAACTTCCGCCTGCTCATTGACGACGCCCACGGGTTCGGAATGCTCGGCAAAACCGGCGCCGGCGCAGCCGAAGAGCAGGGCGTTACCGACGACGTGGACCTCTACTTCAGCACCTTCGCCAAAAGCATGGCCCTTATCGGTGCCTTCATCGCCGGCCCGGCGCCCATCATCCGCTACCTGCGCTACAACATGCGCTCGCAGATTTTCGCCAAATCGTTGCCCATGCCCATCGTGGAGGGCGCGCTCAAGCGCTTTGAATTGCTAAAAAACAAACCCGAGCTGCGCGAAAAACTGTGGCAAAACGTGCGCGCCCTGCAAGGCGGCCTGCGCGAGCGCGGCTTCAACATCGGCGAAACGAATACCTGCGTGACGCCCGTGTACATGAACGGGGAAGTGGAGGAAGCCACGGCCTTAGTGCGCGACATGCGCGAAAACTACGGCGTGTTCTGCTCCATCGTGGCCTACCCTGTGATTCCCAAAGGCATGCTGATCCTGCGCCTGATCCCCACGGCCATGCACACCGACGAGGACATCCGCATCACACTCGATGCGTTTTCGGCGGTACGGGAAAAAATGGAGCGCGGGGAGTATAGCGCCGTAGTGGCGCAGAGTTGAAAATAATGTCACAGAGGCCCACAGAGTCTTGGAGAACACAGAGAAAAACTCTGTGCCCTCCAAGACTCTGTGGGCCTCTGTGACATTTCAAAAAACGGGCCGCGCTATGGCTTCCCAGCCACCACCAACACGATCTCGCCCTTTACCTCCTTGGCCGAAAAATGGGCCAGGAGCTCTGACAGCGGCGCCGTTTTTACCTCTTCGAACATTTTAGTCAGTTCGCGGGCCACACAGGCCGGGCGCTCGGGGCCGCACACGGCAATCAGTTCTTCGAGGCACTTGACCAAGCGAAACGGCGATTCGTACAAGATAAACGTATGGGGGAGTTCGGCCAGATACTTCAGCCGGGTCTGGCGGCCTTTTTTGTGGGGCAGGAAGCCATCAAAATGAAACGTGTCGGAAGGCAGCCCGCTGGCCACGAGGGCGGGCACGAACGCGGTCGGCCCGGGCAGGCACTCGACCCGCACGCCGGCCCGCACACAAGCCCGAACGAGCAAAAAACCCGGATCGCTGATGCCCGGCGTGCCTGCATCGGACACGAGCGCTAGGGTGCCGCCTGCCGCCAGTTCCGCCACGATTTTTTCCACTACCGCGTGTTCGTTGTGCGCGTGGAACGCCCGCAACGGGGTGCCGATGCCGTGGTGGTCGAGCAGCCGACGCGTGGTGCGCGTGTCCTCCGCCAGAATCAACGGCACCTCCCGCAGTACACGCAATGCGCGCAGGGTGATGTCTTCGAGGTTGCCGATGGGAGTGGGGACGAGGTAGAGCACGCGCAGGTAGGGTTTGCGGCAGAGTTAGGCCGGTTTCAGGTCGTAGGCAAATGTTTCCACGATCAGGTTGGCCAGCAGTTTTTGGCAGGCAGTCTCCACCGTTTGGCGGGCCTCCTGCTCCGAGCGGGCGTCGAGGCTCATGGTGACGTGGCGGCCGATGCGCACGTCGGACACGCCCGACAGGTCGAGGTGGCCAAGGTTGTTCACGACAGCCTTTCCTTGCGGGTCGAGCAGTTCTTTGTGGGGCATGATGTCAATTTCGGCGACAAATTTCATACAAGGGTTGGGTTGTGCAGTCAGGAAACCGGAGCGTGCTCCGCCGTGTGCAGGATTTTGTTTCTGGAAAATATGGACAGTACGATGTAAAACAGAACAGCCAGGGAAAGCCCCAGCCCTTTCAAAAACAGCAGCGCGGCCACCGCCAAAACGAAAAACACGATGGTCAGTTTGTTTTCCCGCCACCGCAACGACCGAACTTTGAGGCCGAACATCGGCACATCGCTCACCATCAGGTAGGAAAAAACGGCAACCACGGCATAAATCACCCAAGGTTGCCCGCTGATGAACGTGCCCAAGCCGAACTGGTTGTCGTGCGCGGCCAGCATCAGCCCCAGCACAAAAACCGTGCAGCCGGGGGTGCTCAAGCCGACAAAGAAGTCCCGATGCTCGGTGTCCAAATTGAAACGCGCCAACCGATACGCGCCGAAAGTGGACAGCACGAAAGCAGGCAGCGCCGGTAGGCAAAACGTCTGGCCAGAGCAACAACTTTCGGCCAGCAGCATGTACAGCATCGCGCCGGGCGCCACGCCGAAACTCACCACATCGGCCAAGGAGTCGAGTTCGCGTCCCATGGAGCCTGTCACATCGAGCGCCCGTGCCACCATGCCGTCGGCATAGTCGAACAAAAAGGAAGCCAGCGTGAACCAGGCCGCTTCGACTGGTTGGCCGTACAACAAAAGCACGACCGCACAGCACCCGCAAAACAGGTTGGACAACGTGAGCAAGTTGGGAAGGTGCCGGCGCATACGCAAAGGATGAAGCAAGTGAGGGTTCGAGCCGCAAAAGTAGCGCTTTGCCGCCACCACCGGCACGAAAATATTCCCTCCCGAAATTCCGCCAAATCCCGGACTTTTGGGGCTGCACCAAGCCATACCCACTGTGAAATCCATCGAGATCACCACCACCCAGAATGTCACCATCGAGTACGAACTGGCGCGTTTGCGCGAGCGCGCATTGGCGTGGTTCATGGACCTGATGCTTGTCCTGTTGGCTTATTTCGTGCTCCTGCAACTTCTGAACCTCCTTTTCGGCGGTATTTTTTCGGGAAACATCAGCGATACGGCGGTCGTCCTGCTCCCGTTCCTCGGCTTTTTCCTCTACCACATTTTTTTCGAAATCTGGAACATCGGCCAGTCGCCCGGCAAAATGGCCATGGGCATCAAGGTCGTGCGCCTCGACGGCAAAGATCCCGAATGGAGCGACGTGGTGCTGCGCGCCGTGTTGCACCTGGTGGACTCCCTGTTCTCCTTCGGCGTCATCGGGGCCGTGCTCATCAAAACCACCGGCAAAAGCCAGCGCCTCGGCGACCTGGCCGCCAACACCACCATCATCCGTGTCAGAGGCGCGTCGCACCAGTTCCGGCTGGCCGACATCCTCGGCATCTCCACCCTGGAAAGCTACCAGCCCACCTACCCTCAAGTGCGCGCCCTCAGCGAACGGGACATGATTTTTATCAAAAACGTGCTCACGCGCCGGCAACGCTATCCCAACCGCGCCCACCAAGAAGTCATGGAAGACCTGGTGACCCACCTCATGCCCCTGCTCGGGATCGAGCGGCGCCCGACGAACAGCGTCGAGTTTCTGCGGACGCTGTTGCGGGATTATATCGTGCTGACGCGGTAGGAAAATCCCACTACAAAACCGCCCTGCCCATCCCCTCAAACAACCTGAACTGGTTCGTCGCCCGGTCCAAGTTTTGCTCCGGATAGGCGACATGGTAATATGTGTCGCGGTTCAGGTAGTCGGTCAAATACCGCAGACACTGGATAAACACCACTACCTGCGCGCTGTAGTCCAGGTTTTCCAATTCGATCGGCTCCAGAAAATCCGCCAAATGGCTCAGGAAACCGGCCTTGGTTGCCTGATACAAGTCCATGTCGAACGGCGACGTCACGCTGGCGTCGTCTTCCGCGGTGGTGTTGCAATACGAGCGGGCCATGTCGCCGAATGGCCGGATCGGGGTCGGCGATGGCCATGATCTCCACGTCGTCGCGGCCGATCATTTCCTGCAACAGTACCTGCCCCCGCATGCCCATGGCGATGAATCCCATCCGGACTTTTTTTGTGCTGTTCCGTTGGTTCGCGTAAGAAAAAAGCGCGTTCGGCAGGATCAGTGCGCCGAATCCTGCCAGAGCCGATGACTTGATAAAATCTCGTCGCGTGGTGCGCATGTGGGTGGGTTGGTTTGAATTCAGGCAAAAGTTATGAATCTGCCCCAAGGGAACACACTTTCGCCGCTGTCCCATCTGTTTCTGAAACCTTCAAAGCGCTACAAATACCCCCGCACCGCCGCTACGGCCTCCTTCAGCCGGCTCGCATCGCTGCCGCCCGCCGTGGCGAAAAACGGCTGCCCGCCGCCGCCGCCTTGGAGGAATTTCTGGGCGAGTTCGCGCACGATGGTGCCGGCATTCAGGCCGCGTTCCTTGGCCAAGGCATCGCTGATGCGTATGGTGAGCAGGGGTTTGTCGGCGCTCACGGAGCCAAAGGCAATGACGGCGCTGCTGAGTTCGCGTTCCAGTTCGTAGGCGAGTGTTTTGATCGCGTTGGCATCGTTGATGGGCAGCACGGCAGCCACGAACGCGATACCGTTCACGGTTTCGGCTTTGCTGCGCAAGCCTTCGCGCAGACTGCCGGCTTGCTCCGAGATGAGCCGTTCGATCTCCTTTTGCAAGCGTTTGTTTTCCTCCTGTAGTTCGGCTACGGCCTTGGCCGGCTCCTTGGTTTTCAACATCATTTTGATGGCGGTCACCTCGCGCTCGATGGTGCTCAGGTACTGCTCGGCGGCATCGGCGGTAAGGGCTTCGATGCGGCGCACGCCGGCGGCTACGGCGCTTTCGGACACGATTTTGAAATACCCGATCTGGCCCGTGTGGCGCACGTGGCAGCCTCCGCAGAGTTCGCGGGAGTAGCCCGGGTCGAAGGTGATCATGCGCACGGTTTCGCCATATTTTTCCCCGAAAAGCATCATGGCGCCGGCTTTTTGGGCCTCCTCGATGGGGATGCTGCGGGCTTCCTCCAGCGCGATGTTCTCGCGGATTTTTTCGTTCACGATCTGCTCGATCTGGGCCAGTTCCTCGTCGCTCACTTTTTGGAAATGGGCAAAGTCGAAGCGCAGCGTCTGGTCGTCGAGGTACGAACCTTTTTGCTGGACGTGGTGACCCAGTACTTTGCGAAGGGCAGCGTGCAGCAGGTGCGTGGCCGAGTGGTTGTTCTCGGTGAGGCGGCGTTTGGGCGCGTCCACGTGGCAGTGCACGGTGGGGTCTTGCAAGTATTGCGGCAGCCGCTCCACGACGTGCATGACCAGGTCGTTTTCCTTTTTGGTGTCCAGCACGCGGATTTTTTCGTCGCTGAATTCCAGCCAGCCGGTGTCGCCCACCTGGCCGCCACCTTCGGGGTAGAACGGCGTGCGATTCAGCACAAGGTGATACTGCGGCTGGCCTTTGAGTTGCACGGTGCGGTATTTCACGACGTGGCTGTCGCGCAGTTCGAGTTGGTCGTAGCCGAGGAACTGCACGTTGGCTTCCTCGCGCAGCACCATCCAGTCGCCTACCTCCTTGGCGGCATCTTTGCGGGAGCGCGTTTTTTGCTCCAGCAGGGCTTTTTCAAAACCCGTTTCGTCCACCGACCAGCCTTTTTCGCGGGCGATGAGGCGGGTGAGGTCAATGGGAAACCCGAACGTGTCGTACAATTCGAAGGCCTGCTGTCCGTCAATCGTGTTGTTCTGAATCTGGAGGCTTTCGATGCGCTTCAGGCCGCTTTCGAGGGTGCGCAGGAAGGCTTTTTCCTCTTCCAAAACCACTTTGGCCACGAAGTCAATCTGTGCTTTCAGTTCGGGGAACACGTCGTGAAATTCCTCGGCGAGGATGGGCGCCATGCGGTACAGCACGGGTTCTTTCAGGTTGAGGAAGGAGTAGTAGTAGCGCACGGCGCGGCGCAGGATGCGGCGGATGACGTAGCCCGCGCCGCCGCTGGCGGGCAGTTCGCCGTCGGCGATGGTGAAGCACACGGCGCGCAAGTGGTCGGCCACTACGCGCATGGCCACGTCGGTCTTTTTCCAGTCGGCGTGGATGTCGGGGTAGGTGCCGGTGTACTGGATGCCCGAGAAGTTTTCGAGGAACGTGAACAGCGGTTTCCAAAGGTCGGTGTCGTAGTTGGACGCGGCGCCCTGAACAGCGCGGCAAAGGCGCTCAAAGCCCATGCCAGTGTCCACGCTTTTGGCGGGCAGTTCGTCCAGCGAGCCGTCGGCTTTGCGGTTGAACTGCATGAACACGTTGTTCCACACCTCGATCACATTGGGGTCGTCGGCGTTCACGAGCGCGCGGCCGTCCGTTTTGGCGCGCTCGGCGTCGGGGCGCAGGTCCACGTGGATTTCGGAGCAGGGGCCGCAGGGGCCCTGGTCGCCCATTTCCCAGAAGTTCTCTTTTTTGCCGAAAGGCAGGATGCGGTCTTCGGCGATGTACAGTTTCCAGGTGTCGTGCGCCTCCTGGTCGAAGGGCAGGTTTTCCTTTTCGTCGCCCATGAACACCGACACGTAGAGGCGGTCTTTGGGTATTTTGTACACCTCGGTGAGCAGTTCCCAGGACCAGGCGATCGCGTCTTTTTTGAAATAATCGCCGAACGACCAGTTGCCGAGCATCTCGAACATGGTGTGGTGGTAGCCGTCGCGGCCCACGTCCTCGAGGTCGTTGTGTTTTCCGGTCACGCGCAGGCATTTTTGGGTATCGGCCACGCGTTTGGCGGGCGGCGTTTGGTTGCCGAGGAAAAAATCCTTGAGCGGCGCCATGCCCGAGTTGATGAACATGAGCGTGGGGTCGCTTTTGGCCACGATGGGCGCCGAAGGGATGATCTTGTGGCCTTTGGACGCGAAGAAGTCGAGGAATTGGCGGCGGATGTCGCGGGATGTCATGTGTGGTCGCTGTTTTTGCGGCGCGAAGGTAGGGGTTTTGGGTAAAAAAGGCTGGCTTGAGGCTGTGCCCTGGAGTTATTTCAGCGACTTGATACGGGCGAGGGATTCGAGGTTTTGAGCCGACAGCCAGTTCCCGCCGCGTCGGGGTGTTTTTACTCGGCGCACTTGCACCAGTAATCAAGTATAAATTCTTACCGCACCAATGCCCGCTCCGCTTCCGAAAGATGCTCTCGCAACGAGTTGGAAATCAATTCGTCTTTGTCGAACTGCCGCAAATAAGCGAGGATAGAGGTGATGGTCGGCTCCACGTTTTTCAGGCTCAGGCCCGATTGGAGCAGCAGCACGAGCAACTCTTTTGCCAGCGATTGCTGGCGCTGTTGGAATTGTTTCAGCATCAGTACGTCCACTGCATTTTGCTTGTTCCGGTGGAGCAGTATCATGGTTTCGGTTTCTTTAATTTCCCGAACCAAGGTGTTGATTTTGGCGAGCAAGCTGTCCATGTCAAAATTGGATTTTGATGATGCCTTTGGGATGTCGAACACCGTTGTCTTCCTCCCGCGAAAAGCCGTACAAGTCCAGCCAGTAGGCTTCATCTTTCAAGGCAGATTCGTAGTAGTAGTGATTTCTACGGCAAGTTGCCGCGAAATAACCGTCAATGCGATAGCGGTTTTTGGCGTTTTCCAAAAAATATTGCGCCAAGTGGCTTTTGTTGTTCAGCACTTCAAAACGTACGAATGTAACTAAGTCAATATCGTTGGGAAATTCCTTCTGCGTTATGAAACTTCCATCTATCAACTGGTAAAACGGCGCCTCAAGGGCTTTTCTCAAGTCGTTGACAAAACGCAAGTAGTTTTCAAAAAGGCCGTATCGGTGTTCACGGTTTTCCAGCGATTGCACAAAAACCTTTTCAAAATCCGAAAGCGAAGTCTCGATAACGGTGTACGGGCAAAGATGGCCTCTTTCGTCGAAACGCATTTTGAATTGTTTTGTAACTTCTTAAGCGTGGGCAACGGACATTGTACGGAACTGCTCGAACGTCAGTCCTCTGATTTGGAGGTACAAATTGTCGGCACACACATCAAGCGTGTCGTTCCATACTATTGCATTGGTCTCCGGGTCAAGCGCTACTTTGAAAAACAATTCGCCATTTTCCCAGTGCTTAAAAACGCCCTTCCCGGCAAGGTGCGAAAGATCGGCCGTGCCTTCCGTACCGTCGGCGAAGCGGAGAAGCAACTGATATTTTTTTGTGGCAGTGACGGATATTAGTTTGGGAAACATGGGTTTCACAATAATTGAGTGATTCTTAAAGGGGTGGTGAACGAACACGGGTTGGTTAAGCCACCAAGTTTGCTGTGGACTTTTCTTGAATTTTTGATTCGATAACTGGTACGATGTGCTGCAAAATTGTTTCGTAAGTATCTAATGGCTTATCGCTGAAGGCTACATTAATCCCGGATCTATCTGAAATAAAGCCTGGCAATTCCGTTCCGTAAAAGAGATGGAAGTAAATCGGTATGATAATTTTACTTTGAAAACTTTCTAAAACCTCAAAGACTTCTATGCTTTCCTTGTCAATGATTTCCTTAACATTGCCAAACTGATCTCCCATCGTCATCAAGCAATTTTGGGTAATCAACAAAAGTACAATATCTGCCTTTGCAATATTTTTTTCCAAGTAGCCTCTTCGACTTAAGCCTAAGGGTATTGATTTAACGCTGAAAAATTCGAGGTTTGGCACATTGACTGCTGTTGTTATCCGGTTTACCATTTCGTCTCGCAGCGTTTCATCTTTTTGAGAATAAGCCACATATATCCGAACACGTCTAATTTCATTGCTCAGAGAAGATGAACCGGGTTCTTGCGGCTCTTGCCCGCTAACTTCCTGCAAATACTTTTCTCGTTGCTCAATAAACAAGTCCACATTTTCCAAACGATTGGCCACCAACATCGCCAAATTCTCATACGCATACCCCAACCCTGCCGGATCAGTCACGCCCTGCTCAATCACCGGCAGTTTCTCCCCAAAACTAAAGTACGAGATATAGGGTATCTTGACGATTTGAAGAAACTCGTTGAGGTTGATGTCTGCCGGCAACCAGTCCTCGTACAGCCACTCCAGTTTCTCCGCAATCCGTTTCAGCCAATTTCTTGACTCCTGAAACTCTGTATTGGAATCAAACCTCGACGGCACCGGAAAAACCTGCAAGCGGAAACGGTCGAAGGGGAGTTTTTTGTGGCTGTCCAGTATCCGCCGCGCGATTTTTTCCGTCCCGAGCAATGCCTGTTCCGTTGGCGTAAACAGCATGACCAGGATGTCGGGCAACTGAATGGTGCAGATGCCGCCAAAGTCGGTCACACCGGTGCGGCTGTCAATGAGCACATAATCGTAGGCAGCCAAGAGTTCCTCCCGAAGGTTTTCGATGATGTGCCCGCCGTCATGCTCTTCGTAAAACTTGGTCACGTTGAAATCCCGAAGTTTTTCCGAGTAGTCGCCGTTGCTTTTGCCGGAGACAAGCAGATGCAGGTCGGTTTTGCTCACGCTGGTTTTGAACGGGACGACCCAGTCCTGCCAGTTCGCTTCCGTTTTGTCGCGTTTGGCTACCAACCATTCCAAAATGCCTTTTTGTTTGGACCAGTCTGTGTCGGCCAAGCCTTCCTGCAAAAAGAAGTTTTCCAGCCCCGGCGCTTCCAAGTCCCAGTCAATCATCAACACCCTCTTGCCCCACTTGGAAAGCAGAGTAGCCACGTTGGCGAGCGCCATGGAGCGCCCGACACCGCCTTTGTAGGAATAAAATGTGATGATCTGACTCATATTCTGGGTTGTGGGACAGAGAATTTGTCAATTCGCAAATGCTCGGTAGGTACTTCCAGCCAGTTATCGTGTAACCAATCTGGGTTCCATTCTGGGGCCAATTCAATTCGTTCGGCCACTTTCTTCGCCAGTATTTTTAACTCATCTTGTAATGGTTGATACTTTTTGCTTTTTTTGTAGCCTTCTGTGCCAGCCACATAATACCGGCCCAAATCGAACATCTGTAGCTCACTTAAAATAGTCGGGAACCGTTCGCTTGCATGAAGGGCCAATGGCTCGATTAATCCACTCGGCTTTTCTATTGTGAGTAATCCGTTTTGCCTGCTACGGTACTCAAAAACAGCAAATTCCTTGGTACACCAATCCGATTCAAAATAAGTGGGCAACAGCAGCGATACGAGACACTTTGAATGTGCCAGACCCCGCTTTAGCCGCTCAGTCCAAGCATCACCGGTCTGGACATCGTGCCAATCTACAAAAACAGTAACGTTTCTTCCTGCTTCTTCTTCAAGGTAATGCACTAAGCCGGGCAAAAAAATCTTTTGCACCCATTTGCTGGATTTGCGCCTGTAGCTAAGAAAAACATCATACTGGTAGGCCATACCGGGATTCTACTTTTGAAAACAACGCGCAAAGATACACGCACTACCCCAAAAAAATCCGGCCCCAAAACACAACGAGCCGCCATACACCCGGTCGGTGGCATGGCGGCCCGAAAAGAATCTTTGCCCTCAAATATTAGCAATACGTCTCGTATGCCATGCGCAGGTTGTCGGCAATAACCATGGCCGAGCGGCCCTCGATGTGGCGGCGCTCGAGGAAGTGCACGAGTTTGCCGTCCTTGAACAGGGCGATGCTCGGCGAGGAGGGCGGGTACGGTGCGAGGTATTCACGGGCCTTGGCCGTAGCTTCGGCATCCACGCCGGCGAAAACGGTGACCAAACGGTCGGGGCGTTTTTCGGCTTGCAGCGACATCTTGGCGCCCGGGCGGGCATTGGCGGCGGCGCAGCCGCAAACGCTGTTGACAACCAAAAGTGTGGTGCCCTGCTGGTTCTCCAACGTCTGTTCGACATCGGTCGGGGTGTTGAGCGATTCGAAGCCGTGGTCGGTCAAATCCTGGGCCATGGGGGTGACTAATGCTATCGGGTACATGGTAAATTTATTTGTGTTTGAGTTCGTGAATGCCCACCCTGTTGGATTGGCGCGGCAAAGTTACCTAAACAGCCACAACCGGAGTCGGTTCGCGCAAAATGCCGTTATTTCGCGCTGCAAAAAAAGTACCGTGGACGACAAGATACTTTTCGACATCATTGACCTGCTGGACGCCGGCGAGATCGTGTACCTGCACCAGGGCACGAAAGAAATCCTCTCCTACCCCGATCCGCAGCGCTGGAACGAAAACGAGCACATTGACCTCATCGAGGAGGTGAAAGCCCGCGCGGCGAAAGAACCCGACCAATTCGTGGTCATTGACCCGCCCGACCCGCGCGATTCCTTCCACATCATGGAGGATTTCATTTTCACCGTCGAGGACGAGCACCTGCGCGACCGCCTGTTGGAGGCGCTGAGCAGCAAAAAACCGTTCCGCTATTTCCGCGCCACGGTCGAGGACTCGCCTCTGATTGATGCCTGGTACGATTTCAAAGACGCCCGCATGAAACAATGGCTGCTGGAGATGCTGGCCCGGGTGTGGGATTGAGTGTGGAGTACGCAACGGATACTTCTTAACTCAACAATCTTGTAATGCGTACTTTTGCGGCGCTTTTCAGAATGGTTTGTTCTGCAAGTCTCAACCATCCGCGCCATGCAAAACCCAGTCGCATACCAGCCCAAAAACAAAGTCCGCCTCGTCACCGCCGCCAGCCTGTTCGATGGGCACGACGCCGCCATCAACATCATGCGCCGCATCATGCAATCCAGCGGCGCAGAGATCATCCACCTCGGCCACAACCGCTCGGTGCAGGAAATCGTAGATTGCGCCATTCAGGAGGACGTGCAGGGCATCGCCATCACGAGCTATCAGGGCGGCCACAACGAGTTTTTCAAATACATGTACGACCTGCTCCGCGAGCGCGGCGCGGGGCATATCAAAATCTTCGGCGGCGGCGGCGGCACCATCCTGCCCTCCGAGATTAAAGAACTGCACGACTACGGCATCACCCGCATTTACCACCCCGACGACGGCCGCGCCATGGGCTTGCAGGGCATGATCAACGACGTGCTCCAGCAGTGCGACTTCCCGGTGGGCAACGTCCTGAACGGCGAGCTCCAGCACCTGTCCGAGCGCAATCCCGGCGCCGTGGCCCGGCTGATTACGATTGCGGAGAATAGCCCTGAGTTGTTTGAGCGGGAGGTGCGGCCGCGGCTTAACCCCTCCCCCAGCCCCTCCCCCAAAGGGGAGGGGGGCATACCCTCAGTTCCCGCTGGGCATTACACTACCGAAATTCAAAAAGATAGTACGGATCAAGCCCCCCTCCCCTTTGGGGGAGGGGCTGGGGGTGGGGTTGTTTTGGGCATCACCGGCACCGGCGGCGCGGGCAAGTCCTCCATGGTGGACGAGCTTGTGCGCCGATTCCTGCTCGATTTTGAAGACAAAACCATCGCCATCGTGTCGGTAGACCCCTCCAAGCGCAAGACTGGCGGCGCCCTGCTTGGCGACCGCATCCGCATGAACGCCATCCACAACCCTCGCGTGTTCATGCGCTCCTTGGCCACCCGACAGTCCAATCTGGCGCTTTCCAAATACGTGCACGCGGCGGTGGATGTGCTCAAGGCAGCCCGCTACGACCTCATCATCCTCGAAACCAGCGGCATCGGCCAGAGCGACACGGAGATCGTGGACCACAGCGACCTCACGTTGTACGTGATGACCCCCGAGTTCGGGGCGGCCACGCAACTGGAAAAAATTGACATGCTCGACTTTGCCGACGTGGTGGCGATCAACAAGTTCGACAAACGCGGTGCCCTCGATGCCCTGCGCGACGTGCGCAAACAGGTGCAGCGCAACCACAACGCCTGGAACACACCGGTGGATACGATGCCCGTGTTCGGCTGCATCGCCAGCCAGTTCAACGACCCCGGTGTGAACCAACTCTACCGCCGCGTCATTGACCTGCTGAACGAAAAATGCGGCGCGGGCCTGCATTCCCAGTTTGCCGCAACGGAGGAGATGTCCGAAAAAATCTACATCATCCCCCCGCAGCGCACGCGCTACCTGTCGGAAATTTCGGAAAACAACCGCAAGTACGACCAAGACGTGGAGCAGCAAGTGGCCATTGCGCGCAAACTTTGGAGCCTAAAAAATACCATCGAAATGCTCCAATCGTCTGACGACTCCAAGTCGTCTGACGATTTGTTGGCCACCTTGCAAAAACGCTACACCACCCTCGAAGCCCAACTCGACTGGCGCTGCAAGCGCATGCTCGAAGGCCACGAAGAAAAGAAAAAACGCTACGCCGGCGACGAGTACGTGTACCTGGTTCGCGACAAGGAAGTCCGGGTGAAAACGTTCACGAAAAGCCTGTCGGGCACGCGTATCCCGCGGGTGGTGTTTCCGCGCTACCAAGACTGGGGCGACATCCTGCGCTGGCGTTTGCAGGAAAACGTGCCGGGCGAGTTTCCGTACACCGCCGGCGTGTTCCCGTTCAAACGCGAGGGCGAAGACCCCACCCGGATGTTTGCCGGCGAAGGCGGCCCCGAGCGCACCAACAAACGGTTCCACTACGTGTCCCACGGCCTGCCCGCCGCGCGCCTCAGCACGGCCTTCGACTCCGTGACGCTGTACGGCGAAGACCCCGACTACCGGCCCGACATCTACGGCAAAATCGGCAATTCCGGCGTGTCGGTCTGCTGCCTCGACGACGCCAAAAAACTCTACTCCGGCTTCGACCTTTGCGACCCGAAAACTTCGGTGTCCATGACGATCAACGGCCCGGCGGCCACCATTGCGGCATTTTTCATGAACGCCGCCATAGACCAGCAATGCGAAAAGTACATCCGGGAAAACAACTTGGAGCACTTGGTGGAGGCGAAATTGAAGGAAAAATACGATGACCAGGGGCTGCCGCGGCCTATTTACGGCCATAGTGAGGGGGTGACTTCAAGTCACCCCCTCACTGGATTGCCCGAAGGCAACTCCGGCCTCGGCCTGCTCCTGCTCGGCATCACCGGCGACGAGGTGTTGCCTGCCGATGTGTACCGCAAAATCAAAGCCCACGCCCTTTCCGCCGTGCGCGGCACCGTGCAGGCTGATATTTTGAAGGAGGACCAGGCACAGAATACCTGCATTTTCAGCACCGAGTTCAGCCTGCGGGTGATGGGCGACGTGCAGGCGTACTTCATCCGCAACAAAGTCCGCAACTTTTACTCGGTGTCCATTTCCGGCTACCACATCGCCGAGGCGGGCGCCAACCCGATCTCGCAGCTGGCGTTCACGCTGGCCAACGGGTTCACGTTTGTGGAATACTACGTGTCGCGGGGCATGGACGTGAACGACTTCGCGCCCAACCTCTCGTTTTTCTTTTCCAACGGCGTGGACCCCGAGTACGCCGTCATCGGGCGCGTGGCCCGGCGCATCTGGGCCAAGGCCATGCGCTTCAAGTACGGCGCCAACCAGCGCAGCCAGATGCTGAAGTACCACATCCAGACCTCGGGCCGCAGCCTGCACGCGCAGGAGATTGCGTTCAACGACATCCGCACCACCCTGCAGGCGCTGTACGCCATTTACGACAACTGCAACTCGCTGCACACCAATGCCTACGACGAGGCCATCACCACGCCCACGGAGGAATCGGTGCGCCGAGCCATGGCCATCCAGTTGATCATCAACCACGAACTGGGTCTGGCAAAAAACGAAAACCCGATGCAAGGCTCGTTCATCATCGAGGAACTGACCGACCTGGTGGAGGAGGCCGTGTTGTCGGAGTTCGACCGCATCACCGAGCGCGGCGGCGTGCTGGGCGCCATGGAAACGATGTACCAGCGCGGCAAAATCCAGGAGGAAAGCCTGTACTACGAAACGCTCAAGCACACGGGCGAACTGCCGCTCATCGGGGTCAACACCTTTCTCAGCAAGGAAGGCTCGCCGACGATCCTGCCCCGGGAGGTCATTCGCGCCACCGAGGAAGAGAAAGAGGCGCAGATTCAGACGCTTCGCAACCTGCACGCAGCCAACGCCAACCACTCGAAAGATGCCCTGCGCCGCTTGCAACAAGCCGCCGTGCGCAATGAAAACGTGTTCGCCGAGCTCATGGAGGCGGTGAAGGTGTGCTCACTGGGGCAGGTGACGAATGCGCTGTTCGAGGTGGGGGGGCAGTATCGGAGGAATATGTGACCAGATTGCATCGAAAACCAGGATTATCACTGCTCCAGAATCTCGAACTCCCGGAGTCGGAGGCACTCTCCGGCTGCGTGGAGGGCTTGCACTGTTGGTGTTTGGCAACTGATGAGCATCAATTTTTCGAAAAACAGGGAAAAACGTATCAAAATATGATTTGACACGCCCCAAATTTTGATTTGAAGCATCGGGCGTGGTCGCTCGCCGGAGGTTTGTGCCATTCTTTCACACAAAATTATTTTACGATGAAAATGGCAATTAAATCCTTGATCTCGGGCACGTCCCAGTCCGGCACCCCAACCTTTGAACTTGTTTACGCGCTTTTCCGATTTTACTGCGGCATCTCGATTGCGCTCGGCGCAGGGTTGTCGAAGGTTTTTCATAAAATTGATGAAACCGGCCCGAAGGAATGGTCCAATCTGGCTTTTGGTGCGCCGGAGTGGTTCGTCAAGCAAGTAGAGAGCATTGGTTTCACCTTCCTTTCGCCCGGTCTTTGGGCATACTTGGCAATCTACGGCGAGTTCATCGGCGGCTTGCTGATTGCAGTGGGCTTGTTTACCCGAATCTCGGCTTTGCAAATGACCTTCCAGTTTTTTGTCGTTTCGTTTATCTGGTACGAATCGCCGGTACCGTTTACGATGTACTACCAGCAACTCATTTTTTGGTCTTTTGCGTTGATAGCAGCGGTTGGCGGCGGGCAGTTTTCTTTGGACAACTGGTTTAAGCACAGATTTTCGCCAAAATTTGTCGCTGAAAAACTGGCGCCTGCGCTGGTCTTGATTTTAATAAGCCCGATCTAAAAATGTGGAAATGGTTGCGTTCAAAATTGCCGGCAAGGGGGTTTGGGATCAAAAAACTTACGTCCGGGCGGTGCTGCCTGAGGGTTTTCCAAACTCGCCCAACAACGGTTTTTCGAAGCGACTCGACCGTTGGACGGAGTTGGAACTGCGTTTTCCAGCGGGTACAAAATTGTATGTTTGCGATGGCGAATTTTGGTCGGGCAAGCCATTTTCCGAAAAACTGCTGCTTGTCGTGGATGCAGAAAAAGCGAATTATTAGTTTCGGATAGGCTCTTAGCCTTCCGGGATGCGCCTCCACCTGTACGTAACGCCTGCACGTACAGGAAAAAAATACCTGTAGCGCAGCATCTCGTGTACGTGGAGGTTCGACCCGGAAGTTTTTAAAAAATAAAAAATGCAATTTGATTTCAACTGGTATTCCACGCCGCTGCTTTTTGGGTTTGTGCAAGGCTGGGTGTACGCCATCATGTTTTGGGTGCGCGGTTGGCGGCACGAACGGCTGTCGGATCGCTTATTCGGCTTTTTGCTGGCTGCGCTAACCTTCGAAATCTGGGAGTATATGTTGGGCTTCGCAGGCATCGAAATCCTGTGGCGCGAACTCGAGTTTTTTCCCCGAAACTTTGGTTTTTTGGTGCCACCGCTCGCCTATTTTTATTTGAAAAGCCAGTTGGATGCCGACTTCAGGTTTTCCATAAAAGACCTCCGCCATGCCTTGCCTTTTTTGATCTACGTCATCTACCATCTCGCAGTTTTTACTGCCGGACCGGATTTTGTGCAGTTCTGGAAGCAGAATTATCATTTCCCCCTGCGTCTCGATTGGCTCGATACCATCCTTCGGTTTGTGTCGCAGGGTTTGTATTTTTTCTGGGCTTTCCAACATTTTAAGAGGTATCGGCAGTGGCTGCCCACGCAGTTTTCCAACACCGAGACGATCAGTTTTGCGTGGTTTCAGAATTTTTTATGGGCATTTTTCATCGCCAATGTGCTGGGCTGGGCGATGACCGCCATAGATTTTTGGTGGCAGCTCGACTTTTGGCACGACTGGTGGGACGAACTTTTCGGTTCATTTTTAATCTACTACCTCGCCATTTCGGGCTTTGCGCAAGTACAACCCCGAAAAATCGGCTTTGCGTCTGCCGAAAATCCGGAACAATCGAGCGCATCTGCTGCGGAAGCACAACCGGAAAGTTCAAAAGAAAAGTCGTTGAGACTTTCGGGCGCCGACCTCGAAAACTGGAGGCGAAAGTTGGAAAAAGTGATGTCCGAGGACAAAATTTATCTCGACCCCGAACTCAATCTTGCCGACCTGGCCAAACGCTTGGGCACCAATGTGTCCATTTTGTCGGCGGTGGTCAACACCGGGTTCGGTAAAAATTTCAATGATTATGTCAACGAATTTCGGATCGAAGCGGTGAAAAGGATGCTGTCCGACGCGTCGAGCAGCCATCTTTCTTTGCTCGGGATTGGCTTGGAGTGCGGTTTTAATTCAAAATCTACGTTCAACCGAGCCTTTAAAAAAATCACCGGCGTGGTGCCCGGTGAGTGGAAAGGCGCCGATGCCGTCGTCTGAAATTTTCCGAACTTGCTTCGGGCGAAACACCAAAGATGGGAGTGTTGGTGCAACTTATGTGCGTTGCCACAACGCCGGTTTCTCAAACCAAAAGATTCTTACCGGGAGACCCTGTTTCCGTTTACCTTTGAATACCAACTTGCGACAATCCATGACAGACAAAAACCAACCCAACGACTGGTCACACTCGCGTTACGGAAAGCACCTTCAGCCAGCTCAGTCGGAACCGAGTGCTCGAACTGCATTTTTACGCCCGCGACAACCTGTTCCAGTTCCGCGACGCAGCCGCCAAGCAGTCGCCCATGAAGTGCGTGCGCGAGGCCGCCCGCGACCAGCAGCCCGCCAACGAGGCAAACTCATCGCCGCTGGAGACGTCCGGCAAATCGCCGCCTTCGCCGACCTCTACGCCGAAAAAGTCGCCAAAAGCCTGCCCCTGAAAAAGGACTACGCCTGCGCCCGCCGCCTCTACTAAGCCTGCCTGCGCCTCGGCGGCGAGGAGGGGTATTTCCGGAAAAAGATGGCGGAGTTGGAGGCGGTTTGGAAGGAGCGGGGGAGCCGCCACTAACGCGGCTCTTGGCTTATTCTACAGTCGGCTATAACACGGGGCATGGGGTAATATTCTCTGCGTCTTAGTGTGGTGTTTGCAAAATCTCTTGCTACCTTTTTGACACAATCCCATCTACTGCCCTACCACATACGCGTGCCCCCGCTTCAAAAAAACCGCTCCCAAGCCCAGAATCAGCAGCCCTACCGCCAGCCCGATGCGCAGGGCGCGGTCCTTCTGCTCGGAAACGATTTTGGCCCAGAACTGCGGATTGGGCGCGCCGGGCGAACCGTGGCCAAGGCTTATCGTCCAGTTCTCCGGGTCGGCATTGTCCAGCGTAGGCATGAGCAGGTCGAGCGTGAAATCGCCCTCCGGCGGCTCGATGAAATAGGCGATGCTGTCCACCGCGCTGCCGTCGGAGGCATACAGGGCGAGGCGTTCGGCGTTTTTGTTCAGGCCAAAGCGCAGGTTGCCCACTACATGGCGGACGTACGGAAATTTCTGCCGGAAGGCCGCCGTATCCTGGCTGACCACCAAGTAGCCCTTTGGGGGGATGGTCACATCGGGAAACGCCCAAGCATTCCGGCGGTCGGAGATCGTCCACCCGTTCAGGCGAACGGGCCGTTCGGAGGCGTTGTGCAGTTCGATCCAGTCTCCGGTTTTTTGCCCTGCGGGCGATATTTCATTGAAAAAAACCAGGTTGTTCAGCGCGTGCTCGTGTGGCTCGAATCGCGCCCGCAAACGCAGCGTTTCACCGGCAAGCAGCGCCGTTTCGATGGAGCGCCCCTGCCGGTTGATGCCCTCCCAACCGGCGAACCGGTAGCCATGCGCGGGCACGGCTTGTAGCGCCACCGGGATTTTGTCGAAATATTCGCCGCGAAAAACGCCCGGCCCGGCGGTGATGCAGCCGTTGACGCGCACAGTGCCGCCTTCGGCCACGTCGAGTTCCAGCCCTGCTGGCGCCCCGCAGCCGAAATGCTGCGCCAGCGATGCCCGCAAAAAAGCGGGGCGATTTGCCGCAAACTCGCGCAGGGTGGCCAAGTTTTTTTGCCAAACCACATCCGATTGGCGCCAGCGCTGCTGGTGCCGGGGCATGTCGGGGCCGAGTGTTTTTTCGAACCAGGCAATTTCGGCCAATACTTCTTCGGGCGCAAAAGCCGTGTTTAGCCGGTCGCAAAAGCGGTTGACGAACTGCTGTTTGAAATCCCGGTTGCGCAGCAGGTTGCGCAGCAAAAACGTGCTCCACGGCGGGTTTGGCCAGCGCGGGCCGTCGGGTTCGGTGAAAAACGCAAGGGCGTCGTGTTGCCAGGCTTGGGGGTCGTACAGCCCGAAACCCCAGTCGGTATCGAACAGAATCCAGCGCCAGCGCCCGCTGGGGCGCTTGGGCCGCCAGTAGCGGATGTTGCCGCCGGCGTCGGTGTTGTCGCAGTAAATCTGGGCGATCTGGTAGTCCATGAAATTTTCCAAATCCATCTGGCTTTTCACCCAGGCGTAGTGGACGGGATCGCTCAGGTTGTGGTCGCGGATGTAGTCGAGCAGGCGCTGGTAATGTCGGCCGCTGCCGTGGCGCACGCTGCGTTGGTGCTCCATGAGGTCGAGCGAATCGCGGTCCACGTCGGCGTGGTCTTCGAGGAACCGCGCATTGATTTTTTCGCGGATGTGGTAGATGCCCCAGTAGTGGCCGTTGAGGTAGAGCAAGGCCGGGCGGAACGCTTGTTTTTCGAGGTCCCAGCCCTCGGTGAGGCGGTTCATCAGTTCGTCGCGGAAGTGGGCGCCGGCGAAGTCGCTGCCGCCGTTGCGCAGCACGAGGAACTTGAATTTTTTGGGCTGGTCGGGGCCGAATATGCGGTGTCGGAAAAACTTTTTCCCGTAGCGGTCGCGGGCCACCAGCACGAGGCTTTTCTGCGGATAAATGCGGCTGTAGCCGCCGAAAAGGCGCAGGCCGGAGCCGCTGTTGTGCACGCATTTTTTGTCGGCCTCGAAAATTTCCGTGTGGCAATAGAACTCGCGGCGGCTCCAGAAGTTGGCGCCCGGCTTGTGCATGGTCACCGAGTCGGCCACGGGGCCTTCCACCATGATGCCGGTTTCGGGATTGAACAAGATAGCCGGATCAATGGCCACGGAAATCACGGGCAGGTCGGTCGGCGGTTCCCCAATAAAATAGGTGTGCCCCAGCGCGCGGCCCACGATCCGGTTGCGCCGCGCCAAGGCCCGCACCACGGTGGTTTTTTCCAACAGCAACGGTCGGGTGTAGCGCGGCGAGCGCAGGGTGGGGTTGGAGCCGTCGGTGGTGTAGTAAATGGCGGCGCCGGCGGCATCGAGCGTCAGCGACACCGGTTGGTCGAAAAAGCCGCCCGATTGGGAAAAGCGCACGATGAGCGGCACTTCCTCGGGCAGCGGTTCCTGCGCCGTCGCCGTCAGGAACAGGCAGCAAAAAACAGGTAGAAAAAGGTATGGTTTGGGCACGGTGACGATTACTTCGGCTTGGGCAAAGGTAGCGCGATTAACGAATGATGTGATTGTCGCATTTTTCCCTCCCCGCAGAGACGCAGGGGTGCGGAGTTGTTTTTTCCCGAAAATCCTCTGCGTCTCTGCGGGGAAGAATCATGCGGGCCGGAAAATTCAAGAATGGTACCAAAAAGGGCACGACATGGCCAACGACATGACACTTTGTAAATTTTATTTTGTGACCGATGGCCCAAAGTGCGTCTAATTGAGCCTTTTTGCCACCAAAAATGAAAATAGTTGGCACGACCCCTTGCGCTGCGGGTTAAGAGAATCTTAAATTGCGGCCTTTTCCGCTTTAATCCTTTCCTTGAACTGCAGTACGATACTAACATCACAGTCTTGCGAATGAGCGATTTACACACAAACTTGACCTTACCTTCGAACCCCGATAACGTTTGTCAAGTGGAACCTTTCGTACACGAGCTGGCGCAGCGCTACAACCTTTCCGATGATTTGCACGGCAATATTTTGGTCAGCCTGACCGAGGCCGTCACCAACGCCATGCTGCACGGAAACCAGTGCGACTGCACCAAAAACGTGTCCATTTCCCTGCGTTGCCGGAAAGACGCGTTGTCCATCCGGGTTTCCGACGAAGGGCCGGGCTTCGATCCGGTAGAAATTCCCGACCCCACTTGCCCCGACCATCTGGACCAATGCGGCGGACGCGGCCTGTTCCTGATGCGCCGCTTGAGCAACGGATGCCGCTTCACCCACGGCGGACGCACCGTGGAAATGCGTTTCAAACTCGATTGACATCTTGAAGATGGCCTTGCCGCCGATAGGAAAAACCTCGAGTTCCTGTCGGCGGCAAGTTCGTTTCAGGGCACGCAGAATACCTTTTCGAACACCATGCACTTCCCGGACCTGCCCCTCGACGATACCGCCGAAACATTCGTGTCCTTCCACTTCGAGGACGTTTCCTTCGATCTGCCCGACCAAAAAAAACTTGTCGAGTGGCTGCTGGACATTGCCCGGGAGGAGAACAGGCCGGTTTATGAGCTCACGTATATTTTCACTTCCGACGAGTTCCTGCGGCAAATCAATATCGAGCACTTGCAGCACGACTACTACACCGATGTCATCACGTTTCCATACGACCCCGAGGCTGTACACGGCGATATTTTTATCAGTTCGGAACGCGTGGCCGACAACGCCCAAGCACACGGAGTATCTTTTTTGAACGAACTTTGTCGGGTCATGGCGCACGGCCTGCTCCACCTCGCCGGCTATGGCGACAAAACCCCCGAGGAAACAAAGGCTATGCGCGCGAAGGAAGATCACTATCTGCGGGTGGGCGGCTATTAGCACCTGATACCCCACGGATAAACCCGTGGGCGAATAAGGCACCAACCCGAAACCTCCCAACCCGAAACCCTCCCAACCCGAAACCTCCCAACCCGAAACCTTCTAACCATACCACAACATGAGCGAAAAAGGCATTCCCACCGTAGATTTATCCAAATTCGTACACGGCAGCCCGGAAGAGAAATCGGCATTTGTGCAGGAACTCGGCAAGGCATTCCACGAAGTCGGCTTTGTGGCCGTTGTCAACCACGGCATTCCCAAACAGTTGGTTGACGGTTTCTACGCTGCCTCCAAGGCGTTTTTTGCCTTGCCGGAGGACATCAAACGCAAATACGAAATACCTGGCCTGGCGGGCCAGCGGGGCTATACGTCTTTCGGGAAGGAGCATGCCAAGCAATCGAAAGTAGCCGATCTGAAGGAGTTTTTTCAGATGGGACAAGTGGTGCCCGCCGACCATCCGCTTAAAGCGGAATACCCGGACAACGTATCCGTCGCCGAAGTGTCCGAGTTTTCTCAGATGGGACGCGAACTCTACCAGGCGTTTGAAAAAGCCGGTGGACAGTTGCTCCGGGCTATCGCCATCCATCTGAACCTGGCGCCCGACTACTTCGAGCAACACATCACCAACGGCAACTCCATCCTGCGCGCCATACACTACCCGCCCATCACGCAAGAGCCCGCCAGCGCCATCCGCGCAGAACAGCACGAAGACATCAACCTCATCACCCTGCTCGTGGGTGCCAGCGCGGGCGGTTTGCAACTGCTCAACTCGAAAAACGAGTGGATGCCCATTCTGCCCGAAGCCGACGAGATCGTGATCAACGTGGGCGACATGCTCCAGCGCCTTACCAACAACTACCTGAAAAGCACCACCCACCGCGTGGTGAACCCGCCCCGCGAAGAGTGGCACTTGCCTCGCCTCAGCATCCCGTTTTTCCTGCACCCGGTGAGCGCCATGCGGCTCGATTGCCTGCCCACCTGCGTCACGGCGACCAACCCGCTGCACTACGAGCCGATCACCGCCGGGGAATACCTCGACGAGCGGCTGCGGGAGATCGGCTTGAAGAAATAATACTCAGAATTTGCCCGAATCCACGGCCTTCAGGAACGCGATCAGCCCGTTCATGTAGGTTTGTTGGTCGTCCCACATGCAGAGATGGCTGCCGTTGGGGCACAGCAGGAACCGCCCTTTTTGCACGGCCGTGGAAATCCATTTCATGTGCTCGGGGTCCATGGTATCGTGCGTGGCCCCGATGCTCAGGGTTGGCGTTTTGATGGTAGGCAGTTGAGCCTTCACGTCCCAGTTGACCAGCCGTCCGGCAATTCCGAACTCGCTGGGGCCTTGCATGGTGACGTACAGGCTCTGGTTGATGTGATCCAAAGAATAGGCCATCGGGAAGGGCCATTCTTCCAAGGGCAAGCGGCAAATATGCTTCGCATAAAAATTGGGCATCAGCAATTCCATGTAGCGCGGGTTGCCGAAATCGCCCCGAGCCTCGATGGCGCGTATTTCCTGTAGAACCGTCGGTTCAAACTGCTTGGCCAACACGTTGTTGGCATATTGGCCGTACTCCGGACAACTGGCCATCATATTGGAAATGACAAGGCCCTTCAGGTTGTCCTGATATTTTAGCGCGTACTGCATGGCGAGAATGCCGCCCCAGGAGTGGCCGAGCAGAAAAAAATTGTCCTTGTTCAGGCCGAGCGCCTGCCGAACGGTTTCCACTTCTTCCACGTAGCGGGGCAGGTCCCAGAAGGCAGTATCATTCGGGTTGTCCGAAAAGCCGGTACCCAACTGATCGTAGTAAATAAATTCGATACCCTCGGCGGGCAGGAAACTTTCCATGCATTGCCAGTAATCGTGTGAGCAGCCGGGGCCGCCTTGCAAGAGCAGGAGTTTGATGCGCGGGTTGTTGCCGAAGCGTTTGGTCCAGAGTTTGAAATCGCCCTTGTCGGTTTTTAGCGTAACAATTTTTGTGCCGCCGGTTTGCACGCCGGGGTCGGTTTGGGCGAAATACGTCTTCAGCGGATCATTCCCGGAAGTGGGGGCGGTTTGAGTACAGGCTGCGAGAAGGCCGAGGAGGCCGAACAGAAAAAGACGGATATGATTCATCATGATGGAGAAAGTTGATAGGTCAATTCAAGGCAATGTGAACGAGCGGTCTTTGCCCTCTAAAGGTAGGGGCAAGTACAGGGAAAAAGAACGCACGGCTGCCAATATGTCTGCAACAATTACATTTCCGGCCAAAATGACACACATCATCCCTCTTTCGCTGTCAAAAAATCTTGAAAAACGGGTTGGTACATGAATTGAAAAACGGGTTACGAACAATTTTTCATTCAATTCTTCCACTCTTCAAATCTGTTAAATTATGGCTAACATAGCAAAAATTCGCGCGTACCCCTCAACCAATTTCTTTCCGGGCGGTTTATTGAACGACTTTTTCAACCGCTCGATCGGTGAGTTTGTCGGTTCCGACATGGTTTCGACCCAACCGGCGGTCAACGTGCTGGAAACGAACACCGAGTTCCGTTTGGAACTTGCCGCTCCGGGGTTCGAAAAGCAGGATTTCACCGTGAGTGTCGAGAAGGACTACCTTACGGTTAGTGCCAAACACGAGCAGAAGCAAGAAACCGAGGACGAGCGCTTCACCCGCCGCGAGTTCCGATTCGAATCGTTCGAGCGCGCCTTCAAACTGCCGCAAACCGTGAACCAAGAGCACGTCAAAGCCGTTTACGAAAACGGTATTCTGAAGGTGACGCTGCCGAAAAAAGATGAGGCAAAAGCCGTGAGCAAGGTCATTGCAATCGGTTAAGCGCACAAAGAAGAAAGTAGAGTTGTTTTCATAAGGTTAGTTAATAGGGTTTTAGGTGTTTTCATGGAGCCGGGGCAGCAATGTCCTGGCTCTTTTTCTTTTCGGGCAAGAAGCCCTACTTTTACGCATCGAAACCGATACGCCACTTCAACCGCTGCTATTCGCGATGCCAATTACCGGCCAATTTCCAAACGAGTCCTACCTCGACGGTCTGCACAACGACCCGGAGTCGAGCATTGCAGTGGTGTACAACGAGTTTCGCAGCCCGATCCTTCGGGCATTTGCCGACAAGGGCGTAGCAGAGCAGGACGCGATCCGCTATTTCCAGCTGTCCGTCCTTGACGCTGCGCAGATGGCCCGGTCCCGCAAAATCCCGGTGTCCGTCTCTTTCCCGGAGTTTCTCCACGCGCTTGCCATGGGGCATTATCGCGCTCAGGCCGACGTGCAGGAGTTGCCCCCAGTCGGTTCGTTCGAAAGCGATCGAACGGCGTGGGTGCCCGTGCCGGCCCCGGAAGCGCTGCGCGAAACGCAGGAAAAAGTAAAGACGTGGACGGCATTGTCCAGCCTTGACCCGGACTGTCGGGAACTTCTCCTGAACGAGCCAACTGCATTGGAGCCCGAGCAGGCAATCGCGGGAAAACAACGAGCATGCCGGGAGCATGTGCTGAGGGCGCTTCGTCTGGAGGATACCCCCGACGAACTGCCGGCATGGGTATTGTCTGCATTGCGCGACTCAGGAGGCCTCGCAGCCTGGCAGCGCATTCAGGCGCTGGAACAGGGTTGGCGTGCCGAAAAACCTGCGCCTCCTCCAGAATCCAACCGGATCTGGCGCTTGGCCGTGGCTGTTTTTTTAGTGACGATCATCGGGTACAGCGCATTCCAGTTTTTTTTTCGCCCCAAAACGGCCGCGGAGGTCTTTGCCGACAACTTTGCTCCTCCCGGCAGTTTGATGGCAGACATGCGGACACGTTATGGCGCAGAGATGGGCAATGATTCCGTCAGCGCCCGGCCGGGCTTATGCATGCTGCTCCTTCGGGAGGCCGATGCCTACTACCAAGCCAGCGATTACAAATCGGCCATTGACCCGCTCTTGATGATCGTCACGGATTCGTTCTCCATCTGCCAGTCGGACGCGTGGTATTTCCTGGGGATTATCCAATTGCAACTGGAAGAGCCGACGACCGCCGTGCAGTGTTTTGCCAAAATAGAAGACATCGAGCGCTACGGCGAAGACCTGTACTGGTATCAGGCGCTTGCTTTTGTTCAAATGGCGAAAGGGAACCCGCTCCTGCGCGACCGGGCCATCCGTGCCGTCGAACAGGCTATCGCCAATATCCGCGACCCGAAACGCCGGGACAGGGCGGAAGCCATGCTGACAAACCTATCCAAGTAACCCCCCTATGCAAGTACTGGAAAAATACTTTCCCGATCTTAGCCCGGAGCAACGGGGACGATTCGATATGCTGCCCGCTCTGTACAGCGAATGGAACGCGAAGGTGAACGTCGTGTCGAGGCAGGATATCGAGAACCTTGAGGTTCGGCACATTCTGCACTCCCTTGCCATAGCCAAGGCGTTCGCTTTCAAGCCCGATGCCCGAGTGCTCGACTTGGGCACTGGCGGCGGCTTCCCGGGCATCCCGCTGGCCATATTGCTGCCAGAGGTACAGTTTGTGCTGATTGACGGCACCGGGAAAAAAATTGCCGTCGTGCAGGAAATCATTCGGGCAGTGGGACTGACCAATGCCGAGGCCCGACACGCACGGGCGGAAGAACTGAAAATGCGCGGGGCCTTTGACTTTGTTGTTACCCGTGCCGTAGCGCCATTGGCCAACCTTCTGGCCTGGAGCCAACCGTTGCTAAGCAGGAAACACCGGCACGCTTACCCCAACGGAATCCTAGCGCTCAAAGGCGGCGACCTCCGGGCCGAAGCGGCGGCCTTGCCGGGCCGAATGAAGGATTACATGGAAGTTTTCCCTGTTCAGGACTACTTTCAGGAATCGTGGTTCGAAGAGAAGTGGGTGGTGTACATGCAAGGCTGAATCGGCCTTTATTTTTTCCGCTTGCGGAAGTTGCCGTAGCTCCGTTTCCGGGACCGGCCGCCGCCGCCGTTTCCGCCGTTGCCACTGTTGTTCCCGCTGTTTTTGCCGCCGCGTTTGCGTTGTCCCTGGCGCTGCAGTGCCAGTTCCCGGTCTTTTTTGCTCGCGCTGAACGCGAGGATGTCGAGCGAACTGTGGCCTTCGTGCAGTTCCAGTTTGCTGTCGGACAGAATCTCGAGGTCGTCTTTCACGACATCGTCCGACACATAGTGCTCGCGGTTCCAGGTTTTGTACGCCAGTTTCATGTACGAAGCGATCACTTCCACAAAACCCTCTTTTTTTGTGCCTTCCGGCATGTCTATGGCTTTCTTGATGAGGGTTTGCACATTATACCCATAGTGGCGGAAACGTTGGTTGATGGGCGGGTAGTCAGGCCGGCTGGCCTTGGGCTTGTCTTCGGGGTTGCGCAAGGTAATGCCGGGAGGAGGCGTCACGTCCAGTTGATAGTCGGCAATGGCGTTGGCGTGGTTCCAGAGTTTGTCCCGGTAGTCGTCCATGTTCCGGTTGCCGATCGGATTGAGCTGCATCATGAGCGCAATGATGGCCTCTACCGTTTTCTGGCGCTTGGGGCGTTCAGGAATGGTTTTGGCATATTCCAGCATTTCCTGCACGGCCCGGCCGTACTCCGGAAACCGGATGACTTCTTTTTCGGTGTTGTATTCGATATTGACTTTGTTCATCTCTAAAGTTTTGAGTTTTGAGTTTTGAGTTTTGAGTTCCGATAACTCGAAACTCAAAACTCAAAACTCAAAACTGTTATTACTCGACTGTCACGGACTTTGCCAGGTTCCGGGGCTGGTCCACGTTGCAGCCGCGTTGCAGGGCGATGTGGTAGGCCAGCAATTGCAGGGGCACCACGGACAACAACGGCGTGAGCGGGTCTTCTGTTGCGGGAATTTCGATGGTATAGTCCGCCAGTTTTTTGATCGTTTGGTCGCCTTCGGTGACAACGGCCACGACGATGCCCTTGCGGGCCTTCACTTCTTGGATATTGGACACGATCTTGTCGTAGGCGCTCAGGTTGGTCGCGATCACGAACACCGGCATGTTTTCGTCAATGAGCGCGATGGGGCCGTGCTTCATTTCTGCGGCAGGGTATCCTTCGGCGTGGATGTAGGAAATCTCCTTGAGTTTGAGGGCTCCTTCGAGTGCGACCGGGAAGTTGTAGCCGCGGCCGAGGTACAAGGCGTTGGGGCTGTCCTTGAATTCGCCGGCGATGTACTTGACCTGATCGTGGCACGTCTCGAGGAGGCGGTCCACTTTGTCGGGAATCAGGGCCAGTTCCTGTACCAATTTCTGATACTGGGACTTGCCGAGGAAGCCGCGTTCGTACCCGAGAATGAGCGCCATGATCGTGAGCATGGTCACCTGCCCCGTGAACGCCTTGGTGGAGGCCACGCCGATCTCCGGCCCCACGTGGATGTACGAGCCGCTGTGGGTGGTTCGGGCGATGGAGGAACCGACGACGTTGACTATGCCGTAGGTGATGGCGCCGTGTTCCTTGGCCAGTTCGAGTGCGGCGAGTGTATCGGCGGTTTCGCCGGACTGGGAAATAGCCAGCACGATGTCCTGCTCGCGCACGACCGGTTTGCGGTAACGGAACTCGGAGGCGTACTCCACCTCCACGGGCAGACGGGCCAGTTCTTCGAACAGGTATTCGCCGATCATGCCGGCATGCCACGAGGTGCCGCAGCCGAGGATGATCATGCGCTGGGCGTTCACCATGCGCTTTTTGTATTCCTCCATGCCGCCGAGGCGTACCCAGCCTTCCTCGTGGTTCATGCGCCCGCGCATGCACTCGGCAATGGTGGCGGGCTGCTCGAAAATTTCCTTGAGCATGAAATGCTCGTAGCCGCCTTTTTCCAATTGCTCGATCTCCAGTTCGATCTCCTGCGTGGTGGGCGTCATTTCCTCGTTGCGCAGGGTCTTTATCGTCAGATCCCCGCCGCGGGTCACGGTGGCTACTTCCTCGTCGTTGAGGTACACGACTTTTTTGGTGTGCTCCACGATGGGCGTGGCGTCGGAGGCGATCAGGAATTCCTTTTTACCGATGCCGATCACCAACGGACTCGACTTGCGCGCTGCGACGAGTTTGTCCGGTTCGTTGCGGTCCATGACCACGATGGCATAAGCGCCCTGCACCTGGGTAAGCGCCTGGCGCACGGCCTCTTCGAGCCGCAGGTTGTCGCGTTGCTGCACCTCTTCGATCAGGTGCACGAGCACTTCCGTATCCGTCTCGCTCTGAAACGTGTGCCCGTGGTTTTGCAGGGCGCTTTTCAGCAGGGCATAGTTTTCGATGATGCCGTTGTGGATCAGTACCAGTCGGCCGTTCCCGCTGGAATGCGGGTGCGCGTTGATATCGTCGGGTTTGCCGTGCGTGGCCCAGCGGGTGTGGCCCATGCCGGCCGTGCCTTCCACGTTTTTGTCGTCGGTATATGC